>Ga0209581_1004015_pt1 | contig 12168 bp, 9 predicted proteins | sample Coa_R2_FD_187160 | JGI IMG/M metagenome (GOLD analysis project Ga0209581, IMG submission 187160) | Surface soil microbial communities from Centralia Pennsylvania, which are recovering from an underground coalmine fire - Coalmine... | ecosystem: Environmental > Terrestrial > Soil > Unclassified ...
TCCGGCGGAATGTCCCACGGCAGCGAAGTCTGTGCAACTGGGCGGAAGCTTTTTCTATGCAGCGGCGTCGGGCCGTATTTGTCGAGAGCAGCCAGATGTTCAGGTGTGCTGTAGCCCTTGTGCGAGGCAAGGCCATATTCGGGGTACTGCTCGTGCAGCTCGCGCATGCGCTGGTCGCGGTAGACCTTGGCAATCACGGATGCTGCGGCAATGGATATGGACAACGAATCGCCGTAGATAATGCTGGTTTGCGCGCAGGGATGGTCGAGGCGGAGCGCGTCGATGAGCAGATGATCGGGCGCGGGCATGAGCTTGAGCACTGCGTTGGTCATGGCCAGCCTGGATGCCTGATAAATGTTGATGCGGTCTATTGTCTCGGCATCGACCTCTTCGATGGCGACGGCGATGGCCTTCTGCTCGACGATTCTCGCCAGGCGCTCGCGGTCTTCGCGCAGCAGTTGCTTCGAGTCGCGCAGGCCTCGAATACGCGTGTTCTCCGGAAGAATGACAGCCGCCGCGACAACGCACCCAAAAAGCGAGCCACGACCTACTTCATCCACGCCGGCGATCAGGGTCGCGCCCTGAAGCCGCGCCGTCCTCTCATGCTTATTGCCGCAGTGAAGCGAGCGCAGCATGCGCATCTTTCTGGTCGCAGCAGAGAGGGTCTCCTCCTCAGGCAGATCGGCTTCCAGAATGAATTTTGGAGCACGGGGCATTGATAAGAGTGTAGCGCTGGATGAACGGTGGATGATGGTGGAAAACGGGGACGTATCCCTCGTTTACATCTCCACCGGCCAACAAAGAGAATATGCCAGCCATCTTCGAAATTATTGATCAGGAGAAAACAATGATCCAGACAGCGCCTGCAACTCATACGTTCAATGCCGAAATCGAAAGTCCGCTGATTCCTCACCTCATGCACGTTGAGCGCGGCATCTGTCATGGACACGAAAAAATGCGCCCTTTCTTTCGCGAAGTAGGACGTCGTAAGCCCAGCCTGCGCAAATATTACCGGACAGGATATTTCACTGACGGGAAAAAGCTGATCTGGGAGTATCCGCGCGCAAGAAGCCGGATGGCGAACAGATGGACTTTGTGGAGTCAATCGCATTGAACGACGATGGATGGATCCAGCATCACTCTGTTTATTGGGATGGCGAGGCGTCAATGTAATTCTGCAGGATGCATATCGCAGATGAAAATGCCCCGCCGGAGCGGGGCATCTGAGAATGCATGAACAGCTTAGGCGCGCTCGACTTCCTTCAGACGGGCGGCTTTGCCGCGGAGTCCGCGGAGGTAGAAGAGCTTGGCGCGGCGTACTTTGGCGCTGCGGACGGTTTCTACCTTGTCGATGACTTTTGAATTGAAGGGGAAGATGCGCTCGACACCCTGGCCGAAGCTCATTTTGCGTACCGTAAAGCTGCCCTGCGGGCCGTTTTTACGGGCAATTACGATGCCTTCAAAAGCCTGGAGGCGCTCTTTATCGCCTTCTTTAATCTTGACTTGCACGCGCACTGTGTCACCGGGGACGAAGGGAGGCAGGTCCGTGCGGTTCAGCTTTTCGGCAAGGCGCTGCATGACTGGATGGATGGACATTGTTCTTTCCTGCTGTTGATTTCAGAACTTTTAGTTTACATGAAAATCAGGATTTTTGCTGCTCCAGTATGGCCAGGAATGCCCTGTCCTCTCGTGTTAAATCGGCATTTTTCAGCAGATCCGGGCGGTTTTTTAGCGTCTTTTCGAGCGCTTTTTCGCGCCGCCAGCGGCGAATCTGGTCGTGATTGCCGCCACTGAGGACTTCAGGCACTGCCAGGCCACGGAATTCCGCTGGCCGGGTGTAGTGCGGGTAGTCGAGCAGGCCCCCTGAGCCGTAGGTGGAGCGCGGCGGGCCGTCCTCATTTTCAGGGAAAGCGTGGTCGGGCTGGCCAAAGCTTTCGTAAGCGCTGGAGGCTTCGTTGCCGAGAACACCGGGAATGAGCCGCATCGTGGCATCGAGGATAACGGCGGCTGCAAGTTCGCCTCCGGAAAGGACATAGTCACCAATGGAGATTTCGCGGTCGCAGAAAAGCTCGTTCACGCGCTCGTCGACTCCTTCGTAGCGTCCGCAGATAAGGACAACGCGATCGAGAGCGGCAAGTTCGCGGGCTATGGGCTGAGTGAAGGGCGCGCCCTGCGCAGAGAGCAAAATAATGCTTTCTTTTTGCGAATTTCGGCTCGATTTTGGCGCTATTTGGAGTGATTCAATGGCTTCGGCAAGCGGTTCCGGCTTAAGAACCATGCCTTCTCCGCCGCCAAACGGACGGTCATCCACCGTACGGTGGCGGTCATGGGCAAAATCTCGAAGATTATGGGCCTGAACGGTCAGCAAGTTCGAGGCAAGGGCCCGCCTGAGCACTCCATGGGCGAGGATGCTGGTGAAGAAGTCCGGAAAAATGGTGATGATGTCGAATTGCATGGATGGCGTTTTTGCGCCGGTTCCAGTTTATAGATAACTGCTCGGCTCCAAATCGTCTTTTCCCTCTCTGGGGGAATTGATCGTAAGCAGGCCCTCGGGAAGGGCCATTTCGATCCGCTTCCCTTCGATGTTGACTTTTTTGAGATAGGCCTTAGCAAACGGGATCAGCAGTTCTTCTTTGCTTCCGGCTGGGTGCACCACCAGAAGCGGCGTGCTGGTGATTTCGCGATCCACCCCGGTAATTGGTCCAATATCTCCAGTATTCGCGGGACCGATGTCGATAATGTGACAGCCGAGCAGATCTTCGATATAAACCGAATCCTCGTCCAGGGGGGCGCGCTGATCGCGGCGGATAGCGACATCGAATCCGCGCAGGGGTTCCGCCTCAGAAATTGAGTCAATTCCGGCGAATTTCAGAACAATGCGTCCTTTGTGCAGCCAATGTTCCTCAAGCTCGACAGGGCGAGAGGATTTGCCATCCGGGGAGAGCAGGAAAAGACGCCGTCGTTCTGAAAAACGTTCCGGAAAATCCGTAAGTATCTCGGCAATGAGCTCGCCGCTTCGTCCCTGGGGGCGCATCAGATGCGCGACGACTACCCACGGCTGTGTTTCAGTCATGAAAATGATTGTATGAAGAGCCGTTTAAAAATGAAAAAAATGAATAAAGGTAACCTTATATCAGGTTACCTTTGGGGTGGAGTGCACAGCCTATGCCATAAGGGTAACTGCCCGGATGAAAACCTAAACAGCAGATTCTGAATGGCTATTCCAGCGCACCAGCCTTTTCAAGGTGCTCTTCGAGGATATCGAGTGTATATCGATGGTGGTGTTTCATACTCACGGCGCCCAGAATCGTGCGCATGGAACGCGCTGTACGGCCCTGTTTACCAATGACTTTCCCCACATCTCCCGGAGCAACACGGAGCCTGAGCACAGTACTCTCTTCGCGTTCCACGGCCTCAACGTTAACAGCGTTTGGATCATCCACCAGAGCTTTCGCGATCTCGGTGACCAGTTCTTGCATATTGTCAGGCATTGCTTCGTGCGTCATTCAACCCCCCTTAGAGTACACGCTTGCAGTCTCTTGGGTTGGCCAATACTAACAGCAACCCGAGGGGGGATAACAGTGTTTTCTGGTGTCCTGTTTTAGTATTACTTTCGGAACTTTAAAAGCGGTAACCAGCTCAAAAGCAGGACCCAAAAGGCGAATTAAGCAGCAGGAGCGGCAGCCGGGGTCTTGAGCAGCTTGGCCACGGTATCGGAGAGCTGGGCGCCTTTGCCGGTCCAATAGTCGATGCGCTCACGCTTCAGGTCGACGGTGGCTGGGTTGGTGCGAGGGTTGTAGGTGCCAACCACTTCCACGGAGCGGCCATTGCGGGCGCGGTCCTTCTCAATCACGACGACACGGTAATAAGGCTGCTTGCGGGCGCCAAAACGCGCCAGACGAATCATCAGCACAGGTAAATCTTCCTTTCAATCCTGGTTGTTCATGCGGAGGGACGTTTCAGAAGCGGCAGCGACAGGCGCAGGCACGCACAAATCCCAACACTTAAGTATAGCAGGAATAGAGATGAGGTAAATAAATGTGCTTCCCCCTCGAAGATTCGGGAGCTCTTCGAATTACTGGAAATTACGAAGAGGCCATTGTGGAAATAGCCTCTCCGTGTTCTATTTTCCTGTAACTGCTCACCACCTGATTTTGGCAGAGAGCTGCATCTGGCGGGGTAGATTGCTTTGACCTGTCGGACCTCTCTGAATCAGGCCAAAGGTTGAGTCGTTGGTGCTGTTGTCCGGATTCTCAGACCATAACGGGTGATTAAAGACGTTGAATGCCTCCACCCGTATCTGGAGATTGAGATTTTCATAAATGGCAAAGTTCTTTGACAGATTTACGTCGGTTTGCTGATTACGCGGGAGGCGAATGCCGGTGTCGATGTTGTTCGGCACAGGCGCATACCGCGGAACCTGTCTGAAGGCCGCCCCCTGCGCGCAGCTCCCGTCGTAATCATAGGATTGTAAAGGAACAATGGAATAAACGCCGTTGTTCTCCTGCCACTGTTCCACACAGGGAGCAACCAGGCGAATGAATCCGTTGTCCTGTTGAATATGCGGCTTGATCCAGGCGCTGCGCAGATAGATTTCGCTGGGATTGCCGGGCAGCAGCCAGGGATTGCCTGTCTGATAGACATACAGGCCGCCCAGTTCCCATCCTCCCAGCACGCCATCTACAAGCCGGTTTGCGTGTGCCAGGAGCGGACGCCCACGGCCAACAGGCAGCATGTAGACGCCTGAAATAGTGATGCGGTGAGTAATGTCGCCTCCGTCGATCTGCCGGAAGGGCGTCAGGTAGGTCGTGTCGAGCACGCCGCCTTCATCCATCATTTTCGACCAGGTCCACGTTCCATGCAGCGTCAGCGCATTCATCCGGTGGGTCCCGGTCAACTGAAGCGAGTTGTACCAGGTATGGGCCGTATTGGCCTGCCACATGGTCATATCTGTGAACTCCGGAAACGGCCGCGTTAAATTAAGGGCGTTGATGGTGGTCGGGGAATAATAGTTGCTGCCCTGAAATGCGCTGATCCCTTTGAAGGGGTTTTGTACGTTGTTGTTATCGCAATTTTCGTATCTTCCGCCATTCTCGGGATTGCAATTTGTCATTGCAGCCGCATCTTCGTGGTTGATGTTCGGGCAGGCGCCCTTGAAGGTGTTATTGTTGCAGTCGCCGTTATAGAGCCGGCTGCCCACATAGGCCAGGTTGATGACCGTGTTCTTCGAGAATTGCCGTTCTATGCCGACGGAGTAGTTCCAGAAGGTCGGGATGATGTATTTGGGATTAATCGTCCACGGCCCTGTTCCCAACGCGGTGAGCATTCCAAGCGATGACCCTGTGGGCTGCACCACCGTTGAATACGGATTATCAATCTGGTTGGACAAATTCGGATGCGTTGCGCCCGGCCAGTTCGGATCATTGGCCTGGTAGGAAGTCTGAGCGCTATATCCGATGTTGTTGGGAGCATTCTGGGGGGTCCTGGTAGACTCGCCGAACCCTGCGCTCAACACGGTTTTGTCATTCAGAGCGAAGGCGACGCCGACGCGCGGCTGAATATCAAATTTGGACAGCGGATAGGGTGTCCTGCTGTAACCATTCACACCCAGAAAGGTCACTCCGCCGAGAATCTGGCTATAACCGGGCACGCTTACTTCAGAGTTGATTGGATTGACAGCTGTCGAGTTGAAGCCTCCATTGGAATAGTTATTGCGCTCCGTCGCCGGCTCGACAAAATCCCAGCGCAGTCCCAGGTTCAATGTCAGCCTTCTGGTGAGTTTCCAGTCATCCTGAAAGAACGGGGCCCAGTAATGCGAGCTCCAGTATGTCTTGACGCCAATGGTGTTCGATCCGGAGGTTGGATTCCCCAGCAGGAGCGAAGCGATGGAGTTGCCGCTGGCAGGGTCCCACGAACCACAGCTTCCGCAGTTTTGCTGGGTCCAGGTGCGGTCGATCCAGAAATTATTGCCGCCGCCGATGACGTTGTACCCGATCTGCCAGAACCGGAGGTCAAGTCCTGCATGGATCGTGTGCTTGCCTTTGATCCAGGTCATGCTGGGAAGCAGTGAAAGCGAGTTCTTCACGCTTTGGCCGTTGCTGTTTGTTCCAAGCGAATTGAATTCGCTGATATCGAGGTATGGAAATTCTGCAGCCGCAGCGGGCCCCATCGCGGCCACCTGTTGAGCAGTCCAGCCGAGAGCGGTTGGATCATAATTCGGGCCGTTATAGCTATAATCCGCCCTAACGCTTGCCCGCGCACGGAAATCGAAAAGCAGATTGGCCGTGGCGGTATGCGTCTCCTCAAGAGTGAAGGTGTGGCTGCGCTCTCCATGCGGCAGCTGGCCTCGCGTTGCCGGAGTAGTAAAGCCATCGTAGCTGCGCATTTCGACGCGCTCCCAGTACCCATAGCTGAGACTCATACGGTCTTTGGATGAAAGGTTCTGGTCCCATTTACCCAGCGCGTTGCGATAGCGGTTTTCGTCTACGCCGGCAACCACGTAATTATTTGCAAATGGATTGCTGCCGACAGGGGGTGTCGTGTTTGGCGCAGGGTACATTTTGATGATCTTCTGCGCCATTGGGTTGATGCGAGAAGCAGGAATGATGTTCGGCGCGGGTGTTGGATTGATGGCGTCGGTTGGGCCAAACGGAGTTCTGATCCATGTCCCGTTCGCATCCTGGTGAATGTTCATCGGATCGTAGAGCGTGATTGGCTCATAAGACTTGCTGTTGCCATTCCAATAGACCAGATTGGTGAAGTCTCCATCGGCCCACTGCGGACTTGGCACCGAGTCAGAGATGGTGTTCGGCTCCAGCTCGTGCCAGTTTTCGTATTGCACGGTAAAGAATGATTTATTTCTGCCGTCGTAGAGCTTCGGGATAAACACAGGGCCATCCAGCTCAGCGCCGTACTGGTCCCACTTCATCTTTGGCGTCCTGAACTGCGAGATGTCTACTCCGGGATCCGCTTTGGCAATGTAGTAGTCGTTGGACCAGGTGTTGGCATCCAGCCAGGTGCGACGAGCGTATTCATAAACATCGCCGTGCAGCTTGTTGGTGCCTGACTTCAGGACGACGTCCTCGACCGCGCCGGCCATCAGTCCATATTGCGCGTCGTACGGGTTGGTGAGGATTTTGAACTCCTGCACCGAATCGACCGGCGCAACATACGAGATAGCCGCCTGGCCGGAATTGTTAATTGGCGAGGAAGAATTCGTGACCCCATCCATCAACAGGGCCACATTTCCGGGCTGTCCGCCGTTCACGGCAAGATTCGCCTGCGTATCATCAAATGGGCGCTGCCATTGCGGACTTCCTGTCCACGAAGCACCCGCGCTAAGAATGGATAACATTCCCGGATCGCGTCCGTTTAGCGGAAGCTCGGTGACGCGCGTGTTCTCAATGACCTCGCCTCTGTCCGCTTTGCTGACATTCAGGAGTGACTCGGAGGCGACAGTGACTGTCTCAGTAGCGGCGCCCACTTTGAGAACAAAATCAATGGTGGCAGTTTGACCAACCTGCAATTCCACTTCGGTTTTCTTTTCAGTCGCGAACCCCGCCTGTGCTGCCGTGAGTGAGTATTTTCCCGGTTTGAGATAAGGGACCGTGTAATCGCCGGCGGCGGTGGTATACGTTATGTTCTCAACACCGGTAGCAAGATTTTTGATTGTGATTTTTGTTCTGGGGACACTCGCTCCAGAAGTATCCGTGACATGACCCGTGAATTCCTGCCCGTACAGCATGGATGAACATATGCTGACCAGCACCGTGAGTATCAGGCCTCTCCAATGAATATTCATGCTCCCAACCCCTTCTACGTATTCAGCATCAGGATTTAAGTGTTTTCGTAAACGTTTACATCATTGTGTGTAGCGCTTACGCTGCAGCAGATTTCATTTTTTTAATTTGCTGTTTTGATCTTTACTGCAAATGTTTACCAGGGAACGGAAAAAATGTAATCTTTCACACTTCGCGCTGTCAAACGATCCCATTTGGGACCTTGCGGTTCTGCGGCGCGAGCAGTGGTGAAGCGCCAACAGATTGGAATTCTTCCGTCTGTAACACGGCTGTAAACCCGCGTACATACCGCTCATTTATCCAACGGAATGCTGGAAAAAATCCCCTTCCGGCATGGAGGAATGACGCATGCACAAGCTTGTTGCCACTTCCCTGGCAGCATTGCTGGTTTCAAGCCAGCTGGCTACCCCTGTTGTTGCCAATGCACAGCGAGACGGCGAAACTGCGACCCCGATCAAGCATCTGGTCGTGATTTTCGGCGAGAATATTTCGTTTGACCACTACTTCGGAACCTATCCGAAGGCCTTGAACCCACCGCATGAACCGCGATTTGTTGCCGCGCCGAATACTCCCACGGTGAACGGCTATACGGATGCGCTGCTCTTCAGCAATCCAAATCTGGTCAATACGACGGGCAACAAAGACGGCGCGAGTAATCCGTTCCGCCTGGACCGCTCACAGGCGGCAACGGCTGACCAGGACCATGACTACACGCCGGAGCAACAGGCCTTCCACGGCGGTCTGATGGATTCCTTTCCGCAGTACACGGGAACGCCGGGACCCCCGCCGAACGGACAGAGCACGAATGCTCTGGTGATGGGCTATTACGACGGCAACACGGTGACAGCGCTGTGGAATTATGCACAGCGGTATGCTCTGAATGACAACTCGTATAACACTACGTTTGGGCCATCGACGCCGGGCGCGATCAATCTGATCTCCGGACAGACGAATGGCATTACGGACCAGAGCAATGCGGGCGGCGACGTAGTGGAAGACGGCGCGGGCGGCTACACGCTGATCAGCGATGCTGATCCGATCGGCGATGTCTGCTCGACAACGACCGGATCACTGGTGCAGTTTGGAGGACAAAATGTCGGCGACCTGCTGAATGCCAAAGGCATTACGTGGGGATTCTTTGAAGGCGGATTCGATCTGACGAAGAAGAACCCGAATGGAACGACGGGCTGCAAACGCTCGCATACGTCGGCGATTACGGGTGTGGCAAAGGCGGACTACATTCCGCATCATCAGCCGTTTCAGTACTACGCCTCGACGGCCAACCCAAAGCATCTTCGTCCGACTTCAGTTCATCGCATCGGGCAGACGGACCAGGCGAATCATCAATACGATATTGACGATTTCTTTGACGCAGTGCGCGCCGGGAACATGCCTGAGGTCAGTTTCCTGAAGGCGGCGGGCTATCAGGATGCGCATGCCGGCTACTCTGATCCGCTGGATGAGCAGACTTTCGTGGTGCATGTGATCAATTTTCTGCAGACGCGTCCGGAGTGGAAGTCGACGGCAGTGGTGATTGCGTATGACGACTCCGACGGCTGGTATGACCACCAGATGAGTCCGATTGTGAACCAGTCGCAGACGGCTGCGGATGCTCTCACGGCTACGGGACAGTGCGGCAGCAGCGCAAATACCGCTCTGGCGGGTACGTATGCCGCGCATGCGCAGGGACGTTGCGGTTATGGGCCGCGGCTTCCGCTGCAGGTAATCTCACCCTGGGCAAAGCGGAACTTTGTGGACCACACTACCACCGACCAGAGCTCGATTCTTCGCTTTATTGAGGACAACTGGCTTGGCGGGCAGCGCATTACCGGATCATTTGATGCGATTGCCGGAACTCTGAACGGAATGTTCGATTTCCGCAACCCTTCGAACCGCGGACTGTATCTGCTCGATTCCAACACAGGACTTGTAGTCGTAGATGAGGATGGAGGTCATGGTCACGACCGTGACTGATGGATTCTGATTTTCTTCTTACCGGGTAGCGGCTTGACGCTGCTACCCTTTTTCATTAACGAGGAAAGTTTGATCACACGACGTAAGTTTGTCGCCGGTTCCGGACTGGTGCTGGCTGATTCTGTAGTGAGACGAAGTGTTGCCGCTTCAAATGCCGAATCGCTTGATCCTTCCACCTTGCCGGCGTTTGTCGATCCGTTGCCAATTCCCGCAATCGCGCGACCTGATGGCAGGCGCGCAAATCCTGATGATCCGAAGGAGCAGGTTCCGTACTACCGCATTGCCATGCGTGAGGCGAGGGTCAAGGTGCATCGCGATTTGGCGCCAACAAGGATGTGGACGCTGGGTGGGAGCTTTCCCGGACCTACGCTGGAGACGCAGATTGCGAAAGGCATGATCGTCGAATGGGCGAATGAGCTTCCGGCACGGCATTTTTTGCCTATTGATCATTCGCTGCATGGAGCGGGAAGAGATGTACCGGAGGTTCGGGGAGTCATCCATCTGCATGGTGGACGGACACCTCCGGAGAGCGATGGCTATCCCGAAGAGTGGGTTGTGCCGGGGAAATCGCAGACTTGCTATTACCCTTCATCGCAGCATGCAGCGCTGCTTTTCTATCATGACCACACGATGGGCATTAACCGGCTGAATACGTATGCGGGCATGATGGGAATGTTCGTCATCCGCGATCTTCGCGAAGATGTGTATACGCTGCCGAGTGGGAAGTATGAGATTCCGCTGCTGATCTGCGACCGCATGCTGAAGACCGATGGGCAACTTGAATATCCGGTATCAGAGAAGCCGGGTGAGGTGTGGGTGCCGGAGGTCTTCGGCAATGCGATTCTGGCGAATGGGAAACTGCTGCCTTACTGCGATGTCGAACCGCGGCTTTATCGTGTTCGGGTGATGAATGGCTCGAACGGGCGGTTCTTCCGGTTTTCGCTGGAGAACAAAGCTGAGTTTTATCAGATCGGATCAGACCAGGGACTACTGGTGGCTCCGGTGAAGCTGAAGCGGGTAACGATGGCTCCGGGTGAACGGGCTGACCTGCTGATCGATTTCACCGCGATGGCCGGAGAGCGCGTAACTCTTGTGAGTGACAGCTTTTCTATCCTGCAGTTTCGCGTGGGCAAGACGACAGGCGAGCGTGGCAATATTCCGCAGAAGCTGCATGCATTTGAGCGGCTGGCTGAATCCAGCGCGGTAAAGACACGGCGGCTGACGCTGGGCGAAAACATGGACGATGTTCAACGGTCGATGGGCATGCTGCTGAACAATACACCCTGGCATGCTCCCGTTACTGAGAAGGCAGGGCTGAATACAACCGAAATCTGGGAGCTGGTGAACCTGACGGATGACTCGCACCCGATTCATCTGCATTTGGTCAGGTTTCAAGTCCTGGATCGCAGGCGATTCGATGCATTTCATTTTCAGGAGAAAGGCGATCTGCGCTTTACCGGGCCTGTCGTTCTGCCTGATCCGAATGAAATGGGTTGGAAGGACACAGTGCGCTGCGATCCGAATATGGTGACGCGGATCATCGTTCCATTCAACGGCTATGCAGGCCGCTATGTGTGGCACTGCCATGTGCTGGAGCACGAAGACAATGAGATGATGCGGCCGTTTGAAGTGGTGAGAGAATAACCCTTCGCGTTCTGCGAGAACTCGAAAGCAGGTCCTTCGACTACACACGTTCACTTGCTGCGCTGAGAATGGCAATTTTTCTTATTCCGCGCGCCAGGGAGAGATCGTCTGCCAGCGTTCAAGCTGTTCGGTTGCCCAGGCTGCAGTCTGGTCCTTATGGCATGTATTACAAGCGTTTGGAATGCCGAACTGCTCGGTCAATTTCGGCCAAATGAAATTAAAGGTGTGGCTGCTGACGAACTGACCTTTGATGGTGACTTCGATCTTTGGCATGTGGCATGCCGTGCATTGACTGCCGGCGCTGTTTTCTGCATGATGCGTGTGTTCTGCGACTGAGGTCTTCAGTCCTGCCGGATTGTTTTTGGTATGACAGCCGAGGCAAAGCTCATTGCCGGTGGCGACCAGGTTAGAAGGATTGCGGCTGCTGTGCACGTCGTGGCAATCGAAGCAGCGGAGGCCGCGGTGGTACATGTTGCTGTGCACAAAATCGTTGCCCTGCATGCGGTTCTTGTGCGCTGTGCCGTCGGGCCAGTAGTAGAAATCCTGCGTCCCCAATTTGGATTCTTCGAGCCGCCAGAAATCTGAGAGGTGCTCTCCCGGCTGGTAGCCGACAGGCCAGTCATAATATTTACCTTCGATGGGTTCCTTAAGTGGCCTTCCCTGCGAGTGGCATTGCATGCAGACGTCATTTCCACGCAGATAGTCGAGTTTTGCTGGGTTGACAATGTTGTCCATTGTAGGATGCTTAACG
>Ga0209581_1004022_pt1 | contig 12152 bp, 12 predicted proteins | sample Coa_R2_FD_187160 | JGI IMG/M metagenome (GOLD analysis project Ga0209581, IMG submission 187160) | Surface soil microbial communities from Centralia Pennsylvania, which are recovering from an underground coalmine fire - Coalmine... | ecosystem: Environmental > Terrestrial > Soil > Unclassified ...
GAGCCGCCGGTGGCCAAAGCGGCTCGGGTCCTCTGGTACCAAAGCAAGGCGCTCGAATTGATGGCGCAATTTTTCTTCGCGCCAAAGGATCCGGAATTTTTCTGCATGCGCCAGAAGCGTCTGGCCCGCGAGCGAGTCGAACGCGTGAAAGAGATCCTCAAGCGCGACCTGGCGAACCCGCCTACGCTGGAGATGCTGGGTCAGGAGGTGGGGTGCAGCCCGTTTTATCTCAGCCGGATTTTTTCGCGCGAAGCGGGCCTGACCATTCCGCAATACTTGCGCAATGTGCGCATGGAACGCGCCGCGGAGCTCCTGCGCACCGGGCGCTACAATGTCACTGAAGCAGCCACCGAAGTGGGCTATTCGAGCCTGAGCCATTTCAGCAAGGCATTCTGCGAAACCATCGGCTGTTGTCCGGCGCTTTATCCCGCGGCCAGGAACATTGTTCTGGATCGTTGAAGCGCGGCAGCTTTAACGGCGCAATGAAAATTACGCGCGCGCTCATTTCCGTCTCGGACAAAACTGGTGTCGCCCAGTTCGCTCGCGCGCTCGAGCGTCAGGGAGTGGACATCATTTCCACCGGCGGGACGGCAGAGCTTTTGAGGAAGGAAAAAATTCCGGTGCGCGAAATCTCGCAGTTCACCGCGTTTCCGGAAGTTCTGGAAGGGCGCGTGAAAACGTTGCATCCGCGTGTGCATGGCGGCTTGCTCTACAAGCGCGGCAACGAAAAACACGAAGCTGAGGCGCGCGAATGCGGCTTTGAACCGATCGACCTGGTGGCGGTGAACCTTTATCCCTTTGAAGCGACTGTCGCCAGACCCGGTGTCACCCTGGCGGAGGCGATCGAGAACATCGACATCGGCGGGCCTTCGATGATTCGCAGCGCCGCAAAGAATTACGAGTCGGTCACGGTGGTAGTGGATCCCGCCGATTACGAAGCGGTGCTGGAGAACATGCGCGACAACAATGGCGAAACGACCCTCAAATTACGGGAACGGCTCGCCATCAAAGCCTTTATCCGGACCGCCGAATACGACCGCGCCATTGCCAATTTCCTAAACCGGGAACAGACAACCGAGGCGTCGTTTTCGCTTTCGCTCCCGCTTGTGACGCGATTGCGTTACGGCGAAAATCCGCATCAGACGGCAGCGCTCTACGGCGATTTCGACCGGCATTACGAAAAGCTGCATGGGAAGGAACTTTCCTTTAACAACATCCTGGACATCAGCGCCGCTACTCAGTTGATTGCCGAATTTGAAGAACCGGCGGTGGCCATTCTCAAGCACACCAACCCGTGTGGAGTGGGCGTTGACCCGGACCTGCGCAAAGCCTGGAACAAAGCATTCGCCACCGATAAACAGGCACCCTTTGGCGGCATCATCATCTGCAACCGCCCGCTGGACGAAGCCCTGGCCAAGGTCATCAGCGAAATTTTCAGCGAGGTAATTATCGCGCCCGATTTCCAGCCGGAAGCGCGCGCCATTTTGCAAAAGAAAAAGAACCTCCGGTTGATTCGGCTGACCACCCCGGCCGCCGAAACCGTGCCGCGAACGGATATTCGGTCAGTCTGCGGCGGCTTGCTCGTGCAGGACGCCGACCTGATTCGAGATGTGGCGCAGCGCGTGGTGACCAAACGGCGGCCCACCAAATCTGAGCTCAACGCCATGCTGTTCGCCTGGCGCGTGGTTAAGCACGTGAAATCCAACGCCATTGTTTACGCCAAGGGCGACCGAACACTGGGGATCGGCGCGGGGCAGATGTCGCGGATCGACGCTTCGCGTATTGCCATTTGGAAAGCAAGGGAAGCAGGCCTTTCGTTAAAGGGCAGTGCCGTCGCCAGCGACGCTTTTTTTCCTTTTCCAGACGCCTTGATCGCGGCGGCAGACGCCGGGGCGACCTGCGCCATCCAGCCTGGCGGTTCGGTTCGAGACGAGGAAGTGATTGCCGCCGCAAACGAGCGCAACATGGCGATGCTCTTCACCGGCGCGCGCCACTTCCGTCACTGACGCGTATTCTTCTTGCCTTTGCGGACACAGCGAAGAAGCATCAGAGCATGGCTTTCGGTGTCCTTGCGCAATGAACAGGCAGCGATGTTTTTTCCCGCTTAAAGCCACATGAGCCGCTCAATGCAACCGCCGCGCGTCTTGAACATCGAGGATTTGCGCTGCGCGGCCAGGCGTCGGCTTCCTCGCATCGTCTTCGACTACATCGACGGCGGCGCGGAAGACGAATGGACGTTGCGCGCAAACCGTCGCGCTTTTGAAGAGGTTACGTTTCGTCCTCGTTGCGCGGTCAAAGTGCCCGCCTGCGACCTGCGTGCCACCGTGCTCGGCGCAACTCTTCCCATGCCGTTCATTCTCGCTCCGGTTGGCAGCAGCCGACTCATTTATCCGCGCGGAGAAGAAGCTGTGGCGCGCGCCGCAGGCGCAGCCGGCGTTCCCTATACGCTCTCAACGCTCTCGGGTTGTCCCCTGGAAGATGTTGCCGCGGCGGCAACCAACGGACCGCTGTGGTATCAGCTTTATCTGGTGGGCGGACGCGATTGCGCCCTGCCCGCTCTGGAGCGCGCCCGGGCCGCCGGTTTCACAGCGCTCGTGGTTACGATCGACACGGCAGTGGCCGGAATGCGGGAACGTGATTTCCGAAATGGAGTTCGGGAACTTTTGAGTGGAAAACCGTGGCGCGTGTGGCCCTTCGCCGGTCAACTGCTGGCAAGACCGCGCTGGCTTGCTCGATTCATCGCCGATGGCGGACTGATGAAGTTTCCTAACGTGGTCATTCCCGGAGCAGGTCCCATGTCCTTCGCCGACGTGACCGGCGCGTTGGAACAATCGGTCGTGACGTGGGAAGACATCGCATGGATTCGCAAAGCCTGGCCGGGGCCGATTGTGATAAAGGGAGTCCACACCGTTGAGGACGCGCGTCGCGCAGCAGACGCGGGAGCCGACGCCCTGGTTGTTTCCAATCACGGCGGCCGCCAACTCGACGGTGCGCCGCCCACTTTGCGGGTGCTGCCCGAGGTTGTGGCAGACGTGGGCGACCGTGTCGAGGTTCTGCTGGATGGAGGTATCCGCCGCGGCGGCGATATCATCAAGGCGCTTTGCCTCGGAGCGCGGGCTGTAATGGTGGGACGCGCTTATGCCTACGGGCTCGGCGCGGCGGGTAGCGCGGGTGTGACGCGGGCCATTGAAATTTTGCGCACCGACTTGATCCGCACTCTCAAGTTGCTTGGCTGTCCCTCAATTGCCGAGCTCGATCCCTCTTACGTCGATGTGCCGCCGGCCTGGCGCCTCGGCAACGGATAGATTTTCGGATTTCGCGCACCTGGAATTTTGGTGCGAATCAGTGCCTGCCAATCGTGGGCAAGGCCAGAGGATGAAACGACCCCTCACAACCAGGATCGGTGTATTCATGCAATCCCTCTCGAGTGCAGGGGCGCGCCGCGCGACCCCGCGATCGGCACGCAGTTTTAAGGCGCCATTGCGGAAACAAGAACATGCAGACAAATGCCTGCTCGACTTTGCAGCGGCTTGTTTCTAGGCTCATTTATCCATCAGCCATGTCGGGAAACGAATTTCCAAAAAAGGAACTGGAAACGCTCTGGGCCCCGTGGCGGGTGGAGTATTTTGAGAAGGAACCGCGTGACCGGGATTTTCTCGAGGCCGCCGCGCGTGCCAGCGACGACGCAGCGCACCTGGTGATCACTCGGCGCAAAAATGCTTTTTTGATGATGAACCGTTATCCGTACGCGGTCGGTCATTTGATGGCGGTGCCCTATCGCAAAACAGCCGAGCTCGCCCAGCTCGGCGAAAATGAAGTGGCGGAACTGTGGAACCTGGTGGTGCATGGACAAGCGCTTCTGCGCGCCGCAGTGAAAGCGCAGGGATTTAACATCGGGTTGAACCTCGGCGAATGCGCAGGCGCGGGCGTGCCTGATCACCTGCACATCCACATTGTTCCCCGCTGGAACGGCGACACCAATTTCATGCCGATTCTGGCCGGCACACGCCTGCTCTCGGAGGGACTGCGCGCTCTTTACGACAAACTGATGGAAGCGCAGGCCAGATTAACGGCAACGTAAGTGGTGATCAGCCGTCGTTGCCTCAAACAGCCGATGGATGATGATGCGCTTTTTCTTCCCGCCAGTCGCCTGCCCGCATGAACACCTGGGTTGAAGCACCACCGCCAAAGAAGGGGCTGGGCTGTTTCGCCCGGGGTTGCCTGATTCTTTTAGTTTTTGCCATTGTGCTGGCAATCGCTTGCTTTGCAGGCGTGTTTTGGGGGTTACAACGCCACTCGGCCATCGTGCATGGGATTTACTGGCTATCCAAAACGCATTCCGTCTCCGAAACGCCAGTGCCGGTGCCGGAATTTGCCGTTTCCGATGCCCAAATGCAGAACACCTGGGAACGATGGCAGGATTTCGAGCAGAGAGCGCGTGCCGGTCAGCCGGCGGAAATTGAACTCAGCGCGGACGATTTGAACAGCCTCATGGCGATGAATCCGGACGCTCGAGGGAAGGTTTTCGCTTCCATCGAAGGCAACCGCCTCCGCCTTCAGGTCAGTGTTCCTCTTGGGGAGCTCCTCAGCCGGCCTGGCTACTATTTTAATGGAGACATCACCATTGAATCGAAAGGCGCGCAATCTTTGGACAATCCGCAACTGAGCCGGGTGCTCGTGAACGATGAGGCGATACCCAAAGACTTTTTTCGCTGGAAATATCGTTCCAGGCGGCTGCGCGATTACCTGAGTGATTACCGGAACCGTTCCGGCATAGGCACGGTGGAAATCCGCGACGGCAAATTGATTCTGCGATCGCACGCCGACTAGCAGTCGCCGGCCGCTTGTCTCAGGAGAGTGAATTACAACAAGCGCCAAATGGCCATCAATTGGGCTGCATGATCTCGCGCACGAAGACGTTTAACTGGCCATCCTCCTGTTTGCGCACTTCGGTGATCTCGTACGGCCGCAGTTCATCCCGGTTGACTATCGAGCCGGGACGCGGCGGAGTGTAACCAGCGGGATATTCGACAATGATGCGAGTGGACGAGCCACCGCCCAGAGGATGCAGCACTTTGCTGGTGAGCGTAGAGCGAGGGCGCAGCACAGCCTTGTTGGCGTCGGAAAAATTCACCACAAATTGCCCCTTTAAGTAAATGCGTTCGCCCGCCAGGCCGTGGTCGGCGACATCGCGCAGATCGCCGGTGCCGATCAAACGGCCCAAAGGCATTTTGCCGGGGGCGAACGTTTTCCAGCTCCCGCCGCCTGCATTGGAAGCCAAAGTGCCGCTGGCCGCATCAGCGGGCACCGGCTGCGCAGGAAGAACCGGCACCGGAGTTGCACGGGAAACAGATGCAGCCATGGCCGTCGCCTGCACACTGGTATCGGACGAATTGTTAGCCGGAGCAGGTGTAGCAACAGCACTCTTTGCTGGCGTACTCGCCGAAGCAAGAAAGAAAGGCGTCGCAGTCGGCGCAGCCAGTTGTTGAGCGATTACCGGTTGAGAAGGGCTCGACACTGGTTGAGGCGAGGCAATCTTTTGTTTCGTTCGTTTTCCTCTCGGCAGAGGCGTAGCCTTCGCCATCGGTTCGTTCCGCGCGACAACAGGCGGAGCAGAAGAGGACGGCGGATTAACCGGAATCGCTTGTTCAACCCGCACCAGCTCGTTGACTGCCGGCGGAGGCGTGGCTGCGTTCGGGCTAAAGCCGGGTATGGGCAGCGGACCGCCGCCTGCCGCCACTGCAGCGTTTTGACGGTATTGCGCATATCGCTGCTCGATCGCAGTCCGTTCCTGCGTTTTAAACAGCGGCCATCCTGCAGCCAGGTTCAAACTAAGAGGCGGTTCGAGGCGAAACGTGCCTAATCCCCGCGTGACCGTGTAGCTTCCATACAGCAACGGAACAGCCGTCACCATGATGCGGCCGTCTTCCAGCCGTTCTGCGTGGATCACGGCCGAAATATCGTGCGAGCGTTCGAGTTTAATCTCCAGGCCTACCTTCAGCGTTTGTTTCATCAAAGGCAGCGCTTCGGGTTTGGCGGGATAGAGATGTTCCATGAGCAGCTCGCCGCTATCTACTGCATGTGTTAGAGCTACCATGCCTGAGGTAAACACGTCATCAGGCCCCAACTCCCGCACTGCCACGATGGTAAACCTGCCTACCACATAGGGCACAAGGCCGCGGACCTGCTGATAGTTACGGATATAATTTCGGGTCAGTTCCGCATTGGTTCTGGCCAGCTCGGCAGCGCCCATGCCAGCGTAGCGGTCGTAAAGTTGCCGGGCGTTGAGGAATTCTCCCATCGGCGCCGCTGTTAACTCAAAGCGTTTCGGCGGCTCGATCTTGTGCAGCCGTTGCAGAATGCGATAACTGTCCGGCCGCTCGGGCTGGCCGAAAATGTAAAAACTGCTCAGCCATGCCGCCAGCGCGAAACCGCTCAGAAGCAGGATGGCTACCGTCCAGGCAAAATAATTGACACGCCGCGGCGGTTGAGCATACGGCTCGTCGTACGGGTAAGCGCCATAACCATTCACGTTAGCGCGAGTAGATTGCGTGATTCAAGCTGGTCGAGTCGGTTCAAAGGACGCGCCACACCCGCAGGTGCGAGAGGCATTTGGATTGACAACCCGGAAACCAGCCCCCGTCAAACCCTCCTCAAAATCCAGCGTCGCACCGCGCAGATACGACACGCTCTGGCCATCGATAAAAAACTGCATCCCATCGCGCTCGACCACCGCGTCGCCCTCCCGCTTTTCGTCCAGCGTCATTTCGTAATGCATTCCTGAACAGCCGCCCTTGACCACTTGCACGCGAAGTCCCTTGCCAGAGCCATTGGCCCGTCCCGACAGCAAGTTTTGCAGATGGCGAACAGCGTTTTCAGTGACGTTAACCATGCCGATGCAAAATACGGCTCCGGCAAACTCAAGTCAAAAAGACTGCGCCACTCTGTTCGCGAAGCTCCAACGCAGCCGGAGCGCGAGTGGAGAATCAACATTCCCCGAGTTTGTCAGGCTTCCTTTTTCCTTCGCAATCGGGCAACTGGAACTTAAAGTCAAAAAATACAATGAGCCGGATCCGATTGCTGCCGGAAACTGTCGCCAGCCAGGTGGCGGCGGGCGAAGTCGTGGAACGCCCCGCTTCGGTGGTAAAAGAACTGGTCGAAAACAGCATCGATGCCGGCGCCCGCAAAATCGATATCCTTGTGCGCCGCGGCGGAATTTCCCTCATCCGCGTGATGGACGACGGTTGTGGCATGGACCGCGACGACGCGCTGCTGTCACTGGAGAGACATGCCACGAGCAAAATCCGATCCGCCGCCGATCTTCAGGCCGTCGCAACTCTCGGTTTCCGCGGCGAAGCGCTGCCCAGCATCGCCAGCGTGTCGCGATTTCGCCTGACGACGCGCGAAGCGCAGGCTGTCGCCGGAACCGAAATTGTCGTCAGCGGTGGAAAGGTCGAGGTCGTGCGCGACAGCGGCGAAGCGCCAGGCACACAGGTGGAAGTGCGTTCCCTTTTCTACAACGTGCCGGCGCGCCGAAAATTTCTTCGATCGGAAAATACGGAGAGCCGCAACATCGAACATCAGGTGCATTTGCAGGCCATCGGTCATCCACGCATCGCGTTTTCCCTCGTGCGAGATGATCGTCTCTCCCTGCAACTGCCGCCGGCCGAAACACTGGGCGAACGCATCCGCGATTTGTACGGCGCCGAGTTATTCCAGCGCCTGGCCGAGGTAAAGACCAGCGCCTCGAACAAAGTGCGCGTACACGGCTTCATCGGACAAGCCGGCTTGAGCAGACAAACCCGCGCGCAGCAGCTTGTCTTCGTGAACGGTCGTGCCGTGGAAAGCGGCCTTCTCAGCGGCGCCATTCGCGAGGGCTACCATACCGCCCTGATGAAAGGCCAGTATCCAGTCACCTTTCTATTCCTGGAACTCGATCCCGCCGCGGTGGATGTAAACGTGCATCCGGCCAAACGCGAAGTGCGCTTTCGCGATCCCGTCGCAGTTCGGGAAGCAATCGTGCAGAGTATCCAAAATACGCTGGAACAAGGACGCGCCGCCTGGCAGGAGAGATTCCGCGCGCCGGCGCGCTCACAGTCCACTTCTGTTGAACGACCGGCTCACGATTTGAGATTAAGAGCCGAGATATCTGCTCCGGAGGAGTTGCCCCGCGACCTTCCCCATCTGGAAACCGCCACCAGCACCGCCGTTTCTGCTGCGCGAACACGTTTGGCTCCCCCCGCTTCGGCAGAGGCGGACGAGACCAATGCCAAACCGCGGCCAGATTCGGCGTCCGTAGCCGCCGCCGCTGGCCGAGAGAAACCTCAGCAATTCCAGATCATTGGCGTGTTAAGCAAGCTCTACGTGCTGATGGAAAACGCCGATGGCCTCGTCCTCGTTGACCAGCACGCCGCCCACGAGCGAATCCTCTTCGAGGAAATGCGTCGCAACATGGAAGCCCGGGGCGCGCCAACTCAAAAGCTCCTCCTGCCGCAAACATTCGACTTGCCCCCGCGCGACGCCGACTGGATCGAGCGGAACCTGCCGACGCTTCAGAAAATGGGTATCGGCATCGAAAGTTTCGGGCCGGCCACCTTCAAAATCGACAGTCTGCCCAGTTTCTTGAGCATCACCGATGCGGCGCAATTCATGCGCAAAGTAATTGATGACCTCAAAAGCGCGGGCGATAACGCCTCCGCCGCGCGCCTGAGCGAAGAGATGATCGCCAGCAGCGTTTGCCGTCACGCAGTCAAAGCCAACGACCCGCTGCGCTACCCCGAAGTGGAAAAACTGATCCGCGATTTGCTCGAATGCGAGCTGCCCTATTGCTGCCCGCATGGACGACCGACCATGATCCAGATTTCGCTGGCCGAACTGGAAAAAAAATTCGGGCGCAGAACCTAGAGTAAATCGCCACTCCGGCGGCGGCGCCAGCCGGAACGGCTTGCCATTTGGCACGCCGGTTTTAGCTTTGGCGCGATGAAAAAAATCGAGGCAATCGTCAAACCTTTTAAAGCCGAGCCGGTACGAGAAGCGCTCATGGCTGCGGGCGTCGAAGGAATGACTCTGAGCGAAGTGAAAGGGTTCGGCCGACAGAAAGGCCACAGCGAAATTTATCGAGGCACCGAGTACACGGTGGATTTTCTCCCGAAGGTGAAATTTGAGATTGTGATTGCGGACGACCGCGCCCAGCGAGCGGTGGAAGCCATTCTGGGAGCAGCCAAAACCGGTAAAATCGGCGACGGTAAAATCTTCGTATCAGAGGTGGAAGAAGCGGTGCGCATCCGCACGGGCGAGCGCGGAGCGGAGGCGCTGTGACCCGGCGCACAAAAAGCGGTGCCAGGCGTCGAGCCGTTCCCACTCCAATCTTCTAACACATGCACGATTACCTGGTGTCCGTTTTCCTCGGCATCGTGGAAGGATTGACCGAATTCCTTCCGGTGAGCTCCACTGCGCATTTGCGCATCTGCGAAGCGCTGCTGCGGATCGATCTGCACGACGGGTTCTGGAAGATGTACACCATTGTGATCCAGTTGGGCGCGATCCTGGCATTGCCAGTGTATTTTTGGAATCGCATTCTGAAGTTTGTCACCACCTTTCCCCGAGGCGCACACGGCAACCGCAATTTCCTTACACATCCTTTAAGCCTGACGCTGATCGCGTTTGTGGTGACAGCGCTTCCCTCCTGGGCGTTGACCCGACAGATCGGCAAAAACCTCGAGAACCTCTGGGTGATGGCGCTTGCCCTGTTGCTTGGCGGCATCGTGATGTGGGTCGTTGACGCCTGCTTCACCCACGCTCGCACGACGCACATGGAAGAAATGACCCCCGCCCAGGCGATCTGGATCGGTGCTGCTCAAATTCTTTCGGCTGTCTTTCCAGGGACTTCTCGCTCCATGTGCACGATCGCCGCCGGTCAAATCGCAGGGATGTCCCGGACGGCTGCGCTGGAATTTTCATTTTTCCTTTCAATGCCGACGATGGCAGCGGCGACGGGCTACGATTTTCTCAAGGCGGCGATGCCGCACCGACAGCAACCCGGCATTGCACCGCTTGCGATGACCGGCCACGATTGGACCGTGCTGAGCATCGGGTTTGTGGCATCCTTTTTCGTGGCGCTGGCGGTCGTGGCGTGGTTCATGCGCTGGGTGCGCTCACGCGGGTTTGCGCCGTTTGCTCTTTACCGGATTGCACTGGGGTTAGGGTTGCTGGCGTTGCTAATGCGCGGGATAATGTGACCGACTACAGATGGAAAGCGACGTCATCCTGCCCGATCTCCAGAGCGCCGTTCTTTGCGAAGATGTCCGTTGCGAAATCAACGGCATGCAGACCCTGGTGGGCGTGCTGAGCGTGATTCCCGCTCCTGTGCTGCCGATTAATTACATCAAACTCTGCATCTGGACGCGCTGGTGCGGAGGCACCGGCAAGTTTCGGCAAAAATCCCGCATCGTAGGCGTGGATGAACAGCAGGTGGTGGCACAAGCCGAAGTAGAATTTGCGCTGAAAGAAATGGAAGGCCACGCGACCAACGTTCATTATTTCGGGGGCGTCCAGTTTCAGCAATACGGCCTGCACCACGTTGAGATCTATCTGGAAAACGAATTGCGTTTGCGCTTCCCTCTGCCGGTGATTCAAGTGTCGCGTCCGCCTGCTTGAGGTAGAATCGGCATGGCCCAGAGTGCAGCCTGAAGACGGAAGAAGTGTACCGGCCGATCTCGTAGCGCGCGCCACACTTTAACAGTTCTTCCAACTAAAGCTTGCCAATGAATTGTATTTGTTTAATTGGCGCTTTATGCGGGAGGGGCTTCCGAGGGTGTTGCTGTGCGTCTTCTTCATCGTGGGAGAGATGCGGGCGCAGGAGGTGATCCTGGCCCGCGAGACCAAGCCAATCGCTGACAGACCAGCTCCGCCACCTCCCGAACAGACCGAACAGACAAGGTCGCCAACGCCCGCTGAAACCAAACGCCGGTCGCGCCCCAGGAAAACTGATTCCAACGAGCCCACACTTGAACAGATGCGAATGGCGGGCGCGCTCGCCGCAGAAGGAAAGACAAGTGAACGCAGCGTGTCCCGACGCAGTAAAACCAGAGAAACCATTTCCGAAACTGCCGCAGTCAACGAACCGCCCGTCAATTCCCCAACGCCCAGACCGCGAAAGAAAGGGCGCGCTGAGGAATCGGAAATCCCGCGCCCTACTCGCACGCGTGCTTCCGGAGCAGGAGCGATCGGTCCGGTGCGAACGACGCTGCTGGAGTCCGGTCGAGAAGCGCCCAGCCCGTCTCCACCGGCACGAGAACAATCCCAGTCGCCCTGAAGGGATAACTTCGCCAGGCGGCGATTTTTGCCATCCATTTGCAATGGCTTTTTTGCTTTCGGTTCGCGCGCCGTGGCAATATCATGAACCCAAAAAATCCATGCGCAACGCTCCCGGCTCCTCTCTTGAGCGCGCTTTTACCCTGATAGAGTTAATTGTCGTGCTGGCGGTAATTGCCATTCTGATGTCCCTGGTTTACCCGCTTTACACCGGCATTTCCGAACGCGCAAAAGCGACCAAAGACTTGAGTAATCTGCGTCAGATCGGCATGGCGACCCAAACTTTCCTCAACGACAGCGACGGCATGCTGTTCTCGCCGGTTGCGACCTGGATGTCGCAATTGGAGCCGAAATACGTCTCGGCGTGGCGCGGCTTGCAATCGCCATTCGACAAGCGCGCAGCCTCCGAGGCGGGCAATGCCACCACTCCCGTCAGTTACGGCGTGAACGCGAATATTTATCCGGGCGGCAGCGCAATGTTGGCTGGCAAAATTACCAAACCCAGCGCCTTCATTTTATTTGCGCCGGCTCTGGCTCCTGGCGCGACGGTGAGTTTTCAGGGCACCGCCGCGTCTTCAGCGCCGGGTGTAAGCGTTCTGGGGCTCGGTGGCGGGAACGTGCGAAGCGTTCCCCCGGGCGCAAACGCAACAGGCGGCACGCATAACAACCGTCAGCGCATCAATGCCCTTTTCGGCGATTACCACTGCGAAACCATGAGTTGGAGCGCATTTTCCAACAACGTCTCCAACGTGCCAGGCGACCCGGATCAGTGGACTCCGTATCTTCCGTATCCGTAAGCGCTCTGGAAATTCGCGGCGCAACGTGTCGTTATCCGGTGC
>Ga0209581_1004029_pt1 | contig 12131 bp, 10 predicted proteins | sample Coa_R2_FD_187160 | JGI IMG/M metagenome (GOLD analysis project Ga0209581, IMG submission 187160) | Surface soil microbial communities from Centralia Pennsylvania, which are recovering from an underground coalmine fire - Coalmine... | ecosystem: Environmental > Terrestrial > Soil > Unclassified ...
TGGCCACACCTGGCGGCCGGGACGCGGCATCACTCCTAGTGCACCATCAAGGGACCGACTTTGGAGCACTGGCCTGGGACCGCCGGCATCCTTGCCGGCAAGCGGGGGCCGGCAAGGATGCCGGCGATCCCAGGGATGGCACCCCGCTACAAAGCGACCCCTCTGAAACAGCACTAGCGCCTATCGCCTAACCGGTGGCTACACCTGGCGGCCGGGGAGTGGCATCGGCGAGACCTGGGCGTAGCGCCGTAGCACGTCCTCGTTAATCCGCACGCCCAGCCCGGGCGACCGCGGCACCTTCACCGTCCCGTCGGCCTCCAGGCGGAACGGCTCCTCGATCAAGTCGCGGGCCAGCGGGCTGTCGCTCACCGTGAACTCGGCCAGCCTGCCGTGTGGCATGCCGGCCACGAAGTGCAATGAGGCCGCCACCAGGATGCCCGTGGAGAAGGCGTGCGGCACGCACAGGATGTTGCGCTCGAAGCAGTAGCGGGCGATGCGGGCGGCCTGCGTCAAACCGCCTGCACGCGCCACGTCGGGTTGTATCACGTCGATACGCCCCTTCTCGGCAAGCTCCACGAACCCCTTATACGCCGTCTCTTGCTCGCCCGCGGCGATGCGCATGTCCACGGCGTCCGCCAGTTTGGCATAGCCGTCAAGGTCGTCCGGCGGCAGCGGCTCCTCCAGCCAGAATAGGTTGAACTCCTCGAAACGTCGGGCCATCTTGATGGCCTGTGCGGAATCCCAGACCAGTCCGATGTCGATCATCAGGTCCTTGTCGCCCGCCGCCTGCCGCGCCGTGCGTACCAGCTCGAGATCGAGCGCTTCCGAGACCCGCCCCAGCGGCCCCCAGCCCAGCTTGACGGCCGTGTAGCCCTGGGCGACGTGCGCGGCCACCAACTCGCGTGTCTCTTCCGGCGTGGGCGGCATGACCGCGCTGGCGTACACCCGCACCCGGTCACGGTATGCTCCGCCCAGGAACTTGTGCACGGGCCGGCCGGTCGCCTGGCCCACGATATCCCACAGCGCCATATCCACGCCCGAGATGGCCTGCAGCGCGGCGCCGGAACGGCCGAAGTAGATGGTGCCCTCCACCATGCGCTGCCACAGCGATTGGACGTCAAAGGGATCGTGGCCCTCGACGATAGAGCGCAGGCCGCGAGCGATGGCATGGCTGGGCGGCGCGTCGACGATGGCCTTGGCAACCATGGGCGACGAGTCCACCTCGCCGATGCCGACCAGGCCCTCGTCGGTGTGCACGCGGATAATCAGCCCGTCCTGGGTGCCGTCGGCGCGCGTCTCATCGACCTCCGGCAGTCGCAATGGGATGGCTTCGACATGGGTGATCTTCATCGGCTATGGGCTCTCCTTTCGCACCCAGATTCTATCATCGAAGGATGCCTGACACTGAAGTGTCATGGCGGGGTACGGGCACTGACGTGCCAGGGGACCCGCAAGCGGGTCCCGACTTTAGTCGGCGTCTCCCTGCCAGGCGACTTCAGTCGCCGGTCCTGCCCCCTCACGACAACAGATGCACGTCGTGCGGCTGGCTTTCGCGCATCCCGGCGCCGGTGATCGGCACAAAGGTCGCCTTCTCCTGCAGCTCGGCGATGGTGCGGGCGCCGCAGTAGCTCATCCCCGAACGCAGACCGCCCACGAGCTGGAAGACGATCTCGGCGACCTCGCCGCGATACGGCACGACCGCTTCGACGCCCTCTGGGACCACCTCGTTGAACCCGTCGTCGGCCATGGGCTCGGACTGCTCGCGCTCGCGCCGCCCGATCGTCGCGCTGAGCGAGGCCATGCCGCGGCTAATTTTGTAGCGCTGCCCGTTGCGCACCACGGTGTAGCCCGGGCTCTCGCGCGTGCCGGCCAGCAGGCTGCCCAGCATCACGGTGCCGGCCCCGGCCGCCAGCGCCTTGGTGATGTCGCCCGAGTTGGTGATGCCGCCATCGGCGATGATCGGCACATCTTCGCGCGCCGCGACCTCCGCGCACTCCAGCACAGCGGTCAACTGGGGCATGCCGAAACCGGTGACGATGCGCGTGGTGCAGATGGATCCGGGGCCTATGCCCACCTTGACGGCATCCACCCCTTCGGCCAGCAGATCGCGCGTGCCCTCGGCCGTGGCCACGTTGCCGGCGATGAGATCCCGCGCGCGGGTGTGAGCTTTCAGGGCGCGGATGGCCGAGATCACCAGGTCGGAGTGGCCGTGTGCGATGTCGATGACCAGGATATCGGCCCCCGCCTCCCACAAGGCCTGCGCGCGCTCCACGTAGTCGCCGACCACGCCGATGGCCGCGCCCACCTGAAGGCGCCCCTTGGCGTCGCGCGAGGTGTCGCCGAAACGGCTGGCCTGCAACAGGTCCTTGCTCGTGATCAGGCCAGCGATGCGGCCATCGTCGTCGACCAGGGGCAACTTCTCGATCTTGTGGCGATCCAGCAGCACCTGAGCCTGGGCGCCGTCGATGCCGGGCGGAGCCGTCACCAGGCGCTCGCGCGGCGTCATCAGCGTCGAGATCGGCTGCTGCGCGTCCGTGGCGAAGCGGATGTCGCGATGCGTGAGGATGCCGGTGAGCCGCCCGCTGTCGTCCACCACCAGCACGCCGCTCACCCCCCGCTCCGCCATCAGGTGGCGCGCCTCGGCCAGCGTCTGCCCGGCGTGCATGGTGTACGGCTCATCCACCACCGACCCCTGGGCGCGCTTAACCTGCTGGATCTGGTGGACCTGCTGCTCGATGGACATGAAGCGATGGATGATGCCGATACCGCCTTGCCGGGCCATGGCCACGGCCATCGGTGCCTCGGTGACCGTGTCCATATTGGCGCTGACGATGGGTATACCCAACCTGATATGGCGCGACAGGCGCGTTGCGGTCGAGACGTGCTTGCGCGAGGCGACATCCGAGCGCTTCGGCACGAGCAGCACGTCGTCATAGGTCAGGGCTTGAGAACGAAAGTCGGCCATGATCAGCCTCCCAATTACGATATGCCGGGTGATAGGGAGCCTACGCCGCCCGTCCGGCGCTCGCTCCACACCATCCGCTTGATTGTAATCCTTCCACGAGCCTTGTGGGCGCCACCGGGGATGAATGCGCAATCGCTGCTATAATACGGCGGTATGTTCCGGCGTGTCCGGAACCCACAACGTACGCGCACATCGGTCAGGAGGATAGAGGTGCGAATCTTACTCAGGCTTGTCCTGCTCGCTGTCGGAGCGGTCATCGCCTACCAGTTGGTCACGCGCATCGCCGGCACCTACGCCCGGGCGACCTGTCCCCATTGCGGTAGCAAGGTGGGGGTCTTCTTCCCGCTCGAAGGCATGGAGGTGTACTGCGACAATTGCAACCAGCCGATGGTCATTAATAAGGAAGCCAACTCCTGGACGGCCGAGGCGGTGAGCTAGTCGCAGCCAAGGAGAGCGCGCCGCCATCTCCGACAGGGCCTCACGCATAACCACACAGGGCGCTCCGACGACGTTTCGTCGGAGCGCCCTGCCGCTTACCCTTGCTTGACTCGCGGACGCGGACACGATCACCCACCTGCCCCCGACTTCTCCCCGACGAATCCGTAGCTCGCGGCCAGGGCCGCCGCGTACACCTGCTGCAACGGCACCCCACCCTCCTCCGCGCGGCGGCGGCAATCCTCGTACTCCGGCGTGGCCGCCACCACCATTCCCTCCAGGATCTTCAGCTTGACGCGCACCGTACCGTGCGCCGTGCGAAGCTCACGCATCTCGCGCGCCACGGCATGGCGCGCCACCTCGTGCACCCGCACGCCGAAGGTGCTGGTCTCGCGCAATATTATGTCAACCAAGCGGCCGCTATCCTCGGGCCGGACGAGCGCGCCGAGCAGCGCGGCGGGGCGGGACTTCTTCATGGTCAGCGGCGCGCACCAGGCGTCCAGCGCGCCGGCCGCCAGCAGGCGCTCGATGGCATGGCCGAAGAGCTCTCCCGGCATGTCGTCGATGTTGGCCTCCAGCACCAACAACCGCTCGGCGCCGGGAGACGATTCAAGCTCGCCAAGCCACAGGCGCAGCACATTGGGCTCCGGTTGCTCGCGGCTGCCGGCCCCGTAGCCGATTCTGCCGAGGCGCAGGGCGGGCTGCTCGAAGCGCGCCAGGGTGCTGAGGATGGCCGCGCCGGTCGGCGTGACAAGCTCCAGCGGCGACGGATGCGGGATCGTCGGCACGCTGCGCTCGGCCAGCAATTCCAGGACGGCGGGAGCAGGCAAAGGCAACGCCCCGTGTGCAGAAACCGTCGCGCCCCGCGCCAGCGGCAGAGGCGAGGCGAAGAGGTCCTCGATCCCCAGCAGGTGCAGCCCGATGCAGGCGCCGACGATATCGACGATGGCGTCGACGGCGCCCACCTCGTGGAAGTGGATCTCTTCGATCGGCACGCGGTGCACCCGCGCCTCCGCCGCGGCCAGCCGTTCGAAGATGTGCAGCGCATTGGCCTGCACCGCCTCCGGCAGCGAACCCGCGGCGATGATTTCTCGAATCTCGCCGAGGCCGCGGTGAGGTGGCTGCGCTTCGGTGGCAATGACGCGCACCAGTGTCGCACCTAGGGCGCCACGCCGGACCTGCTGCGCGGAGAGGGTATAGTCCGCCAGGGGCAGGCGGCTCAGCATCGCCCGCAGATCGTCAATGGCCAGCCCGGCATCGACCAGCGCACCCAGGATCATGTCGCCGCTGGCGCCGCTGGGCGCGTCGACGTAGCCTGCCCTATTCATGGCCGCAGATACCGGAGCGCGGGCGAGAGCACGCGTGCTCGCCCGCGCTCCCGGCTTCGAGGCAGCGCCGTGAATGAGAGAGGATAGGCGACCGCGCTCATGCCGTCCTGTTGATCATGGCCGCCAGTTGGCCGGCGCCAAAGCCGTTGTCGATATTCACCACGGCCACGCCGCCGGAGCAGTTGTTGAGCATCCCCAGCAGCGCGGCCAGGCCGCCGAAGTGTGCCCCGTAGCCGACGGAGGTGGGCACGGCAATCACCGGCACGGCCAGCAGGCCCGCCACCACGCTGGGCAGCGCACCCTCCATGCCCGCCACCACGATTACTACGCGCGCCCGGCGCAGGCGCTCGAGCTGCGCCAGCAGCCGGTGCAGGCCGGCCACCCCGACATCATGGATGCGATCGACCGCGTGGCCCATCACCTCGGCGGTCAGCGCCGCTTCCTCGGCCACCGGCAGATCGGAGGTACCGGCGCTGACCACGCTGACACCCTCCACGGACGCAGAACGCGGCCCGCGTCGCACGGTGATGGCTCGCGCCAGCGGGTGATATGTCGCGTCGGGGACCACCTCACGGACGGCGTCAAAGGTCTCCTGCCCGCACCGCGTGGCCAGAACGGTGTCGCTCTGCGCCGCCAGCCGTTCCACGATGGCGGCGACCTGTTGAGGGGTCTTGCCCTGCCCAAAGACTACCTCGGGGAAACCGCGCCTGAGCATGCGGTGGTGGTCGATGGTGGCCGCGCCGAGTTGCTCGAAGGGCAGCACGGATAGGCGCTCCAACGCCGCGTCGGGCGAGGTCTGGCCGTCGCGCACGGATTCCAGCAGGGCACGAATACGATCGGGGTCCATGGACAGTCCTACAGGTAGAGAATCTCGCCCCGCACGCTGCCGTCCTCGACGGTTAGCAGGCCGACGGAATGGCGCGGCTGCCGGCGCCGCTGCGTCGGCGAGCCGGGGTTGAACATCTGCTCGTCTCGAATATGCGTATCGGAGATGACGCCGATGCGCACTACAACAGCTCCTTCAGTCGAGCCGGATCGATATTGCCGCCGCTCAACACGGCCACGACGCGTGTCCCCGCCGTCAGGCCGCCCTTGCCCGTGAGCAATGCGGCGACGCCGGCCGCGCCCGCCGGCTCGACCAGCAGCTTGGACCGTTCCAGCAGCAGACCCACAGCACTTGCGATCTCCGCGTCGGAGACCAGCACGACCTCGTCGACGTAACGTCGCACGATATCCAGCACGAGTTCGCCAGTGAAGGGCGCTGCCAGCCCGTCGGCGATCGTCCTGACCGAATCGAGGGCCACGATATGCCCCTGCTCCAGGGCGCGGAACATACTCGGCGCACCCTCCGGCTCGACGCCGACGAGGCGCACATCGGGTCGCTGCAGCTTGATGGCCAGTGCGACGCCCGAGATCAGGCCGCCTCCGCCCAGCGGCACCACCACGGCCTCCAGATCCGGGGCGTCTTCCACGATCTCTAAGCCGACGGTGCCCTGGCCGGCCACCACGAGTGGATCGTTGAAGGGGTGAACGGCGGTGTAGCCGCCGGACTCGCGCAAGCGGTCATACTCGGCAAAAGCCTCGATCGTCGAGGCGCCGTACTGGATCACCGTCGCCCCGTAGTCGCGCGAGGCCGCCACCTTGCCGGCCACCGCCGTCTCCGGCATCACCACGGTGCAGGCAATACCCTCCAGCGCGGCGCCGTAGGCCAAGGCTTGAGCATGGTTCCCGGCCGAGATGCCGATCACGCCGCGGGCGCGCTCCTCCGGCGTCAACGCGGCCAGTTTGTTCAGCACCCCGCGCGGCTTGAAGGAGCCCGTCTTCTGCAATAACTCGGCCTTGAGCTGCACCTCCAGGCCGGTCATGCGGCTCAAGGTGGCCGAGGTCAGGATGGGGGTGCGGTGCAGGCGCGCGCCGATAACGCCTCGCGCGCCATAGATGTCATCGAGTGTGACCATATCTATAGGGTACTCTATTCCGCGTGGTGTACATGTAGGGGCTTTCAGGTGGGAAGCATAGACCGGTACCCTCGGCCCATCCAGGGGGTTGGGCCGCTCGGAACCTCACGGACGAGCCGCCCGCGCCATCGAGCGGGGTAACTCCACCCACCAAGGCCCAGCCTAGGCAGAGTTCACCGTTCTTGCGAATGGCCAGATAGCGACGACGGGCAACAGCGCCATCAAAGCATGAACCGCGTCCTTTCGTTGTTTCGATGATATGCGTTAAGAATAGTATGGGCTGATCGCCCAGTCAGTAGCATACCGAATAGACATATGTCCAAGTTGCCACACATTACATTTCATTCATCTTCGAGGTTAGCTCTATTACTTGTCGCTACGGTTTAAGCTTGATGCAGGTGATGTTAACCGGTCTTAACGTTCAGAGAGTTGTTAATGCGCCAATGATAACCAGTTCTTCACTGTGCTCTTTACCTTACCTTAACCTTCTCGTGCTAAGATAATGCATGCTTGCATCTCATTAGTCATCGTCCCAGTGAGGCATGCAGGGCGACAGGATCGCACGGCCCCCCATCACCCACTTTTCCCATCCTGTTGCGCCCCTTACCTCATCTCTACATTATCTCTACGTTTGGACGTGGTGGAACCGGCCGCGACCGTTGGACCCGCACTGCTGTACACCACAGCAGGTTGGTGCCGCGAGAAGGATGTTGGGGATGCGCCATAACTGTGGTGGAAGCGTATGGCGGCCAGCAGTCATTGGGGAGGGCCTCGCCGACTGCAGCGAGTTCGTGAACCTCGATGCGACCGGTGAGTATCTTTCGTGCCAGGAGTGTGGCAGCCGGTTCTACGCCAGGGGCTGGCGCTTTGTGCGTCCAGGTCGGCGTGACCCCTAACGGTCGCTCACCCGGCTCGCAATCGGTGACCGACGACCCGGGCAGGTACGTAGATTTCGTCGGCGACCGGGAGATGGAAGGCGCCGGTATGAACGGGGAGCGACCAGGTGGCGGAACTCCGCCGAGCCTGTGGGACGCCTACGCTGCCGTCGCCTGTGGGGAGATCGCGGCGGTGCGCGCACTGCTTGCGCCTGATGTCATCGGGCACGAGCATAGCAAGGGGACAACGCCACGGACTCTCCGCGGGCGTGAGGCTGTCCTGCGGCGTCTAGCGGACATCGCCGTCGCTCATTGGGAGCACGCCATTATCGCTCTGCATGCGCTACTGCCTACCTCCAGGTATCGTGCCGTCGTGGCCACCTGGCACGCTACCTCGCGCTTTACCGGCCACGCCTACGCCGTACGGCACGTGCTAATAGCAGAACTTGACTATCGGGGTCGCGTCGTCGAGGTCTGGTTGATATATGAGCGCCCCCGCCCGGACGCCGGCTACTGCGACGACGCTGTGATCTCATTCGCGGAAGGAGTAGAGGAACCATGAAAGTCGTGATCTCGCGCACTCACCGTGCCCGCCTGGCTCTGGTGGGGCTCATGCTCCTCTCTGGGATGATCCCGCTGTGGAGGTTCGCTCCAGTCCCGTGGCCTATCGGCACCGCGGTTAGGCCGCGCGATCTCAGTAAGGTCCAGCACGTGGTCATCATCATGCAGGAGAACCGCTCCTTCGACCACTACTTCGGTACCTATCCCGGCGCCGACGGCATCCCTTCCGGTATCTGCTTGCCAAATCCAATACGTGGCGGATGTGACGCCCCATTTCATGACCCGTCGCCTCTGAATTACGAAGCCGGCCACGATGCGTCCTCGTACGTGGCGGACTTGAATGCCGGGGCGATGAATGGGTTCGTGCAGGAAGCCGCCCGGGACTGGTGCGGCACGGGCCATACCTACCCCTCCCAATCTGCCGTCAACCCCGCCTGTGCCGGCTCGGAGCCGTTCGCCGTGATGAGCTATCACACCGGTCAAGAGATTCCAAACTACTGGGCCTACGCCCAGAACTTCGTGCTCCAGGATCACCTCTTCGCGCCCGTGACCTCCTGGAGCTTGCCCACCCACCTCTACCTCGTCTCCAACTGGAGCGCCACTTGCCCCATCAGCGGCGATCCGATGAGCTGCAGCACCGACCTCATCTCGCCGACACGCGCCATCACCAGCCCCTTCGCCTGGACGGACATCACCTACCTGCTGCACCAGTCCGGCGTGAGCTGGGGTTACTACGTTAGCCCTGGCACCCCGCCCGATTGCCTGTCGGGGCTGGCGGTCTGCGGGGGGCAACAAAACGCCAGCACCCCCTCGGTCTGGAATCCGCTGCCGTTCTTCTCGACTGTGCACACGGATGGGGAGATCGGCAACGTGCGCCCGCTCACCGACTTCATCACGGCGGCGATAAGCGGGACGCTGCCGGCGGTGGCGTGGGTGGTGCCGAGCGGGCGCTACAGCGAGCACTACCCGGCCCTGGTGAGCGACGGGCAGGCCTACGTCACCTATCTGGTCAACGCGCTCATGAGCGGCCCGGAGTGGGGCAGCACGGCCATCTTCCTGAGCTGGGACGACTGGGGCGGCTTCTACGACCATGTCGTCCCTCCTGTGGTCGACAGTCAGGGCTACGGCTTCCGGGTGCCAGGCCTGGTAATCAGCCCCTACGCCAAGAAGGGCTACATCGACCATCAAACGCTGAGCTTCGACGCCTTCAACAAGTTCATCGAGGATGTTTTCCTGGGCGGCCAGCGCCTGGACCCGGCCACCGATGGCCGGCCGGACCCGCGGCCCACGGTGCGCGAAAGCGTGCCGGCACTGGGGGATCTGGCGAACGACTTTGACTTCACCCAGCCGCCCCGGCCCCCACTGCTGCTGCCTCCCGTGCCAGCCAGCGTGCCGGGCTTCGCAATCACACCAACACAAGGTAGCTATGGGCAAACGGTAACGGTGTCGGGGACGCATTTCGCGGCGGGCAAGCGCGTCAACCTGTACTGGGGGAGCGCGGCCGTGCCCCCCACGGTGCCCGCCATCACCTCAACACTTACCGATTCCACGGGCACCCTGGCCATCGCGCTCCGGGTGCCGGCGGCGACCTACGGGGCACACTCGGTGGAGGTGGTGGGAGCAAGCAGCGGGCGGGCCACGGGGTTCCCGTTCTGGGTGGTGCCGAGCGCCGTGCTCGCGGCTTCACGGGGCCGAGCAGGCACGGCGAACGTGGCTTATGGCACGGGCTTCGGCCACAACGAGACGGTCACCGTGCGCTGGGGCGGTGACCAGGGGCCGGCGATCGGCCTCGGGACGAGCAACGCGTCGGGTGTCCTCGGGCCGGCCAACGGTATCTCGTTCACCGTGCCGCTGAGTCCGACCGGCAACTACACGGTGGTGGTCGGCGGCCCGCAGAGCGGGGAGGAGGCCGCTAACCTGTTCCAGATCACCCCCTGACATTGTGCGCCGATGTCGCGCGCCCGGGTGTACGTGATTTGTGAGCGCACGGTGTACGGGCGGCGCGTGCCCGGTAGCCTGTGGTAGTATGGGGACAGACCAAGCTTCCACAGTGCAACCGGAGAGTGAAGGACCATGTCTTCGATCATCGATCTGCGCAGCGATACGGTGACGCTGCCGTCGCCGGAGATGCGACGCGCCATGTACGAGGCCGAGTTGGGCGACGACGTGTTCGGCGATGATCCGACCGTCAATCGCCTGCAGGAGAAGGTGGCCGACCTGGTGGGCACCGAGGCCGCCCTGTTCGTCGCGTCCGGCACCATGGGCAACCTGCTGGCCATCATGTCGCACTGCCAGCGCGGAGACGAAGTCCTGTATGGCGACCAGGCCCACATGTTCCTGTACGAAGCGGGCGGCGGCTCGGTGCTGGGCGGCACCACGGCCCGCGCCGTCCCCACCGCTCCCGACGGCACCCTCTCCATCGATGCCCTGCGTGCCGCGGTGCGCGACCGGCGCGACGTGCACCAGCCGCGCACGGCCCTGATCTGTCTGGAGAACACTCACAACCGCCGCGGCGGCGCCGTGCTAGCCCTGGAGTACATGTCGAGGGTGCGGGCGCTGGCCGACGAGATCGGCGTGCCGCTGCACCTAGACGGTGCGCGCGTCTTCAACGCCGCCGTCTACCTGGGCCTGCCGGTGCGCGACGTTGCGCGGGCGGCCAGCACCCTCAACTTCTGCTTCTCCAAAGGGCTGGGCGCACCTGTCGGCTCCATCCTATGCGGCCCGCGGGACTTCATCGAGCGGGCGCACCGCTGGCGCAAGATGGTCGGCGGCGGCATGCGCCAGGCGGGCGTCCTGGCGGCGGCAGGCATCTACGCCCTCGACCACATGGTGGACCGGCTGGCCGAGGACCACGACAATGCCCGCGCCCTGGCCGAGGGGCTGGCAGCCATTCCCGGCATCCGCATCGCGCAGGCGGAGGTGCAGACCAACATCGTCTACACCGACATCGCCGGCACGGGCATGGGCGCGGAGCAGTTTAGTGCACGCCTGAAGGAGGCCGGTGTGCTGTGCGCCGGCGGCGGCACCACCGTGCGCTTCGTCACACACTACGGCATCGAGCGCGCCGACATCGACCAGGCGCTCTCGCGCACCCAACAGGCCCTCGGCCGCGTCGCGGTCACGGCCTGAACGGCATCGCCCGGATATGGGGCTTACAAGGAGAGATAGGAACAGCTATGACACCTGAGATCGTACAATTGACGCCCTCGGCCTCCAACAAAACGGTAGACCTGGCGGCGGTCACCATTCATTTGCACCCCGACGACGAAGTGGCTATCGCGCGGGAGACTCTGCCGCCCGGCCTGCGCCTGCGCACGCGGGACGGCGAGATCCGCGTCGCGCGCCTGATCCCGTCCGGCCACAAAGTGGCGCTGCGGGCGGTCGAGCAAGGCGCGGCGTTACACCGCTACGGCCAGGTGATCGGCTTTGCCACTGCCCCGATTGCGCCCGGCGACCACGTGCACAGCCACAACTTGAGCGTCGGGGCGCTGACCCACGACTACGCCATCGGCGTGGATGCACGGCCCGTGGCGATGGTTCCTGAAGCGGAGCGCCGCACCTTCATGGGCTTCCGCCGCCCCGACGGCCGTGTGGGCACGCGCAACTACGTCGCCGTTATCTCCACCGTGAACTGCTCCGCCAGCACCGTGCGCGCCATCGCCGAGAGGTTCAGGGGCGACGCGCTGTGCGACTATCCGGCCATCGACGGCGTGGTGGCCTTCACCCACAAAGGCGGCTGCGGCTCGCGCTACGGTTCGCGCGAGGTGGAACTCTTGCAGCGCACGCTAGCCGGCATCGCCCGCCATCCCAACGTCGCCGGCTACATCTTCGTGGGCCTCGGCTGCGAGGTCAACCAGATCCAGGACCTCGTCAGCGGCCAGGGCCTGGAGTCCGACGCGCCGCCGCTGCTGGTGATCCAGGATGAGGGCGGCTTACTGGAGACGGTGGAGGCCGGGACCCGGGCGGTTGCCGCTTTGCTGCCGCGTGCGGCGTCCTACCGGCGTGAGGT
>Ga0209581_1004030_pt1 | contig 12128 bp, 10 predicted proteins | sample Coa_R2_FD_187160 | JGI IMG/M metagenome (GOLD analysis project Ga0209581, IMG submission 187160) | Surface soil microbial communities from Centralia Pennsylvania, which are recovering from an underground coalmine fire - Coalmine... | ecosystem: Environmental > Terrestrial > Soil > Unclassified ...
CAGCCGCTCTCTCGATCTGCCGTCGTCACCGCCGCGGCTCGACGGGTGGCGCAAGCTGGTGGAGGCCATTACCCATCCGGCCGAAGAAGTGACCATCGGCGTGGTGGGCAAGTACGTGAGCTTGCCTGACGCGTACCTGAGCGTGACGGAGGCACTGCAGCACGCCGCCCTTCATCACGGACGTCGCATCGACCTGCGCTGGGTCGATTCGGGCGACCTCGAAGCGACGTCGAGCACGTCTCTCCTGGAAGACCTCGATGGGATCGTGGTCCCGGGCGGCTTCGGCCATCGCGGCGTAGAGGGCAAGGTGCGCGCCGCACGCTTCGCACGCGAAACCCACACGCCTTATCTGGGCCTGTGCCTGGGCCTGCAAGCGGCGGTGATCGAGCTGGCACGGCACGTCTTGCACTCCAACTCGCCGAACAGCACCGAGTTCAACCAATATACCGAGTACCCGGTCATCGACCTGATGAGCTCGCAACGCGACGTATCGGATAAGGGCGGCACCATGCGCCTGGGCGTCTGGCCCTGCCGCCTGATGCCGGGCAGCAAAGCCTACGAGGCGTATGGCCAGCCCATCATCTATGAGCGGCACCGTCACCGCTATGAGTTCAATAACGAGTTCCGCGAGCTGCTGACCTCCAATGGGCTTGTCTTGAGCGGCCTCTCGCCCGATGAACAGCTGGTGGAGATCGTGGAGCTGCGCGACCATCCCTGGTTTGTTGGCTCGCAGTTTCACCCGGAGTTCAAGTCGCGTCCCGACCGGCCACACCCGCTCTTCCGCGACTTCGTGGGGGCGGCAATAGCCAATCGGGCCGCGCGCCGGGATCGGCGCCGGCCGCCTCTCGGCGACGGGGAAGTGGAAGACGCGAGCGACGACTCGCCACGGCAAGACTTGACACGGCTCGAAGTCGCCAGCGGCGTGTAATTGCCGTCGGGGGCGGCCCTGCCATCCGTTGACACTATCATGAAGGCTGCCGAGGTAGCGCTCACCACCTCCGTGGGCGAGCGCAGCCTCTTTCACTATGCCGTGCCGGACGACCTCGCGCCCTGCGTGCAGGTGGGCACCCTGGTGCAGGTGCCCTTCGGCACGCGTGAAGTGCAGGGCGTGGTCTTCGACGCCGGGGCGGAGCCCCCGCCGTCGCTGTCCCTCAAAGCCATGCGCGCGGTGCTCGATCCCAGGCCGGTGGTCACCCCTCACGGCGTGGAGCTGGCCCGATGGCTCAGCGCGTACTACGACTGTCCCATCTCCGAAGCTCTCGCCGCCATGCTGCCGCCCGGCCTGTCGCGGCGCACCGTGTACGAGATCTCGCGCGTCGAGGGCACCCGCGTCGGCCGCCTCACCGCTGCCCAACGGGCCGTGCTGGCCGCCGTCCCGCCCGCCGGCAGCATCACGCTCGACCGCCTGATCCAATCCGATGCCGCCTTTGCGCCCGCCATCTCAAGCCTTGTCAGACGCGGCATCCTGCGCCGAACGGCCCGGCTCAGTGTCGCCGCCGGCCCGCGCACGGTTCGTTATGTCGAGCTGACGGACAGCGAGCCCGATCAGAGGGTCGGGACAAAGGGGAAGGCCGTGCTCGCCGTCCTGCACCACGCCGGCGGAGCCCTCAGCCTCAACGAGCTCAACCGACATGTCGATGGAGCGACCGCCGCATTGGCTCCTTTGCAGCGACGCGGCCTGGTGCGTGTCTACAACGAAGCGGTACGGCGCGACCCCATCAGGCATCGCGCGCTTGAGACGAGCCTGCCGCTGCCGCTGTCGGCGGAGCAGGCCGAGGCCTTGCGCTCCATCACCATCGCCATGGATGCGCGTGCCGCCGAAACGTTCCTCCTGTTTGGCGTCACCGGTAGCGGGAAGACGGAGGTCTATCTGCAAGCGCTGGCCGCCGCCATGCAAATGGGCCGCCAGGGTATCGTCTTGGTGCCTGAAATCTCCTTGACGCCGCAAACCATGGATCGATTTGCGGCCCGCTTTCCGGATCGCATCGCCCTCTTGCACAGCGGACTCTCCGACGGAGAACGCCTGGACGAGTGGGAGCGGGCGCGCTCGGGGGCGGTCGCGGCGGTGGTCGGCGCGCGGTCGGCCATCTTCAGCCCGCTGCCCGATATCGGGCTGATCGTTCTCGACGAAGAACACGACGCCTCGTACAAGCAGGACCGCGCCCCGCGCTACCATACGCGCGACGTGGCGATGCGCCTGGCTCGCTCTACCGGCGCCGTGGTGGTCCTGGGCAGCGCCACGCCCGACGTGACGAGCTTTCACGCGGCGAGCCAGGGCGTCTACCGGCTGTGCCGCCTGACGACGCGGCCGGCCGCGGTCCGCCCCGAGTCAGGCTACGATGGACTCCCTCCGGTGGAGATCGTCGATCTGCGCCAGGAGTTGCACGCCGGCAACCGCAGCATGTTCAGTCGCTCCCTGCAAGCGGCGATCAAGGAAGCGTTACACAAAGGCCAGCAGGCCATCCTCTTTCTCAATCGCCGTGGTGCGGCCACCTTCGTCATCTGTAGGGACTGCGGCTATGTCGTCCGTTGCCACAACTGCGACCTTCCCTACACCTATCACAGCGCCACGGAAGAGCTCATCTGCCATCGCTGCGATAGCCGCATGGCACCGCCGGACCTGTGCCGTCGCTGCGGCGGATGGCGCATCCGCTATTTCGGGCTGGGGACGCAGCGGGTCGAAGAAGAGGCGCGCCGCCTGTTCCCGGCCGCACGGCTCTTGCGCTGGGATCGCGATGTGATTGGCGGACGGTACGGACACGAACACGTGCTCGACCGCTTTTCCAGGCATGAGGCCGACATCCTGGTGGGCACGCAGATGGTCGCTAAAGGGCTCGATATCCCGAATGTCACGGTCGTCGGCGTCATCTCAGCCGATACGGCCCTCAATCTGCCGGACTTTCGGGCGGCGGAACGCACCTTTCAATTGCTGACCCAGGTTGCCGGACGGGCCGGTCGCCACGCGTTGCCGGGACGGGTGGTGGTGCAGACCTACGCCGCGGACCACTTTGCCGTACAGGCGGCGTCGCTCCATGACTACCAGGCGTTCTACGACCAGGAGATCCTGTTTCGCGCCGAGTCCGGCTATCCTCCATTTACGCGCCTGCTGCGGCTGGTCTATTCACACGAGGACCCCGAACGCTGCCGGCAGGAGGCCGAGCGCCTGGCGAGGCAGTTGCGCGGAGCGCTATCGTTGCTGCGCAATGGGGAGGTGGTCGGACCCGCACCCTGCTTCATCGGTAAGGTGGCGGGGCGCTATCTCTGGCAGGTGCTGGTGCGCGCGGACGACGTCCATCCCGTGCTCCCGCTCGTTCCCTCGGGCTGGATGCGCGATGTTGACCCGATGAGCCTGCTCTAGCAGACCCTTGCGCGGTGAGCGCTAAGTAGGTGCGGGTTCTTTGCGTGCGGCCGCGGGCACCTCCTGGGACCGCCGGCATCCCTGCCGGCCCCCGTCTGCCGGCAGGGATGCCGGCGGTCCCAGGTAGACTGCCCCGTGCATGAACCTCCCAGCGCCCGGTTAGTTGAGTCCGGCGTGCGGGCCTCTCCTGAGAAATCGACCGCGTGCCGGCGTCCCCACGTACTGTCCATCGACCGCGATAACCTCGCCCCGCGAGAGCGTCAGCACCGGGTAGCCGGTACAGTGCAGACCCTCGAACGGACAGTAGTCCGTGCGCTGATTCAGCGTCTCCGCCGACAGGGTGACGCGCCGGCGGGGATCGACCAGGACGATGTCGGCATCGCTACCGATGGCGATCGTGCCCTTGCGCGGGTACAGCCCGTAGAGGCGCGCAGCATTCGTCGACAGCACGGCGACCATGGTCTGCAAGGAGAAGCGGCCCTTGACAACGCCTTCCGAGAAGGCAATCGGCAGGCGGGTCTCAATCCCGGGCGCACCATTGGGGATCTTGGCGAAGTTGTCACGGCCAAGCGTCTTCTGGTCGCTCATGCGGAAGGAGCAATGATCGGTCATCAAGGTCTGCAATTCGCCGCGCGCCAGGCCCCTCCACAGGACATCATGATTTGGCGCGGCCCGCAGCGGCGGCGACATCACGTACTTGGCGCCGCCGAAGCCATCCCAGTCGCTCTCGTGATATTGCTCTTCGTTAAGCAGCAAGTATTGGGGGCAGGTCTCACCGTAAATCGGCAACCCCTTCTCCCTGGCGGCCTCGAGTTTCTCGGTGGCCTCGATACAGGTCATGTGGACGATGTTCAAGGGCGCGCGGGCCAGCTCGGCCAGCGCGATGGCCCGGCCGGTAGCCTCGCCCTCCACCTCCGGCGGCCGGCTGGCGCGGTGATACCAGGGGCTCGTCAGGCCCTCGGCGATAAAGCGCTTGATCAGAATGTCGATCACGTCGCCGTTCTCGGCGTGCACGTTAACCAGGCAACCCAGCTCACGCGCCTGCTCGAGCAGCAGAAACAGCGTCGCATCGTCGATCTGGAAGACGCCTTTGTAGGCCATGAAGCACTTAATGCTGGTGATACCCTGCTCGACGGCCGATGGCAGCTCCGCCATCGCCTTATCCGTGAGGTCGGTGACCGCCAGATGGAAGCCGTAGTCGACGACGGCCTTCCCGTCGCTCTTGCCATGCCAGCGTTCGATGGCCTCGGCCAGCGATTTGCCCGGCGTCTGGACGCAGTAATCGATGATCGTGGTCACACCGCCGCACGCCCCGGCGACCGTGGCGCCGTCGAATCCGTCGGACGTGACGGTGCCGCCAAACTCCAGGTCGCAATGTACGTGCGCGTCGATGGCGCCCGGGATCACGTAGGTCCCGCTGGCGTCAATGATCCGCGGCATGGCCCCGTCTCCGGGCGTGACGCGGCCCGCCGGCGTGTGGGACGGCAACTCAACATCGCCGAGCAGATCGCGGCCAATGCGGGTAATCACGCCATCTTCGATGCCGAGATCGGCCTCGTATTGATCGCTGGCGGTCACAATAGTCCCGCCCCGGATGATGGTATCCATGGCTGCATCCTTTCGCAAAAGTCGCTCCAATGTTGTCATCTCACTCTGACGGCGCCGCTGACTGAGGTCAATAGGCCCGATGCCAGGTGTCGTCGATGGTCTGGTCGGTGAAGCCGCGGTTGCGGCGTTCGGTCCACGGAGTGGCGTACTGATTGGCGATCTCTATCAGGCCGCGCAGATTCCCGATACCCTCCGTGGCCAGGAAGGTGTGCCGTGCTTCGCGCGGCAGCCGCACGGCGTCCTTCCAGATGGCGCGCCCGGCCAGGAAGCCGGAGGCGCCGCCCTGGCAGGCCAGTCGTACCTGGTCGCGGAAGATGTCGATATCCACGCCGGCGCTGAGGAGGACCCACGGTACCTCGCTGGCCTCGTTCAGGCTCTTGCAGAGATCCAGGAGCTTGCGCTCATCCCGCTCGTATGTGGAGTCGGCCGGGAACTCCGCTTTATAGACATCGACGCCGAGCCCGCTGAGCATGCGGGCGGACTCGATCACGATCTCCGGCTTCATGGCGGCATATTCGGGCGAGTCCGTCTTCATCCCCCCGACCGCATAGCCAACGGCCTCCAGCACAAAGGGAATATCGTACTTCTGGCACTCCTCGCCGACGCGAGCGATCAAGTCGCGCTGGTAGGTCGTGCCGGGACCACGGTCGGGGCGGAAATAGGCCAGCAACTTCACCGCGGAGGCGCCCATGCGCTTGATCTTCTCGACGCTCCACCCTTCCAGGATGCGCGCGCGACGGTCGTCGCCGACCTGCTCGTAGTCGCTGTCTTCGAGCGAGACCAGCAGGCCACAGTGTCCGGCGAGGGCACCGCTGCTGATGGCCTGAGCCGCCCCGTATTCAGGATCAATCAGCATCGCGCTGGCATGCGAACTGAGCGCCCGGGCGATGTCCATCTTAATCTCGGTCATTTGGGCGGCCGGCACGCTCCCGGGATCGTCGGGATTGAGCATCTTGCGCATCGACCCGCGCTGATCCTCGGCCGCCATGGTGAAGATGCCCCGTTCGTTTGAGATCTGGCGCAAGCCGCGCAGCTTGCCAATAGTCAGGGTATGTGCCATCTCAACCTCCCCCAATAACACCTGTACGACAGCCACAGGGCCATCTTAGGTTCATCATAGCGGGTTTGCAAACGTGGGTTATGGGTCATTGGTATCGCTGTTTATGTGCATACGCGCCCGCCGAGCTGCACGAGCACCCTCCGCCGGCCGGCCTCCCGGCCATGGCTGCCTGACCGGGCCGACCATATATCCTCGCCCATCGCCGGCATAAATATAGGATTCCCGTACTGGCAACACGTTCGGCTCTTCCTACACTGTTGACATCGGAGCATGGTTCGCGGGCAGCCGCAACTGTATATCCAGCTAGACGCGAGACCTGTGATCCAAACGGCAATCCGGCACGTAGTACTTAGCGGCAACGCGGTGCTGGACAACCAGATGTCCAGGCATTGCGCGAGGGCAGTCAGGCACACCTGCGGTGTCTTGACAGCCGCCCAAGTTGTAGACGACGTCAAGACCTAGATAACAAGGAGGAAATGCACGCTGATTCTACGGCGAATCACCGCAATGGCGTCTGCACGTCACGGACGCCATTCTCAGTCGTTTCTGTACAGATTGAGCTATCACCATGGGCAAGGAGAACAACAAATGGCAAAGGTAACTCGCCGCACATTGATCAAGAATGCGTCGGTTGGCGCGGCAACGCTCGGCGTCATGGCAGCGGCACCCACCCTGATCGGCACCGGTACCGCCGAGGCGGCCCATTCCGACTCACCGGCCACGTCCGGTGATTCAATCATCGCGCACGTGCGCAATCGCAAGACCGGCGAGATCGCACTCCTCGTCGGCACACGCGAGGTCATCGTCCGCGACCGCGAGTTGGTCCGGCGCCTCGTGACGGCCGCGCAGTAAGGTTAGCCACGTTGCAACGCACTGTAGAAAGGTGAACCAACTCATGTCATCCCATCGTGAAGCGCCCGCGATCTCCAAGGACCCTGCCGCCGACAGCACCGACGTGTATGCCTTCGTCAGCCCCGACAAGCCGGACACGGTGACACTGATCGGCAACTATGTGCCGCTGCAGGCGCCCGACGGCGGTCCGAACTTCTATGAGTTCGCCGACGACGTCCTCTACGAGATCCACGTTGACAATACCGGCGACGCGGTCGCCGACATCACGTACCAGTTCAGGTTCTCGACGCACCATCGCAATCCGATGGGCACGTTCCTCTACAATACCGGTCCCATCACCTCGCTCACGACCCCCAACTGGAACCGCTACCAAACGTACACCGTCACCAAGGTCGTACGCGGCAAATCGATCACCGTGCTGGCCAAGGGGCTGACCTGCCCGCCCGTCAACATCGGGCCGCGCTCGACACCCAACTACGCCGCGCTGGCGAGCGCCGCCATCCACACCCTACCATCCGGTGAGACGGTTTTCGCCGGCCAGCGCAGGGAGGGCTTCTACGTGGACCTGGGATCGATCTTCGACCTCGGCACCCTGCGCCCGTTCCAGAATCTGCACCTGATTCCCACCGCCGCGACCAATGGCGTCGATGCCAGCGCAAACGTCAACGTGCACAGCATCGCCATTCAGGTGCCGATCACGGACCTTGCGCGCGGCGGCACCAAGCCAAGCAGCGTCAGCGATGCCAACGCCACCATCGGCGTATGGACCTCGGCCAGCCGCCAGAAGGGCATGATGCGGGGCGGCATGCACGGGATGCCGACGTACGCCGGCCCCTGGGTGCAGGTCTCGCGCCTCGGCAACCCGCTGATCAACGAGGTGCTCATCCCGCTTGGCCAGAAAGACTACTGGAACTCCGTGGCGCCCAGCTACGATTCGGTGTTCCTGAAGTACGTCCAGCATCCGGAGCTGGCGCGGCTGCTGCCGGTGCTCTATCCCAAGGTCTTCCCGAACCTCGGCGCCTACAACAAGCCGCGCGCCGACCTGGCGGCCATCCTGATGACCGGCATCCCCAGCGGCATCATCAACGGCTTCCAGAACTTCACCGGCAAGACGCCGGCCGACATGCTGCGCCTCAACCTGGCGATTCCACCCGCCGCCAAGCCCAACAACCTCGGCGTCGTCGGCGGCGACCTCGCCGGCTTCCCCAATGGACGCCGCGTCATGGACGACGTCACGACCATCGAGATCCGGGCCGTCGCCGGCGTCACCATCCCGCTCGTCGACAAGTCCTTCACGCCCGACGCCGCGGCAGCGAAGGTGACGGATGGTCTCAATGCGGTGCCGGATCGCTACCTGTCGGCCTTCCCTTACCTTGGCACTCCGCTGGACGGATATAGCACGCCGGGCGCGTAGCTAGCACCGTTTCATATGGCCCGGCGGGAGCGCGATGGATGAAGATCGCGCACCCGCCGGCCAGCCATGATAGAGCATCGTACGTCAATCCGACGAGTATCGAATCTTGAGGGATGGCCAACAACATGGTTACCGCTTATGCTGAGCGGCGTCCGACCGCCCACGTGGTCCTGGATATCGGCGGCGACATCGGCGCCTTGATCGTACACGCGGGGCCCGAGTTGCTCGGACGAGAGGTGGAGGCCAGCCCAGTGGGCCACGCCTGGCTCAGGACCCATACCGAGATCCTGGAACGGCGAGCCAACGGCACAAGTTCATACGCCGCCGTTTTCCCGGCCCTGCCCGCCGGCAGCTATACCATCTGGAAAAACGAGCAGGACGGTGATGAGGTGGCGGTCAGCGGCGGAGCCATCGCCGAGCTTGACTGGTCCGCGGCCACCGGCATCTCGCTGCGCGAAAGCCGGCCTCACCCGGACCTACCCACCGACTCCTGGCCGGAGGTAACGCCGCGAGATCTGCCGCCACGCTACCGCGACGGGCGACAGGCTTCTCCCAAGCCGATGGGCAGCGCACCGATGCGCTACACGGAGGATGGATTGGTCGCCTGGAACGAGATGTGGACCGATTTCTGCGATCTGGCACTCGCCGGCGGGCCGCCGCATCGCGACACGATCCTGGAACCGGCACCCGCAGAGGAGGTGCTGGCTGCCCCCGGCGACCACGCGCGCGTGGTCGCCGAGATCGAACGGGGGCTGGTCCTCGTCACCGGCCTGCCCACCGTGCGCAGCAACTACCCAGGGTGGGTCGGCCTGCAATGCATCGGCGACGCCATGGCCCGCTGGCTACAACGAGCCATACAGGTCGAAAACGTGAGCGTGCGACGCGACGGCGCGACGCTCTACCTGCCGGCCGGGCCAGGCTTCCGCGAAGATAAAGAGATCAAGAATGTCGTGACCGTGGTGGCAAAGACCCACCACTACTGGAACGAACATCTCAACGGCTAACCGAAATGTCTGAATCCCGCCTCGCGCATGGTCAGCGGCTCACCGTCGCGCAACGCCTGCGCATAGACGACTTCTCCCACGACGACGGTGGAGTCTCCAGCCGGCAATTCGCCCGTGACCTGACACTCCACGTAGCCAAGGGCGTCGCTGAGAATCGGCAGTCCCGACGGACTGAGGGTATGCGCCACCGCGGCCAGCTTGTCGCCAACCCGGCTGCGCGGCTTGCCGAGGCTTCCGGCGAGGTCGCGCTGGCCGCCGGCAAAGGCGTTGACGCCGAAGCGCCCCGACGCCCGTATTATCGGCAGAGAGGCGCTGTCATTCTCCACGGAGACGGCGATCATCGGCGGGTCGAAGGAGACCTGAGTCAGCCAATTGGCCGTAAACGCGTTCGTGTCGCCCTCGTGGGCACAACTCACGGCATACAGGCCATAGGTGAATTGGCGCAGGACGGACTTCTTGGCGGCTGGATCAAGCATCGGCGTGCGCCTCCGAGTCGACGCGACTCAGTTGTACCGTTGGCCGGACTTCCCCCACCAGCAAGCGGCGATGGTTGTATACCGGCGGAGAGACCAGGTCTCCCAGCGCCTCTACCTCCCGCGTCGACAGCAGGCCGAGCTGGCGCAGCATCTCAATGGCAACGGCATGCGCATGATCGTTGCGCCCGCTCTCCATCTTGATAGCGAGGCCGATCCCGGCGTCACGCACCGCTACGCACAGCACCCCTTCGGCGCCCCCCTTCGCGACCACGCGGCCGGCCAGTCGCTCCATCAGCAGGCTATCGCCGGAATCTGTCCCGCTCACATACCAGGGGAAGGCGCTCATGGCCTCGGAGATCTCTGCCAGCGGGTCGGCGAACGCGGGCACGCTCGACGGCTGGGCCAGACGTGCGTAGGCCAGCGCCATTGCACGGACCGGCACACCGTGTACCGGTACGCTGCACCCGTCTGTGCCCAGGACGATGCGATGGCGCGGTACGCCGGTCAGCGACGCGACGTTGCTCAGGATGCCCTTCTGAACGGGGTGATCGATCGAGAGGTACGTCTCCAGAGGGGCTCCAAGTGCGCGTGACGAAGCCAGCATGCCGGCGTGCTTGCCGGAACAATTGTTGTGTATCTCCGACGGTGTCCCACCTGCGCGCCACAAGGCAGCCGCGGACGGTTCGTGAATAGGGGCATGGATGCCGCACTGGAGCGCCGACTCGGCAATCCCGGCACGCCCAAGCACCTCGCGCACGGCCTCGACGTGTTCCGGCTCCCCGTGGTGCGAGGCGCAACACACCGCGAGCAAGCGGCCGCTAATGCCGAACCGCTCGGCCGCACCCGATTGAATGAGCATGGTGGCCTGCAATGGCTTGGCCGACGAGCGCATATAGCTAACGGCATCGGGATCGCCGGCGAAGGCAATTAAGCGGCCTGAGGTATCCGCCACGGCCGCGTGGCCGCGCCTGATCGTTTCGGTCAGGTCACCTCGCGTCGTAATCAGCAGTTCAGCACTCATTCCCGCGTTGAACGCCGGCTACATCGAGGACCGTCGACGAGACAGCGCGGCTTCTCTGCCCGAGTACCAGATGCCCGGCGCGTGAGCGGCGACCGCCGAATCGGCCGGGTCGGACCACTCGTCGAAGCCATAGTCGTTGTTCCAGCTCAAATCGGGCCGGACTGAACGCATCAGGATGTTGCGCAGACGCGAGGAGAAATCCTGTACGACATCGTCTATCAGCGCGACCCGGTCCTCCAGCGAGAACGTGCGTGCCGCGGCTGCGTCGGTAGCGCGAACCATGCACTCGACGCACATGACCTTGTCCTCGGACTCGAACAAGCTCAAGGCGCTAGAGGCAAGCTCGATCGGTTCGCCACAATTGGCACACTGCACTGTAATTGTGCGGATGTCTTCATCTGATAAATCGGGCATATAAGTGTCACCCTAGATTGGCGGCGGGCCTACCTTGCACCCACCTTCTATGGTAGTGTAGCAGCGTCCGTGCCATCACTCCAATCCCCAAAGCGATCAGGTTCCTGGTGCGCTTCATCCTCCAAACGGCCGGGTAGCGCGCTCAGGACATGGCCGAGCACCCCGTTGACGAAGCGCCCGGAGTTCTCGCTGCCAAACTGTTTGGCAATCTCAATGGCTTCGTTGATCACGACCTTTGGTGGTATCTCCGGAGCGTGCATCAACTCGTAGACCGACAGCCGCAGGATCGCCAGGTCGACGCGTGCAATCTGATCGAGGGGCCACTGCGGAGCCGCCTGGGCGATGGTCCGGTCTATCTCCGCAAGGTTTTGCAGGACTCCGCTCACCAATCGTTGCGCAAAGGCCGCCGCGTCTGCGGAGGCTTGATTCTCAGCCGCCGCGGCGGAGACACCGGCGTCGCTGCTGGGCTCGCCGGCGTCGAGCTGAAACAGGGCTTGCATGGCCACGATGCGGCCCAGGTGTCGAGAAGAAGCCATCTATTCTGTCTTCTGCACGATAACGTTGACGTCGGTCACTTCCATGCCCAGGATCTCGTGGACGGCTCTCGTCACGTCGCGCTGGATGGCCGCGCCGGTGCCGACGATGTCGACACCCTGGGCCAGCACGACATAGAGGTCCAGCCGCACCCGGTTGGCCGAGACCCGCAGGCGCACACCGCGCGTGCCGTCGCGCCGCCGGCGGCCGAGGAGACCGCGCACCGGCACCGCGCCCATCGCCGCCACCCCGGGCACGCTGGAGGCCGTCATGTTCACCACGGTCGCCAGGACGGCCGAGGCGATGCGCACGTTGCCGGTGATGTCAGCCATTGCCGTAAGTCCCTTCAGGCAGCGAAACAGCCCGTGATTGGGCCCCCTATTGCGC
>Ga0209581_1004031_pt1 | contig 12122 bp, 8 predicted proteins | sample Coa_R2_FD_187160 | JGI IMG/M metagenome (GOLD analysis project Ga0209581, IMG submission 187160) | Surface soil microbial communities from Centralia Pennsylvania, which are recovering from an underground coalmine fire - Coalmine... | ecosystem: Environmental > Terrestrial > Soil > Unclassified ...
GTGTCGTGACGGCGCGCAGGGACTCGCGCCGCACCACCCGGCGTCGGAGACGCACGATCTATTTGTGTCATACCCTCGAACATCTCGTTCAAATCTTCACCGCGCCTTTCCGGCAGATTGCGGGCGTCTATCCCGTACGTTGGCGGACACCCGGAGTGTTCTCGCCGGATGGCTCGACCGTGCGCCGGGACGCCCGCGGAGTCTGGGTAAATATGCGTAGTATGCATGGCGACGCCGCATCATGAGAACACAGTTTCGCCTCTTTCGCTACCTCCGGCCCCACTGGCGCGAAGCGCTCGGCGTCCTCGGCGTGATGGTCGTCACCATCGCCATGGACGTGTTGCGCCCGTGGCCAACGAAGCTCTTAGTGGATCAGGTGCTGGAGCGGCGTCCGTTGCCGGGATGGCTGCACGGTGCGGCGGCAGCCCTTCCGGGGACGTCGGGGGCGGGCGGGCTACTCGTGTGGGTGTGCGTCGCGACGGTGCTCATCGTCGCGGCCGGCGCGGTGGCCTCGATGCTGGAGACCACCGCGGCGGTGCGTCTCGGACAACGTATGGTCTACGACCTCGGTGCGGATCTTTTCCTGCACCTGCAGCGACTGTCGCTGACGTTCCACCGCAGGCGCCCGGTCGGCGACTCCATTTCGCGCGTCACGGTGGATTCGTACTGCGTGCAGGCGCTGCTCAACGGCGCGTTGCACCCGCTGCTTCGCTCCGGCGCCACCCTCGTCGCGATGTTCGCGGTCATGTGGCAACTCGAACCGCGCATGACCGCGCTGTCGCTCGTCGTGGCCCCCCTCCTCGCGCTCACGATCCGGGTCTGCGGCGAGTCGATGCGGACCCGGCACCGGCGGCGGCGCGACCTGGAGGGGCGGATGATGTCCGTCGTCGAGCAGACGCTCAGCGCGATCGCGGCGGTGCAGGCCTTTACGCGCGAGGAGATGGAGTACGCGCGATTTCGCGCCTACGCGCGGGACACGGCGTCCGCGTACGTGCGCGCCACGCAAGCCGACGCGCGGTTCAGCCTGCTCGTCGGGCTGGTGACGGCGATGGGTACCGCCGGCATCATGTGGGTCGGCGGCATGGACGTGCTCCACGGCCGGGCCACGGTGGGGACGTTGCTCGTGTTTCTCTCGTATCTCGCGGCCCTCTACGTCCCGCTCCAGGCCGGCACCTCCACGACATCGACCGTCCAGTCCGCGAGCGCGGCCGCGGAACGCGTCCTGGAGTTGCTGGACACGGCCCCTGAAGTGCGGGACGGCCCCGATACGCTTGCCGGCCGGGTCCGCGGCCATATCCGCTACGAGGATGTGACGTTCGGCTATCAGCCGGACCGGCCCGTGTTGCACGGCGTGTCCTTTGAGGCGCAGCCGGGCGAGATGATCGCGATCGTCGGACCCACCGGCGCCGGCAAAACCACGCTGGCCAACCTGCTCGTGCGCTTCCACGATCCGTGGTCCGGCCGCATCACCCTCGACGGCCACGACCTGGCGCGGCTCCGGGTGCGCTCGCTGCGGCAACAGATTGCGCTCGTGCTGCAGGAGCCGTTCATCTTTCCGATCACGGTGTGGGAGAACATCGCGTACGGCCGGCCCGATGCAACGCGGGAGGAGATCGTTGCCGCCTCCGAGGCGGCGAGCGCCGACGGTTTTATCCGCCGCCTGCCGGAGGGGTACGACACGATCGTCGGCGAGAAGGGCGCGACGCTCTCCGGGGGTGAGAAGCAGCGCCTCTCGATCGCCCGCGCCTTCCTGAAGGATGCGCCGATCCTGATCCTGGACGAGCCGACCTCCCAGGTGGACGCGCTGACGGAAGCCGCGCTTCTCGCCGCGCTGGAGCGGCTGGCGCGCGGCCGGACCACGTTTGTGCTGGCCCACCGGCTCTCCACGGTCCAGCGGGCCGATCGCATCTTGGTGGTCGACGGCGGGCGGATCGTCGAGCAGGGCAAGCACGCGGAACTGCTGGCGCGCAACGGCTTGTACGCCCGGCTGTGCCGGCAGCAGGCCGTGTTCGCGGGCCCGATGGCGGCGCTCGCGGGCTCCGGGATGCCCGACGGGGCCGGCGATTCATGACCGGTCGTCCCACCCTGGTGGTCCTGGGTATCGCGGGGCGGCTGCCGTTCGCGGGCGTCGCGTGGCAGACCCTGCACTACCTCCACGGCTTCCAGCGGTGCGGCTGCGACGTCACCTACGTGGAAGATACCGGCGCCTGGCCGTACGATGCCGAGCGCAACGCCGTGACGGACGACCCGAGCTACACCGTCGCCTATCTCAGCCGCTTGATGGCACGGTGCGATCTCGGAGACCGCTGGGTATTTCGCGCGGCCTCCCAGGGGCGGCGCGCCTACGGGCTCGACGAGCGCCAACTCCACCGCGTCCTGGCGCGCGCCGACGCGCTGCTCAATCTGTCGGGCGCGACGCTGCTCGGCGAGGACTACCTGCGCGTGCCCGTGCGGGTCTACCTCGAGACCGACCCAGTGCGCAGCCAGATCGAGGTCGCCAAGGGCGATGCCGCGGCGATCGCGTTTCTCGGCGCGCACACGCACCATTTCACGTACGCCGAGAACCTCGGCGCGGCCGACTGCGGCGTGCCCGTGGAGCGGTTTGCCTGGATCCCGACGCGCCCGCCGGTGATCCTCGACTGGTGGGCCGCCGGGCCGCCCCCGGACGACGCGCCGTTTACCACGGTCGCCAGTTGGAGGCAGTCCAACGACATCGAGTGGCGGGGGGAAGTCTACCGGTGGAGCAAGCACGTCGAGTTCATGAAGTTCATCGACCTCCCGCGCCGGGTGCCGGTTCCGCTGGAGCTGACGCTCGCCTGCGGGGACCCGGACGCCGTGCGCCTGCTCGAGGGAAGTGGCTGGCGCGTGCGGGACGCGCTGGCGCTGTCCAACGACCTGGATCCGTACCGGGACTACGTCCGCCGGTCCCGCGGCGAGTTTACGGTCGCCAAGGACCAGAATATCCGGCTGCGAAGTGGGTGGTTCAGCGACCGCAGCGCGTGCTACCTGGCCGCCGGGCGGCCGGTCGTGACCCAGGACACCGGGTTTGGCGCCGCCGTGCCGGTCGGGCGCGGGTTGTTTGCGTTCCGCACCATGGACGAGATCGTGGAGAGCTTCGCCCGGATCACCGCGGACTACGCGCTGCATGCCCGGGCCGCGCGCGAGCTGGCGGCTGAATACTTCGACGCCGATCGCGTGCTCGGGCACGTCCTCCGGCACCTAGGCGTCTAGGCCGTCACGGGAAGCGACGCGCTAACACGTCATTGCCCAACTCCGGCAAGGGTTCGAGCCGGCCGGACCTACTCTTCGCTCCGCAGACCGACGCCTGCCCGATTCCAGGTTGTCGCCTTGTCCGCCGCGCAATCGAAAATGCCGAGGCCCACGTGCATACCGCGGGCGTCGAACGCCCGCTCCGAGCAGATCCGGCCGGCCCATTTACCCTCGTCAAGCATCAAAGATGCTGCGCTAGTGTCCGCGATCCTGGTAGCTCTTGACGAGGCGCGCGTTTGTGTCGGCGGCGGCGATGACCTGCTGCCGCGATGTCGCGGAGCCCGAGGCGACAGCCTTTTGCACGGCGGCCATGTAGGCTTCATGAGAGGCAAAGCCCGTCTGGGCCAGGCCCGTCGCGGTATACCCGGGCCCGCCGATCTCCATGCCGCCCTGGGCCGCGAGGGCGAACTCGATCCGGGTGCCGAGGTACGTGCCAAAAAAGAGCAGCGTCGTGCGATTCCCGTCCGTCGTCATCAGGATGTCGCCCGTCACGGTACCCGCGTCGGTGGTCAGGGAAAACTTGCCGCCGCCAGCGGACTTGCTCGCGCCGGTGCCATACCGAAACTGACCGCCCCTGACGGTGAGGCCGCCGAGCGTGCCGCCGGCGAAGGTCCCGGTGTAGAAGGTCTGGACCTTGTCGTCGGAGTTCACCGTACCCGACGGCGGGATCACCCCTCCGAGCGCCGGCGTCTGCGTCGCCGTGTCGGTCACCGAGAACCCCGGCAAGGCGAGCGGAATCTGAAAGTCGTAGTATAAGGGATACGACGGCTGGGCGGCGGCGCCCGCGCGCGTGAGCGCCGCGACGCAGAGGACGACCATGACGATCCGCATCGCCCCGCGCCGCAGTGCCGGATGGGTCTGAGTCATGGAGCAGCTCACCTCCGGCGGTGACGTTCGTCGGGCGCGACGGCGGTCCCTCCGGCCGCGGTGGTCCCGAACCGGGCGGTCCGCCCGGCGGCGGAGAAGGGTAGAACGATGACGGGGGACGACAACGGCGCGCGCCGATGCTGGCCGCGGTCGTCGGAGCGGGGGCGGCGGCGGGTGAGCGGAGGGACGCGGGCGAGCGATGCCATCCGGTACGGGGTGGTGCTTGCCGCCGCGGTCGTGGTGAGCGCGTGCGCGGCTCGGACGGGGCAGGTTCCTCCCATGCCGGCGCCGCCCCACGTCGCGGCGCGCGGCCCGTCGGTCGAGCGGATCCGGCACACACGGTTGCTTCGCGTCGCCGCGGACCTGTCGTATCCGCCGATGGCGTACCGGCAGAACGGCACTCCGGCCGGGTTCGACGTCGAGCTGGCGACACTCCTCGCGGAGTCGTTGGGCGCGCGGCTGCGCGTGATCGACACGCCGATTGCGGTCCTCAAAGGCGCCGGGATCCCCTCGGACGCGGACGCGGCCGCCGGGGCCCTCGGCCCGGGCCTGATCCCGGGAGCCGTCTCCACCCCGTACTACGTGTCGTCGCAGGCGATCCTGTCGCCGGCCCGCGCCGCGATTACGGCCGCCGGCCAGCTTCGCGGCCTCCGCGTCGCCGTCCCTGCGGCCGGCGGCGCCCTTGACGTCGCGCGGAGTGCGGGAGCGAACGTGGAGGTGACGGACCTGCCCGCACAAGCGCTCGCGGCGGTGGCAACGGGACGTGCCCAGGCGGCTGTGACCGATGCGCCGCTCGCGCTGGATTTTGCCGCGGCTCACCCGGGCCTGCACGTGACCGCCGGCGTGGGCGAACGGGTCCCGTTCGTCATCGACGTGCCCGCAACCGCGCCCGACCTTGCCGCGTTCGTCGCCGCGGCGCTCCGGGAGCTCGATCGCGACGGCGGACTCGCGACGCTGCGCGCCCGCTGGCATCTGTAGGGCCGTCCGCGGACAGGAAGGGTCGCACCGGGAACGGAACCTGTACGGCGCGTGACGACGGGCGAGCGAGGGGGGCGGCGATGAACCAGGCGGGACGATCCCTGGCGCACGAGGCCGAAGCGGCGGTCCGTCGCCTCAAGGGCGTGTCGGCCGTGCGCATCGATCTCGGGGAGGATGGGAGCGTCGCACGTGTGCACGTGCTGGCGTCGGCGGAACGCAGCCCGAAGGTCATCGTGGCCGACGTGGTGGCCGCCCTGGCGTCGCAGTTCGGCATCAGCCTGGAACCCGCGCAGGTTCGCGTGGCGGGGCTCAGGCCGGGGCAGCCCGAGTCGGCGCCTGCTGCGCCCGCCCGCGCGCGCCTGAAGTTTGTGGGCCTGACGGTCTCCCGGTTGCGCTCGTCCGCGGAGGTCAGGGTGCAGCTCGAACACGACGGGTTGGTCTACGAAGGGGCGGCGGCGGGCCCGAGCGCGGCCTCACGGCTGCTGGAGCTGGTCGGACAGGCCACCCTGCGCGCGGTCGAGACGTACCTGCGGGCCGACCAGCTGTTTCTGGTCCAGGCGGCGACGGTCGTGCAGGCGGCGTCGCATCAGATCGCGCTCCTCGTCGTCTCGTGGCTTGGCCCCGAGGAGCAGACGCTCAGCGGGTCCGCGGTGGTGCGCGGCGAGCCGCGGGAGGCGATGGTCCACGCCGCGCTCGACGCCGTCAATCGGACGGTGCTCGCGCTCGGCGCGCCGTAGGCGGGACGCCCCGGCGGCTCGAGCCGCGTCGCCCGACCCGGCCGCCGCGCGGGCCGCGGCGCGGCCGCGCATTCCCTGTTGTTGGACATGGAGGACTATAATGAGCGTGGATCGCGTTAGACTACACGGTGCCGGAGTCGTGCATACGTTTGCATAACGGCCAGGCTGTGACGCGCGTTCAAGTAGTCCGGCATCGGGAACACGGCGCATCCGACGCGACCGCGCCGGCCGGGACCGGCCCATCCCGATGAGAACCGCCGCGGGCCACCTCAGGAGCGACTGACGCATGCTCAAGCTGTTCCAACAGCTGCTGGGCGACAGCAGCGAGCGCACGGTGAAGCACCTGCGGGACACTCTCGTCCGGCAGGTGAACGAGCTCGAGCCCGAGATCGAGGGACTGTCCACCGACGCGCTGCGCGGCAAGATGGACGAGCTTCGGGAGCGCGTCCACGGCGGCGAACCGCTCGACGACGTGATGCCGGAGACCTTCGCGCTGGTCCGCGAGGCCGCCAAGCGCACGCTCGGGCAGCGCCACCACGACGTGCAATTGATCGGCGGCGCGGTGCTGTTCAGCGGCAAGATCGCGGAGATGAAGACCGGCGAGGGCAAGACGCTCGTCGCCACGCTGCCGCTCGCCCTCAACGCGCTCGAAGGGCGCGGCGGGCACCTCGTCACCCCGAACGACTACCTGTCCCGGGTCGGGGCAGGGTGGATGGGACCGGTCTATCACCTCTTGGGGATCAGCGTCGGGGTGATCACCCACGAATTTGCGGGCATTTACGATCCCGCCTATCGCGACCCGACGCCCCACGGCGACGAGCGGCTCGTGCACTTCCGGCCGGTGCACCGCCGAGAGGCGTACCTGGCCGACGTCACCTACGGGACGAACAACGAGTTCGGGTTCGACTACCTGCGCGATAACATGGTCATCCGCCGCGACGATCTCGTCCAGCGGGAGCTGCGCTACGCGATCGTGGACGAGGTCGACTTCATCCTCATCGACGAGGCCCGGACCCCGCTCATCATTTCCGGTCAGGTGGAGCAGTCGACCGAGCTCTATTACCAATTCGCGCGGTTGCTGCCGCGCCTGGTGGCCGAGCAGGATTACCGCGTCGACGAGAAGCTGAAGACCGCGACCCTCACCGAGGAGGGGGTGACGAAGCTCGAACGGGCGCTGGGGATCGACAACCTCACGGACCCGCAACACATCGAGCTGATGCACCATGCGCAGCAAGCCCTGCGGGCCCACACCCTGTTTCACCGGGACGTCGAGTACGTGGTCAAGGACGGCCAGGTGATCATCGTCGACGAGTTCACGGGCCGGCTGATGTTCGGGCGGCGGTACAGCGACGGGCTGCACCAGGCGATCGAGGCCAAGGAAGGCGTCAAGATCGAGAAGGAGACGCAGACCCTCGCCACGATTACGTTCCAGAACTACTTCCGCATGTACGACAAGCTGGCGGGGATGACCGGCACGGCGAAGACGGAGGAAGCCGAGCTCACGCAGATCTACAACCTTCCGGTGATCGTGATCCCCACGCACCGGCCGATGATCCGGATCGACACGCCGGACCTCGTGTACAAGCACGAAAAGGCCAAGTACAAGGCGGTCGCGGATGAGATCGCCGAGTTGCACGAGAAGGGCCGGCCGGTGTTGGTGGGGACGCGGTCGATCGAGAAGAGCGAGGCGCTCGCCGCGCTGCTCCGGCGGCGGGGCGTCCCGCACCAGGTGCTCAACGCCAAGTACCACGAGCGGGAGGCCGAGATCATCGCCCAGGCGGGCCGGCCGGGCGCCGTGACCATCGCGACCAACATGGCCGGCCGCGGCGTCGATATCCTGTTGGGCGGCAATCCCCCGGACCCCGGGGGCGCCGAACGGGTGCGGGCGCTGGGCGGCCTGCACATCATCGGGACGGAGCGCCATGAGGCGCGGCGCATCGACAATCAGCTGCGCGGCCGCGCGGGGCGGCAGGGCGATCCCGGGTCCTCGCGCTTCTACGTCGCGCTCGACGACGAGCTGATGCGGCTGTTCGCCGGCGAACGGATCGCCGGGATCATGGAACGGCTGGGAATCGAAGACGATGTGCCCATCGAGCACGGGCTCGTCACCCGGCAGATCGAGAACGCGCAGAAGAAGGTGGAGTCGTACCACTTCGACGTGCGGAAGCACGTGCTGGAGTACGACGACGTGATGAACGTCCAGCGGCGGGTGATCTACGGGGAGCGGCGCAAAGTGCTGCTCGGCGAGAACCTGCGCGACAACATCGTCGATTTCATCGAACAGCTCGTGGCCGGCGTCGTGGCGGGCTTCTGCTCGAGCGAGGTGCGGCCGGAGGAGTGGGACCTCGAGGGGCTCCTGCAGGAGCTCGGGCAGACCGTCCCGTTGCCCGCGGATCTCAGCGCGGAGCAGTTGCGCGGCGCGGACGCCGCCGCCGTGGAGGAGCGCCTGCTGGCCGCGGCGTTCGCCGCGTACGAGGCGAAGGAGCGGCTCGTCGGACCCGAGACGATGCGCGAGCTCGAGCGCATCATCCTGCTCCAGACCCTGGACCGGAAGTGGATCGACCACCTGTACGTGATGGATGCGCTCCGTGAGGGCATCGGCCTCCGCGCATACGGTCAGGCGAATCCCCTCATCGAATATCAAAAGGAAGGCTACGCCCTGTTCGAACAGCTCAAGTCGGACGTGCAAGAGGAGACGGTGCGCTTCCTCTACATGGTGCAGGTACAGCAGGCGGCGCCGGCCGAAGCGGTGGCGCCGGCTGTGCGCGGCGCCGCCGGGCGGACCGGGTATCGCGTGACCCACGAGAGCGGCCCGGACACCGGGGACGGCCGGCGGCCGGCCGCGGCGGCGGCCGGGGGCGGCGGTACGGCGACGCAGGTGCGCGCGCCGAAGGTCGGCCGCAACGACCCGTGCCCGTGCGGCAGCGGGAAGAAGTACAAGAAGTGCCATGGCCGGGGCGAGTAGCCCGGCGGCCCCGACCACTCCCACCCCGGATCCATCCCACCGAACCCCGCGGCACCGCCCCGGCGGGGTCGCTGCCGCGCGCCTCGGCGTGTCCGCGCCCTGGCTCCTTGCCGCGCTCGTCTCCGGGGCGGCCTACGCCGTCGCGTTTCCTCCCTACGACGTCGGGTGGCTGGCGTGGGTGGCGCTCGTCCCGCTCGGCGTGGCCGCCGCGGCCCACCCCCCCGCGGTGTGCGTGCGCCTTGGCTATGCGTGGGGCCTCGTCGCGTTCGGGGGCGTGCTGTGGTGGCTCGTCGCGTTCGGCGCCCCGGTGTGGCTGCTGGCGGCCGCGTTCCTCGCCGTCTTTCCGGCCATCGCCCTGGGCCTCGCGGCGTGGGCGCGGCGCGAGTGCGGGGGCGCCGTTGGCGCGGCCTGGCTCCCACTCGCCTGGGTGGCGGTTGAGTTTCTCCGGAGCCACGGCCCGCTCGGGTTCCCCTGGGCGCTCGCGGGCGAGTCGCAACACCGCCTCCTCGCCGCCGCGCAGATCGCCTCGGTGGCGGGGATCTGGGGCGTGAGCTTCATCGTCGTGCTCGGCAACGCGTCGATCGCGGAAGCGCTGAGCGGGCGCGGCGCCAGGATCGGCCCGCTCGTGGCCGGCGGCCTCGTCGCGGCCGCGCTCGCCTGGGGCTGGACGGTGCTGCATGCGCCTGCCCCGGGAGCGGGCCGGGCGCTCGTGGCGGCCGTCGTCCAGCCGGACGAGCCCGTGCGGTGGGCAGGCGCACGACGCGACGGCGGCGCGGCGTGGGGCGTGCTCCGCTCGCTCGTGTCCGCGGCCGCCGCGCGCGGGGCGCGGCTCGTGGTGTGGCCCGAAACGGCGTTCCCCGGCGACATCGCCGGCGATCCGGCGGCGCGCGCCGAGATCGGCCATCTCGCACGGAGCCGCGCGGTCGCCCTCATCGCGACGAACCTCGAGGGCGGCCTCACCGATTCGGCGTTTGCGTTCTCACCATCCGGCGCGCTCCTCGGGCGGTACGACAAGGTGCGCCTGGTGCCGTTCGCCGAGTTCGGGGAGCGCGCGGGCCGCGCCGTCATGCCGCTGCGCACGCCGTACGGCCCCGTCGGGGTCGCGATCTGCTTCGAGAGCGTCTTTCCCGAGCTCACGCGCCGCGCCGCGCTCGAGGGCGCCGGCCTGCTGGCGGTCGTCACCAACGACGCGTGGTTCTCCGGTCCCGCGGCGCCGGAGCAGCACGCCGCCGCGGCGGTGTTTCGGGCGATCGAGCAGCGGCGCTACCTGCTCCGCGCCGCCAACAGCGGCATCAGCGAAATCATCGATCCCCGCGGCCGCGTCCTCGCCCGCCTGCCGCTCGGCGCGCGCGGGGCGATCGTGTGGCCGGTCACACCGAGGACCGCGTTGACGCCGTACGCCCGGTACGGGGACTACCTCCCGTGGGGCGCGCTCGCCGCGCTCGGGCTGGTGCTCGTTCGTCGCCGGCGCCCTGCGATGTCGGCGGCCGATGCGGGATTCGCACGCCTGCTGCTGGTGTCCGCGGCCCCGCTCGGAGCCCTTGCCGGCGCGGCGTGGGCGTTCGGGGAGGCGCCGACCTCCGACGTCGCCGTCTGGGGCGTCCCCTTGCCGGTGCCCGTGTTGGCGGCGCTGGCCGCAACGGCGCTCCTCACCGCGGGCCGGTCGCGGTACGGGCCGTCGCGGCCGAACGCGCTGATCGAGCAGTAGACGATGCGGGGATTGCGCGCGCTCACCTGCTCATAGGAGATCCCGAGCCGCTCCACCACGCCGGGGCGGAACGACTCCACGAACACGTCGGCGCCGTCGCAGAGGATCCGTCCCTCGTCGGCCTTGCGCAGTCCCGCGAGCACCTCGACGAGCTCCGTCTGGCCGTTGCCCTCGACGCCGACGATGCCGAGGATCCGCCCGGGCGAGACGTCGAACGAGACGCCGTCCAGCGCGACGCGGTCGTGGTCGTGCACGACGAGCCCCGCGACGCGGAGCCGGACCGTCTCGCGCGGCGCCGCCGAGAGCGGGATCGCGCGCGGCGGCAGCTCGTGGCCGATCATCGCCCGCGCGAGCGCGTCGTCGGTGAAGCCGTCCGTGGCGCCGGCCGCCGCCACCTTCCCGTGCCGGAGCACGACGACGCGGCTCGAGACGTCCCTGATCTCGGCGAGCCGGTGGGTGACGAGCACGACGCTCATCCCCTCGGCCGCGACCGTCGTCACCGTCGCCAGCAGGTCCTCGATCTGCTTCGGGCCGAGCGACGAGGTCGGCTCGTCGAGGATCAGGATCCGCGCGCCGAGGTAGAGCGCCTTGACGATCTCGGCCTTCGCGCGCTCGTCGATCGAGAGCTCGTCGATGCGCCGGCTCGCGTCGAGGCGCATCCCGATTCGCTCCGCGACCTCCTCCACCTCCCGCTCGACCTGGCGCTTCGAGAGCGGAAGGACGTTCGTCCGGCTGCCGAGGACGACGTTCTCGGCGACGCTGAGGTTGCCGACGAGCAGGAAGTGCTGGTGCACCATCGAGATGCCGAGCTCGATCGCCTCGTGCGGCGACGCGAGCGGCACCTCCCGCCCGTCGACCTCGATCGAGCCCGCGTCGCGAGTCTCGAGGCCGGCGGCGATCCGCATCAGCGTCGTCTTGCCGGCGCCGTTCTCGCCGAGGAGGGCGAGCACCTCCCCTGGCGCGACTTCCAGCTCGACCCGGTCGAGCGCCTGCAGGTCGCCGAACCGCTTCGACACGCCCCGCATCGCGAGCGCCGGTGCGGCGGGAGTCCGGCCGTGAGCATCGGAGGCGGCCACGCGGTTCGAGTCGGATCGTAGTGGGAGGATCGGGAAGGCCGGACGGCGAGGCGCCGCCCGGCCTTCGGAGCCGGTGGTCTACGCCTTCGGAGCCGGCGGCAGCTTCGACAGCGGGTACGTCTCGCCCGCCTTCTCGGCGGCGAGGGCGGGCACCTTCAGCTTGCCCGACACGATCATCGCCTCGATCGCCTTCAGGCGCTTCTGGATCGCCGGCGTCACCACCTTCGGTGCCAAACCGTAGAAGGGGGCCAGCCTCGCCGACCCCTGCTGGTAGTTCATGAGGTAGTTGGTGTTCTTCAGCTGGCCCGACTTGGCGAGCTTGATCACGTTCGCGATCGCCTGCGGCAACCCGAAGACGACGCTCGTCAGCACGACGCTCGGGGCCTGCGAGTGCGTGTCGAAGTACTGCGAGATCGCGTACGTGTTTCCCTTCGCCTGCGCGGCCGCGTAGATCCCCTGCGTCGCCTGGTCGGTCGCCGAGAAGATCACGTCCGCTCCTGCGGCGATCTGCGCCTGGGCGG
>Ga0209581_1004033_pt1 | contig 12122 bp, 15 predicted proteins | sample Coa_R2_FD_187160 | JGI IMG/M metagenome (GOLD analysis project Ga0209581, IMG submission 187160) | Surface soil microbial communities from Centralia Pennsylvania, which are recovering from an underground coalmine fire - Coalmine... | ecosystem: Environmental > Terrestrial > Soil > Unclassified ...
AGGCCCTCGACCAGCCGCGTCAGCCGGGCGATCTGGCGCGACTCGCTGGCGCCGCCGTCGCCGTCCCCCTCGCTCTGGGCGCCGGGCGCGCACTCCAGACCCAGGCACTCGGCGATGTGGTCGTGCGCCGCCGCCAGCTTGTCGTAGTTGGCCTGGGAGATGGCCCTGCCGGCCTCGACCATGGGGACCCGGCCGCTAGCCTGACCAACCGGGCCGCCGAAACCCTCGACCAGCGCGGACACGTCGGGATCGAGCGCGATCGCCGCCTGGGCCGCCGCCTGCAAGCCGGCGGCGTCCAGCCCGGCCTCGCGCAGCGCGCGCGCGAGCGCGGTCAGCGCGAGCGTCGCGCGCTCCCGCGGCGTGTGGCCGTGGTCGGCGGCCACCGGTGCCTGGGCGCCGCTCGACGGGCTCGCGGACGGGCCGGTCTCGACGAGCGGCGTGCGCGCGTACCGGGCATGCTCCGCCGTGTGCGCGTGGCGGTGCGCCTCCGCGCTGTCGTGCGTCGCCATGGCGCCGGCGTCGTGCCCGTGCGGGTGCTCGTGCGTGTACGAGCCGCCCGGCCCCCACGGATCGTCGTTGCTGCCGACGTGCGTGTGGGCGTGGGAGTGCTGCGTCGCCGCGTCCTCCTCGCGCACATCGGCCTTGCTTGCTGCCATCTTGCTCTCCTTTGCCTTGTCGCCGTCCTCCTTCCACGCGTCGGGGATGTCGAACCCCTTGCGCTTGGCGATGGCGATGATCTTCCTCTTGACCGCCTCCGGATCGTCCGCGTGGCCGATCAGCCGGGCGGCGTCGTCCACGTCGGCCTGAGTGACGATGGGATAGGTTTTGTTCGGTCCGGCGAAGTCCTCGTCGGGGATCTTCTCGCGGTCCTTGGCCGTGTACTCGCCGGGCTTCTCGAACCTGGCCTCGTACAGCGGCAGGAAGTCCCGCTGGACGCGCGCGATGGTGACATTGCCCAGCAGGCCCGCGCGCGAGGCCTCCCCCACCGTGTCGTACCAGTGCCGCGCCACGGCGGCCGCCTCGCCCGGCAGGCTCTCGTCGAGCGTCCTGGCCCGCACCGCGGCGGGATCGACCGACTCGAAGATGGTGATGGACTCGACCCGCGCGTCGTCGCGGATGCCGGGATAGAGCGTGTAATCGACGCCGTCGAGGTCGAAGTCCCGCACGATATCGAGGGCGCGGCCGTCCATCTCGCCCCGCTCGACCACGGAGCTCTCCGGCGCGGCCCGCAGCGAGACCGAGTTTAGGAAGCCGCCGGCGACGAGCGTGGCCACGTCGCGACCCGCCGCGGTGTTGGGGATCTCCCCCTCGTACCGGGCGTAGTCGCCGTCCATGTAGACGTGCGTCAGCCGGCCCACCACCTGCAAGCTCTCGTCCGTGTCGGCGGCGCCGTGCTTGACCAGCTGGTGGATCGGGATGGAGCCCTCGGTCTGCAAGCGCTTCTGCGCCTTCCGGACCACACGCTCCACCGTCTCGGCCGGGTAGAAGCGGTTGTTGAGCGAGATGGCGTCCTTCTTGAGGAAGGTCCCGGCCACCTTGGCGTAGACGGGGCCGGCCTCGCGGATGGCGGCCGGCTCGATGCGCTCGGTCAGTGCGTCGGTCATGGTCGCCCTCCCTACCAACTATCCGGCGTGGCGTCGCCGCCGTCGAGCACGGGGTCGGAGGAGGCGCCGGCGGCGATCTGCTGCTGGAAGACGACCACGTTGCCCGGGTCGGCCGTCGGCATGGCCGAGGTGCTGCTCTTGACGCTGGCCGCGCCGGTGGCCGTGTTGACCTGGATGATCCAGTAATTCGTCCCCGACCCGGGCACGCCCGGGCTGGCCACCGGGGAACCGGTGATGGCCACGGCGGACTGGCCGGGCGTCTGGACCGAGCCGACGACCGAGACGCTCGTGCCGCTGTCGGGCAGCGTCACGTCGGTGTCGATCAGGGTGACCTTCTGGCCGTCGCCCGTGGTGCTGCTGACGGTGATAGGCATGGCTGCTACCTCTTCCTAGCGCGTTAGGGCGCGGCTCACTGCTCGACGCCGGAGATGAAGAACGTGAACTGCTGCACGGCGGCCGTCTGCGGCAGCACCAGGTTGACCTGCTGGCCGGCGGTGGCGTTCGGCTGCGTCTCCATGCCGGCCATCTGGATCGAGGCGGTGGTCGAGAGGTGGCCGCGGAAAATGGGCGACCCGCCCGCCGTGATCTGGATATCGACCGCCGTGGTCGAGTCGCAGCCCACGAAGATGTCGGTGATGATGAACGTCTTGCCGGCGGTCACCGTCTCCAGCGGGACGGTGGTGGGCCCACTCGTCGAGCTGGCCTGCTTGCCGGTGAACTGCTTCACCGTCTGGCCGGGCGCGATGAGGCCGGCGGTGACGCGCTGGACACTGCCCTGCAGGGGCGTCGTATCGACCAGCGGGCGGTTATTGGTGGAGACCGAGGCGCCCGGGTCGACCATGATCTGCGACAGGCTTTGCGAGACTGCCATGGGGTGGACCTCCTAATGACTCGCGCTGTTGCGCGTGTAGCCGGAGACGTTGACGGTGGTGGTGACGCCGGCGCCGGCCGCCGCGACCGTCACGGTCAGCGCGTGGTTTATGCCCAGCATCAGCGGCGCCGCGAAGTCGTAATCGTTGCTCCCCTGCGTGGCGCCGGCCTGGCCGATGTACTGCGCCCAGATCGTGGCGCCCGCATCCTGGATGACGACCGTGGCGCCGGCCGCCGGCGCGCCGCCGCTCCACGAGACCGACAGGTCGGTGACGACGAGTTGCAGGCCGGTGCCGGGCGCCTGCTGCGTCACGCTATTGGCGTTGCCCGCGGCGCTGGTTTGGCTCAGGACCCAGTCGGCCGGGCGCGCCGTGGTGCGGATCTCGGCCGACATTTAGGCGATCTCCTTGCGGATCAGCGGGCCGGCGCCGTTCTGCGTCGTCAGCACGGACCGCACAGGGCTACTGGCGTCCTTCATGGAGCACCTCCTCTGCCGGCGGCGCCGGCGGAACGTCCAACGGCGCGCCCTGCTCCTGTGTTGGCGCCGGCTCGACCTCGACCGCACCATGGCAGACGGGGCAGTGCACGGCGGCGCGCGCGTGCGCGAGCACCTGCACGTAGGCGTCGCCTTCCTCGGCCCGGAAAACCGTGCCGCAGTGCGGGCAGCTCACGTCCCGCTCGTAGAGCCAGTGGCGCTCCGCTCGCGGCTCCTGACCGTGCCGGATGATCTTGACCACGTCTCGCCTCCCTCCGCTAGATACCGCTGTACAGGCCGCCGTAGCCCATCAGCGCCCGCCGGAACTCCTCGGCCACCACGCGATTGCCGGCGGCGTTGAGGTGGTTGCCGATCTCGCCGGCCGAGTTGCCGAAGCCGGACGAGTTGTTCGGCCACACCAGGTCGCTGCGGCCGGCCATGCGCTCGTAGACGTTGGCCACCCGCACCCAGGGGAATTGGGCGCAGACCTGGTGCACCAGGTCCACCGCCGCCAGGTAGTTCTGCAGGCCCGTGTGGTAGCGCCTGCTGCCGGCGCTCCAGGGCGTGAACTTGTGGACCAATTGGTCCGCGGTGACGTAGCCCGGCGTGCCGACCGCCACCTTGCCGTAGATGCCCGTGGCCTGGCTGGTGTCGAGCACGTCCTCGACGAACATCAGGAGGTAGGTCAGCCAGCGCGCGTACTGGCCCGCGCTGACCTGCTGGTTGACGCCGCCGAGGTCGTTCGGTCCCTGGATCATGGTGATGAATTCGGGCTGCAGCGCGAAGACCCCGCCCGCGCCGCTGGTGCCGCCCAGGACGTCGAAGAAACGCCAGGAGACGCCCGGGTGCGTGGTGTCGACGCCGATGAAGAACTCGCCGCCCAGCCCCAGGTTGGTCTGCTGGATACGCCGCTTGAGCTGCGTCGAGAGCGCCGCCGCCAGCAGCCAGGGCCAACCGTCCTGGTTCGGGTTGCCGACGCCCGAGCAGACCGTCCAGGAGTCGCCGATGGCCGCGTAGACGCCCGGGATCGGCGTGCCGGGCGGCCCGTTCACCACCAGGAGGCCGTTCACGGCCGCCGGGTTGTTGGCGCCGGGCTGGCTGATCGTGCCGACGATGACGTTGCCGGCCTGGCCGTTGAGCGATCCGCGGCGGGCCAGGGGGATGAGGCCGCGGCGCCAGGTGTTGGCGAAGATGGGCGCGTCGATCTCCAGGGAGATGGGGTCCGACTGCTGCACGCCATTGACCGTGACGGTCAAGAGCGGCGAGGTCTGGCCGCTGGCGCCCTGCACGTGCTTGGCCACCAGCCAGACGGCCTGGTCGCCGGCCTGCGTGGTGTACTGGAAGGTGTCGCCCGCGGTCACCGTGTTGGTGTTGCCGCCGCCCACGTCGCCCGCGTCCGTCACGGACCGCGTCCAGTGCGGGCCACCCGAGCCGCCGTAGACGATGGCGGCATTGTTGTCCTGGATCCAGGTGACCGTCGCTGCTGTCATCGCCTACACCTTTCCCTTGCACTTGATCCGGATGTCCAGGTTGGCGGTCGCCGTCCAGGCGACGGCGTAGTTCACGCGCACCCGCACCAGGTTGCCGAAGTTCGTGTACTGGCCGACCAGGAAGACGCCCGGCCCCACGCCGGGGGCGGAGATCGGCGGGGCCGACGGCCCCCAGGCCACCGCCGGCAGGTCGATGAAGGTGTTGTTGAGCGCCTGCGAGGCGAGCGTGGCCGAGCCGTCGCAGGCCTGGAGCGCCACCTGGAGGTTGGTGCCCGTTGCGCCGCCGCCGCCCGCCGCGGCGTTGGCGTTGGCCCCGTAGATGTTGGCGAAGACCAGGATCTCCGAGTACTCGTCCACGTTGAGCGGCGTGGTGAACTGGTTCACGCCGGCGTTAGCCGCGGCGTTGAACTGGGCCAGCCACTCGGCCATCGTGCGCTGCGCGGGCTGCGGCACCCAGATAGTCGGCAGGGGCAGCCCCGAGGACTGGCCGGTGTTCGCGTCGCCCAGCACGGAGATCACGCCGTTTAGGGATGGCATGGGCTACTCCTCTCCAAACCACAAACGGCCGGGATCGTCCGGCCGATCGAATGCGCTGGCGAGATAATGCGGGCACCGTGGGTGATACGGCGGCGGGTCGATGGTGCCGAGCGGTTGCCGTCCCAAGTCGATAGCGTCCTGGCACTCGTCGCCGCTGGAATCCCGGGGCTCGACCCACTCCTCGCCCGTGAGTTGGTCGTTGTTGGCCACGAAATCCTGCATGGCCGCCGCGGCGGTCACCGCGCTCTCGTAGGCCGCCACCAGGTCGGCCTGCCGCGCCACGAAGTCGTCGAACGCGGCCTGCGCCCCTGCCCGGTCCGCGCCGCCGGCGTTGATCAGCCGCGCCGCCTCGTCCGCCCGGGTCGTGGCGATGGCGTGGGCCGAGGCCCGGGCCCGATCCCGGATGGCCGCCAGCGCGCGCGCGTCCGTGACCTCCGCCGGCGGCGCCACGCCGAACTGCCGCGCCACGTCCGCCAGCACCTCGCGGTAGGTGGCCGTGTTCTCCTCGGCCAACAGGCCAGCCAGCGCGTCCACGCTGGCGTCAGAGGGCGCGGCCATGGCGTTTGGCTCGGCGCGCCCGCTCGCGCCGCTCTTTGCGCGTCAGGCCGGCGATCCCCGGCGTCTGGTAGCGGGGCGGGCGGTCCGCCACCTCCCAGGCGAACGCGAGCGCCGGGATCTCCTGCTCGAACGGCACCAGGTCCCAGCCGGGATGCTCGAAGACGTACCAGATCAGCTCGGCCGTCCAGCCCTGCGCCACGCGCCGGGCGTCGAAGGGCACGCCGGCGGTGCACCGCAGGTGGACCTCACCGCCCTCCAGGAGCAATGGCGCGAACTGGGCCGGCGAGACCCAGGCGACCCGATAGCGGCCGACCGCGCTGAAACGGTTGGCCATGGCCGGCGCCTCGACCGGGCGGGGGACAGCTCCCGCCGTCATAGCGTCGCCCCGTGCTCCGCGGCCCAGCGCTCGTAGGCGGCCCGCGTGCGCTCGCGGGCGCCCGCCGGCGGCCGGGCCCGGGCGGCGATCCCGTCCGGCGCCTGCTCGCGCAGGCCCCCAAGCCGCCCGGCGCTGTCCTGCACCTCCGGGCGCTGGTCGCGCGTCTGCCTGGCATGGGCCTGCTGGTCGGCGCCATCGCCGCCCGCGCCCGATGGCGCGCCGCCGGGCGTGCCCTGCCCGGGGCCGGCGACCGGCCCCGGCGCCTGCATCAGCTGCGAGGAGTGGATCCGCGGCAGGTCCTCGACCGGGACGACCTCGCGCGCCAGGACGAAGACCGCCCGATCTCCGCCTCCGACCGGTTCGCGTTTGAACTCGGCCCGCGCCTCGTCCGGGGTGGCGATGCCGCTCTTCACCTGGTTGACCAGCACGTCGGTCACCTCCCTGCTGTCGCGCAGGTCGGCGTAGCTGGTGTCGATCACCCAGTCGTCGATGCCGAAGCCCTGCACCGCCAGGCGGAAATTGAGCGGGTTCATCAGGCGCCAGCGCACGGGGTCCACGGCGGTATGGATGAACTGCTTCTCCATGACGGCCGCCGTGCCGCCGCCGCCCACGCTACCCGGCTCGATGATGCTCAGGAGGTGCGGCGGCACCTTGTACACGGCCGCGACCTCTTCCCGCGCGAACTTGCGCCGGCCCAGCACGTCGACCGCGGCCCGGTTGCCCAGTTGGCTGACCTCCGTGTCGCCCCAGGTGACGAGCGGGAGGTGCGCGTTCTTGACGCCGAGATAGCGCTCGCGCAGCCACTTCAGCAGCCGGCCCGCCATGGCCTCGCCGCCGCTCTTGACGTTGACGTGGATGTCCTCGCGGTTGCCCTGCTCGAACTGCTTCTGCTCGAAGAGCTGCAGGTAGGTGTCCCAGGTGATCGGGTTGATCAGCTTCTCGATCGGCGACAGCGCCTTGAGGCGGTTGCGCGGATCGGGGAACCAGACGCGCAGGATCTGCTCGGGCGCCAGGGCGATCTCCTCGCCGGCGTCGGTGGTCTGCACGTAGCCGCTAATGCTCTTGCGGTCATCGCCCAGGCGGTAGTCCATCGAGATCACGTCCACCATGTAGATCTCGTACGGCACGACGCGGCCCAGCGTCTGCGAGCGCTTCCAGGTGACCTCCAGGTAGGTCTCGCCGGCCCAGAGCAGGTCGGTGGCCATGGCGTGGAGCACCTGGCTAAAGTCCTCGTCCTCATTGGTCCAGTCCAGCAACTCCTGCAGGCCCGCCTTCGTGGCCTCGTTCGCGTGCTTCGGGTCCACCGGCTTCAGCAGCCAGCCGCCGGAGATCAGGCGGCCCGCGATGGCCTCCACGCAGGCCGACACCCAGCTCTCCCCCAAAAAGGACTGGTAGAGCGTGATCTTCCTGGCCCGGTTGGCGACATCCCAGCGCCCCTTGATCGAGTACAGGCTCGCCGCGTCGCTGGCCGGATACGTGGAGCGTCCGGGCGACGAGACGGCCTGCAGCATCGCGCTGGTCTTCGCCTCGGCGATCTGCTCGGCCGCGCCGCGCGCGCTGAGCAGCAGCTCGTCGTAGGCGGCGCGCGTCTCATCCAGCGGTTGCGTCTGCCGGCGCCGGCGGTTCCAGAAGGCCATGCGCTACTGGCCGGCCTTCGCCGGGAACCAGTCCGGCAACTCGTCGAGACTCTGGACCTGCTTGTACTCGGGCAGGAAGGCCGGGATCTCCTCGCCGTCGGCCACGACCGGCCACGAGGCATGCTCGACGATCAGCCAGATGGTGGTGTCCAGCACGGGCCGCTCCACGGCCACAAAGCGCGTGCCCGGGGGCAGACCGGCGACGCAGCGCGCCAGTATAAGCGCGTCCTGCTGGCACAGCGTCTCGACCAGCCGCGGGGTGATGCCGATCCGCTTATACCGCCGTTCGTCCATCCCCGTCCTCCCGCTCACAGCAGATCGTCCAACGCGGCGCCGCTCAGGTCGATACCCGGAGGCGCCGGCGCCGGCCGCCCGGCCTGCTCCAGCCGGCGCCGCGTCTCCTCGTCGGTGGGCTCGACCCGGCGCCGGCGCGTGGGCCAGGGTCCCGCCGGCTCGCCCGGCTCCTCCGCCGGCTCGGGCTCGTCCTCCATGCCGGCGATGCCGCCGCCCTCGTTGCTGGCCGCGATCTCGGCGTAGACCTCGGCATGCGCGTAGTGGTCCGGGCCATTCTGGTCATAGCGCGCCACGTCGTTCCCGTGCCGGTCCTTCTCCAGCACCCGGATCGGCGAGGCCATGTGTCGGTAGTACTCGCCCAGCCCCGCCCGATCCACCGACCCGCCCAGCTCCCGCGCGTTGGCCGGCAGGATCAGCTGGCGGTTCGCGACGCGCTGGATCACCGCGTCCAGCGCCGCCGTGCGGTTGATGCGCACCACCGGCGCCCCCGTGTCCCAGACGCACAGCTCGCTGTGCTGCGTGTCGGTCCAGTTGGGGTAGTACGCCAGGTACACGCGCCCGCTCCAGCGCTCGCAGAACGCCTGCGCCGCCCTGGTCTCCGGATTGGCGTCGATCACGCACCTGGCCACGTCGTAGCGGGCCATGAGCTCGTCGAGGTCCTCGAAGCGCCGCACGCTGTCCGCGTAGACCGCCCGCCGCTTCGTCCCCTCGCGTTTGTCGATCCGCACGTGCAACCGCTTGCCCACGTCCACGCCCATGTAGCAGTCCTCCGCCCGCCCCGGCATCACGTAGGCCGGCACCAACTCGCGGCAGGCGTCCAGCACGTCCGCGCCGAGGTGGCCACCCTCCGGCAGGTGCGGCAACCCGCGTCCGAGTTGTAGAACTCCTGCGTCTGGCCGACCGTGGCCCGGCCGTCCAGCACCCGCAGCAGCGTGGCCGCGAGCCTACCTAGATCGGCCCGCGGGCTCAGCAGCTTGTTGACCTGGAAGCCCTGCCAGGGCCGCTCGGCGTGCGCGTGCTCCCAGCGGCCCGGCGCCAGCCGGTCGGCCGTCATGTCGCCGTGGCAGTGCGGGCACTCCACGCGCGCCGTCTCCGGGTTCAGGTGCGTCAGCAGGCCGAGCGCCTGCCAGCGGCCGCAGTGCGAGCACCGCACGTGGTACTCGGCCTGCGTCGAGAGGTCCCAGTACTGGCCGGCCTCGTCGCTGGGGTAGCGCGGTGTCGAGCCGGCGCGCATCCAGTTCACCAGCGAGCTGCCCAGCCGCTTCTCGAAGGTCTCGATGGTGCCGGGCACATACTCCGCCACCTCGTCGAGCAAGACCACGTCGGCGTCCACGCCGATCATCTGCCGCCGGCTCTGGCCGCCCCGCACGTACAGGTAGCCCGGGCCGACCTGCTTGAGTCCCACGTTGCGCAGGCTCGTGCGCGCGCTGAGCCAGGGCGATTCCGCGATGGCCTTGTCGATGCGCGCCTTGCTGAAGTCGTCGCCCTGCTCGCTGGCCGGGAACACATAGAGCGCCACGCCGCGGCCGCCGGCGCCGGTATCGGCCACCCAGAGGCCGATGTTGGTCAGCCACTCGCTGATGAACACCTGCGCCGCCTTGCGCACGATGATGCGCGGGTGCCGGCTGGTGTAGATCTCCTCCAGCGGCGGGATGACGGTGAACGGCCGGCCGTTGATCCGTCGGCGCCTGAGCGCCCAGTACAGGGGGCTACGCCGGCTCCGCTCCCGCTCGATCTCCGCGAGCGGCGGCACGTCTGCGAGCGAGACGCTCAAGGATCTCCAGCTCCTCCTCGGAGGCCTCGGCCAGGTCGAGGCTGTGCTGCACCTGGATCGGCGCGCCGTTCTTCCCGGTCACCTCGCCGCGGTCCACCCACTGCCCGACCTCCTTGGCGGCCTGCTGCTCCATCTGTCGCAGCTCGGCCAGCAGCCCGGTGTCCACCGCGAACTCCTCGACGATCCGGACCGCGGCGCCCGAGCCGAGCTGCTTGAGCGTGCGCGTCAAGAGGCCCGTCTCGTAGCCGGGGACCGGCACGAGGCCGGCGATCTCCCGCGGGAGATCCTCGCCCGCCGCCCGCCGCCGCTCCACCGCGCGCGCCAGCTCGTTGCGCCGGCGTCCTTCCTCCGCCCGGGCGGCGATCACCCGCCGGCCCTTCTCCCACCGCTCGTTCAGCTCGTCCAGGCGCGCGACGCGGTCGGCGATGCCGCGCTCCAGCACGGCCCGGCGATATTCGTCGCGGAATAAACCGACGCGCGCCTGGAAGCCCGGCTGCCGCTGCCAGCGGTAGAGCGTGCGGTCCCGCACCCCCACCGCCGCGGCGATCTGCTCGCGCGTCAGGCGGCCCTGCGCCAGCAGCGCGGCCGCCTCCTGCTGCCGGCCGGTGAGAGGCGCCTCCGGGCTGACATTTTCTGACATGGACCCCTACCCGACCGACCCCGCGGTCTCCCGCTCGTCCCACCCCCGCTCGCGCAGCCAGCGGTAGAACCGCAGGCGGACGAGGTCCTGCGGCGTGCTGTAGGGCGCGCGCACCTCCGGGTCGTCGTGCCAGCGCAGGCGCAGCGCCGCCAGGCGGCGGTATTCCTGGCCGCTGAGCACTGGCCGCGGGGGCGTGAATGCGCTTAGCGGGGACATGGGCACCTTTCCTCCAAGGGACCCGGACGCTCGGCAGGCTCGCGGAGGCGCGGACGGAGGCCGGCGCGCAGCGGAGAGGGTGACGATGGCGGCGACGGACTGTTTTTGGGATGGCTGTCCCTGGTGACATGATAATCAGTGCGCACGAGCACAGCAAGACACCTATGAGTGCCCCCCCGGCGCATCCGGCGCCGCCACGATCTGGCTGCTCGCGAACCCGTCGAGGAAGCCGTAGGCCGCGGCCACCAGCAACCGGGCCTCGGCGAAGTTCACCCCCAGCTGCGCCGCGATCTGGCGCAGGCTGTAGCCGCGCGCGTGCAGCGAGAGGGCCGTCAGGGCGCGGCGGTTGCTCCGCTCCAGGCGCTCCAGGGCGGCCGCCGCCAGCTCGCGCGCCCGCTTCTCCTCCGCCTCTCGCGCGGCTTCGCGGGCTTCGTCCTCTGCCATGACCTCGTCCGGCTTGCCGGTCAGCAACCGGTGCAGATGGCCGACCATTTTGCGGTGCAAGGTCGAGCCGATCTGGCTGGCGTACGTGCCCTGCTCGTCCTGATCGAGCCGCTCGTGCAGCACGGCGTATTCGGCCCGGGCTAGCATGCCGATGTCGAACTGGTCGATGACCCAGACCGCGTTCCGGCGCCGGGGAAGGGCGGCCTGGCGCAGCGCGCGCTCGCGCCGGAACTGGTCCTGGCTCGCGTCGCGGTCGCGCTCCGCCTTGAGCAGGCGCCGGGCCTCCAGTTCCTCGCGCGTCAGCAGGTGCTGCATGTCGCGCCGCTCGCGCTTTTCGGCCCGGCGCACGTGGCGCGGGCGCGGGTCGGGCGGGTTGTGTGTCTGCTCCGGCTCGTCGCTCATGGTGATGGCCCCTCCAGGCGCAGAGTGCAGTCCGGACCGGGCAGCGGCCGCGGCATCTCACCGCGCTCGTCGATGCCGGTTAGTTGGGGGATGGTGAGGTCGCCGACGGTCTGCCCGGTGGACGGCACCACGATATCGGCCAGGAACTCGCGCTCCAGCCTCGAGATCCCGGCCTCCACCGCTTCCAGTTTGGCCTTCACCACCAGGGCCAGTGCCCGCCAGCGCTGGCGGATGGCCTGCTCGTAGGCCTCCGCGCGCGTCTTCTCGTCGCGGAGCAGGCCCGTGGGCGTGTGGGTGATGGCGCGATCGTCGCGCCGGGGCAGGGGCAGGAAAAGGCGGACCAGGCGGCCGCCCATCTCGAGGGCGACCATGGCGGAGTCGTCCTGCCAGCCGTAGGCGAAGCGCCGGGCTCCGTAACGCTCGACGGTGCGCTCGATCTCCGTGCGCAAGGGGTCGGAGGGGACGGCCGTGCTCTCGGCGTAGCGCCTCACAGGTTGTTGCCCCCGCCCTTGGCTCCCCGGTACCTTGGCCGCCTGCTGCTCCAGCCACAGCTGGGTGAGCCAGTGTACGATCTGGGAGGGCGTCGGATTGCCGATGATGCGTCCGGCGTGCCTCATGGACCTCCCGCGGCTGGCCCCCGCCGCGGTGCGACGTGATCCCATCTCCTACTCCTCCGCTCCGTCCTCGTCGTCCTCGTCGCCTTCGACCGGATTATAATCCAGCCGGTCGTAGCAGTGATCGCACAGCGCGCGGCCGCGCAGGACGTGGTAATGCGCCGAGGTGTTATCGTGGCAGACGGAGCAGA
>Ga0209581_1004039_pt1 | contig 12103 bp, 10 predicted proteins | sample Coa_R2_FD_187160 | JGI IMG/M metagenome (GOLD analysis project Ga0209581, IMG submission 187160) | Surface soil microbial communities from Centralia Pennsylvania, which are recovering from an underground coalmine fire - Coalmine... | ecosystem: Environmental > Terrestrial > Soil > Unclassified ...
CTCGTCAGGCCAGCTATCAAACGGCATAGACTATTGCTTTGTTGAAGTAACATGCGAGAATGGCGTGCAGTATGGCATTCCTGCATATGGCAAGGAAGCTGAAGAGCTGTACAAGTTAGGGGTTGACCTGATGACAATGGCAGATAGCAGACAACGACGCGCAGCGGAAGGTCAATCATCAGAATAATCAGCAGATGGGCAACTGCAACCAGCCAAGTGGATGTCATTTACAATTCAGTTGGTTAGTTAGCTAGCTAGTTAGTTAGTAGCAAGCATACTAGACAAGATCCAGCCAATGAGGTCTTGCCTCGGGTGCAAAGCAGAGGCGAAATAGCCGCCACTTGAGTGGCGGCAGTTGTAAACCAGCTGCAAAAGTAGAATAGAAGCGGTCCAAAAGAAGCAGACAAGTCCGTAATGAATGAACCGACAGGAAACTATATCGACATTCCCGAGATAGCGGTGCCTCTTTGGTGCGGCAGTATTTTTTGTTGCTTCCTGCCTCTCTTTTTCTTCCTTTCTTTCGCCCAGCAAATCAGTCAGTCAGTTAATCAATCAAAGGACAGCAACATCTTTTCTTTCTTTTCTTTCCGTTCTAGAAAGGTTGCTGCCTTGCATCAGCTGCGAGCCGAGACAAGGCAGCCGAGGAAGAGCTCTTTTTCCCTTTCTGTCTTGCTAAGGTATCGCATAGCCAGCCTGTACAGCTCTTCAGCTTCCTTGCCATATGCAGGAATGCCATACTGCACGCCATTCTCGCATGTTACTTCAACAAAGCAATAGTCTATGCCGTTTGATAGCTGGCCTGACGAGGGGGAGATTAGCTTGGTGATCTTGGCCTCCTTCTCATTCTCATCTTTTGCCTTTCTGTATACAATCTCCTTCAATGCCTCTGTTGCACTTGAATACTTGGTCACTTGCTATCCGCCCTCGTCCTGCCTAACCTGCTATCCTCCAGTTCCTGCTGGATTACTTTCAAATCGCAAATGGATTTTCTTGTTGCCATACGTCAGCGGTTTTCGCTCTATAATTATTTAAGAAATGCTCAGCGGTGGACAAGTATCAGCCGATAAGTGTTGCGCCGTACACGTTGATCAATCCATTCATTTATTCTGCTAGACGATTCTGGAATCAAGTTAATACTATCAACTCATCGCGTGTAATTACTACTTATTCTCTATATCTACGCTTTATTGGCGATAGAAGCACTGCAGATAAAGATTCTTGCGAAATCCAGAAAGATAGGATGTTAGAGCTGCAATACTGGGCTGACGAAGTGAAAATGGTCATCACTGAAAGGAAGCCCGAGTGAATAGGATAATCGCTGCAGCAAACAACCATTTCACCAGCTCCGGTCTATCAATTACCAACACCTGCAAGCTATTGGGGCTCTCAAAGATAGCACTTCAACCAGAAAATCAACAGAAAAGACTGACAGATTTTACGTAAATATGCTAGTTGATGCATTTAAGAGCTATTTTAATGGTTAAAGCATGAGATTACATATATAATTCATTTTCAGGATGAAATTGATGCTCTCCAAGACAATAGACAAGAAAACGTCTATTATGACATTTGCTTTGTATTCAATGCTCATTGGAGATATCGTCATCTGTACCTTTTTTGATATCGTAGGTAGAATTCTTAATTCACAAGCCGGGTTGGCGTTATTTATAACAATGAGTGGAATTTCGTTTTTCACTGGCATCTATATTTTAAGAGAATATTTGAAAAAATTACAGATTGGTACGACTGATTCACCATTTCTAACTGGCCTGGCAAAATCCACTCCACTCATTCTCTATGCAAACTTGGGTATCATGGTGGCTATAATTCTCCAGATGGCACTCGTTTCAGGCTATAGTTCATATTTTCTAATTGCAATTACAGTAACAAGTGGTACAACTGGGTGCCTGCTTTTTGGCTTCCGTTTTTACAAATTCCTTACTTGGTACAAATCAAGCAAAGGCAATATCATGATCTTAGCCTTTGCCATAGCAACTCTATTCTACATTGTTGCAATGGCAAGCACCATCATTCTCAATACAATGACATTCTCGCATAGACCAATATTGAGCACTGAGAATAAGGCTACCGTCGAGCCAGCAAAATTTTTAACACCAATCGAGAACAGAATTAACCTATATGCGTACGCTATTCCTGTCGTTACCGCTATAGTTCCCCAGATGATTGGAATAGCCTTCTTCTTGCGCTATTTCAAAGATAAAATAGGATCGCTCAAATTCTGGGCAATTATCATTCTGCCTCCTCTTCTTCTTCTGATATCAGACTTTTTGCCACAAATTGCTACATCAGCACAGAATTTTGTGTACCTCAATTCAGAGTTTCTCCTATTCAGAGTAATTGGCACACTTGGCTGGGTGAGTAGTTCGTTTGTGATGGGATATGCATACCTATCAGTTGCAAGGACGATTCAACAGCAGACCATCCATAGCACTGTAATCAATTATCTGATGGTTGCCGCATTTGCAGAAATACTCTTTCCACCTACTCTCAATGATGCAATAGTCTTTGGATTGTATCCTGCCTTTGGAAGCATTGCGTATTGCTTCTTTATTGTATCTGCATTTCTATTTAGTACCGGTATCTACTCTGCAGCTATATCAGTATCCGAAGATGCAAAGTTGCGGCACTCAATTAGGAAATATGCAAAGGAGTCCAAAATACTAGATACTATTGGAAGCGCCCAGCTAGAAGTAGAGATCCAAAATAAAGTGATAAAACTTGTTCACGAGCAACAAGATTCTATGACTAGAGAAACCGGCGTAGAGTCTCGAATGACTGACAATGATATCAGGCAGTATTTGGAGATGGTAGTCGCAGAAGCAAAGAGCAAAGACAGCAGCAACAACAACAAGTCAGTAACATAAATGGTTATGAGCGCATTTTTCTTTATGGTCCAACCAAGGCTGTGCTATCAGTGATGACCACATAATGTACTAGAACAGAAAAGAAAAGAAAAAAGAAGGAAAGGAGAAGGAGCGGGAGGAAAAGACCCCTGTTACTCCAGCCAATCAACTAGTGTGTCTGCAAGTACGGAACCAGGCTGCTGGCTAGAGGGCTACCTAGCCCTGTCACAAAGTCGTATCCTGTTGTGGCAGAGTAGCCGTTGCTTCCGGATGTGATGTCCCTGTAGTTGGCAGCATAAAGTGCGCCTGCGGCAGCGCTGTATATTGTGCTGTCAGATAGCGTTGTCATTATTGTCCTGCCGCTATTCACAATAGCTGCAAGGGCTGCCCACTGGGGAGCCCCTGCGCTTGTGCCTCCGACCAGAAACCATCCTGCCTGTCCCTGATAGCCTGCGCTGTCATAAACAGAAACTCCTGTGTTTGGATTTGCGTCATACGAAACATCCGGCACTCCTCTCATGCCGCCGCTCTGTATTGTAGCACCGTATGGATACCTGTAGCCTGTCTGGTATGATGGTTCAAACTCATAGCTGCTTTTTCCTCCGCCGCTTCCGCTCCAGGCTGTTTCACTCCTGACATTGCCAAGGCTATCTAGGTACAGTGACGTGCCTCCAACTCCTGTCACGTACCGTGAAGCTGCCGGGTACAGTACAGCACTTCCGCCATCCCCGGCTGACGCAAAGAAAGTCACTCCTGCCTTGTTAAAGTGGTAGTCATAGCTTGTCTCGCCAGAGAACTCGGAGGCACCCCAGCTCATGGATACCTGTTTGGCTCCGTGTGACGTTGCATAGTCAACTGCTGCAAGCAGGCTGCTCAGATAGCTGTCACGAGCCTCCACCAGCATTATCTTTGCCTGCGGCGCTACTGCATGCGCCCACTGGACATCCAGCGAGATTTCAAGTGCCCATCCAGAGTTAAAGCTTGGCCTGAATCCTGAGGCATACACCTGCGAGAAGCATCCGTTGGCAACTGTGCATGGCGGAAGGCCAAAGGTGTTGCTGAAAGTGGCAAGGTCAGCTGCAGCATTTGGGTCGTCGTATGCGTCTATGATGGCTATTGTCTGTCCTACACCGCAGGTATTTGCAGTGGCGCAGGGCAGAGTGCTAAAGCCATATGCGTGCTTTATCTGGGCAGGCGAGTAGCCTGCAGGCGATATTGTGGCGTCCGGCTTGAAGTGCACAGGCGGGTGCACATCGGGATCTGATGCTTGCTGGTGCTTTCCAGAACCTTGTCCAGCATCAGAGCCGGGTGCCTGCTCCTGCCCTGCAGCCTCAGCAGCTGGCAATTGCAGAAAAATCTGTGCAATTCCAGTCGAGAGGGCAAGGACAGACAAAAATAAAAAAAGACTGTATTTGTTCTTGCTTTTCATGTGGAAGGCTGAGTGTAACAAGGATATATAAAAATCTTATATGACTAGATTGTATAACATTTTATCAAATAGAGAATAAGAGCAAAAAGCGCGCTACAGTTCAGTTCTTCACTTCACCACGCTAAAATAAAATAGAATGAATTGCCAAGCTAGGATATGGCCGGCGCAGCTGCAGGGGCAAGCATGGGTATAGCTTCCCAGTCGGCTATATTCACTGTAATCATTGTCGCAGTAATTCTTGCTGCAAGATTTGTTCGGGCAATAAAGGGAACCCGAGTGAGCCGGAACCGGCTCATCGCATTTTCAGCAGTGCTTGCTGGCTTTTCTGCATTTATAACAGCAAGCTCGTTTTTTGCTGCCGGCATCCCTGTGTTATATGCAATTCCATATGCCGGAGTCTTTGCAGCCTCTGCAAACGTTGGTCACAGGCTTTCTAAAAATTCACTGTCCTTCTGGAAGGCTGCAGACGGCTCTATCTTTGTAAAGGGAGGCCTGTTTATTATGGCGATTTACTTTGGAGCTTTGATTGCCAGATTGACCATCAATATATTGTTCGGTGGACCTTTCAGCTCTGAATTTGCATTCTCTCCATCATTATCTCCCACTTCAAGTCTGTCTTCAGCCCATGTCGATGGAGCAAGATACTGGGCTTCCGTTGTCACAGACCTGCTTTTGATGCTGGGAGCAGGGTTGTTTACTGGCAGGAACATAATGGTGCTGCGGCGCTATGCCGCAATAAGGAGCGGCAGAGAATCAGTGGAGGCAGCTTAGTAAAGTAAGGCAACCGAACGTGAAAGAAAAAGAAAAGGAAAGAAAAGAAAAGACAAAGACAAATCAAATTGCCAGCCAAGCTGGCTGGCCTGATCATTTACTCTCTTATCTGCCTATCATCACTTGTCTTGGTGGCGGTCTGCAACCCTCACAGCATTCTCCCGATACTGTAATAGAAACATGCTCGGCCTTCTCATGCTCTCCCTTATGCAGCCAGTGTTGAGAGTGCAGGTCTGCCTCTTCGTTTGTTGCACACTCTTCGAGTGCAAAATCCTGTACAAAGCGGTCAAGCATTTCCTTGTTTTTTGACGCAATGACACTGATGGCCTGCTTCATATCTGGATGGTATGACCAGTGCATCATATCTATGCCCTCATCTTTCGCTCTGTCAGGATAGTTGACATCAAGCCAGCCTCCAACGACTAACGCTATAACAGGATGGTTGTTGTTTGCAACCGGTGTATGCACTATTTTTCTATAAACTGTCATCGCTATGCCTTCACCCCTGCCAGTATCATTGCGGGAACGACAGTCAGGATTCTGTTGTTTGTAGAGCCGTTTTGAACAAATGCCCTCAGAACTGTCCCTGCACCAGAATTGGGTACACTAGTCGTGATGGTGGCCTTGAGAACATGATTTGCATATACTTTGACTGTGTTAGCTGCCAGAAAGTTAGCCATCACTCCATACACTGCTGCAGTGTTTGCGATGCCCGTATCTACGTTTGTAAAACTGCTTGAATTGTTTGCAGCATAAGCCTGCCAGTTGCCTGTTCCACTGGCGAACAAGCCGAAACTGTTCTGCTTTGTGTTGCTCAAAAGGGTGTTTGAGCAGATGCAGACCTCCATATAATCAGATGCATTTGTTGTGCCTCTAGCCTCCAGTCCAGCGATGGCAAACCACTGGTTGTTGTTTGGGCTGTTTGTAATGTATGTAGAGCCGTCAAATGTTCCAGAAGGCAGCACAACCTGTGCTGTGCTGCCGGCAGTTGTGCCAGTGGCGACATCTATTCTGTTTTCTGTCGTTGTGTAAGATGCCGTAATACTGCCAGAACCGGAATTGCTCGTTACGTAGAGGCTGGATGTGGCCTGATATAATGCGTTTACGATTACATTTGCCTGCTGTTGTAAAAAGATAGAGAACATGTCCTGCGCTATCGAGCAGGTGTTGTCAAGCGCCTTGTTAGATAGAGTCTGAGTTGAAGTTAAATCGACAACCTGCTCCCATGCTGTGTTCTCGACATTTCTGCGGTACATGACGCCTGCTGTGAAACTTGAGCCTGTTACTGTGCAGTATGCAAGCATCCCGCTATGACAGTCAGAGTATATCTGCTTGGCTGCACTTGAGACATCTCCACTGAATATCTGCAACTGGTCTATCTGGCCAGAGAAATAGTTGGCGCCGTTGTTTGACCCTATATACAGGGTAGATGTATTCTGGTTTGGCGTAATGGCAGATGTTTGCGAGCTGTCCAGAACGCCGTTGATGTATATCTTCCAGACGCTTGTCCCGTCAAAAGTGGCAATAAAGTGATACCACGTATTATTGGAAAGTACAGTAACGCTATCCAGCGTTAATGTTGTTGTGCCGTTGCCGATTGCAAGCTCGAGCTTGCCGTTGGCCAACAAAGCAATAGAATAATTCCGCGCATTGCCAAAAACGCCTTTTGTCAGAACAGCTTGCAGCGTGCCTACAGCAGTTGGGTATATCCATCCTGAAATGGAAAAGGCCGATAGGTGCAGCGAGGAAGCATCATTGACCGTAACGTACTGAGAAGATCCGTTTAGTGAGATAGCCTGCCCGTAGACGCCGTTTATGTAGGTAGGTGACCCGACGCCGGTGCCATTGTTTGAACCTTGTGAGTCGTTGAGGCTGCCGCCAAACGCCCACCTGCTCACTAGGTTGGTGATATAATCTAAAGCGGCGATGTTTGCTCCTACATCCACAACAATAGATTTCCAGTTCATGCGCTGGCGTGTCGGTACGTCAGCATCTACATAGGATTGCCCAAAAGAATTGCCCAACTAGACTGCCTCATCTCCTTCATGCTCTGACTGCCTACTTCCACCTAGACTTGGTCTAATATCCAATATCAAAGCATCCGACCTCAATGATGGGGTTAGTCACGCCAGTCGAGTTGGCAGCATCGAACGGTATCTCCCATTGCCCAGTGTTGGCGGTTCTATTTGTCAACGAATCGCTGCAGCTGCAAAGGTCAGAAGGCGTCTGCTGGTTCTGGTTAGTTGTGGCAGCATCAGATATCTGGCAGATATCCGGATATATGGGGATGTTATAGTCAGGCGAGATGTTCTGCTGACCTGTGTCTCCGGCTTTTCTATTTGTGATATACTGCCTGATCTCGGCCATATAGGCCATGTATGTCGTATCGTTGTAGCTGTTTGTCGGTGAGCTCATCTCTATTCTGTCCACCTGCCTGCCTAGGTTGGAGTAAGGGTCCAAGTCCAGCTTACTGTAGCAGTATTGGAAGATGACTTGGCAAACGACGATCCCAGCAGTTTGCGAGAGCCCATCACACCACTGGATGATGCGTTGAATATTCCAGTCTCGTTCCATGTGCCATTACCCTGCGATGTTGAAAAGAAGGTGTCAAAGTGAGCCGTGTTTGTCACCGCATAAGCTGAAGTTACAGCAACTCTCCCAAGCTCGCTCTGAAGGCTGGCGTCTGTAGCGAGAACCGCATTTGTCCCAGAGCCCACCGCACAATAAGTGAAATAGGCAGTAGAAGCACCAGTACATAGTTGAGAAATCAGGTTAGAGCCGGCGTTGACTATGAGATTCTTTCCTCTATCACAGTACATGAGGCCCTGTCTTGCTTTGCGTGACGATAACGTATCTTCAAAAGTGCGCACACAGTTAGCATTGAAGCCATGTACCAGAACCTCTCCTCGAATTTCTAAACTGGATTTTTGTAGAGATGTTCCTCGCATTACTGGGAAAAGGTAGGTGTAATGCAAGAAAAGAGAATTAATGAACCAAAACTATCCACTATCGGATGGTCGACGACAGAAGTCAATCTTCAGGTGGGAATACCTGCTCTTTTAAGTCCAGGTAGCCAGCAACAGCATCCTGCACTTCTGATGGGAGCTGAGAAAATCGGCAGCCTATCCTCATAAGCTCCACAAAACCAGCTACTGTTATGGTCTTGCCTTCTACTCTATCTGGAAAGGGATTTGGAAATTCCTTGTGCGCCAGCTCTCTGTATTTACGCTCAATCTCTGATTTCTGAACGGATGAAGCTGACTTTGCCATCTCTCCTGATCACTATGGCAGATTCTTGGTTATAAAACGTTAACAACTCTTTCACCTGTGAGTCAGTTGTTCCCTCGTCAAGCGGGGCCGAAATATCGAGATATCGCTTTCCAGTTTTAGTACTCGCAAAACCACCTATCATTGGATAGTAACCATTTAAGCGTAGGTCGTTGTATGCCTTTTCAGTTTCCTTATTAAGTGTGCTTGAAGTGTTATTGGTTGTGGCAACAATGTAGAGGTCGCTTTTGCCATCAGTGTACCTTGACAACATTTCATTTGCGTGAGCAGGACTGTTGAAGGCATCATAGACTTTGCTTGTATGTGGGTCGAATGAGAAATTCTCTGGAAGCTTGCCAGAGACTGATAATGACCTGTACTTTTCCACCGACTTGTCATATGTCAATGGTTTTTTTCTTGAAACCGCTAGCTTGCCCCTATCTTTATCACCTATTATTCTGGCAATAGCGTGCTGCTTGTCGGGTGCAGATCCCACTTGACCTTTATCTGAGTTTGGATTGTCACCTCCGCCAACACCAGATGCAAATCTGCCCTTTTCATCGTGGTTTGGGTTGAATTCTTGGTTCTGGAACCGGAACTCTTGCAAGAGACGATTGACATCAAACTGCCTTATCCTGACTGGTTTTCTTCTGGATCCGAGCATTCGCAGGTGGAAAGCAAAGGGATCATTGTCTATAGACATGCAACTGATGACATAAAGCGATGCATTCAGAGGAAAAGAGAATTACCGCGTTCACTCAGTAAGTGAGTACACGCTATACTACTAAGATGCACCAGTCGTCTGCCCGCTTGGCTGGGTGCTGTACAGCGTCCCTGTCAGGTCAAACGTAAATGAGCCGACTGCGCCCTGCTCGTCGGCCTGAAAATTGTAGGTAATATCCGACACAACATAATTGGCGTCAAACCTGTACCTCGACAGCTGCTTCCGAATTCTGACCTTCTGGCCTGGCGTTATCAGTGTATCCGGAGAGAATACCTTGCAGCGGAACACTTCCTTGTACCTGAAAAGAGTATAGGTTTCCTGCGCCAAGATCCAGTTCATAGACTGGTAGTCTCGGATAAACGGCTTTCTTATGACAGACTCGGAATAGTCATTCTTTTTCCAGTTTGCATTCTTGTCAAGCCAGTTTGGCGCTATTTTTAGCAAAGGTGTCGAGGACCATGTCTCGAAACAGTACCCTGCAGTATTTGTCGTCACCGTCCAGTTCACGCCATCGCTTGATGTTGCAACAGTCTGCCCTGAGCCACCCTTGTACCAGTTGTAGCAGTGTGAAGCGTCCGCGCCCTGCTTTCTCACAATTATCCAGAAAGGTGAGCCGATTACTAAATTGGCCCCGATTGTCACAGTATGCCAGTGGTTTGTTTCGCCTGATGCAAATGAATCCTTTGAGATCGACACTGACGAGACAGTGCTGCCATTTGGCTGGCCGTTCAGGTCGTATACTATATCGACAAGGCAGTCGGTTGGATTGGTATTGAACGCATCTGTACTCTTTGATATATACAGCGACACCTGCTCTAGCTGCTGCTTGCCGGGCGTGAACTTGACTGCAAGATACTGGTTGTACGTAGAATCCGACCCTCCGCCAGAGTCTTGCTGCGACTGGTCGATCTGCACCTGATTGCCGCCAAGACCGTAAATATTCCCTTTGTGCATCTCTGATGTCAGCTCGTACGATGTTCCCGGCTCTATCATGCCGATTTTGCCTGAAGTCCACCCCTGCGCAACGGAGTCAGTATAATCGTCTGTGAGGAGAACGCCGGAATCCGGCACTAAAGACTGGTCAAGCGGCAGGAATTTCATGATAAAGTTTTTGTCGGCATCAATATAGTGAGCTGCGTTGACATAGCTGTCAAGCTCGGAGAGCTTGTCGTCCACGAATTCAAAATTGGCTTCAAAAAAGGGCAACGAAAGGCCGCCGTCAGTTCCTGCCAGTATATTTGCAGGGTTGACAATAACCCCTTGGTCTGTAATTTTCAAGGCGGGCTGCTGCGGGTAGACATAGCCCTGCGTCAGGATGTTTGTCACTATGGTGCCGACCCGGGTTGTCAGGTCGGCGGGGTCAGGGTCATTTAACCCGGGTTTTTTGAGCTGGTACCAGCCATAGTTTATGATGCGGTTTTTGAGGATTGAAGAGCCCCAGTCAGGACCTGAGAGGGTGATGTACTGCTCGTTCTGGGCCGGCTCCTCAACCACGATATGCTCAATTGAGCCCAGAAAGACCTTTTGCAGAGTAGCAGCCGTCTTGCCTATCCATATCATCACTTCTCCGTACTGAAAGATGTTTGGCAGGATAGTGGTGTAGGTTGGGTCATAGAGCTTGATAGAAAATGTTCCTGCTACTCCATAGTCTGAGACAGGACTGCAGGTAGCTTGCAAGAGGATAAAGTCATACTGGCCGGAATATGGAGGGTTTGAGCCGGCTGTTGGGTCATAAACATAGGCTCCTCCTGACAGGTTCTGTATCGTCACCTTGCAGAGAAGAGGCTGGTTGATGATTCCTGAGAGTTGTCCGGATACCATCTTTCTGTCTTCTACCTACCTGCCTATCTTATCTCTTCTCTTCTTTTCCCAGCAGTTATGCCAGCAGGCCATTGAATCCATACCTTCTGGCCTGGGTCTTGAAGTACCTGTCGACATCCCTGAAGAACTGCTGCTGGGTGGCAAGGTTGCCCTGCACTATGATGGTTACACTGGTTGACCCAGTTCCTACTCCTGAATTTGAAGGCCTGATGCTGATGCTTTCGCTTCTACCGCCTTCGCCGGCCAGAAACATCGTGGGCCTGCTGACAACGCCTTCAAATCCCTGTGCCGCTGCGACAAGTGGAATTTGAGGGACTGGCAATGCCACTGAAGGGACAAGTGCTATTGCCGGCAGACCAAACCTTCCGGCTGCCGCATCATACCAGCTGATCAGGGTGTTTATTGCGCTGACGATAGAGTTGACAAATGTCTGGATTCCTCCTACTATAGTCCTGATGCCTGAGTTAGAAACAATCGCCAGACCGTTCCAGAATGAAACAAAGCCTGCCTTGAGAGCAGTCCATGCTCCTGTCGCTACGCTCTGGATGCTGCCCCAGATTGTCTTGAAGCCGGCATCCAGGGCTGAAAAAGCAGTCAGGGCAAATGCAGTTGAATCCCGCCATACCTTCTGGAATGACGGCGCAAAGTTGCCGGCAAGCCACACCATGCCCTGCGACATTGTCTGCTGAAATGACTTCCAGGCGGCTGTTATCTTGTCCCAGTTTGTCACGATAAGGATGGTGGCGATTGCTATTGCGGCTGCAACAGCCACGTATGGGTTGGAGAGCCAGTCTGCAATGCCAGACGAGGCCATGGCTGCCTTGAGGGCAACATAAGAGCTCTTGAGGGTGTCAAAATTTTTGACTATGTTGATAATGTCGCTTGCTATCATTATGCTGGATGAGCTTAGAATGACTGCAGTCTGGGCCTGCTGGAATGCAAACTCTTTTTGAGCCTGGGCAAGCTGGTTCATTACATCGGCCCTCTTCTGGTAGTCCAGCTGCAGGGCTTGAGGGTTTGCTGTCTGGTCTCTGAGTATCTGCCTGTTAACTTCGACCAGCTGTTGCTGGAGCTGCAGCACCTTGTCTGACTGGCCGGCAAAGGCTAGTTGCGCAAGGTTGAGTGCGTTGATAACGGACAGGGCAGTTCTGGCAGTGCCGGCAAATACCTGCATGGTGTTGTTTAGCTGCATGAGAGCAGGGTGTGACGCAACAAAGATCTGGGCCA
>Ga0209581_1004040_pt1 | contig 12103 bp, 6 predicted proteins | sample Coa_R2_FD_187160 | JGI IMG/M metagenome (GOLD analysis project Ga0209581, IMG submission 187160) | Surface soil microbial communities from Centralia Pennsylvania, which are recovering from an underground coalmine fire - Coalmine... | ecosystem: Environmental > Terrestrial > Soil > Unclassified ...
GGCGGCGCTCGACGTCGGCGAGCCGTTTTGTGATGGGACCGGTCGGCAGTGGCTCGCCATGCTCAATGCGCCATACCAGATCGGAGAAATCGGTCGCGGCATTATAGATCAGGCAACGCTGCATGGAAAGCGTGCAGCCACTCAAACCAGCATACTCGGTCAGCGTCATTTCAAGCAGACCTGGTTCCCAGGCATAGAGGTAGCGGAAATTCAGGTGGGGATCGCCGATACAGATATCTTCAAAATCAAACACGCCCGTCGGCGTCCCGTCTGCGGGATCGCAGGTGATATTCCAGCCATGCAGGTCGGCGTGAATGACCGCCGGAACATATGCAGATCGCTCCACCTCTTCATACAAATCCAGCACAGTCGCCACCAGCGGCAGTTGTGCGTTATCCTCAACGAGCGGGGGCAGGTGTTCGCGTAACCGCGCCGCCGACATCGGCACTCTGGGGCCAACAAGGCCCAGCTTCTTCGCTCGCGCGACACTCAACGCCTGCTGCAACTCGTAGCAGAAACGGGCAAGACCGGCAGCAACCTTGAGTCGCTGACGATATGGCATGGCGCGGTACCACTCCTTGCGCAGATACACCCCCGGAATCTTCCAGTAACCATCGCACACAAACTGGCGCCCTGTGATGGTTGATTGCGGAATAGTTAATGAAAGATGATCTCTTAAAGCATTCTGTAAGCGACGCTCCCGCCCCAACGCCGCCACCTGCGCTCTATTCAAAGGGAAGCGGAGTATCAGTTCATCATTGATCTCTACCACATATTTATCATCTCTGCTGCGATGTATTCTAAACGTCTTCACCTTCACATCGGGAAACTCCAGCGCCACCACATCCAACAACGTCCGCTCATCAGCCTGTCCCGGCAGCCCGTTCCTCAACTCTTGCCCGCTCTGCCGGTTTGTCGCCTGTTCCCGCTTCCCTCTGTAACTCACTTTAGCTCGTAACACTCTTGCTTTCCTTCCAGCATGAAGATACCTCTTTCCTGTTTTCACTGGAACACCTGGCATAGAGGCAGCATCTGTAAAAACAGCCATCCTGGACCGGTCATGCTGAGCGGCAGTGAAACAGCAGGTTGTTCGTTTTAGTGACCTCAGATGCTTCACCGCCTCTCAGCATGACCGGTCCGAGCAATGACCACTACCACCTGCCTATCCTACATACTATGCGCACGGACCGCACAGCCAGTTTCGGACACTGAGAAAAGCAGGAAATTGCCGACTTCTTTGCTCCTCTTTTTACCCATAACCGAATGGAATGTGATAGATAACTTGATGGAATGAAAAAGAGGTCGTCCATATCAACTTTTATCCATAATCAGATAGAATATGGTAAATAACTTGATGGAATGAAAATCATATGGTATGCTTTTCCTGAGCAACCAGAGTTTCTCAAAGCACCCGCCTGCCAGAGGGTTCATATGTTGTAACTATAGTTACATTTTTCTTTATCGAGATTGGTTTTGTCTTCTCAGGTCGTCATGCTTTTCTCTCGACCTGGAGCAGATCGATAAGTTTTCCTCTTGACTTTTGTTTGTCTTTCAGGTATATTTTTTAACTGAAATAAGTAACATTAGTTACAGATTACAGGCAGGTTGCTTTAACTGTACTGATAACGGGAGGGAAATTTCAACCGCTACGGGAAGAGGAGGAAGCATGACATTGGGAGGAAGGTGTCTTGCAAATTGCTGACCCAGACAGAACGCTCAAAGGAGGAAAAGAAGCAGGGGTAAAGGAAGCGATTAGAGAGTTGGTCGTCCTGTCATTCTGTTATCCAGTCAAAGGAGGGAGTATCGATGAAAAGATTGTGCAGGTACAGCGCGCACCTGTTTGCGCTTGTCGCCATGTTTGCCCTGGTACTGGCCGCTTGCGTCTCTCAAAGTTCAGGGAGCAACGGGTCATCGCCGGTAACGGTGAATCTGGGCTATTTCCCCAACCTGACCCACGCCGTCGCGCTCGTCGGTGTGGCGCGTGGCACGTTCCAGCAGGCGCTGGGTTCCAATGCCAGGCTGGCCACAAAAACGTTCAATGCGGGGCCTGCCGAGATTGAGGCGTTGTTTGCGGGCGATATCGACATCGGCTTCGTCGGTCCCGGCCCTGCCATCAATGGCTATATCAAGAGCAACGGTCAGGCCCTGCGCATTATTGCCGGAGCATCGAGCGGCGGCGTCCTCTTCGTCGTGCGACCAGGGGCAAACATCAGCAGCCCGCAGGATCTCAGCGGGAAGAAGTTGGCCGACCCACAGGTCGGCGGCACACAGGATATTGCTCTGCGCACCTATCTCCAGCAGCATGGACTCAAACCGGCGGATAAGGGCGGCAGCGTGCAGATCATCTCGACCGAGAACGCCACGATCCTCTCGCTCTTTAAGCAGGGCAAGATTGATGGCGCCTGGGTGCCAGAACCCTGGGCAACTCGCATGGTCGTCGAGGGACACGGCAAAGTCTTCCTGGATGAGCGTTCGCTCTGGCCCAACGGGCAATTCACCACGACAAACATTATTGTACGTACAGCCTTCATGAAGCAGCACCCTGATCTGGTCAGCAAGTTCCTGCAGGCCGACGTTGAGACGGTGCAGTACATCCAGAACAACACGCAGAGCGCGCTGGCCCTCGTAAACAGCCAGTTGAAGCAGATCACCGGCAAGGGGATCGCGGACAACGAGCTGACGCTCGCCTTCAGTCACCTGACCATCACTTATGACCCGCTCAGTAGCACGATTAACACGCAGGCGCAGAGATCATATACGCTTGGCTACCTGGGCAGCAGCAATCCGAACCTGAGCGGCCTCTATAATCTTGGGCCATTGAATCAAGTTCTCACATCAAAAGGATTGGCGACTGTTTCCGGGCCGTAGCGCCAGCTTAACTGTATAGACCAGCCAGGAGGAAGGATAAAGCACATGTTTCGTCAGGTCACCGTCAGTGATGCCGAACGTATGGAGCATAGCAACGGGAAACAGCAGGCCGCGCCAGGCGGTATCTCGCTGAAGATCGAGGGCGTCAGCAAGGTATTCCCCGGACGCTCCGGGGCTGTTGAGGCCTTGCAGCCGGTCAGTGTGGATGTTGCCGCCGGAGAGTTCGTTTGCCTGCTCGGCCCCAGCGGCTGCGGCAAATCGACTCTGTTGAGCATTATCGCCGGGCTTGAAGCGGCTACCACCGGCACCATCTATGCCGGTGGTCAACCGATACGAGGCACCGGCACGGATCGCGTTCTGCTCTTCCAGGAGGCCGCGCTCTTTCCCTGGCTGGATGTGCAGCGCAATGTTGAGTTTGGCCTGAGGCAGGCCGGGATGCGCGGCAAAGAGCGAGCAAGCCTGGCGCGCCGTTTCATCGAACTGGTGCATCTAAAAGGCTTCGAGCGCAGCTACATCCATCAGCTTTCGGGCGGCATGCGCCAGCGCGTGGCCATTGCGCGCGCGCTGGCCATTGACCCGGCCATCCTGCTCATGGACGAACCCTTTGGCGCGCTGGATGCTCTGACCCGCGACCGGTTGCACGCTGAACTGGAGTCGATCTGGGCTTCCACGCGCAAGACGGTGATCTTTGTGACACACAACGTGCGCGAAGCCGTCGCGCTCGGTGATCGCGTCCTGGTCTTTTCTCCCCGACCAGGGCGCATCGTGCGCGACTTCCATATTACGCTGCCGCGCCCGCGTTCATTAGAAGACCCCACGCTGGTAGAGCAAACGGCAGAGATCATGACGGTGCTACGTGAAGCGATGGGAGCAACCGGGCAGGAGCAAGAACAGGAGACCAACAATGGCTAAAGCAATCAGTGTTGTGGCAGAAGGCCAGAACACCCGGCATAGCATCAATCCGGCGTTGAGATCGGGGATACGCCGCCTCATTTTCTACATCCTCTTGCTGGGGCTATGGCAGGCCATTGCTATCAGCGGTGTCTGGCCGGATTACCTGTTTCCGGGGCCGTCGGGCGTCTTGAACTCGCTGATCAGTGGCTTCCAGAACGGCCTCTTCCTTCAGGCCACGCTGGTCAGCCTGCAGCGGCTCATTACCGGCTATGCCCTCTCAACGCTGGTAGGTTTGACGCTTGGCCTGCTGATCGGGCGATTCCGCGTTGTTGAAGAGACGATTGGCTCGCTTGTGCTGGGCCTGCAAGCCCTGCCCAGCGTGTGCTGGATACCTCTCGCGCTGCTATGGTTCGGGCTGACGGAGCAGGCCATGATCTTCGTCGTGGTCATGGGCGCAGTCTTCTCCATCACGCTCGGTGTACAGGCAGGCGTCAAGAACACGCCGCCTATTTACCTGAAAGCTGCGCGCAACCTGGGGGCAAGCGGCCCCCGGCTGACAGCGCAGGTGATTCTGCCCGCTGCCATGCCCGCCATCGTCAACGGCATGAAGCAGGGTTGGACCTTTGCCTGGCGTTCGCTCATGGCGGCAGAACTGCTCTACACCACGTTGAGCCTGGGCAATTTGCTGGAAACCGGTCGCGACCTGCTCGACGCGGGGCAGGTGATGGCAGTCATGGTTGTCATCATCATCATCGGCGTCACTATCGACGGGCTGATCTTCGGACCAATTGAACGGCATCTGCGCGAACGCTGGGGATTACAAAAATAGACCCTGGCGCGGCAGACAAAGACACTTAACGATCAAGGGAAATCGCTCTGGCCCTGTGGGATTTGCGGCGAAGGGTAATCAAGCTCGACCGGAATAATTCCCGCGAGAGAAATGTTCTGGTCTATGGCAAAGGCGCCAGCGCATGCTCGCAAGGTTCAGAGCAGAAAACAAGCGTATTTTTTATGCACAAAAGGAGTAGGTCATGGCCGAAAACACTGGTTACGCACATCCAGACGTGCTGGTCGACGCCGAGTGGGTAGAACAGCACCTGCAAGACCCCAACGTCCGGCTCATCGAGGTCGACGTAGATACCAGCGCCTATGAGCAGGGACACATCCCCGGCGCGGTTGGTTTCAACTGGCAGAAAGAGTTACAGGATCAAATCGTGCGCGCCCCCGTTAGCAAGGCTCAACTGGAAGACCTGATGAGCCGGGCCGGGGTCAGCAACGACACAACGGTTGTCTTCTACGGCGATAACAACAACTGGTTCGCGGCATGGGCGCTCTGGCTGCTCAAGTATTATGGCCACAAAGATGTGCGCCTGCTCAACGGTGGGCGTGTGAAGTGGCTGGCCGACAAACGCGAGATCACCACAGAAGTTCCTTCCTACGCGCCCACGACCTACACAGCCAGCGAGCCGCAGGCCGATATCCGCGCTCTGCGCGACTACATTCTGGGCCACCTGGGCGAAAGCGGCTTCACGCTGGTCGATGTGCGCTCGCCAGCCGAGTACAGCGGCCAACTGCTGGCCCCCGCCAACCTGCCGCAGGAAGGCGCGCAGCGCGGCGGCCACATCCCTGGCGCGGCCAACATCCCCTGGTCGCAGGCCGTGCAGGAAGACGGCACCTTCAAACCGGCGGCAGAACTGCGCGCCCTCTACGCGGGCAAAGGCGTCACCCCCGACAAAGAGGTTATCGCCTACTGCCGCATCGGCGAGCGTTCGGCCCACACCTGGTTCGTCCTCACCCAGCTCCTCGGCTACCCCACCGTCCGCAACTACGACGGCTCCTGGACCGAATGGGGCAGCCTGATCGGCGCTCCAATTGAGAAGTAAGAGACTGGCTTTTTCTTAGCAAAACCCTTCTGTCAGTTTAAGAGCTGACAGAAGGGTTTTGTGTTACCCACATCCTATTTTTTCCTGACATTCTTGAGATACAATAAAAATTTTGCTATACTTATATAATAAACAAAACTGTAGTAACGGTAATAAGTCCAGAATAGGCTGACTAATTCATGCCGGTATCATACCAGATAAATGGCTAGAAGCGAGGCTCAAATGACTTCGAGCAAGCAGAGTGAGGCACATATCAAGCTTACCCGTGTATTTCGCTATCTTCAGGCGCTCAATCTAAGACGTAACCCTCCCAAACGAGACATAGGAAGCCAGCCCTGGCTTCTATGGTTCCACGATCTTCCCAATCACCCCTGCATACGTATCGGCACAGTTCCCCCGAAAGGGGAAGTTGTTGAGGACCATGACAATAATGTCGCGACAGAATCGATGGAAGGCAGAGATACCTCTACAGCAGAAAACTTTATTCTCAAGGTCAAGCGTCCGCGACTCATACCGCCACCTGAGCCACCGGCTGAACTTATTGACTGGCTACAACCCGGCTGGCAGCATTTCAATGGGATAGTCGCAGTGAAACCCACACGTCCCATCATGAATAGAACAACCGGGGAATTCGTCAAATTTGAAGACGATCCACGACTGCAGTCACTCCTGGACACATGGTTGGCACAATACAATCGCTGGCTTGAGACAGAGCGAGCCGCCTATCAAACAATGGCTGTCTTCGAGAAGCTCTATGCTCTCCAGGCAGAGCTTGAACGCGAGGCGGAGCGTTTAGAGCTGATGCTGGGCAACGGCTTACTGGACTGGCACCCGCTCGCCGGAAGCAGCGTTCACCATCCCATCTTGCTCCAACGCCTCCAGTTGGAATTCGATCCCACCATTCCCGAATTCACACTGATTGAGGCGGATCGGTCCCCTGAACTCTACACCGCCATCTTCCCGGCTATTTCCGATGTCAACGCGGCCACTATCAGCAAATTGCGTGATGATCTTGATCGGGGAGAATGGCATCCGCTTGGCGGAGATGAAACCAGGAAATTTTTACAGCGCGTGGTAACACAGCTTTCACCATATGGGCAACTGCTTGATGAAGAGCCATCACGGAAAAGAGATCAACACATTCCTACTATCGCGCTCGATCCGGTTATTTTTCTTCGTTCCCGTACCCTGGGTTTCAGTATCGCCCTCGAATCCATCCTGGAAGATCTCCCACACCGCGATACATTGCCTGATTCGCTCCAACGCATCGTCGGCATTGAGCATGATACCTCTCACAAACAGGCAGAGCTAGAAACAACCGCTTCGTTGCTCACTTCCCCCAACGGAGAGGATGAGCATACCTTGCTCAGTAAACCGGCGAACGCGGAACAGCTGGAAATTGCGCGCAAACTTGAGCGAGAAGGTGCTGTACTGGTACAGGGACCGCCGGGGACAGGCAAAACACACACGATTGCCAATTTGATAGGTCACTTGCTGGCTCAAGGTAAAAGTGTTCTGGTAACCAGTCATACAGCTAAGGCTTTAACAGTCCTCAAGAAGCAGGTGGTTGAACCACTGCAACCGCTTTGCGTTAGCGTCCTCAATGATAGCAGCAGCAACAAAGAGTTGGAAGGCACCATTGATGCGATTACCGAGCGACTGGCTACCGACCACCCCGATACATTGGAGCGAGAAGCAGCCAGGTTAACGCAGCGCCGTCTGGATCTGCTCAGTCGGCTCCGTGAGGCTCGCCGTCAGCTTGGCGCAGCTCGTTATGATGAGTATCGCGAAATCGTTATAGCAGGGAAGCAATATACACCAGCACAGGCAGCACGAGAGATCGCAGCCAACCGGGAGACGGCCTCGTGGATACCCACACCGGTAAAATCGAGTTTGCCGCTGCCACTGTCTACAAACGAACTGGTTGATCTGTACGCATCGAATAGAACAGTCACGGTTAACGACGAAAAAGAAATACAGCATGCTTTGCCTGAGCCAGCAAGCCTTTTGCCGCCGCCCGATTTCGCTCGGATAGTAGAGGAACAAACGCAACTGCAAAAAGAGCAACTGGATTACCGACGCGACCTGTGGCGTCTATCACCCCGTAATCCAGCAATTTCTGCCGAGCCGTTGAATCTGCTGCAAGAGCGGATTGATGATGCTATCAAACTGCTGCGCAATGCTGCCCCCTGGCAGATAGCCGCCATCGAAGCAGGACGCGAAGGCGGCTCCTGGCGGCAGGTCTGGGATGATCTTATCGCGGATATCCAGAATACCCTGGCGCTGGCCGCCAGGACGCGACCGCTCCTTTTCAGATACAATCCGACAATACGCGAGGATTGCCTGCCGGGAAAGGCTGGAAAAGTGGTGGATGAAATTCTAGCGCATGGCGGCAAGCTCAGTAAACTGACATTGCTGATACACCCTGACTGGAAAACGCTGATCGCCGGTTCGCAGGTGCTGGGACAGGCACCAGAACTGCCAGAACACTTCGAAGCTTTGCGCATGATGCTCCATTTACAGGTCGCACGCCAGAATCTCTTGAGTCGCTGGCACCGGCAGATGGTGCCATATGGCGGTCCTGCGATCCCGATGGCAGCGATAGAGCCAGAAAAAATCTGTGCCAGATTTATCCAGCCACTGCACGAGTGTCTGGACTGGTTTTCCACCGTCTGGCTACCTCTTGAGGACGAACTGGTACAACAGGGATTCCAGTGGCAAGTATTCTTTGCGGAAATCCCCGTCAACCTGACTACGTATGGAGATCTGCTGCGCTTGCAAACAGCAGTCGTAGAAAGGCTTCCTTTACTCCTGAAGGCAGAAATTCAGCGAAGAACATTCGCGGCAAACGAAAGAAAACTACAGAGTATCCGTCAGTATCTGGAAACGGTCGGCGGGGGTAGCGTAGGCAGAGCCGAAATCACAGAACGACTGCTAACCGCACTCAATACAGGCAATGCAATGGCATATGCTCAGGCATTCCAGCACCTGAATAACCTGTTCAGCCAGCGAAAGGATTTGCAGCGCCGTTACTCTTTGCTGACAAAGCTAGAAATGGCTGCGCCAGCCTGGGCTGCAGCGATTCGCCATCGGGAAGGCGTGCATGGGAAAAGCGAGCTGCCCGGCGACCCGGAGAAGGCATGGCTCTGGCGGCAAATCTACGACGAACTGGAACAACGAGCCAGCACCTCTTTAGAGGAAATACAGGAGCGTATCGCTTACCTGAGCGCCGAACTCCAGCGTACGACGGCAGAACTGGTAGAGAAAAAAGCCTGGGCTGCGCAGGTGCGGCGTACCACGCTGGAACAGCGCCAGGCTCTACAAGGGTGGAAAGCACTCATGAAGAGGATCGGCAAGGGAACAGGGAAACGAGCGCCACGCCTACGGACCAAAGCGAGAGAATTGATACCCATGTGCCAGAGCGCCGTCCCTGTCTGGATCATGCCCTTAAGCCGCGTTGTCGAGAATTTCAATCCCCGAGACACACACTTTGATGTGGTCATTATCGATGAGGCCAGCCAATCAGATGCGATGGCGCTGACAGCAATCTACATGGGGAAGCAGGTGATTGTAGTCGGTGACGACGAGCAAGTTAGTCCAATAGCGATCGGGCAAGATATCGGCGAAACCACATACCTGATCGATGAATATCTCAAGGGCATTCCCAATGCTGAATTATACGATGGGAAGCTATCCATCTACGACCTGGCAAAAGCCTCGTTCGCACCGATCTGCCTGCGCGAGCATTTCCGTTGCGTCTCGCCAATCATCCAGTTCAGCAACCACCTCTCTTATCATGGCAAGATCAAGCCACTGCGCGACGATAGCGAGGTACGCCGCCAGCCGCCTACGGTTGCGTACCGCGTGCAGAGTACCGTACTCAAAGGCGAGATCAACGAGGAGGAAATACAGGCGGTGGCTTCACTGCTGGTAGCAGCCACACAACAACCAGAATACAGTGATGCGACCTTCGGCGTGATTTCTATGCTCAGCGAAGATCAGACAATTCTGCGCATTGATGAACTGCTACGCCGTCATCTGCAAGCCGAGGAATATGTGCGCCGCCGCGTCCAGTGTGGTAACGCGGGCCAGTTTCAGGGCGATGAACGCGATGTGATCTTTCTCGCTCTGCTCGACGCACCGACCGGCAACGGGCCATTGCCATTGCGCGAGTTCGGGCCAGATGATCGATACAAAAAGCGATTCAACGTTGCTGCCAGCCGCGCTCGCGATCAGCTCTGGGTCATCCACTCGATGAATCCGGACATTGACCTGAAGCCAAACGATATTCGCCGCCGCCTGATCGAACATGCCAGAGATCCACTTGCTTTCACACGAGAGCTACAGGCGCAGGAACAGCGCGCTGATTCCGAATTTGAACGACTGGTTTTGCGTCGGCTCATGCAGGCAGGCTATCGCGTAACTCCGCAGTGGCCTGTGGGAGCGTATCGCATTGATCTGGTCGTCGAGGGTGGCGGCAAGCGTTTAGCCATCGAATGTGACGGAGACCGCTGGCACCCGCAGGAGAAGCTGGAAGAAGATATGGCGCGGCAGGCCATCCTGGAACGACTCGGCTGGCGCTTCGTACGCATTCGCGGCAGCCAGTTCTTCCGCGATCCCGATAAAGCCATGCAAGCCGTCTTTGCCCGTCTCAATGCACTTGAGATTCCAGCAGAAGGAGTATCATCTACACAACAAACTGCACCCACTAAAGCGCAGGCGGGCGAGGAATTGAAAGCACGTATCATCCGTAGAGCAGCAGAATTGCGCTAGCAATGGGCAACTCAGGGCGAGGAAATACCCATCGCACCAGTACCCAGTAGAGTGCAGACTGAAAAAACACCTATCGCTCAGACGCATAGGACGCAGGCTACAGATTATAGACATTCTCGCAATCAAGGTGCAATCAACCAGAAAGCCGCTCCTGTGAGCAACAGTCAGCCGGTCGTATCAAACGTTCAGAAGATGCAAGGTCCCGTGCTTCCCAACGATTCTCCAGCTTGATTGCTTCTCTGGAAAAGAGAGGACTTACCGTTATAGACCGACGCGACAGGCTGGGAGGCATCTGGGTTATAGGTGGAAACGAACTCTCTTCACTCATGCAATCGCTGGCTACAAAAGGTTTTTACTTCAAATTTTATTCAAAGGGGGTAGTGAGTACACGTGGAAGTAAAAATACCTATCTGGATGGTTGGCACATGAAATCAGCGAAATAGGAAGCGAGTTTTCGGAGGCGCATGTGACATCCCGAAAGATATTTCGTTCAGTAAAATGAACAATAGTTCTTCGGGAGAGAGGCGAGTTTCTCTCCCTGCATGAAGGAGGCTTGCATGTTTTCTCTCCTGGCGCATATGGTGCCGGTGCTGGCGGATGGCGTGACTATCCAGATTGGTGGCAGCACATTCACCATCAGTTCTACACTCATCGTCTACCTGGTTGTGGCGATGATTATTGGTTTCATCGCCGAATTTATTGTTGGCTGGCGGCTCCCCTTTGGCTTCGTGGGCGCCATCATCGCCGCCATCATCGGCATCTGGTTGATGACCAGCGTCCTCGTCATCTCCAATGTGGGAGATGTCTATGTCGACAACATCCCTCTCTTGCGCGCGTTGATCGGCGCCGTCGTGCTGGTCGCCCTCTGGCACCTGTTCACCTACCGCACGTGGCGACACCGGCGCAGATACTCCTACCGGCGACGCTATTATGAGGAGTGATCTCTTACCGAAGCGTATAGAACATAGCTTGTAGAGAAGTGAAACGCACAACAGGCCACCCGCAAGAGGTGGCCCTCCTATATATACGACCGTTCTATTCCCTCTATAAGGCGCGCAAGGGACCATCGTGTATCGTAGGACCACCTCTTGCAGATGGCCTGCCCGGACTCGCACCGATTAACAGCTATGCCGCTATCCCTGCCCCTCTTCCAGAGGATATATGTGTACGAGCGAGCCATAAGGCATTTCCGGTGTCTGGACATAGGCCCTGCCTACCTGCAATTGCTCAATGCGTCCGGCCAGGTCCAGACCGGAGCGTCCCCGGATGAAGCCGGCAACTTTTTTTGAGTCCGGGTAGTTGACACGGAAAATCACTTTCGTGCCGGCATTGCTTAAGATGTCCTGGTGAAAATCGTTGATCCCCTGGCTGGCGACAATGACGGCGATACCGAACTTGCGCCCCTCTTTCATCAGCTTTGGCAACGTTATATCTTTCGCCAGGCGGTGAGCTTCGTCCAGCACAACGGCCAGGCGCAAGCGGTCGGCATTTCCCCGGCGAAACATATCTTTGTAAAGCTTGCGCAGCACAAACGCTCCTGCCGCGACCTGCAATTCCTCGGCATAGAGATTATGCAGGTCAATCACCAGCCCTTCGCGGATGGCCGTGAGCATGTCTGGAGCATCCTTGATCGGGCGAAACAGATTCGTTTCCAGCAAAGGACGGCAGCGGGCAGCCACATTGTT
>Ga0209581_1004045_pt1 | contig 12079 bp, 10 predicted proteins | sample Coa_R2_FD_187160 | JGI IMG/M metagenome (GOLD analysis project Ga0209581, IMG submission 187160) | Surface soil microbial communities from Centralia Pennsylvania, which are recovering from an underground coalmine fire - Coalmine... | ecosystem: Environmental > Terrestrial > Soil > Unclassified ...
CGGCCCGCGCACGCGCCTTCGGCTGCCACGCGATCGAGATCGACGGCCACGACCTCGAGGCGATCGACCGCGCGTACGCCGAGGCGGTCGAGGCCGAGGGCCGCCCCGTCGTCATCGTCGCCAAGACCGTCAAGGGCAAGGGCGCGAAGGAGGTCGAGAACCGGAACGGCTTCCACGGCAAGGCGCTCGAGCGCTCGGACGAGATCGTGGCCGAGCTCGGCGGCGTTCGCACTCTCCGGGTCGAGGTGGCGAAGCCCGACACGAGCGCGCCCCGGCACGCCTTCCCGGCCGGCGGCCCGCTCGAGCTCCCCCGCTACCCGCTCGGCGAGACGGTCGCGACGCGCAAGGCGTACGGCGACGCCCTCGTCGCGCTCGGACGGGCGCGCGGCGACGTCGTCGCCCTCGACGGCGAGGTCTCCAACTCCACCTACGCCGAGGAGTTCCGCGACGCGTTCCCGGAGCGCTACTTCGAGATGTACATCGCCGAGCAGCAGCTCGTGGCGGCCGCGGTCGGCATGCAGGCGCTCGGCTGGCGGCCCTTCGCCTCGACGTTCGCCGCCTTCCTCTCCCGCGCCTACGACTTCATCCGCATGTCGGCGATCAGCCGCGCGAGCTACTGCCTCTGCGGCTCGCACGCCGGCGTCTCGATCGGCGAGGACGGCCCTTCCCAGATGGGGCTCGAGGACGTCGCCGCCCTGCGGGCCGTGCACGGCTCGACCGTCCTCCATCCCTGCGACGCGAACCAGACGGCCAAGCTCGTCGCCGCGATGGCCGACCTGGAGGGGATCGTCTACCTGCGCACGCTGCGTCCCGCGACGCCGGTGATCTACGGGCCCGACGAGGAGTTCGAGGTCGGCGGCTCGCGCACGTTGCGCGAGGGCGAGGACGTCGCCCTGGTCGGGGCCGGGATCACCGTGCACGAGGCGCTCGCCGCGGCCGCCGCGCTCGCGGACGAGGGGATCGAGGCGCGGGTGATCGACCTCTACTCGATCAAGCCGCTCGAGGCGCAGACGCTGCGCTCGCTCCGCTGCCCGATCGTCACCGCCGAAGACCACTGGCCGGAGGGCGGGCTCGGCGAGGCGGTGCTGGCGGCGCTCGCCGACGCGGACGAGCGGCCGCCGGTCGTACAGCTGGCGGTGCGGGGGATGCCGCACTCGGGCAAGCCGGCCGAGCTCATGGCCGAGGCGGGGATCGACGCCGAGGGGATCGCGGCCGCGGCCCGCCGCCTGGTGCGCGATCAGGTCAGCGCCTCGTAGAGCCGCTGCTGGGCGGCTCTCGCCAGGCGGTAGGCCTCCGCCTGCTCCGGTCGCGGCTCGACGACGCCGGCGGTCGGCGCCGCCGCCGGCTGCCGGCTGCGCCGCTCGAGGGCGAAGACGGCGGCTCCGCGCAGCGACGCCTCCTGGACGGCGGAGACCACGATCGGGCGCGCGAGCGCGTCCGCCATGATCTGGATCCAGTCCGGGTCGCGGAGGAGCCCGCCGCCCGTGGCGACGACCTCCCGCAGCTGCGGCAGCAGCTCGGCGACGGCGGCGAAGCGGAAGGCGACGCCCTCGTACGCCGCCTGGCGCAGGTCGAGCGGCGTGGTCGCGAAGGTCAGGCCGTGGACGGCGCCGCGAGCCTGCGGGTTCCAGCCGGTGGAGCGCTCGCCGCCGAGGAAGGGCAAGAAGACGAGACCGTGGTCGGCGGGGCCGCGTGAGGCGAGCGAGCCGGACGCTGCCGCGAGCGTCCGCTCGAGCCAGTCGTAGAGGTTGCCTCCGTCGGAGAGCGCGCCCCCCTCCACCACCCGGCGCTCGTCGACGAGGTAGAGGAAGAGCCCGCCGGGCCGCGGCCGGGGCTGCGCCGTCTCGTACACTACCCGTAGGGCTCCGGAGGTGCCCACCATCAGGGCGGCGCGTTCCGCTCCCAGGCAGCCCGCGCCGGCGTTCGAGCAGGCGGCGTCGAGCCAGAGAGGCAGGTCGGCGATCCGGGGCAGCCGCTCGCGCTCGAGCTCGAGCACGGCCAGCAGCTCCTCGTCCCAGTCGCGCGTCGTCAGGTCGAGCAGGCCGCTCGAGGAGGCCATGGAGAGGCTCGTCTCGGGCTCCCCGTGCAGGTAGTCGGCGAAGGAGAGGAACCAGCGGGCGCGGCGGAACGCCTGCGGCTCACGCTCCCGCAGCCAGGCGAGCTTGGCGGGCCAGAAGGACGGGTGCAGGAAGGCGCCGGTGCGGGCGTGCACCGCCTGCGGGTCGAGCCGGCGGGCGAGCTGGACGGCGGCGCCGGCGCTGCGGGTGTCGCGCCAGCCGAGGATCGGCGTCAGCGGGCGCCAGCGAGCGTCGACGGCGACGAGGCTGTGCGCGAAGCAGGAGGTGGCGTCGGGCTCCGCCCCCAGGAGGACGTGGCGGACGCAGGCGGCGACCTCATCCGGGTCGGAGCTCTCGTACGCCGCCCGCCGCAGCTCGCCGGCCGGCTCCGCTCGGTCGTCGAAGCGCTGCGCCCGCACCGAGGACGAGCCGACGTCGAGGGCGAGCACGGGCACGAGCCAAGTCTTGCCGATCCCCGAGCCCTCCACACTGGTCCGGGCGGGCGGCGGCGGCCTACCCTGAAGCGCCGTGGCAGTCGTGATCGCCTCGAACCTGCGCAAGGAGCTCGCGGGCCGCGTGCTCTTCGACGGGGTCTCGTTCGCCGTCGAGCGGCGCGACCGCGTCGCCCTCTCGGGGCCGAACGGCGCCGGCAAGACGACGCTGCTGCGGATCCTCGCGGGCGAGACCGGGAAGCACGGCGGCGAGCTCTCGTTCGCCAAGGGGACGCGGGTCGCCCTGCACGACCAGCGGCCGCCGCTCGAGCAGGAGCTGACGCTGCGCGAGTACGCGCTCGGCGGCGCTCGGGAGCTCCTCGCGCTCGAGGCGGAGCTGCGGCGGCTCGAGCGGGCGATGGCGGCGGGCGAGCACGGGCGAACGATCCTCGGCCGCTACGCCGAGGCGCAGGCTCGACTCGAGCACGCCGGCGGCTACGCCTGGCGCGAGCGAGCCTCGGCGGCCCTGCGCGGGCTCGGCTTCGCGGAGCAGGACCTCGACCGGCCGCTGCGCACGTTCTCCGGCGGCGAGCTGACCCGGGCGTCGCTCGCCCGCGCGCTCGGCGGCGACCCGGACCTCCTGCTCCTGGACGAGCCGACCAACCATCTCGACGTCGCGAGCCTGGAATGGCTGGAGCGTCAGCTCGCCTCGCTCGACGCGGCCGTGATCCTCGTCGCCCATGACCGCTGGTTCCTGGAGAGCGTGACGACGGCGACCCTCGAGCTCGAGCAGGGACGCTCGACCTTCTTTCCCGGCCCCTGGCACGCCTGGCGGCGCGAGAAGGCGGCCAGGCTGCTCCATGCCCAGAAGGAGGTCGAGCGCGCCGAGGCGGACATCGCCCGGCTCGAGCGCTTCGTCGAGCGCTTCCGCTCCAAGAAGACCAAGGCGAAGCAGGCCCAGGCCAAGCTGCGCCAGATCGACCGGCTCCAGCGCCGGCGGGCGGGCGCGGCCGGCGAGGCGGCCCTGCTCTCGCGGCGGACACGGGGTCTCGGCTTCGAGTTCCCGCCGCCGCCGCGCAGCGGGCGGACGGTGGCCGAGGCGCAGGGGCTCGAGCTGGCGGTCGGCGGGCGCGTCCTGCTGCGCGACGCGACGTTCGCGCTCGAGCGGGGCGAGCACGTGGCGCTCGTCGGGCCGAACGGCTCGGGCAAGACGACCCTGCTCGAGCGGATCGTCCGCGGCGAGGGGGTGCGGCTGGGCTTCGGCGCCCGGATCGCCTACTTCTCGCAGCAGGAGACGGAGCTCGACCCGCGAGGCTCCGTGCTCGAGTGCGTGCAGTCGCTGACCGGGCTCGCCCGGCCTGCGGCACAGGCGTTGCTCGGCCGCTTCGGCTTCTCGGGCTGGGAGGCCCACGAGCAGCCGGTGGCGGCGCTCTCGGGCGGGGAGCGGCGCCGGCTGGCGCTGGCTGTCACCGTGGCGTCGGGCGCGAACGTCCTCGTCCTCGACGAGCCCACCAACCACCTCGACCTCGCGAGCCGCGAGGCGCTCGAGTCGGCGCTCGACGCCTTTCCGGGCACGGTGCTGCTCGTCTCGCACGACCGTGCCCTGCTCGACGCGATCGCCGAGCGCACGCTCGCCATCGAGGACGGCGAGCTGCGCGCGTACGAGGGCGGCTGGGCCGAGCTGCTGCGGCGGCGCGAGGAGCGCGCCCCGAGCGCCCGGGCGGCAGAGCCGGCGAAGGCGGCGCGGAAGGCGAACGCGAAGGCGCGGCCGAGGCCGGCCCGCGAGCCGGCTGGGCCTGCGGCGGAGCTGGAGCGGCTCGAGGCCGAGATCGCCGCCCGCGAGCGGCAGCTCGCCGAGCTCGAGGCGGCGCTCGCCCGGGACTGGGCCGACGCCGAGCTCCTCGCGGCTCACACGCGCGGCCGCGAGGAGCTCGGAGCGCTGCTCGACCGCTGGGAGGCGTTGTTCGAGGCGGTGCAGGCGAAGGAGTAGGGTCCCGTCGTGGGCCGTGCAGCTCCGCTCGCCGCCGTGGCCGTCGCGGCCGCCGCCGTCGTGGCTGCGGCGCCCGCCGCGACCTCGCCGGCGGCCTTGCGCGACGCGATCTTCGCGGCCGCCAGGGCCCAGCGCTCCCTGCACTACGTCGCGCGGCCGCGCGGGCCGGGCGGCGCCGCCACGATCGTCGCCGACGTGGCCGCCGCGTCCGGCGTGCAGCGAATCGCGTTCCGGCAGGGCAGCGAGGCCGGGCGCGCCACGGTGCGCGTCGTGCGCCGGACCGCGTACATCCGGGGCGACGCGTTCACCCTGCGCGGCTTCTTCGGCTTCAGCGCCTCCCAGGCCCGTCGGTACGCGGGGGTCTGGATCTCGATCGGGCATCGGAGCAGCGCCTACGCGGCGGTGGCCGCCGCCGTGACCTCCGGCTCGTTCCTCGCCGAGATCTATCCCCAAGCCGATCTCGTCCGCGTCTCGGGCTCGTTCGCCGGCCGGCGCCTGGTCGGCGTGCGGGGGACCGCTCGCCACGAGGGCGCGCAGCTCGTCGAGACGGTCTACGCGCGGGCAGCGGGGACGCCGCTTCCCGTCCTCGAGCGCGAGCGCGGCGCGGCCGGCTACCGGGCGGTGACGGAGATCGGCCCCTGGAACCGCCCCCTGCGGGTGCGGGCGCCGGCGCACGCCGTCCCCTTCTCCCGCGTCGTCGTTCGTCAGTAGGCGCGGGCGGAGCGTCCGGCCCGCGTCGATCCGGTGAAAGGAGCGTCCATGTCGGTCTTCCGTGGCTTCAAGAACTTCCTCATGCAGGGCGACCTCGTGGTGGTCGCCGTTGGCCTCGTGATCGCGCTCGCCTTCAGCACCCTCGTCAAGGCCTTCACCGACGACGTGATCACGCCGCTCGTGAACGCCGCGGGCGGCGGCGGCACGACCGGCCTCGGCGTCCGCGTCCGCGGGCAGCTCGTCGACTTCGGAGCGTTCGTCTCGGCGGTCGTCTACTTCGTGGTCTTCATGGCGGTCGTCTACTTCGCGATCGTCGTGCCCTACCGCGCCTACCAGCGGCGGCGCGGGGTCGCCGTCTTCAGCGACCCTCCGCCGACCAAGGCGTGTCCAGCCTGCCTCTCGGCCGGCCTGCCGCTCGGCGCCACGAAGTGCCGCTACTGCGGCAGCGAGCTGCCGGCGGACGAGTCCCGGGAGCTCGCGGCGCCCGACCCCGCCTAGCGCCAGAAGCGCTCGAAGGCCGAGTCGAGCGGGACGGCGGTTACCTCCCGCCATAGCCCGTCCACGACCCGGATCACGAGCGCCTGCTCGACGTCGAGGTCGATCCCCCTGCGGCGGCCGGTCGCCCGGTAGATGGCGACCGCCCACTCGTCGTCGGCGAGCACGGTGTGCAGGTGGCTGCGGTACGTGCCGTCGGTCTCGAGCGACGTGCGGCGGAGGAACTCGACGACGGCGCGGCGGCCGCGGTACTCGCCGCTCATCACCGTCCGGCCCGGCACCCGCCAGACGACGTCACGGGCGAGCGCCGCCGAGATCGCCTTCGCGTCCCGGCCGAAGGCGGCGAAGACCCGGCGGGTGAGGGCGGCGTTCGGGTGCTCCGTCCGCTCGTTCGCGGCCCGCCGGCTCACGGCTCGCCCGCGAGGGTCGCCACGACCGCCTCGGCGATCAGCTTGAGCGGCCGGCCGGAGACCTGGCTCGCCTTGCGCAGGCGGGCGAACGCCTCCTGCTCGCTCAGGCTCTCCCGCTCCATCAGGAGCCCCTTCGCCCGCTCGATCACCTTGCGGGCGGCGAGCGCCTCGGCGAGCGACTCGGCCTCGGCCCGCAGGGCCTGCAGCTCGGCGTGGCGGGCCCGGGCCGTCCTGATCGCGGGCAGGAGGTCCTGCTCGCGAAACGGCTTCACGAGGTAGCCGAAGACGCCCGCCTCGACCGCCCGGGCCACGAGCTCTTGCTGGCCGTACGCGGTCAGGATCACGATCGGGATCGGCCGCTCGTCGAGGATCCGCCGAGCTGCCTCGATTCCGTCCAGCTTCGGCATCTTCACGTCGAGCACCGCGAGGTCGGGCTGCTCGGAGCGCGCGAGCGCGACCGCCTCCTCGCCGTCGCGCGCCTCCCCGCAGACCTCGAAGCCGGCGCGCTCGAGCAGGTCGCGCAGGTCGAGCCGGATGATCGTCTCGTCCTCGGCGATCAGGATCCGCACCGGCGCATCCTCACGGCAGCGACCGCAGCAGGGCGGCGGGCTCGGGCCAGTAGAGCAGCGCAGCCGCTTCCTCGCGCGGCAGCCAGCGGTACTCGTCGTGCTCGCGGTCGAGCTGCGGTTCCCAGCCGGGCGGGACGTCGACCAGGAACGCCCGTACCCGCACCCGCAGCCCCGGCTCGGGCTCCCAGGCCTCCCGGACGTAGGCGAACTCACCCAGCGGCTCGAGCCCGTCCGCTACGAGGCCGGTCTCCTCCCGCAGCTCGCGCAGCGCCGCCGCCTGCCAAGCCTCGCCGGGCTCGACCGCGCCGGCGATCGGGTGCCAGTAGCCGCCGTGGCCTTCGGCGCGGTGGGCGACCAGGAACTCGCCGCCGCGCCGGACGTGGATCAGCACCTCACGGGCGTCGCTCACGCCGGGAAGACCACCTCGGCGCGCGCCCCGGCGAGCGCGAAGCTGCCCTGCAGCTCGTCGGCCACCAGGGCCCGCACGATGGACAGCCCGGTGCCGTCGCCGGCGCCCTCGGCGCCCGGGCCTTCGTCGGCGATCGCGAGCACGGCCTCGCCGTCGCGGCGGGCGAGGTCGATCCGCACGGTGCCGGCCCCGTGCTCGAGCGCGTTCTGCAGCAGCTCGGAGAAGACGAGCGCGAGCGCGGTGGCGCGGCTGCCAGCGAGCGAGACGGGCTCGAGGCGGGCCCGCACCTCGCGCTCCGCGCCGAGGCCCTGCACGAGCATCGCGCGCAGCCGCTCGAGCAGCTCCGCCAGCTCGACGTCGTCGTCCCGCTGCTCGGTCAGCGCCTCGTGCACGGCGGCGATGGCCAGGATCCGGTTCACGGAGTGCTCGAGCGCCTCGCGTGGGTCGACGCCCTCGGCGCGCGCCTGCAGGCGGAGCAGGGAGGCCACGGTCTGCAGGTTGTTCTTCACGCGGTGGTGGATCTCCTGGGCCAGGACGCCCCGCAGCACCGCCCGGCCGTGCTCCAGGGCCACCGCCGCGTGGTGGGCGATCGCCTCGAGCAGCGCCCGCTCCTCGTCGCTGAAGGGGCTATCGCGGTCGGCCACCAGCTCGCCGACCGCGCGCCGCTTCCAGCGCAGCGGCGTCCGCACCGCGTAGCGGCCGGCTCGTCCCTCCGGCCAGGCGATCCGGCCGTCTTCGAGGACGAGCGCGGCCCCGCTCGCCTGCACCGCGTCCATCGTCGTCCTGACGATCGCCTGCAAGGACTCCTCGAGGTACAGCGACTCCGAGACAGCCTCCGAGATCCGGGCCAGGGCCTCGAGCTCGGCGACTCGCCGCTGCGCCTCGGCGTACAGCTTGGCGTGGACGATCGACTGCGCGACCTGGCCCGCGATCGCCTGCAGCAGCTCGATCTCGTCCGCTCGGAAACGGCGCGGCGCGCGCGTGCGGACGTTGAGCGCGCCCGCGAGCTGCTCGCGGGCGAGGATCGGGACGGCGAGGATCGACTCGTACTCCGACTCCGGCAGGTTCGGGAACTCCTTCCAGCGCGGGTCGAGGTGGGCGGCGGCCGCGATCGCGATCGGCTGCCGCTCCGCCGCCGCCGTGCCCGTGATCCCCTCGCCCGGGCGCAGCCTCGGCCGCCGGGTCATCTCGTCGAGGCGCGTCCCGTGGGTCGCCCGCAGCACGAGCTCGCCGGCCCGCTCGTCGTAGAGGTAGACGAAGCAGGCGTCGGCGCGAAGCGCGGCGGCGACCTTGTCGGCCACGAGGTGCAGCACCTCCTCGAGGTCGAGCGTCGAGTTGACGGCCGCGATCGTCTCGGTCAGCAGCCGCAGGTGACGCTCGCTGGTGGAGCCCCCGTCCACGAGCGCAATGGTAGGGAGGAAGCCTGCAGGCGCCGGCCCGGCCGCCCGGGCCGAAGCACGACGCACCGCCGCCCGCGCCGCTTCGTCGAGCTGCGCGGGCGGCGCCTTCCGGTCAGCCGTCGCCTCAGGCCCCGGCGGTCGCGCCGAGCCGCTCGCCCGCCGGTTCGATGCGGGCGGCGCCGGCCTCCGGGCTGAGCGTGGTCACCGATCCGTTCTCCCAGCGTACGCGCAGCCGCAGGGGCTCCTCGCTCAGCACCGCCTCGACCGTCCCGGCGCGGGGCGGCTGGCCGACCTTCTCGCTCTCGAGGACGAGACGATCGCCTGCGCTGACGTCCATCGCTCCTCCTTCCCGTCGGACTTCCAGCGCTCCGCCCGAATGATGCAACGCCTGCGCTCGTCGTGCCGTCTCGGCTAGAGGACGGGGAGGTACTTGCGCATCTCCCACTCGGTGAGCTGCACCCGGTACTCGTCCCACTCCTTGCGCTTCAGCTCGACGTAGCGGTCGAAGATGTGCGGGCCGAGGGCCTTGCGCATCAGCTCGGAGCGCGACAGCTCGTCGATCGCCTCGCCGAGCGTCTCCGGCAGGGAGACGATGCCGCGCTCGCGCCGCTGCTCGGGCGTCAGGTGGTAGAGGTTCGTCTCCATCGGCTCGGGCAGCTCGTAGCCCCGCTCGATCCCTTCGAGACCGGCGTGGAGCAGCGCCGCGAAGGTCAGGTAGGGGTTGCAGGCCGGGTCGGGGCAGCGAATCTCGGCGCGGGTCGCCTGCTCGGAGCCCGGCTTGTAGAGCGGGATCCTGATCAGGGCCGAGCGGTTGCGCTGCGACCAGGCGACGTAGACGGGGGCCTCGTAGCCCGGCACGAGCCGCTTGTACGAGTTGACCCACTGCGCGAACACCGCCGACAGCTCGCGGGCGTGGCGGAGCTGGCCGGCGATGAACGCCTTCGCCACCGCGGAGAGGTGCCACGGGTCGTCCTCGGCGAAGAACGCGTTGTGGCCGCCGGCGAACAGCGACTGGTGGGTGTGCATCCCGGAGCCGTTCTCGCCGAACAGGGGCTTTGGCATGAAGGTCGCGTGGTAGCCGTGCTGCTTCGCGACCTCCTTGACGACGAGCCGGTAGGTGAGCATGTAGTCGGCCATCTGGAGCGCGCCGGCGTAGCGGATGTCGATCTCGTGCTGCGAGGGGCCGACCTCGTGGTGGTGGTACTCGACCGGGATGCCCATCGACTCGAGGGCGCGGATCGTGTCGCGGCGGACGCCGCTCGCGGCGTCGAGCGTCGTCTGCGCGAAGTAGCCACCCTCGTCGAGGGTCTCGGTCCCCCGCTCGTCGCGGAACAGGAAGTACTCCGCTTCGGGGCCGACGTTGAACGTGTCGAAGCCCATCGCCTCCATCCGCTCCAGCGCTCGCCGCAGGGCGTAACGGGGGTCGCCGGCGTACGGCTCGCCGTCGGGCGTGACGACGTCGCAGATCATGCGGGCGGTCTGGCCGTCCGGCAGGACGCGGAACGTCTCGGGGTCGGGGATCGCGACCATGTCCGACTCCTCGATCGCGTTGAAGCCGGTGATCGAGGAGCCGTCGAAGCCCATCCCGTCGTCGAGGGCGCCCTCGACCTCGCCGCGGGTGATCGAGAAGCTCTTCAGATGCCCCTCCAGGTCGGTGAACCAGAGGAGCACGTCCTCGATGCCGCGGGACTCGATCTCCGCGAGCACCTGCTTGCGCGTCTCGGGGTCGGACGTCGCGCGCTTCCTGCTCTCCACGTAGGCCATTCTCCCTCCTGAAAACGCGAAAAGCCTCGGCCGCCACCCGGTGTGGCAGCCGAGGCCTCGTCGCCTCGACGGTGTCGAGCGCGCAGTGTAGCCGCCGGCGAGGACGGCAGGGGACGCTACGCTCGGGCCATGGCGGTCGAGCGGCTGCTCGCCCGGCTCGCCGGGGTCACGTGGCGCCGACGGCGGGCCGTCGTCGCCGGCTGGCTGGCGCTGCTCGCCGGCTGCGCCTGGCTCTCCCTGCACCAGAGCGAGCGCCTGACGGGCGGCGGCTGGGACGTGCCGGGCAGCGAGTCGGTGCGAGTCGGACACCTGCTCGGCCGCTTCCCGGGGGTCACGCCGCCGGCGTTCACGCTCTTCGTGACCGGCGACTCGGCCGGCGCGGTGAAGCGGCGACTGGGCGAGATCGCGCCGGCGCTGCGGACGAGCCCGGGGCTACGGCCCGGCCGGGTGGTGCTGCTGCGGGGCGGCAGGGCTGCGCTGCTGCCGGTCGCCTACCCGAAGGGCAGCTCCCAGGCGATCGACGAGGCGACCCGCCTGCGGCGCGAGTTCGTGCAGACGAGCCGCAGCGTGCAGACCCGCGTCCTCGGCGAGCCGGCCATCTGGTCGAACTTCCAGCAGGTCGCCAAGCGGCAGCTCGCCCGGGGCGAGGAGCTCGGGTTCCCGCTGATCGCCCTCATCCTGCTCGCGGCGTTCGGGACCGTCGTCGCGGCGGTTGCCCCGCTGGCCCTCGGATTCGCCGCCGTCTTCCTCTCGGGCGCCGCCGTCTACGGGCTCTCGCGGGTCACCGAGCTCTCGGTCTACGTGACCAACATGGCCTCGATGATCGGGATCGGGGTCGCGGTCGACTACTCGCTGTTCATCGTCGGCCGTTACCGGGGGGAGCTCGCCGCCGGCGCCCCGCCCCGGCGGGCGCTGCGGCGGGCGCTCGCCTCGTCCGGTCAGGCGGTCGTCTTCAGCGGCGCCACGGTGGCCGTCTCGCTTGCCGGGCTGTTCGCCATCGACGTGGCCGGGATCCGCTCGCTCGCCGTCGGCGCGATCGTCGTCGTCTGCATCGCGGTGGCGGCGGCGCTGACGCTGCTCCCGGCCCTGCTGGCGACCGCCCGCCGCGGGATCGGCCGGCTGCGGGTGCCGCTGCCGTGGACGGCGGGGCCCGAGCACGGCGGCCCCTTCTGGACGGCCTGGGCGGCGCGGGTGATGCGCAGGCCCTGGCCGTTCCTGCTGGGCGGCGCCGCGGTGATGCTCGTGCTCGCCTCGCCGCTCTACTGGATGCAGACGTTCAACCGCGGCCTGAACGAGCTGCCGCCCCACTCGGAGGTCCGCCTCGCGACCGAGCGGGCGATGGCGCTCGCGGGGCCCGGCTTCGCGGCGCCCGTCTACGTCGTCGTCCGCCGCGAGGCGGCCGCGGTCGCCGGCCGGATCCGGCGCGTCCCCGGCGTCGTCTCGGTGACGCGGCCGGCCCGCAGCCGGGGCCCCGAGCGGCTGTGGCTCGTCGAGGCCCGGATCGCGGCTCAGCCCGAGTCGCTGCTCGCCCGCCGGATCGTGGGGCGGATCCGCGCGGTGGCCGGCCAGGGGGCGCTGCTCGGCGGCTCGACCGTCTTCGACCAGGACGTCGAGCGAGCGCTCGTGGGCGGGCTGTGGAAGATCCTGCTCGTCATCCTCGGCGCCTCCTACCTCGTCCTCCTGCTCCTGCTCCGGAGCGTCCTGCTGCCGCTCAAGGCGGTCGTCATGAACCTGCTCAGCGTCGGCGCCGCCTACGGCGTGCTCGTCGCGGTCTTCCAGTGGGGCTGGGCCGGCTGGACCGGCTACCGCGCGCCAGGCTACGTCGACACGATCGTGCCGGCCC
>Ga0209581_1004047_pt1 | contig 12078 bp, 7 predicted proteins | sample Coa_R2_FD_187160 | JGI IMG/M metagenome (GOLD analysis project Ga0209581, IMG submission 187160) | Surface soil microbial communities from Centralia Pennsylvania, which are recovering from an underground coalmine fire - Coalmine... | ecosystem: Environmental > Terrestrial > Soil > Unclassified ...
GCCCGGAATCTCTCGCGGTCAAGCTCGCCGGATGGTCCATCGCGGACTTCACCGCCTTGTCCCTCGCTTCCGCGCGCTCCGCCGTGGACAAAATCGTCTCCCAACTCACCGCCCGCCAGCGCGAAATCGCCGCTCGCCCGCTCGAGGAAGTCGCCGAGCGGCTCGATTTCCTTCTCGCCGTCGGCCTCGGCTACCTGAGTCTGGACCGCTCCGCCGCAACGCTTTCCGGAGGCGAGGCGCAGCGCATCCGCCTCGCCACGCAAATCGGCTCGCGTCTCCGCGGCGTTCTCTACGTGCTCGATGAACCCTCCATCGGTCTGCACGCGCGCGACAACGACCGCCTGCTTGGCTCCCTCGAAAGCCTCCGCAATCTCGGCAACACCGTCCTTGTCGTCGAGCACGACGAAGACACTATCCGCCGCGCCGACTACGTCATCGACCTCGGCCCCGGCGCTGGTCTTTCCGGCGGCTACCTCGTCGCCCAGGGCAAACCCGAACAGATCGCTGCCAGCGCCGATTCGCTCACCGGCCGCTATCTTTCCGGCGCCGCGAAGATTCCCGTCCCCGAATCGCGCCGCAGCCCCAACGGCAAAGCCATTCAGGTGCTGGGCGCCAGCGCCAACAATCTGAAGGATGTGGACGTCAGCATTCCCCTCGGCCTGCTCACGGTCGTAACCGGCGTCTCCGGCTCCGGCAAGTCCACTCTCGTCAATGACATTCTCTACCGCGCTCTCGCGCAAAAGCTCTACCGCTCCATGGAGCCGCCCGGCGCGCACAAGATGATCCTCGGCATCGAGCACATCGACAAGGTCATCGAAATCGACCAGGCGCCCATTGGACGCACGCCCCGCTCGAATCCGGCTACCTACACCGGCGTCTTCGCGCCCATCCGCGAACTCTTCGCCATGCTGCCCGAATCGCGCGAGCGCGGCTACCGCCCGGGCCGCTTCAGCTTCAACGTCAAGGGCGGCCGCTGCGAAGCCTGCCAGGGCGACGGCCTCCGCCGCATCGAAATGAATTTCCTGCCCGACGTCTATGTCACCTGCGAAGTCTGCCGTGGCCGCCGGTACAATTCGGAAACGCTGGCCGTCCGCTACAAGGGCCACTCGATCTCGGACATTCTGGATCTTCCGTCCTCTGACGCGCTCAAGCTTCTCGAGAATATTCCGCAAATCCAGCAGAAACTTTCGACCTTAGTTGACGTCGGGCTGGGTTACGTCACGCTCGGCCAGTCCGCCACCACGCTCTCCGGCGGCGAAGCCCAGCGCATCAAGCTGGCCCGCGAGCTTTCCAAGCGCCAGACCGGCCGCACCCTCTACATCCTCGATGAGCCCACCACCGGCCTCCATTTCGACGACGTCCGCAAGCTGCTCGACGTTCTTCAGCGCCTCGTTTCCCTCGGCAATACCGTGCTCATCATCGAGCATCAGCTTGACGTCATCAAACAAGCCGACTGGATCATCGACCTCGGTCCCGAAGGCGGCGAAGCCGGTGGCCGCGTCGTTGCTCAGGGCCCGCCCGAACAGGTCGCTCGCGTGAAGAAATCCTACACTGGCCAAATCCTCGCCCGCGTTCTCGGTCTCTCCTCCAACGGCCACAACGGTAGCCACTCCAAATAACTGCTCCGGCTGTTTTGCTAACGTCTGTGGCGCTCAGCTTCCTCTCGCGCTAAAGTATCTGCGCTCATGACCACCTACTCAATTCATCCTCTTGCGCTCGGCGGTGTAAGAACCTATCCGCTCTCTTCGCGCAAAAGCAAAGTCTCTGTTGCTGATTTCGCGAAGCCTTGCGCGCTAAATCCCTCTCTCACCAAATTCCTCGATTCACTCCCGGACATTCTTGCCTCGCGCGATCTCCGCGCCATCGCCTCCGCAATTCACCAAGCAAAAAAACAACGCAAAGCCATTCTCTGGGGCATCGGCGGTCACGTCATCAAGACCGGCGTCGGCCCCGTTCTCGTGGAACTCATGCGCCGCGGCTTCGTCTCAGGTATTGCCATGAACGGCGCCGCCCTCATCCATGACTTCGAAATCGCGCTCTCCGGCGGCACCTCCGAAGACGTCGAAGCCGGACTCGGCGCCGGCCAATTCGGCATGGCTCGCGAAACCGGCGAATATCTCAATCAGATCGCCGCAACCGCGGCCCGCACCCGCATCGGCTATGGAGAAGCCGCCGGCCAATTCCTCGCCGCGCGCGCGCTCAAGCCCCTCCACGCCCGCTCCAGCGTTCTCTGGAACGCCTATCGCCTCCGCGTTCCCGTTACCGTCCATCTCGCTATCGGCACGGATATCCCCCACATGCACCCTGACGCTGACGGCGCGGCTCTCGGCGCCGCCACGTTTGTCGACTTTCGCCTCTTCTGCGCGCTCGTGAAGGAAATGCACCCTCGCGGCGTCTATCTCAACTGGGGCTCCGCCGTGCTCTTGCCGGAAGTTTTTCTGAAGGCTGTTTCCGTCGTGCGCAATCTGGGCGTCTTGTTGCGTCCCATCAGCACGGCGAACTTCGATTTCATCCAGCATTACCGCCCCACGCAGAACGTCGTCAAGCGTCCCACTGCGCCTTTGCGCGGCGGCCGTACTCCGGATTCGCATGGGTATGCCTTCACCGGCCACCACGAACTGCTGTTGCCTCTTTTTTCCGCGGCCCTGCTTTCCGGTTGGCCAAAATCCCCGCGGCGTAGTACAAAAAATAGATGACCACTTCGAACGGCAACAACCCGGGCGGCCCGCTCGATCCACAGCCATTCCTCGCCGAATCCCCCGCTCAGCCGGATTCCTCCTCCACGGGCCCATCGGCTGAACCTATCGGCTCCTCCGCCGCGCAAACCGCCGCTGCTGTCCCGGTCCACCCCGATGCGAAGCTCCCCGAGGACCTGCGCATCACTTGGTCGTGGCCTCATTTTCTCGTCTTCCTTCTCTTTGCCTTCGTCAGCTTTATCGTCACGCAGCTCGGCCTCGCCGTTTATCTCGCTTCGCAGGCCTCGCATCGCCGCCTCTCCACGGAGGAATTGCAGCAACTCCTCATCTCCAAGCCGCAGGTCGCCATCGGTGCGAACCTTCTTCTGTTTGGCCTGATCTTTCTCTTCCTGTACGTCACCATCGCCGTCCTGCACAACTTGCCGTTCTGGCGTTCTCTCGGCTGGCGGAAGCTCGTCCCCACCGAATCCGCGCCCGCCAATCCCTGGCTCTACTTTTTCGCCGGTTCCGGCCTGGCCATTTGCGTCGCGCTGGTCAGTTCCAAAATTCAGACGCCGGAGCACATGCCCATTCAGGATTTGTTCAAAAATCGCACCGGCGCCATCCTTCTCATGAGCATGGCCGTCCTCGTCGCCCCTCTCGTTGAGGAGACCGTCTTCCGCGGCTACTTGTACCCGCTCTTCGCAAAGTCCTTCGGCACATTTACCGGCATCGGCCTTACCGGTCTGCTCTTCGGTCTCATGCACGGCTGGCAACTGGGCTGGACCTCCGGCCTCGTTCTCATGCTGATTGTTGTGGGTGTTGTCTTCACCTACGTTCGCGCGCGCACCGGGACCGTCTTCGCCAGTTTCCTCATGCACCTCGGCTACAACTCCATGATCGCCCTCTCCACCATCATCGCCACGCGCGGCTTCACTCATTTTCCGATCAAGCCCTGACCGCTAATGCAAGCGTTGAAGGCCCGACACTGCTTGCGGGTTGTGCCGGCAATTTCGCCCGCTGCGCCTCTCTCCGTTACAATATTCGTTTGCGAGGCTGACTCCCGAATGTACATCGCCCAACCCATCGCCTGGACCGACGCCGGCGTCGTCATGCTCGACCAGCGCCGCCTGCCGCTCGAGGAAATCTCCTACACCTACACGTCCTACCAGGAGGTCGCCAAAGCCATTCGCGAAATGGTCATCCGCGGAGCGCCCGCCATCGGCGTTGCCGCGGCCATGGGCGTCGCCCTCGGCGTGCAGAAATCCTCCGCAAGAACCATGGACGAACTCCGCGCCGAATTTCCCGCCATCGTCGAAACCCTCGCCAAGACGCGCCCCACCGCCGTGGATCTCTTTTGGGCGCTCGAGCGCATGAAGCGCCGCTTCGCGGAACTCGACGCCTCCCTGCCGCCGGGCACGCCGCAAACTTCCGATCTCGCCCGCATCCGTTCCGGCATGATCGAAGAAGCCAAGGCCATCCACAGCGAAAAGCGCGCCACTGACGAAGCCATCGGCCGCTTCGGCGCGGAATTTCTGCCCCGCGAAGGCCGGGTCATGACCCAGTGTAACGCCGGCGCCCTCGCCACCGGCGGCATCGGCACCGCTCTCGGCGTCATCCAGGTTGCCGTCGAGCAGGGCAAGAAGCTCCACGTCCTCGTTCCGGAAACGCGCCCCTATCTTCAGGGCGCGCGCCTCACCGCCTGGGAGCTGCACCGCAGCGGCATTCCCCTCACGCTCATCACGGACAACATGGTCGGCCACTTCCTGAAAACCGGCAAAGTCGGCGCCATCGTCACCGGCGCGGACCGCATCGCCGCCAACGGCGACACCGCCAACAAGATCGGCACCTATCAGATCGCCGTCCTCGCTCGCGAAAACAACGTGCCGTTCTACGTTGCCGCGCCGGTCTCCACCTTCGATCTCTCCATTCCCGATGGCGAGCACATTCCCATCGAGGAGCGCTCCGCCGCCGAAGTCACGCAAATTCAGGGCGTGCGTATTGCGCCGGACGTTCCCGCCGCGCATCCCGCCTTCGACGTCACTCCGAACCGTTACATCGCCGCCATTTTCACCGAGCGCGGCGTCGCCCGCCCGCCCTACACCGAATCCCTGCGCGCCCTCGCCTCTTCGGCCCACTCCGCTTCGGCCCTGTAGTGCGCGCTTCTTAGTGTGTCCCACGCGCCGGGCTTACCGGTCAGCCGCGTCTGCGTCGCTCCTCGGCACCGGCGAACTGCGGTACAATCCAGCTCGCTCCTGCTACTTCCATGAAGCGACAGGTAATCCTCTATGGCCTCGTCGGCGGGCTGCTTATCGCCCTGCTCAAGTGGATGGAGTACCGCTTCCTGGTAGCGGAGCATTCGCTGGAGATCTATGGTGGGTTAGTCGCCGTGCTCTTCTCGGCGGTGGGCATCTGGCTGGGGCAGAAGCTGACGAAGACCAAAGAGACCATCGTCCTGAAAGAGGTGCCCGTCTCCGCCGAGCCTTTCCGGATCAACGAAGCCAAGCTGGAGGAGCTGAAAATCACGGCGCGGGAGCTGGAGATCCTGCAGCTCATCGCGTCCGGGTTGAGCAACCGGCAGATCGCTGAAAAGCTCTTCGTCAGCGAGAACACGGTGAAGACCCATTCCAGCCGAATCTTCGACAAGCTGGGCGCAAAGCGCCGCACCCAGGCCGTCCAGGTCGGCAAAGAACTCCGCCTCATCCCATGAACCGCTCGCCGAAAAGTATGATTCTTCGCCCCGAACCTCAAAATCACCCAAAAGTATGACGACAATTCCCACGCCTTTCGCGCTAAAGTGCGTCTGCAACTGCAATTCACCTGACCGGAGAAACCAATGAAAAAGACTATCCTCACCTTCGGCCTGATTTCCGGCGCCATCTCCTCTCTGATGATGATCGCCACCATGCCATTCGCAGACCGTATCGGCCACAGCTATATCCTCGGTTACACCACGATCGTCCTCTCCCTCCTTCTTGTCTTTTTTGGCGTCCGTTCTTACCGCGACAACGTGGGGAAGGGGCACATAACTTTCGGCAGAGCCTTCCTTGTCGGCCTCGCCATCACGGTGATCTCTTGCCTTATCTATGTTGCAACCTGGGAAATCATCTACTTCAATTTCATGCCGGACTTCATGGATAAGTACGGCACTCAGGTCATCCAGAAGATGCAAGCCGCCGGAGCCACGGCCGCTGCCATTCAGCAGAAGACCGAAGAAATCAACAAGCTCAAAGTCATGTACAAAAATCCATTCTTCAATATGGCGATGACCTTCATTGAGCCTTTCCCCGTCGGCCTCGTCATCACGCTGCTCTCTGCCGTGGTCCTCAAGAAGAAAGCGCCTTCGCAACCGGAAGCCGCCGTCTAGAGGAAATCGCCGCAGGATGCGGCATGCAAGTTGTGGCGGAGCTTCAAGCAGAGGTTAAAAAAAGGAGGAGTGACAAGAGATGCCGCCCCCTATCTTTTTCGCAGGAGTGCGCAACTCACAGAAACGAAAGGGGTAATCGTGATTTTCGGGAAGTTGCGGTGCGATAAGAGTGCGGAAGAGTTTGATTTTACAGGAGTTATCCGATCTACTGTGGCAGCAAGGCGCGCAAAGTATTGGCGAGAAAGAAGTTAGGCCGAAATTCAGGGACAAAGTATCGTGGAACTGAGGGATATGGGAGGTGAAGGAGCAGCGGCGGCGTACGAACATGAAATATTATATCATGAGCGTCAATTACCTTTGTGATAGCGGTTATTCGTAGCGGAGGGCTTCGACGGGGTTGAGGCGGGCGGCTTTCCAGGCGGGGTAAATCCCGAAGCCGATGCCGATCATGGCGCAGAGGACCAGCGCGGTCATCACCCAGAACGCGGAAAGACTCGCGGGAAAGTGGAGCGCGAACTTCAGGAGCAGCGTAAGACCGGCGCCGATGAGCACGCCGATCACGCCGCCCACGGCGCAGAGCGTGACCGCCTCGATTAGAAACTGGCCCAGGATGTTGCTGCGTTTCGCGCCGATAGCCTTGCGAACGCCGATTTCGCGCGTTCGCTCCGTCACGCTGACGAGCATGATGTTCATCACGCCGATTCCGCCGACGAGCAAACCGACCGAGGCGATTGCAAACGTCAGCATGAAAATCAGGCTGCTAATCCTGTTCCACAGGTCGAGGAAATAGTCGGAAGTAAACAGAGCGAAATCGTCCGGCTTGTCGCTGGTAAGGCGACGCTTGCGCCGAAGCAGGTCGCGAATCTCCTCTACGGCCTCGCTGACACGTGAAGGATCGCTGGCTTTCGCGAAGATGACGTAGTCCTTCTGATTGGGATAGAGCTTGCGCAGGGTGGTGACGGGCATGATGGCGATGTTGTCCTCGGGGTTGGACCCGCCGGAAATGCCCTGGCGGCGCTTTTCCATCGTGCCGATGACGGTAAAGAGCTGGCCGTCAATGGTGACTTCCTGACCGACGGCTTGTGCGGCCCCTTCGGGGAAGAGCGTGTTGGTTGTGTCGTAACCCAAAAGAACAACGGGAGCGCGATGTTCAGTGTCCGTATCGTTGAATTCGCGGCCGTGGACGATCTTGATATCGAAGATTCGCGAGATGGACGGCGAATTCCCCTGCAGGATGACGTTCTTCGCGCGATTCGAACCGCGGCGCACGTCGGACGTGCCGACGCCAAATTGCGGCTGGAAAATGCGCATGGAAGGAGAAGCGGCCATGACGTGGGGCAGGTGCGCCATGTCCTCGGCCCACTCGGGCTGGAGTTCCTTGCGGGTGAACCATTCACTGGGCGGCCGAGAAAGAGAAGCCCAGGGGAAACGGTAGGCGATGATGGTGTCCGAGCCGAGTTCGCGGATACCACCGAGAACGTTTTCGTTCAGGCCGTTGATGACGGAGCTTACGGCGATGACCGTGGTGATTCCGATCACGATGCCCAGAACGGTAAGCGCGGAACGCAGAGGATTCTTGCGCATCGTATCCAGCGCGAGAAGAACCTGCTCGCGCAACTTGAGCGCGCTGTCCCGGCGGACCAGCATTTTGATGCGGGCCGCGCGGGAATCCGGCAAGGGTTGGGTGATGCTGGCCACCGCTATTTCACTCCCGAATTCCGCAAGTTCGATTTCACGATCTATTCCGAACGCAACGCCTCGACGGGATCGAGCCGAGCCGCTTTCGAAGCCGGATACGTTCCGAAAAAGAGTCCGACGCTCAGGGCGACGGTCAGGCCGCCGATCACGGACCACAACTGCACGGAAGCCGGCAGCGAAAAGACCAGCGAGATCAGCTCGGCGGTCATGGCGCCAAAGAAGACGCCGATGGCTCCGCCGATGATCGCAATGGTCGAGGACTCGATCAGAAACTGCAGCAGGATATCTCCGCGGCGCGCGCCCGCGGCCTTGCGCAAGCCGATTTCGCGCGTCCGCTCCGTCACGCTGACGAGCATGATGTTCATGATCACGATACCGCCGACGACGAGAGAGATGGAAGCGATGGCGACGGTCACCAGGAAGAACGAGGAGCTGATGTCCTTCCACAAGGAGAGAAAGGAGTCGCTGGTCTCGATGGCGAAGTCGTCCTTGTCGCCGTACTTGAGGTGGTGGCGTCCGCGCATGATCTGGCGGACTTCATCGACACTGTCCTGAATTTTCGCGGCGGAGGCGGCGCGGCTGGTGATGCGCAGCGAATCCTGCTGCGAGCCGTACTCCTTCGCGTAGGTGCTGAGAGGAAGGATGATCCAGTTGTCGAGCGAAGTGCCGAGGGAAGTTCCTTCTTTCTTGCCGGCGCCGATGACAAGGCAGGGAACGTTGTTCCAGCGGATTTCCTTGCCGACGGGGTCCACGCCCGGGAGGAGATTTTCGACGAGGTCGTTGCCGATGACGCAGACGGGCGCGGCGCTTTTCAAGTCGGCGTCGGTGATATGGCGGCCTTCGACGAGATCCACGTCGTAGAGATCGGACATTTGGGGCGTCCAGGCGCGCAGATTGGTGTCCTTGAGGGAGTTCAGGCCGCTGCGCGTTTCCACCCGGCCGCCGAGCGAGGCGCCGACTTCCTTGCAGGACTTACAGAGGTCCCGCACGGCTTCGAAATCCTCGTAGGTGAGGCGCTTGCGCTTCTGGAATTCGAGCCAGTCGTCCACGTTGGTGATGATGGAAGGCTGTTTGGCGAGGCCGAAGACGTCCGCGCCGAGGCGGAAGACTTTGGTTGCCACGTACTGATTGGCGCCGTTGATCAGGCTGACGACGGCGATGACCGCGGCGACGCCGATTACGACGCCGAGAAGCGTGAGGACGCTGCGAAGCTTATGCGCCCAGAGGCTGGAGGCGGCGATGGCCACGGCTTCGGAGAAGTTCATGGTTTTTGGCGCCGTGGTGCGCCGCGTGGCTGGGGCTGGAGATGAGGTCATGGCTTGGCGCTCGGCGGGCGAAAACTCCCTCATCGTAACATACGCAAGCAGGCGGGATAGAATTACGCGCGGGGAACGCAGGAGCAGGGGCTTTGCAAGGTGATGTGGCTGAAGAAGCTAAAGGGGAAGCAGATTCCTCACCTGCCCGGCTGCTTCGTCAGGCGAAAGGCATGGGTTCGGAATGGCGCGTATCCGGCGGGAGGGCGCGGCAGAGGAAGGCGGAGGGGGAGAAAAGAAAAACGGCGGGGAGTGAAAACTCCCCGCCGTGGGTAAATGTTGAGAATTAGAAGGTCAGCTTGACGCCGAATTGCCACTGGCGAGGCACGCCGAACCAATTCACGCCAGACGCAGAGCCAGGCGAGACCAGGTTGGAACGCTCCGCTCGCGTGGTGGTATTCACAGTGCCCGTGCCCAAGCAATCGGGCGTGGGTGAGCAGACGGCCTGCACCACGCCGCTCAGGATATTTCCTCCTGGATCGAAGTTCTGAAAGTTGAATATGTTGAAGAGAGCGATCTGGGGTTCGACGACAACCCGCTCGGAAAGGCCGTGGAACAACTTGCTGGGCCGGAGTTCCCATGCAACGTAGATGTCCGACGTAAAGAGGGGAGAGACTCCAACCTGCCCAGCCGGAGCAAGCGCGAGTTTGGGGCTGACGGCGCAGAGCGAAGTGTGGAACGTGGCGTTGGGATCCAGGCAAGATGCATCGCCGACGCCCAACTGCGCCGCGGTGAAGAGTCCGGCGCTGACAAGCGCCTGACCGGCGGGAGTGAGCTGGCCGGCCTGTGTGCTGTTATAGGCGTTGATAACGCTATTGAGATTGCTGGTCTTAACGTCTCTGCCAAAGGCACCGACGTTGGTGCCTGGAAGAACATCGCCGAGAGTGCCATCACCGGTGACATCCGAGCGGAAGATTTCGCCAGGTGCGCCCGAGTTGGGGAGAGTGAGGGTGCGTGGCGGGGCCGTAGCCCAGTGAGCGGACATGCCGATGCGGGTGGCCCAAGGAAGGTCCATGACCGCTCCGGCGCTGAGATTGTGGGTGCGATCCAGCCCGCTGGGCCCAAAGAAGCGGTTCGGATTGTCAAAGTCAGTTGCGTTGTTGATGAAGTCCTGATCTGCCGCCTGGCTCTTGAAACGAGAGAGCGCATAAGACACAGTGAGATTCAAACTGTGCATAGCCGGCAGCGGATTGGTGAGGTTCGTCTTCAGCGAAACGAGCATTCCGTTGTACACGGAGCGCCCGATGGGGAAAAGCATTTGATTTTCACCGAGACTTGAGTTCAGGCCTGGGAAGGCCGGCGCCGTGCAGACATTCGGCGTTGTGACGGGGCAGGGGAACCCTGCATCGAGGGCCACGCCCGAGTCGAGGCCATTGCCAGCATAATCGGAAATCGAAGCCCCGGCGGCAATGGCGCAGTTGATGGAGGCAGCATCCGTGCCCGTGCCGCAATTAAACGCGCTGTTTGTGGCGGAGATCGCGGCCAGCGCGTTTGCGGTATTGAGAGTCCTTGCGGCGCCGACGTGATTCACGTCAATGCCGAGGAGATAATGAAGCCCCACGTTGCGGACGTAGTCCACGGAGAGGACCGTGTTGCGTGCTAGTTGCCGCTGGATGCCGGCATTCAACTGAATGGAGTAGGGCGACCGGTAATTGGGAGCGATGAGTTGGTCTCCGGTCGAATCAACGCCTTCCGCCAAAGTGGTCCCCACAAAGGAACCATTTGCCTGGGGGCCTGCAGCAGCAACGGCTGCCTGATATTGCTGCTGAAACTGAGCGATTTGATTGACCACATTACCGATTGGCTGCCCACAGAAGGTCGGGTTCATAGTGCTTCCGTTTGGTAGAGGAACGCCGAGCGGTCCGCCGAAGAGGCAGGCAAGGCCGGTACCGAAGAAAAGTCCCTTTTGCAGGCGGGCGGGGCGGTCGAAAAGCACGTTATTGAAAATTGCGTTCTCGTAATAGATGCCCCCTCCGGCGCGGATGACGGTCTTGCCGCTTCCGGTGGGATCCCAGGCGATTCCGAGGTGCGGTGAGAAATTCTTGTTGGGTTGGTTCACTTTATTGCCCAGGCCCGGGCCGAATTGATTCAGCGCAGGGATGGCAGGGAGGTCGCTGTCAGAGCGTCCCGTGTCACGGACGTAATGGACGCCATACGTTAGAGTGAAGTTGTGGCGAATCTTCCAGCTGTCGCCAACGTACCAATTAAAGCGAGTATCAAACTGGCCGCCGGCCGGGAAGCCGAATTGTGGCAACTCCGTGAAGAAGCCCTGGCCGTTGCCCATCAGCACGTTCTCCACGGGCCAGTTCAAGGGATTGCTTGCTCCGCCCGGAAAGGGTCCGCCCGCCGCGACGGATTGATTCGCGCCGTTAAATGTTGAATTCACGATTGGGGCAAGGCCGAAGAACTTCGCAAAGCCGCCGCCGAGAATGCGGTTCACGCCGATGCCATAGCGCAGAACGTGAGAGCCAAAGGTAAAGCTGCCGTCATACTTGCCCTGTTTGTTGCTTTGGATTGTGGCCTGCGGAGCAAGGATGTTTGCGCCGGAACAGAAGTCCTCGCCCCCGGCGAGGCAGGTCAGGTCGCCGACTCCCAGGGGAGTGATATCGATAGCAATGCCCGGCGCGGGGTCCGGGCTACCTGAGGAAGCCACGGCATCCGCGATCGCGTTGCGGAACTTCATGTAACCGACCCGGAATTGATGGGTGAAACGACCGGAAGTGAAATCCGTCCCCATGGCGTAGGTCGGGGTGTGGTCCACATTTTCAAAAGGCTGGTACACGTCCGGATTGAAGCCGCGGACGCTGAGGTTCTGGTCGTAAGAGAAGCGGAAGAAAGCGCGCCAAGTTCCCTTTATGTTGTAGTCGAGCCGGCCGACATATTCGGTTTCGTGAAAGGGAGAGTTAAAGAAACCGTTGAATCCGCTGAACAACTGTGCCGGAGAGGTTACGGGGCTTTGGAGAGATTGGCCGGTACGCTCGACGTCGGCGAAATAGAACAGCTTGTCCTTGATGAAGTAGCCACC
>Ga0209581_1004049_pt1 | contig 12075 bp, 8 predicted proteins | sample Coa_R2_FD_187160 | JGI IMG/M metagenome (GOLD analysis project Ga0209581, IMG submission 187160) | Surface soil microbial communities from Centralia Pennsylvania, which are recovering from an underground coalmine fire - Coalmine... | ecosystem: Environmental > Terrestrial > Soil > Unclassified ...
GCATTGGGGCGGGCGCCGATCTTGGCGCTTCGCCCTTCAGTGTTCGGAACGCAATCGATGTGCCAATCGCGACGGGCTATTTACGACGGCGATTTGCAAGCGCAGCGAGGCGCAGCCGTGCACCGAGCTGGCGCGATGCGCACCGGAACCGAACACGAATGCTCGAAACCGGTTCAAAACTTGTATTCGATCCAGACCCACAGTTTGGTGGTGCTATAAGCCACGCCGGACGCGCTCGGAAAATGGTCGGCGAAATAGTGAGCGTAAGTGGCGCCAAGATTGAATCCGCCGCCGAACGGCCGGGTGGCCTGCAAGTCCAGCTCGGACCCGTCATGCGGCCCCGGATGCTGCGGGCTGAAGTCGTGACCCACCGCCTGCAGCGCGATTTTCTCCACGGTGCCGGAGAGCGCGACATACCAATCCTCGATTCCATCCGGCGGCGTAATCAGGAACTGGTCGGCCCAGCCCTGGAAGGCGTGCAGCGTGGCCAGAGGGGTCTGGAAGCCATAGCGACCGTCGCCGCCCAGCGCTTCGTAGCCCAACTTGACGCCGACCGCCCTGGCGGACGCCGCGAGCTCGACACGGTAGTAGTCGGCGTCGATGCCGGCGGGCGAGCTGGCATACGGCCGCTGCCGGGCGTATTCGAGCAGGTAATTCGGCTTCAGTGGTACGAAGTCCCAGGCGCCATGGACCCGTACGCCGTAAGTAGCGCTGTCGCGCCGCGGATCGTTGAGGCTGGCGCCGACGGCGGGCGGCAAAGGCGCGTCGTGCGCGAAGTTGAGCAGGTAGGCGTAGGCCGTGGTGTCGAGCCAGCGCGCCCAGGCGTAGGAGAGATGAAAAAGCTGCGAGCTGCGCAGGTCGATGTTCTTGGTGTTGATGCCGGCGATCGTGTTTTCGCGGAAGCTATCCACGTTGCTGAGCAGGGCGTAGTCGAAGCGCAGTCGCGGCCACCAGGTGCCGGTGAGCGTCAGGCCGTCGTAGGTCTGCCAGTTCTGGCGGAACTCGGCGTCGCCGACGAAGCGCGCGTCGTCGTACTGCAGGTGCTGGCGGCCGTAGCGAATCACCGTGTGCGGCAGGCCGGCGTAGGCGATCCAGAACTGATCCACTTGGTTCATGCTCGGATCGGCAACGACCGGATATGGCGTGCGGCCGTTAGCGGTGCTGTTGAACTCGTCATCGCCGATGGCGGTCGTGCCCTGATATTCGAGCATGAGCGAGACGTCGTTCCAGGAGCCGGTGGTGTAACCGAGCCGTGCCCGGACCGTCGTCGCCCGCGCGGAGTCGGCAAAATTGCCCTGATGCACGCCTTCGTAACGCAGCCGCACGTCGAGATTCGGCTTACCGGCGGCCAGGGCTTGAGGCACAGCCGGCAGTCCGTCCCAGCTCCATGCGCTTGTTACCCCAGCCAGGCCGAACAAACCGGCGCACAGGCCGACGGCTCTTGTTTTCATCGTGCTCGTCCCATCGAGAATATGCGAGTCGGAAGTCACGCCACACCTTTGGTGGAAGGCGGTGGATCTTCGCCCGCAGCGCCGGTTGCGCCGGCGACGCGCAGGCCACCACGGCCTGCGGATGACCGTGTGAGGTTGACGCGGTCGTAGGCCGGGCGCGGCTCCTCGCCCAGCACCGTGACCGCGAACCGGTCTTTGGCCTGCGCGATGTTTTCCAAGAAGCGCTGGCCGACCATGCCGTGACCGACGAGCACCAGGCGTCGCGCGCTCACGGTCCCGCTCCAATCATCGTTTGCCCCGTCATCGGTTTTTTCTCGGTTTGCATGAAACACTCGCGCATAAAAAAGGCGCCGCTCCGCGCGATGAGCCCGTGAACGGACGCCGTTGTCCGCAGTTTCTTGCCGCGCCTTTGCGGCATTGGGGCGGGCGCCGATCTTGGCGCTTCGCCCTTCAGTGTTCGGAACGCAATCGATGTGCCAATCGCGACGGGCTATTTACGACGGCGATTTGCAAGCGCAGCGAGGCGCAGCCGTGCACCGAACCGGCGCGACGCGCACCGGGACTGACCGCCGAGCCGATACGTCTTGATAAAGCTACGCCGGCCGAGGCAGCAAGGCCTCGGAGCTGTGCGCATCCGCGAAGCGCGACTGCGGCGCATTCAGCGTGCGCAGGGCCGCGAAATAAAGCGAAGGACGGAAGACTTCCGCGGCCAGACGTTCGGCATCCAGCGCCGCATCGATCTCGCCCCAGCGCATCATCTCGCGCAAGTACCAGGACACCTCGCGCGGATCGGGGCAGTTGGCGCCGCCGCGATGGAAGACGTGAAAGCCGGCGCAGACCTGCGGCGTTTCGCCGGTGGCGGCCAGCAGCCGGTCTTCCAGGCCGATGCGCAGGCATTCGATCGGCGCATGGACGTAGCGGCGCGCCGAGATCAGGCCGGCGGCAGCGGCGCGATGCTCGGGGTCGTCGAGCCAGAGGCAGGCGCGCAGCAGCGCGCGCGTCAGCGCCAGTAGCGTGCGCGGATAGGAGACGGCGAAACTGCGCCGGACGGCGAAGGCTTTCTCCGGATGCCCGGGCAGGATGTCGGTGCTGGCCGCGACGATGCGGCCGAGGCCGCTCTGGACGGCGAGCGTGTGCCACGGGGCGCCGACGATGAAACCGTCGATGCGGCCGGCGGCGAGCTGTTCGACCATCAGCGGCGGCGGCACCACGCTGAGTTCGATCGCTTGCGCCGGCACCTGGTAACGATCCAGCCAATGGCGCAGCAGATAGGTGTGCGTCGAGTGCGGGAACACGGTGGCGAAGCGCAAGGGGCGTCCCGCGGCGAGCGCTTCGCGCGCGGCGGCGCGCAGCGCGTGACCGCTACGGCTGCGTACGCCGGCATCCTCCCGCGCCAGGATCTGCATGCGCCGGTACAGGCTGCGCGAGACGGTGAACGCGTTGCCGTTGCGGTCCAGCAGCAGCGGCACGCACATCGGCGTGCGCGCGGGCGTCAGGCCCAGGTGCATGGCCAGCGGCAGCGGCGCGAGCGTTTGGGCGCCGTCCAGCGCGCCGGCGGCGAGCTTGTCGCGGATCGAAGCCCAGGAGGTCTCGCGCCACAGTTCGACGGCCAGGCCTTCTGCGGCGAAATAGCCACGCTCCGCGGCCACGATCAGGGGCGCGGCGTCGGTCAGCGGCACGAAGCCCAGCGCCACGCGCGGGGATTCGAGTTTGGAATTGACGCGCTCGGCGGGAAAGTACGAGACGCGCGGCGTGGCACGCCGCTCGTCGCCGAAGATCAGGCTGCGCAGCGCGCGTTTGATCACGGCACCCGGTCCAGCAATTCCGCCACCGACAACACGCGACGCGCGACCTCGACCAGGCGCAGACCTTCGTTCATGGCCTGGCGGCGCAGCGCGGCGAATGCCTGTTCCTCGGACAGGCCGCGCCGCTCCATGAGCAGGCCCTTGGCGCGTTCGATGAGCTTGCGCTCGGCCAGATCGGCGCGCGAGCGCGCCAGTTCGCTGCGCAAGGCTTCGATGTAACGGAAGCGCGCCACGGCCACGTCCAGGATCGGGCGCACGCGCGCCGGCGACAGTCCGTTGACGACGTAGGCGGACACACCGGCTTCGATCGCGCGCAGGCTGGCGTCCTCGTCGCTCTGGTCCACGAACATCACGATGGGCCGCGCCTGCGCGCGCAGCGCACCGATTTGTTCCAGCAGGTCCCGATCCGGTGCGTCGGTGTCGATGATGACGATGTCCGGGCGTAGCGCGTCGAGCTCGGCGAAGGCCTCGGCCGCGCTGCGCCGGTGCAACAGCTCGCAGTCCAGGCCGGCGAGGCCTTCTTCGACGAGGCGCGCGCGCTCGGCGTCGCAGTCGATCAGCAGGATGCGCAGGCTCATAAAGGCGCGAGCAGTGTCGCGAGTCGCCAAAGCCACGGGTCCACTGCGGTGGAATGGGGTGATGCGCGACGTCTCATGGTCCATCGGCAGAAGCAGCTCTCAATAGAGCGACTCTGCAATTTCCGCGCCAGGCAAAAACGGCGCGTCGCGGTCTATTCCGGCAGCGGCAGCCAGCGCAGCACGCTGCCCGCGACGGCGGGCGCCTCGCCGCGCGGCAGCCAGACCAGCGCATCGGCCCGCGCGAGGTTGCCGAGCATGTGGGAATCCTGGCCGGGCAGGGGGACCAGTTGCGCCGTACCGTTTTCCCAGCGCAGCCGCATGCGCAGCAGGCAGTCGCGCCGCGCATCGCGCGCGGCATTCTGCGCCAGGACGCCGCTCGACCAATGCGGTTGCGGATCGGTCACGCCTTCGAGGAGGTCCAGGGCGCGGCGCACGTGGAGCAGCATGCCGATCAGTACCGCACCGGGATTGCCCGGCAGCGCGAACAGCGCGGTGGCGCCGCGCATGCCGAAATACAGCGGTTTGCCCGGCTTCTGCGCCACCTGCCAGAACACGCGCCGTACGCCGAGGGTTTCGGCCGTCGCCGGCAAATAATCGCGGTCGCCGACCGAGGCGCCGCCGCTGGTGATGACCAGGTCGCTTTCGTCCAGCGCGCGCGCCAGCGCCGCGCGCAGCTCGCTTTCGCGGTCGGGAAGGTATTCCACGGCCGGCGCTGCGTGCCCCCAGCGCGCGAGCAGGCTGCGGATCAAGGGGCCGTTGCTGTCGGGAATCTCGCCCGGCTCGAGGACGCTGCCGACGGGGCGCACTTCGTCGCCGGTGACGAGGACGCGCAGGCGCGGCCGCTGGACCGCAGCCAGACTCGCGATTCCGCCGTTGACCAGCGCGGCGAGCAGGCCCGGCGTGATCCTCTGACCGCGGTCGGCCAGCGGGCTGCCGGCGCGTAGCTCCTCGCCCTGCCAGCGGATGTTGCGGCGCGCCGGCCAAGGTGCATCGAACACCAGGACGTCGCCCTCGCGGCGTGCTTTCTCCTGGGGAATGACGGTGTCGGCGCCTTGCGGCAGCCCCGCGCCGGTGAGGATGCGCGCGGCGCAACCGGCGGGCAGTGACGGGCGTTCGCGCTGCGCGCCGGCCGCGAGCGTCAGCGTGATCGGCAGGCGCAGTGGCGCGTCCGCGCGCGCGGCGGCCACGTCGGCGGCGCGCAGGGCGTAGCCGTCCATCGCGCTCTGGTCGAAGCGCGGCAGGTCGCAGGCGGCGGCGAGCGGTTCGGCCAGCACGCGGCCGAGCGCGTCCGTCAGGGGAATCCGTTCGGCGGGCAGCGCCCGAAGATGTTTTGCATACGCCGCCAATGCCTCGTCCAGCGGGATCATGCGGCGCTCTCCCGTTTCCCGAGCTCGGTTTCCGCGGCGGCCCATTCCTCCGGCGTGTTGGCGCTCCAAGCCCAGCGCGGCCAGTGACGGTAGTCGGCCAGGGCCAGGCGATGGTGCGACAACCATTCGCGCGGCGCAGTGCCGTCCGCATCCAGATACGCACGCAGATCCGGCAGCAGTTTGCGCGGCAGCAGGCAGAACAGCGGCTGGCGGCCGGCGCCGTCGTCCACGATCGCGACCTCGGCTCGTTCTCGCTGGCGGGCTTCGGTCAGCGCCTGCGCCAGGTTTTCCGGAATGAGCGGCGCGTCGCCGGCCACGCACAGGACCCACGCGTGGCGCGCCACCGCGAGCCCGGCGGCGATGCCGGCCAGCGGACCGCGGCCGCGATGCGCCCCGTCGTCCACCACGCGGTCGGCGTACCGGGCGTAGTCGGCCTGCGCGCGATTGGCGACGATCACCAGCTCCGCGACCTGCGGCCGCAGGCGCAGGCACAGGCGCTCGATCAGCGGCCGGCCGAGCAGCGGCTTGAGCGGCTTCTCCTCGCCGGAAAGCCGCTTCGCCTCCCCGCCGCACAGCACGATGCCGGTGATGGGTTCCATGTCCGCGTCGCCTCCGTCGCTCGGAGTTTACGCGGCGAGCCGCGCGAGCAGTTCGCCCAGCAGCGGCGCGCGTCGTTCGGCCCGAGCGAAATCCGGCGAGTGGACGTGCAGCTTCTTTTCGCCTTCGAGGCGATAGACCTTGGGCTGGGACTGGATCAGCTTGATGAGCTTCGTCGGCTCGATGCGCGGACGCGCGTCGAAATCCAGGGTGGCGGACTGGGCGCCGGCGCGGATCTTGACCACGCCCAGGGCTTCGCCGCGCTGGCGCAGACGGGTGTTCTCGAACAGCCGCTCGGTTTGCGGCGGCAGCGGGCCGAAACGGTCGATCATCTCCACCTTGAGCTCGGCCAGTTCCTCGTCGCTGCGCGTCTCGGCCAGGCGTTTATAAAGCACCAGCCGCGTGTGGACGTCGGGGACATAGGTTTCCGGAATCAGGGCAGACACGCCGAGGTCCACTTCGCAGGCGGCCTGCCCGAAGGGGCGGTCGTCGAGCTGGCCCGATCGCAGTGCGCGCACCGCGTTGGCCAGTAGCTCGGCGTAGAGCGTGAAGCCGACTTCCTCGATCTGGCCGGATTGGCGCTCGCCCAGCAGCTCGCCGGCGCCGCGGATCTCCAGATCGTGGGTGGCGAGCGTGAACCCGCAGCCCAGTTCGTCGAGCTGCTCGATCGCCTCCAGACGCCGGGCGGCCTCGGGCGACAGCGAACGCCGGCTCGGCACGAACAGGTAGGCGTAGGCGCGGTGGTGGCTGCGGCCGACGCGGCCGCGCAGCTGGTGGAGCTGGGCCAGCCCGAAAGTGTCGGCGCGGTCGATGAGCATGGTGTTGGCGCTGGGCACGTCGATGCCGGACTCGATGATGGTGGTGCACACCAGGATGTTGAAGCGCGCGTGGTAGAAGTCCAGCATGACTTGCTCCAGCTCGCGGCTGCGCATCTGGCCGTGGGCGTAGCGCACGCGGCCTTCGGGGACCAGTTTCTGCAGCTCGCTGGCGAAGCGCTCGATGTCGCGCACTTCGTTGTGCACCACGTAAACCTGTCCGCCGCGGCGCAGCTCGCGCAGGCAGGCTTCGTAAACCAGGGCGTTGTCCCACTCGGAGACGAAGGTGCGGATGGACAGGCGCGTTTCGGGCGGCGTGGCGATGATCGACAACTCGCGCAGCCCGGCCAGGCTCATGTTGAGGGTGCGCGGGATGGGCGTGGCGGTGAGGGTCAGCAGGTGCACTTCGGCGCGCAGGTTCTTGAGCTTTTCCTTGTGGCGCACGCCGAAGCGATGTTCCTCATCGACGATCACCAGGCCCAAATCCTTGAAACGCACGTCGTCCTGCAGCAGGCGGTGGGTGCCGATGACGATGTCGATCCCGCCCTCGCGCAACTGTTCGAGCAGCGCGGTCTGTTCCTTGCCGCCACGCAGCCGGGACAGACCCGCGACGCGGATCGGCCGGCCGGCGAATGCCGGCCCGGTTTCCTGGTATTGGGCGAAGCGGTCCTGAAAGTTCTTCTCGTGCTGCTGCACCAGCAGCGTGGTCGGCGCCAGCACGCACACCTGTTTTCCGGCGCGCGCGGCGACGAAAGCGGCGCGCAGCGCGACTTCGGTCTTGCCGAAGCCGACGTCGCCGCACACCACGCGGTCCATGGGTTTTTCGGAATCGAGATCGGCGAGCACGGCATCGATCGCCTTCTGCTGATCCGGCGTGGTCTCGAAGGGGAAGCCTGCGCAGAAGCGCGCGTAGTCGTGCGGATCGGCGCGCAAGCGCAGCGCGGGTTTCGACGCGCGCCGCGCCTGGATCGAGAGCAGTTCGGCGGCCACGTCGGCGGCGCGCTCGCGCGCTCGCGCCCGCGCCTTGGCCCAGCGCTCCGAGCCGAGCGCGTGCAGCGGCGCGGCTTCGGGCTCGGCGCCGGTGTAGCGGTGCACCTGGTGCAGCGCGGCCACCGGCACGTAGAGCTTGTCGCCGCCGGCGTATTCCAGCACCAGATACTCGGCTTCCACGCCGCCGGCCTCGAGCCGGCTCAGACCCTGGTAGCGGCCCACGCCGTGCAGCACGTGCACCACCGGCGTGCCCGGTTGCAGATCGGTGAGGTCGCGCAGGATGGTTTCCGGGTCGCGCACGCGCGGGCGGCGGCCGACGGAGGCGGGCGCGTGGCGGCCGAAGATCTGCGCTTCGGCGATCAGCGACCTGCCGTCCGGCAGGCGCAGACCTTCCTGCAAGGGGCCGAGCGCGATGCCGAACCGTTTGCCGTCGGCGAGGAACTCCGGCCAGCCCGCGAGCGATCGCGCCTGAAGACCCAGCGGCTTGAGCCAATCGATCAGCGCTTCGCGCCGCCCGGGCGACTCGGCGACGAACAGCACGCGGTCGCGCGTTTCCGCGAGCAGATTTTTCGCCGCGTCGCCGCCGGCGGGCAGGGCGACCACGCCGAAATCGAAAGCGCCGTCCTGTGCCGCAGCCGGCAGGGACTGGAGTTCGATCCGCGGATAAGCCTGCAGGCGTTCGGCGGCGGCGGGAGCGAAAAACAGATCGGCGGGCTTCATCAGCGGTCGCTCGAGATTCCCCGAATACCGCTGGTAGCGCTCCTCGATCTGTTTCCATTCCGCAGCGAGCGCGTCCGCCAGCGGGTCGGCTTCGACCAGCAGACTGTGCGCCGGCAGATAGTCGAACAAGCTCGCCGTGGCGTGCTCCTCGAAGAACAGCGGCAGCCAGGCCTCGATGCCGCCGGGCAACAGGCCCCTGCTGACCTCGGAGTAGATGCGCGAGCGCGCGGGGTCGCCGGGGAAGTATTCGCGATAGCGGCGGCGGAACGTTTCGATGCCGTCCTTGTCGGTCGGGAACTCGCGCGCCGGCAACAGCCGCACCTCAGGCACTTTTTCGGTGGAACGCTGGGTCTCCGGGTCGAACACGCGGATGTTTTCCACCGCTTCGTCGAACAGGTCCAGGCGGTAAGCCGCCTCGGCCCCCATGGGAAACAGGTCGATCAGCGCGCCGCGCACCGCGAATTCCCCCTGCGCCTGCACTTCCGACACGCTCTGATAGCCGGCAGCGACCAGGCGCGCGCGGAACGCTTGCGGATCCAGCCGCTCGCCGACGCGCAGCAGCAAGGCGCGGCTCTCCAGCCAGGCGCGCGGCGGCAGACGTTCCAGCAGCGTGCCGACGGTGGCGATCAGCACGCCGCGCTCCTGCCGCGGCAGACGGTACAGCGCGGCCAGGCGCCGGGAAAGGATTTCCTGGTGCGGCGAGAAGGGATCGTAGGGCAGGGTTTCCGGATCGGCGAAGTGCGTCAGCGGCAGCCGGCCGCCGAGGAAGAAGCGCAGCTCCTGCTCCAGCCGATCGGCGTGCTGCTCGTTGGCGGCGGCAACGACGACCAGCCCGCCGTGGCGCAGGGCGGTTTCCGCGATCGCCAGCGCCTGCGCCGCGCCGGGCAGTCCGCACCAGCGCACGCGCGTGCCAGGTGTGGGCAGCGCGGGTGTGGGCAGGCTCAAAAGATCGCCGGTGGCACGCCGCGGCGCGAGTTCGGGCAGAGCGGAGTCGGACACGGAGCGAAGGGCGGAAACGGCTGCGGATTATCGCGCCATGCAGGCGCATGTGCCAGTTGGGGGACAGGTCGATTGATGCACGCTGTTTTCCAATATGCTGTGATACGCAGGCGATCACTAGAGCGCAGCGCCCCCCGATTCGCTGATCCAGGCCCCACGGAAGGAGGCGAATAATGAGAAACGGTACCTTATTGGGATCGATAGGCTTGTGCGCGTGCCTCCTTTGCGCGTGCAGCAACGGCAGCGGTAGTGTTGCCGATCCCCCCACTTCCAGCTTCGCCTTCGTGAGCCGCCAGGCGGTGTCGGTGTCCGACTGTCCGACGGTGACGGGCCAGAGTCCCAACTGGTGCAACACCTACTGGCCGCCGGCGCTGCGCGGAACGGTCTATCTCTATACCTTCACCGAGACGCGGCTGGTGCCCTCGACCTATCCCACGCTCACGCGTACCGCCTACGTGTACAAGCCGGTCACGACGCTGCCCTTGGTGGGGCGTTATCCGATGCTGGTCTATCTGCATGGCGGAACCCAGACAGCCGATCAGATGTTTTCCCTGTTGCAATTTGCGCAGCTCGCCGACGGGCGCAGCACCCAGCAGCCGCTCTTCTGGGCCGAGAACACGGCGATCTGCCAATACGCTGCCAAGGGCGCGGCGGCCTTCGGCTTGGGCGGTACTTCTTCCACCGGCTTCGTCAACAGCAGCGGCCAGGAATGCGGCGCGACGCTGGCGCAATATTCGCGCCCGACTTCGGCAGGGCCGTTTTACGTCGTCTATCCCAACGGGATTCCGGATTTCGATGGCGGCGGCAATAGCTGGGAAGACGGCCGCACGCCGTCACCGGGGCAGTACGATGCGCCCGATCCGAACCAGCCCAAGCGCGACGACGTGGGTTTCATCGACGCGCTGATCGCCGAGGTCAAGTCGCGCGAAACCGCCGTCGATGCCGGCCGTGTGTATGTCGCCGGCATGTCCAACGGCGGGGTCATGACCCACCGCCTGCTGTGCAATCTCGACAACGCCAGTTACCCCGAACTCGGCCAGGTCGCTGCGTTCGCCGTGCTGGTGTCCTCGATGGCGAACAACCTCTACACCGGCGCCAACGGCATGGAACAATGCCCGCGCGCCGGCAGCACGATCGCGCCCCTGGCGATCTTCGTGGGTTATGGCACGCCCACGCCGGACTCCAATGGCCAGAGGTTCTACGCCAACTGCAATCCCTACAATCCCGGCGATCCGCGTTATCCGAACCTGCCGGCTTGCCCTTACGCGCCGGTTTCCGGCGACGACACCATGCCTTATGGCACTGCGCTCGACACGCGCGGCGGCGTGTTCACCATCAACAGTCCCAGTCTCGGCGACGTGATTTCTTCACCGGACGACCAGGTGTTCTGGCGCCAGTATCTGACCGCCTCCGGCGCCGGCGCCGCCATCGAAACCGACACCAATCTGGGTTACTTCACCCACATTCGCCATTACGATTTCGCCGATTCGCCGGCCGCGCTGCAGGTTTATCAGGTAGATCATGGCTTGCACCAGAACGGCGGCACGCGTTTCGATTACAGCCTCACCGGCCGGGTGTACGACTTCCTGTTCGAGTTCGCCCGACGCAACGGTGCGATCACCACCACCGGTGGCGTTTACGATTCCGCGACCGGCACCTATGACAATCTTTCCGGGATTTATTGAGCACCGCGCCTCGCCGCACGGGTAAGCGCCATTTTCGCGTTGCGGTGCTAGGCTGGGAGGCGTCCGCCCTCATGATTGGAGGCGTCCATGAACGCTCCTGAACATCGTCCGGTCGCCGCGCCCCTTGCGGAACGTTTTCTCACCCACCGTGTCGACAACCAGCCGCCGGAGCTGGCGCCCTACGATCCCTGGAGCACCGATCTGCCGCTGCGCGAGGCCGTGGCGCGCGAGGGCGGCGGCTGGGCGGAAAAAGACATCGCCGCCTTCGCCACGCTGAGCGGCGGCGAGATGATGGAGCTGGGCCGGCTGGCCAACGAGAACAAGCCCAAGCTGCGTGCCTTCGACCGCTACGGCCGACGTTGCGACGCGGTGGAATTCCATCCCGCCTATCACCGCCTGATGGAACTGGCCTTCGCGCACGGCGTTCCCAACTTCGCCTGGCGCCACGGCGAGCGGACCGGCGCCCACGTCGCGCGCATGGCGCTGGCCTATCTGCACAACCAGGCCGACCAGGGCACAAGCTGCCCGCTGACCATGACCTACGCCTGCGTGCCCACGCTGCGGCATCAGCCCGAGCTGGCGCGCGACTGGCTGCCGCGGGTGAGTTCCACCCAATACGATCCGCGCGTGCTGCCCGCCGCCCAAAAGCGCGGCGCGACGGTAGGCATGGGCATGACCGAAAAACAGGGCGGCTCGGACGTGCGCTCGAACACGACGCACGCCTACGCGGTCGGCGCGCGCGGGCCGGGACAGCTCTACGAGCTGGTCGGGCACAAGTGGTTCTTTTCCGCGCCGATGTGCGATGCCCATCTCGTGCTGGCCTATTCGGACGGGGGCCTGTCGTGCTTCCTGGTGCCGTACCTGGCGCCGGACGGCACGCGCAACGCGGTGCGCATCCAGCGGCTCAAGGACAAGCTCGGCGACTGGAGCAATGCCAGCTCCGAGGTGGAATTCTGCGGCGCCTTGGGCTGGATGGTGGGCGAGGAAGGCCGCGGCGTGGCGAACATCCTGGAGATGGTCGCGCTCACGCGGCAGGATTGCATGATCGGTTCGGCGAGCCTCATGCGC
>Ga0209581_1004051_pt1 | contig 12072 bp, 7 predicted proteins | sample Coa_R2_FD_187160 | JGI IMG/M metagenome (GOLD analysis project Ga0209581, IMG submission 187160) | Surface soil microbial communities from Centralia Pennsylvania, which are recovering from an underground coalmine fire - Coalmine... | ecosystem: Environmental > Terrestrial > Soil > Unclassified ...
AATGCGTACTGCCGCATCCCCTTCACCATAGGGGGTTCCACGCGGCATCTGCGGCTGTGGGAGCCTGAGCGCGTCGACAATAGCTTCGGGCTGGTTCCCCACGAGAACGTTCCAGCCGACTTCGACCGTTTCGACCCATTCCGTCTCTTCGCGCAGGGTGACGCAGGGGACGCCGAGTAGAAAGGCTTCTTTCTGCACCCCGCCAGAATCGGTGAGGATACGGTAGGCGCCGCGTTCGAGGGCCAGCATATCGAGGTAGCCCACCGGCTCAATGAAGGTAATATGCTCCCCCCAGGCAAGCCGGTAATCCCCCATACGGGCGCGGGTACGCGGGTGCAGGGGAAAAATGACGGGCAATTCCACGGCGTTCAGCGCGGCGGCAATGTTCCGCATGGCTGCGATATCATCGGTGTTGACCGGGCGATGCACCGTCACCAGCACATAGCCACGCTCAGCAACGTGCAGAAATGGCAAAAGCTCCCGCGCGCGCTGCTCGACGACCGGTTGCACCTGGAGTAACAGGTCATACATAACATCGCCCACCAGTTCGATGCCCTGCGTGATCCCTTCGGCGCGCAAATGCTGGCACGCCGCCTTCGTCGGGCAAAAAAGCTTCTCAGAGAGACGGTCTGTTACCACGCGGTTGATCTCTTCTGGCATGGCACGGTTGAAGCTGCGCAGCCCGGCCTCCACGTGGGCAATGGGAATGCGCAGCTTGGCGGCAGCCAGCGCACCCGCCAGCGTCGAGTTGGTGTCTCCGTACACCATCACCATCGCTGGCCGTTCCCTGAGCAACACCTGCTCAATCGCTTCCAGCATGCGCGCTGTCTGCGCTCCGTGCGAACCGGAACCGCAGTTCAGGTGATAGTCTGGCTCTGGCAGCCCCAGCTCATGAAAAAACTGCGCCGACATCCCGTAATCGTAATGCTGCCCCGTATGCACAATGATCTCTTCGTGATACGTCCGCAGCGCCCTGCTCACCGGCGCTAACTTAACAAACTGAGGGCGCGCCCCCACAATCGATACTACTCGCATAATCTGTATTTCTATGACTATATGAAGCATTTTACAGGAGCAAGGAGAGGATTCTCCTCTTGCTGTTCTTCCCATCTCTGCCTGCTACCGTCGCCTATGGTGAGGTAGCGTATGCCTGCCTCCTCGACCTTCGCACGATCCAGCGCGCGGCGTCCATCCAGCAGCGCGCGGCAGCGCGGAAAACGTCGGAAATCGAAGGTTTGATAGGCCCGGTGGTTGGCCTGAAGCACTATCGCCTGGATAGCAGTTTCATCGCCATCGGCAAGAGGCGTGTAGCCCAGAGCGCGCAGTTCGTCGTCTGTGAAAAGCGGATCATGCGCGTAGACGATCGCGCCGCGTTTCACCAGTTCCTCCTGAAGCAGACGCGCACTGGTGAAGGCGACTTCACGCACATTGCCGCGATAGGTCACGCCCAGAATCAAGACGCCCTGACCCATCAGCGAGCCAGCGACAGACTCGATACGCTGCACGGTATACGCAGCCATGCGGTCGTTGATCTGGCGAGCATGGCGCGGCAATTGCAATGAGGGGTAATGTTCATCCCCGATCTCCTCTACGCCAGCCATGAGGAAGTAAGGGTAGACGGGGATGCAATGACCGCCGACGCCAACGCCCGGTGTGTGGATATGCGAATAGGGCTGCGTGTTGGCGGCTTGAATGGCGGCGCTGACATCCAGACCGTGCGTATCGGCAAAGCAGGCAAATTCGTTGGCAAGCGCAATATTGACATCGCGATACGTCGTCTCGATCAGCTTGACAAATTCGGCCTCATCGGTCGAGGACATGGCTATGATGCTTGCGTCCAGCACAGACTGGTAGAAGGCGACCGCCGCCGCCTGGCTCTCTTCGTTGATGCCGCCCACCACTTTCGGATAGGTCGACAGGTCGCGGAAAATGGAACCGGAAGAGACACGCTCAGGACTGTAAGCAAGGTGGAAATCGCGCCCGGCTGTCAATCTGGAATGCGTTTCGAGGATGCGCGCAAAGCGTCGGGCTGTTGTCCCCACCGGCAGCGTCGTTTCATAGATCACCAGCGTTCCCGCTCGCAGCCCGCGCCCGATGGCTTCGGTAGCGGCATCGATGGCGCTGAAATCCACCCGGTGTTGCTCATCTACGACTACCGGCACAATCACAACCACAATGTGCGCCTGCCGCACCGCCTCAGTCGTATCGGTCGTGGCAGTCAGCCAGCCCTCCTCTACGGCGTCGGCAACGACGGTCACCACTTCCGGCTCCTCCTGCACGTGGGAGACGCCTGCGCTGATTGCCTCAACCACATCGGCATTGATATCACAGCCAATGACGCGCCAGCCATGCCAGATATACTGGATAGCCAGCGGCAGACCGATCTTGCCCAATCCCACGACGGCGACCGTTGACGGGTTGGCAAAGGCCCGAGAAACAGTATTCTGCATCTTTACAATTCCACCTTCACTTCGACAGCCTGCTGAACCTGAGCCGCTTCCCGGCGAGCAGCAGTCTCACTGAGCCGACACACAACCCGCAAAACGGCCAGCCCATCTTCCCCCGAAACTCTGGGCGCGCAATCGTTGCGAATCGCCGCCAGCACATCCTCGTATTCCAGCCGCAGCGGCTCCGCCTTTTGCACCTTGAGACGTGTCATCGTTCCCTCGCTCACCCCCGCCATCGTACGCAGCGTATCCCACGAGGTCGGGGTATAATCATTTTCGTAAAAATAGACATCCTGGGTCAGATAGTTGATCAGGTACATACCGCGCTCGCCCGTCACGCTCAGTTCGCGCACCTTCGTCGGCGTCAGCCAGTTGACATCGAGCATGCCCATTGCTTCGTTGGCGAAATGCAGGATGCCGAGCAGTGCATCCTCGTGCGTCGCGTGGATGCGCTGCTGCGTCTCGGCGTAGACGCGCGTCACCTCAGCATCGGCCAGGTAACGCATGACATCGATATCGTGCGTGGCGAGGTCGAGCGTGACGCCCACGTCGCGAATGCGCGGCGGGAAGGGGCCAAGCCGACGCGCGTGGAGATGGAATAGCTGCCCCAGTTCGCCTGCCACCAGGTGCCGCTTGACCTCGATGATGGCCGGATTGAAACGCTCGACATGCCCGATCGCCAGCTTGACGCCGCGCAGATGAGCAAGCTGGATCAGCGCCGCCGCCTCTTCAGGCGTGCTGGTCATCGGCTTTTCCAGCAACACATTGATCCCCTGATCCAGCAGGTGGGATGCGACCGCGAAATGCAGATAGGTGGGAACGACGACGGAGACCAGATCGGGCGCGGTCCGCTCCACCATCTGCCGGTAATCGCTGAAACCGGCCACGTGGAAGCGGTTCACGGCCCGCTGCAAGTTCGCGTCAAGCGAATCAGCCACTCCAACAAGCTCTATCTCATCTTCATTGAAATCACGCAAGACACGCAGGTGATTCATACCCATTGCACCCGCGCCAACAACGGCAACCTTTACGCGCATAATCGCAGCACCTCGGACGTAATCGTTGCCAGCTCCTCCTCACAAAGGGCGGGATGAACCGGAAGAGACAGCACCTCTTGCGCTGCCCTTTCGGCAACAGGCAGGCGGCCATCGTGCGCGCCGACAATGCGAAACAGGGTAGGATGCTCGCGATAGAACGGCTGCCGGTGAATGGGCCGGGGATAATGGATACCTGTCCCAATACCACGCTCCCCCAGCCTCGCCGCCCACTCATCGCGCTTCTGCGGCACGCGGATCGTATATTGATGATAGACATGGCGGCATCCAGCTCGCACCACCGGCGTCTGTACCGCCTCGTGCAGTGCTGCCGTCAGAACAGCCGCGTTGGCGATGCGCTGCCGGGTGAAGCGTTGCAGTTTGTCCAGTTGCGCCATCCCCAGCGCAGCCTGCATCTCCGTCATGCGCAGGTTATAGCCCAACGTCAGGTGGCGATAGCGTTCCTGCTGTCCGTGATTGCGCAGGAGCCGCAGCCGTTCGGCAAGGGCGGTGTCGTTGGTGGTAATCATGCCGCCTTCGCCCGTTGTCATATTCTTGGTGGCATAAAATGAGAAGCAGCCGGTGCCGAAGCTGCCCGCCATCTGGCCGTCGATGCTCGCCGCGTGTGCCTGGCAGGCATCCTCAATGAGAGCGAGACGATAGGTCGCGGCCAGCGATTCGAACTGGCGCATCGCTGCCGGATGCCCGTAGAGATGAACCGGCAAAAGGGCCTTTGTGCGCGGAGTAATCGCGGCCTTAACCTGGGCCGGGTCAAGGTTAAAGGTATCGGCTTCGATATCGACAAAAACCGGAGTCGCGCCCGCCATCAGAATGGCGTTAGCGGTCGCGGCAAAACTGAAAGGAGTCGTAATCACTTCATCACCAGGGCCAATATCGTGCGCCAGCAAGGCCAGGTGCAGCGCCGCCGTCCCTGAAGAAACAGCAACCGCCTCCCTCACCTGGCACAGCTCAGCAAAACGCCGCTCAAAGGCGGCCACACGACTGCCCTGCGCCAGCTGGCCGGAGGTCAGCACGTCAAGGACGGCCTGTCTCTCCTCAGCCCCCAGTACAGGGGATGCAATAGCAATCATCTTCCACTTTTCCTCTTCCACCACAGGATTGCAGACTTCGCCATGCAGGCAAAGCCCATGTATATTTCTACCTGCCAGTATAGGCGTGCTGTCAAATGAAAAGCGTCTATTTGATGAAACTTTCCCCGGAAATGGCACGTGAAACTGGTGTATACAGAACAATTATGAACTACCCGCAACTTCAGCAAGCAGAGGGGAGACAAAGATGAGCAGCTACACAAAAGACAATATTCACACGGGCATGCACGTCTATTCCTCAGATGACCACGACGTGGGCCATGTGGCAGCCGTTTATCCCGACTCATTCGAAATTCACAAAGGGTTCTTTTTCCCGACCGACCGCTATATCCCGTACAGCGCGATAGCCTTTATCGAAAACGACCGCGTCGTGTTAACCATGCCTGCCGATGTCATCAAGGACAAAGAGTGGACCAAACGCCCGGATTATGAAGACCACCTGGGCGACCCGCTCCAGCTGCTTTACGATCAGGGACACGGCGTCCCCAACCCCTTCAACGAGGAGCCGCAGAACCCTGACCGACCATAAATTTCCCTGACGAAACCGGATGTCACCTTGCATCGTATCTGTCTATGAGTTCTGTACTTTTTCCAATCAAGCCAGAATACGGTTAGAACCTGATTCGATCTAGGGTAATTACCCGATTGCTATGGTCTGCTCCATTCTTTACAATAGAAGCAACAAAATAGAGAATGGAGAAGTATCATACAGCGCCAGCATGCTACTCGGCTCGGCCTGTGAGTGCTGACCACGAGGCCATACGGAGTCCGGCAGCTGATTTTGTCGGTAAGTTTCCCGAAGGGAGCGTGGAATTATGGCAATTGTAAATTCTGTCACGGCTGTGCGACAGCCTGCGCACGATGATTCTGCTACGGCAGCAATGTTTCCCCCCGATGGTAATACTGAATATACCAGAGATATAGCTTCACTGCACGTCAAAAGCGTACCGGAACGGATCACCGAACCGCTGGCTCCCCTGGATGAGGTGGAGAGCAGTGATGTGTTACTCGCCGATGACGCCGATGAACTGGAAGACGGCGGCGAAGAAGATATCCTGGAAGGAGAATTTCTCGCACCAGCGCGCCACTCCCATGCGAATGGCGCACGGCAGGCAAGTGGCGCTGAAGATGCTTTTCAGAGCTACCTGCGGGATATTCGTGGGTTGGGGTTGCTGACGCACGCGGAAGAAATCGATCTGGCGCAACGGGCCGCCCGTGGAGACGAAAGCGCGCGCCGCACCCTGATCGAATCGAATCTGCGCCTGGTCATCGCAATAGCGCGCCGCTATACCAGCACAGGCGTTCCCTTGATTGATCTCATTCAGGAAGGCAACCTCGGCTTGATGCGCGCCGCCGAGAAATTTGATTATCGTCGCGGCTGTCATTTCGGTACCTATGCCACATGGTGGATTCGTCAGGCGGTGAGCCGCGCCGCCGGAGAGCAGTCCCGCCTGATTCATCTGCCAGAACACGTGGCGACCCGCCTGCGCAAAGTTCGCCGCGTCGCCGCACAGCTCTCGCAGGAAAACGGCCTGGACCCGCTACCTGAACAAATCGCCGAAGCCTGCAACATCGATGTCAACGAGGTTATCGACCTCCTCGGCGTCATCGAACAGCCCGTCTCCCTCGACGCCCCCGTCGATGATGAAGCCCGCTACTCCCTGGCCGACACGCTGGAAGATAGCACCACGCCTGCCCCGGCAGAGACGGCCTCCCAGCATCTGCTCGGCGAAGAATTGCACCGCGCCCTTGCCATGCTCACTCCACGCGAACGCGCCGTCATCACCCTGCGCTACGGTATCGGCGATGGCCGCAGCCGCACGCTGCTGGAAGTCGGCAAAGAACTCGGCATCTCCCGCGAGCGCGTGCGCCAGCTTGAAGTTGTTGCCCTGATGAAGTTGCGCGGCATCAGCAGCAACGTCTCCCTGCGTGAGTGCGTCTGAAGGCTCACAGTCCGGGAAAACATACAAAGCGAAAGTGTGCTGCCAGTGAATGCAGCACACTTTCTTTTCGCCTGGCTCAACAACAAAAGAGAAGAGCGAGCAACATCTCTCTCGACGAAACGTATAAACTATGTTAAACTTGCCAGCAAGAGCTATAGGACGATAAAGATAGTAGCAGCTCATTAAGGAGGGCCATCTATGGCAACCTGTGTATCCTGTGGCGCCGATGTCAGCGGGAAGAAGTTCTGCCAGCAGTGCGGCACGCCCGTGCAGGCGACAGCGACGCCTGCGCCCGCGACAGTCAGCGCATCATCTGAACCAGTTGTAACACCGGCAGCGCCGAGTGTTTGTCCTCGTTGCAATGGAGAAGTGAAAGCAGGAGCGGCCTTCTGCATGCATTGCGGCTCCTCATTGAGTCCGCACGTGACCCAGGCTACAACTCCCTCGCAGCCTATGATGCATACCTGCCCTGCCTGCCATACGCAGGTTCCCATTGAACATGCCTTCTGTAGTAACTGCGGGCAGCCCATCGCAGCAGCGACAGCAGCCCCGGCTCCGCTGGCGGCAACGCCCAGCTTCTGCACCAGCTGCGGAACCCAGAACGCGCCGGGCGTGAAATTCTGCGCCAGTTGTGGAACTCCTATGGGAGCAGGAACACCGGCTCCTCAGCCCTATGTGCAGTCAGGTCAGTACCCACAATACCAGCAGCAACAACCCTACTCGCAGTATCAGCAGCCTCAGCAACCGTATGGACAGCCTCAGCAGCCGTATGGGCAGCCACAATATCAGCAACCCTACGGGCAGCCGCAGCAGCCATATGGACAGCCTTACGGGCAACCCCAACAGCCCTACGGACCACCTAACCCATACGGACAGTATCCGCAGGCACCGATGATGGGCCAGCAGCCAATGGTATTGCGCTGCCCCGTCTGCATGGCCATGTCGCCGGTAGGCTCGACCAACTGTCCCAGTTGCCACACCAGTCTCGCCGGTATCGTTCCCACGCCCGCCAGTATGCCCACGCAGAACCAGCAAGGAGGCATGCTCGGTGGCCTCTTCGGCGGTCAGGGCCAGGGTGGCAATATGATGGTGGGCGCGCTGGGCGGCGCAGCAGCCGTGATCGGCGGCGAAATGCTACTGCACGGCGTTGAACGCGATCTCATGGGCGGCGGCAATGATTATGGTGAAGGGCGTCACCATCACCGAGACGAAGGGATGCTCGGCGATCTTGGTAACCTTGCCAACGATCTCGGCCTCTAGGTTTTTCTACAGACGAGATGAGCTAGCATGGTTCATCTCGTCTCTTCAGCTTTGCCCCAAATGGGCTATCTCTTCCCCCTTTCTTCCCTTCTCTGTTGCGATACGTGTTGAAACAGTCTATAATACGCGGGAACAAGCCTTCTCTTTGTGACATAGAGATGTACATTGACCGGACGCTTTTGTCTATCTTTCTTAAGGAGTTGGAAGTCTCATCGCCGTGCCATGCGCGACGGCGGAACATGAGGCTTCGAATAAATAAACAGGAATGAATTACCGAAAAACAACATTACGCAATGGTTTGCGTTTATTCACTACCCGCATGCCGGGCATGCGTTCTGCAAGCATTGCTTTCTTTTTTACCGTCGGTTCCCGCTACGAGCCGGATGCCATCGCGGGCGTCTCACACTTTATTGAACATATGCTTTTTAAGGGAACGCGCCACTATCCCAATGCCCGGCTCATTTCAGAAGCAATTGAGGGCGTTGGCGGCTCTTTCAATGGCAGCACCGGCAAAGAGCTGACCTGCTATACCGCGCGCGTACCGGCAGATCAATTGCCTGTCGTGCTGCACGTCCTGGCCGATATGGTGCGCTACCCTCTCTTCGAGGCAAAAGAGATCGAAAAGGAACGCGGCGTCATTATCGAGGAACTGAGCGCGACCCACGATGACCCGCAGGAATGGTGCAGTTTGCTGGTCGATCAGGTGATGTGGCCCAATTTGCCGCTGGGTCGCGACGATGCAGGCTTTATCGAGACAGTTGCGCAGTTGCAGCGCGAGCAGATGCTCAGCTATATGCATACGCACTATCTGCCCAACACGCTGGTTCTCAGCATCGCCGGCAACATCGATCACGAAAACGTCATCGAGCAGGTAGAGCAACTCTTTGGCGACTGGGAGGCAGGAGAACTCCCACGCTGGCAAGAGAGCCTGCCGCCGCCCGATGCCACGCCGGTAACCATGATTCAGAAGGAGACCGAGCAAACCAATATCTGCCTGGCGCTGCCCGGTGCTTCTCATTCTTCGCCCGGTTATTACCCGGTTCTCTTAATCAATGGCATTCTTGGCGATGGCATGAGTTCGCGCCTCTTCCAGAGCATTCGCGAGGAACAGGGCCTGGCTTATGATATCGGCAGCTATATCAATACCTACTATGAAACAGGAAATCTGGTGATCAGCGCCGGAGTTGACCCATCACAGACCGAGGCAACGGTGCGCGCTATCCTGCAGGAACTGGCACACCTATGTACAACTCCTGTAGCAGAGGATGAGCTTGAACGCATCAAAGCCTATATGCGGGGGGGCATCCAGCTCGGCCTGGAGGGAACGCAACAGGTCGCATCCTGGCTGGCAGGCCAGGAGAGTTTGCGCAATCGCGTGATGGAGGTTGAAGAGGTCATCGCCCATATCAACGCGGTCACCCCGGCTGACATCCAGTATACAGCACAAAGCTGCTTTGCCCCACAGTGGAGGCGGCTCGCCATTATCGGACCTGACCACCCACGACAGGCAAAGCATTTCGAGCAGTTACTCAGAAGCCTGTAAAGGGCCTCCTCCGGCCCGGCGCCGTTCCGGCTAGAGCAGAACGGCCCGGACCGGAGACTTCTATCACGTCAGGACGGCATTGCCGGTGGCATGGCAAAGCGGGAGAGGAGACAAGATTTTATGGCATCAGCAACGCTTCGCGATTATTTGCAGGATACGGAGGACGCCATCAGCGCGGGCCGCATTGATGAGGCACAAACCCGGTGCCAGCGCATTTTGAGCCATTTTCCAGAGTCGCTTGAAGCGCAACGCCTCCTCGGTGAGGTCTATCTGGCCCAGGAGCAACTGGAAGAGGCCCAGCAAACCTTCGACTGGATTCTGGTCAATGACCCGGAGAACATCGTCGTCTATTGTGACCGCGCCCTCATCTGCGAGCGGCTGTCAGATTACGATACGGCCCTGGACTGCTACCAGCAGGCATACGAACTCAGTCGCGGCGATAGCCAGATACGACATGAGTTCAACAAGCTGAGCGCCAGAGCGGGGCAACAGGGTTTCATGCTCTCGCGAGCGGGCCTGGCTCGTCTCTACATGCGCGGCGATCTGTTGCCCCAGGCCATACAGGAGTGGGAGGCCGTGCTTGCTGCCACCCCCGATCGCCTCGATGCTCGCGTCGGCCTGCTTGAGACCTGCTGGCGTGAAGGTCTCTTTGAGCAGGTTGAAGAACTGGCAGGCACCATTTTGAGCGATGTCCCCGGCTGCCTCAAGGCTCTCCTGCTACTCGCGCACGTCATCTCATCGAAAGACATGCAACGCGCTGAAGAACTCATGCGGCGCGCTGCAATGCTCGATCCCGACCTGATTATGGCCAGAGAACTCTTCAGCGACCTGCTCGTCAATCAGCCGCGAGACCCGTTCTTACAACTGCTCAAACAGGAACCGGTCACGCTGCCCGACCCATCCTCTGCTGTCTCTGCCTCTCTGGGAACCGCACGGAGTACAGCAGCAGCCACAAATGGCTCACAGGACGCACCAACTTCACCCTCTGAGTCCCTCTTTAGCTGGAGTAGCCTGGATACGCTCATTGTCGAGGCTGGACAACCAGTTCAGGCAGAGCAGGATATTCCCACCTTTGCCTGGTCGAGCAATAGCGCACTGGATATCAACCCGTGGGGCGCCATCGATCAACTCGCCGCACAACCAACCGCCAGTGTGCCAGCGCCAGAAGCGCAACCCACATCACCGGTTGAACCATCCTCCTCGCAGGAAGCGGGAGCATCCGGGCAGCAGGAAGACCAGTTTACCGCACCGGCAGCCGATGATACCTTTGCCATGTGGCACAATACATCAGCCGCGAGCGAGAGCAGCGCATGGGCAACGGAAGCCGACGAAGAAACTGCGCTCCCCACACCCCCGGCATGGCTCGATATGCTGACCAGAAGCGGACGGCCTCAAGCGTCATCCACTCCGCCAGCCTCATCCGCTCCACCCGCTTCCGCATCGAACACAGGCAAAGGGAACCCCACCAGCGCACTCATCTCTGGATCTGAGGCCGGTTCGCCCAACGCAGGAACAGGGCCGCTTTCCCCGAAATCAGCAACACCCTGGGATGATACCTTGCCAGTAGCCCCGCTTACCACGAACGATGAAGATGAAGCATTCTCCTTTGGCCCGGACTGGCTTAAATCGCTGGGCGCGGAAGTTCTGGAGAACAATACCGCTTCCACTCCGGCCACCATCGAACCCGCGAGACCGGTGGCCGAGGAACCACCCGTTGCCGGTCCGGCACCATCCGGTGAATTTGAGTTCTGGCAGGAATCCTCCTGGAGCAGTAAGACCGGTGAAGCAAGCCAGCAGGAAGCCCCGACCCATTCCTGGCTCGACCAGGCGGATAGCCTGACGGCAAACTGGCAAACACCTGTTGACCCCTGGATGGAACAGAGTGCGCAGCAGGATCAACCAGCGTCGCCAACTCTGCCAGCTTCAGAGATGCAACAGGCCCCTATCGATCCCTGGACAGAGACGCCCGCATCAGGCCAGGCAGAACAGGGGCCGGAGGTAGAGCGACAGCTTGCAACCCTGGAAACGCTGGAACGCGACCTGTTCGCGCAAGGCTTCGTACCCCTGGAACCCGGTTCCCTCGCAACAATTGCCGGAGAAGAGGATCTCTCTTCGGCCCTGGCACCGTTTAGCCGCAAGGTAGAGCCACCGGTGCAACCTGCACCCGTATACGAAGAACAGCCAGATTCGCAGCCACAGCAGCTAACTGCATCACAGAGCCGCCCGGCACAGGCACAGCCGCCTGCACCTGTAACACCGTCCGCGACAACGCCCGCCGAAGCGACTGAGGAGCCACTGTGGCAGGCAACACCTGCACCATCGCTCTCTGCACCGACCGGAGGCAGCGCCATACAGGAACTGCTGTCACATCAGCCCCGGCAATCACCAGAACAAATGGCAGATACATCACAACCTGCCCCCGCCACACCAGCACCAGACGTGCAGACGGCGCAACCGGTTTCTACCGTCCCGAAAAAGCCGACTCCTGCCCCCGAAGTCACCCTGGACGAACTGGAACTGACGATGAGACGGCCTGTCGTAAAGTTGCAGCCAGCGGCACACAAACCGATTGCGCCAGCAGGGCCGGGGCAGGCAGAGGCCGTCAGCCGAAGCAGACCGGCTGCGAGCGCGGCCAGCGAGAACAACCTGAGCTACAAAGAGCGGCTGCGCAAAGGCTACCATCACCAGCTCGCCGGTGATTACGACGAGGCCATGCAGGAGTATCGTGTTATTATC
>Ga0209581_1004052_pt1 | contig 12072 bp, 10 predicted proteins | sample Coa_R2_FD_187160 | JGI IMG/M metagenome (GOLD analysis project Ga0209581, IMG submission 187160) | Surface soil microbial communities from Centralia Pennsylvania, which are recovering from an underground coalmine fire - Coalmine... | ecosystem: Environmental > Terrestrial > Soil > Unclassified ...
TCTCACACCTTCAACTTCTTCAAATACGGCACGCTCTCGCGCATATAATCTAGATTCATCTCAACAAAATAATTCTTGATCCCGCCCGTTTTCGCCGCAGTAAAAATTCGCTTCCAATCGAGCGTGCCCTGCCCAATCGGCACAATCTTCTTTTCAGTTGCCGACCACCCCTGCGCGTGCATGGAGATGAACCGCCCTGGATATTTCGTGAAGTACTCGGCCGCGTCGAATCCTTGGCTGATGGTCGAGACCTGAAACTGAAACTTCACCAGCTTCGGATCAAGAAGCTCAAACAGCACATCGTACGTGCGCTTGCCATCGACGGTCGAAAGCTCAAATCCTTCGTTGTGTAGCCCCTGTTGTATCCCTGCCGCATGCGAGGATTCGGCCATCTTGTTATATTCATCGGCCGCGCGCTTCACATCGTCCATCGTCGGATTTCGCGGCCCGCCCAGGCTCGGCACCATCATCTGCGTCAGCCCAATCTCCTTCGCCCACGCAATCCGCCCCTGTAGATCCTTCCGCAACTCATCGATACTGAAGTGCGAACTATGGCACGTCAGATTGAGGTCGCTCAAGAGTTTCCGCAGCTCAGGCCCTTTGTAGTTGCCGACCACCGCAAACCCGGCTTTGGCGTAACCAACCGGTGAACACAACTCAATGGCCTGGAATCCTGCGTTGGCCAGTTGCTTGAGCGTTCCCGGAAAATCCTCTGCAATCATTTTTCGGACTGGGTACGTCTGGCACCCGATCGGCAGCCCCAGCGGATTCGCCCGGAGCGGAACACGCGACGCCACTCCCGCCACCGCCGCGCTCTGTATGAATTCCCTTCTGGAAACTTTCACCATGGAGACAATTTCTCACACCGAGTGCGACGTGGCGCACGCTTCAGCGTGCTGGCGGCGGCTTCAGCCGCCGCTCCCCTCAAAAAATCAACTTCAGCCCCAATTGCAGCAACCGCGGCTCATGCGCCTTATTCGGCATCAGGAAATTCGAATCCGGGCAGCCCGTGTTATTCGCCGTAAAGCAACTCAAAGTATTATTCACCTGATTGAACTGCGTGTGATTGAACACATTGAACGCTTCCGCGCGGAACTCGAAGTGCGCTCTTTCCGTAATGTAGAAGTTCTTGAACAGACCCATATCGAAATTCAGCCGGTCCGGGTTGCGCAACAAATTGCGTCCCGCATCGCCGAATGTAAGGCCGGTGGGCGCCGCAAAGGCAGTGGGATTATAGAGCACCGGGCCAAGCACGCCGGCCACGGCCTTCTGGGGCGGAGTGCTCCAGGGATTTCCCACGACATCCGCGAAGCCGCCGCTAATGCCCGTGCCGTTCCCGACACCAGGTCCGGGGTAGAGATTGTTGCCGCTGCTGACCTGCACGCTGAAAGGCGTACCGGTCGCATAGCTAGTCAGGCCCGACAGTTCCCAGCCGCCAAACAATTTGCCCGCCAGGCTCTTATGGTTCGATAGCAACGGCAAATCGAGAACATACCCAACCGTCAGAACATGCGTCTGGTCGAAATTCGAACTAGCCCGCGTCAAATGCAGATTGTAGGAATCGAGGAAATTCGTGTCATAGCGATCCGAGGAGTCATCGATGGAGTGGCTGTAGGAATAGGCCAGCGTAATCTGAGATCGTCCGGCAGTTCGGCGCAGCGAAACCTGTAACGCATTGTAAATGGAGTTCGCTTGCTGCTCGATGTAACTGATGTTGTTGTAGCCTTGATACGGCCGGTATGGGTCGGCTGCGTTGCCGCAGACCACCGACAAGTCTTGTGCCGCAAGCCCGGTAATCGTCTTACCGTTCACGACCGCGCTCACGTTCGGCAGGCCATAGTTCGTGACCGTCCCACACTCCGTGGCGCTAACCGGCTGTCCCTGTCGGAACGGGTTCTGGCTCCTCGGCACAGGCAGTAACTGGTTCAGGTCGATCTGGTCGGATAGATGCGTCCCCTTGCTGCCAACGTAAGAAATGGTGCCCACCGTGTTGTGCGCGATGTCGTGTTGAATATCGAAGTGCCATTGCTGCACGTAAGGCCAGCGTACCTGCTGCGCGTAAGCCGTCGGCCCGGTGGTCCCGAACAAACCCGCGCCTCCAATGTTTGTGTAGCCCGTGATGTTGTACTGCGTCGGCGTCAGCATCGTCGGCGGGTTGCCTTCAAGACCCGAGATCGCCTCGTTCCCATTCAGATGCTCGAAGAAAATGCCGTATCCGCCGCGAATGGCCCATTTCCCATCGCCGAAGGGATCCCATGCAAATCCAAATCGCGGAGCAGGATTGAACAGATGTCCCTTCATGCAACCAGCCGGAGTTCCGTTCTTGCCGCAAGCCGCAAACCCGTCATAAAAGTTTCCTGACCCGGGAATCAGATCTCCCGCCACTCCTGTGACATCGCCGTTTACGTCAATTGCCGGTGCGTTGGCCGGGTTGTACAACGACGGGAAGAAGTTATAGAAATTGTGATACTTCTCCGGGTATGTCCCAAACAGGCTAATTCTCAGTCCAAGGTTCAGCGTTAGATGCGAGCTCACGTGCCAGTCATCCTGTATGTACGGCTCAAAAATCTTTGATCGATAGTAATACTTGATCTGCTGATTAGTCTGATAGAAGCTTCCGATTCTACCTGCTAAGAAATCCGCCCAGGGATTACCCGTAGTCACTGTCGAGGTGTTGTAAAAGCTCAAGAACCCCTGGGTCTCGGCGCTGGCGTCTTCGTTCTTCTGCAAGGCTTCAAAATAGAATCCGGCGTAAATGTTATGCGAACCGGCGCTCTTCGCGATCTGGTCGCGATAGGTATAAGTCGGATTCGAATTCGTCCAAGGATATCCGGCTGCATCGGCCGTGAATCCACCGCCGCTTCCGTACGGAGACCCGATCGAAACTCCCGGCAACTTCCCCCCGAATCCGTTATTGAATAAACCGGTCATCGTCATCGAAGGCGGGCGTGCCACCACGCCGGTCGGAGTCAGAAAGATGTGATCCGTGGTATAGGAAAACGTAAATTCATTCAGAAGCGTCGGCGAAATACTGGTCGCCATGTGCGCCACCATGCTGACGCCCGGTCCGACAAAGTTCGTTGTCTCGGTCGGGAAGGTATCGCTGCTCCATAACGACGTTGGTGTAACCGTATTCCAGGAATCGTGAATGAACCGGTAGAAGAAGTGATTGTTGTCGTTGAAATTATGATCGATCCGAACTAACTCTTCGCGCCAGTTCGTCGGAGTACTCAGGGTGCCGTTGAAATAGGATTGGAAGCCGTTGTCCGTGGTCGGCGCCGGGATCATCGGCATGATCGATTGCGCGTTCGAGTCAATCGGAACCGTGTTGTTCGGATAATAAGCGCCCGTGGCCGGGTTCACCGGACAGTTGGGAAATCCCGCCGTATCCACCGGGCTGCCGCCCGTCGGGCAAACGTCGTTGAAGATCCCATGCCGTTCGGCATTCGAAGGCACCTGCACATCGAAAGTCTGTGGCGTCCTCTCTTTCCGCCATTCCTCGCTGAAGAAAAAGAAAGTCTTGTCTTTAGACTTGTTATACAGGCCCGGAATCCATACGGGTCCGCCAATCGTATATCCGTAATCGTTCTTCTTGTAAGGCGGATTGTCCGTCGCAAAGAAGTTACGCGCATTGAACGCGTCATTGCGCACAAACTCATACAAGTCGCCGTGGAACTCTTTAGTTCCGGATTTGGTCACGGTCTCCACTGTCCCCGACCCGTTCCGGCCATACTGTGCGCCATAATTCGAGGTCAGTACTTTCACTTCGGCAATTGCATCCACACTGGGATACACGTTGATGGTCCCGTTGCTGCCCGAGTCCATGTTGTCGCCGCCGTCCACTTCCCAGTTGTTGTATTCCGTGCGGCCGCCATTCACGCTCCACGCGACGCTGCCATACACGCCCACCGTCCCCTCATCTTGGCCGGTCTGATTGGTAACTCCCGGAGTCAGGCTCATCAACTGTGTGAAATTCCGCCCGTTCAGAACGATCTGGCTGATCTCTTTGCCCGTAACCACGCCGGACAGTTCCGCTGTCTCGGTCTGTACCTGGGTCGTTGACGCCTCAATCTGTACCGTGGTTTTGACTGCCCCAACCGTCAGCGTGGCGTCGGCGCGGGTACGCTCGGCCACGCGCAGCACGATTCCTCTGGTTTGAAAATCATTGAATCCGGTCGCGCTTATATTGACGTTGTAAATCCCCGGCGGAATCGCGGCCTGCAGATATTCGCCATCCGCATTCGTCGTGGTTTTATAAATCGTGCCTTGCTGCGTGTTCGTGATGGTGACACTTGCGTTGGGCACAACGGCCCCGCTGTTATCGCGCACCGTGCCGGTAATGGAGCCGGTGCCCTGTGCCAACATCGGCAACGAGCTGCACACAAAAACGGCCAGCAGCAGCGCTGACCTCGAAAAACCTCGATACATGTGTTTGCCCCTGCTGCTTACCCGAGTTCAGCTCACAGAACTCGATCTCGCTTGGTACTGTAATCGCGAACATACAATTTGTCAAGATATTCTCAAGAAAATGCCAAGAGGTTGTAAGGTTCTGGCGCTGTATGCTATATGCGCTCTCGCCTTCGGGCAATCCATTCGTGAGTTATACGATCGAACGCAGCAGGCGCTGGCCAGCGGCGACTTAGCTGGTGCTGAAACTGCCATCCGCCAAATTCTCGCCATGGCCCCCAATGACCCGGGTGCGCACGGCAATCTGGCGGTCGTTTATATGCGCCGCCAGCAATGGGAACAGGCTTTGGCGGAATTGCACACCACCGAGCGTTTGGCGCCCAATGTTGCCGGCGTTCGGCTCAACATAGCACTAATCTATTACCATCAGAATCGTTTTCAATTAGCCATCCCGCAGCTTGACGCTTTTCTGCGCAAGCAGCCGGACTCTTCGCAGGCCACTTACCTTTTGGCGCTGTGTGATGTATTTACCGCGCGGTATGCGGCCGCGCTGCCGCTGCTCCAGACGCTTTGGGATACGCACTCCACCGATTTGGCTTTTCTGTATGTGATGGCTGTGGCCGCAAATGGCGCTCACCGCGACGATTTGGAGAAAAGGGCGATTGATCGAATGATGGACGTTGGAAAGGGCTCTGCGGAAGTCCACCTCTACATCGGAAAAGCCTATCTCTCCCGCCAGCAGGATGAAAATGCCCGGAAGGAATTGGAGACAGCGGCAAAACTGAATCCCCGGCTTCCCTTCGTTCACTATTTTCTCGGCGCTGTCGCGCGGCGTTTAGGCAATCAGACCCACGCGCGTGATGAGTTCCTTGCCGACGTCGCAATCGAGCCGGATGTCGCGCTCGATTACGATCAGTTGGGTTCCGTCTCCCTGGCGCTCTCACAATACTCCGAAGCCGAGCGATATTTCCGGCAAGCCATTCGCTTACAACCGGACCTGGCCAGCTCGCATTTCGGACTGGCAAAGATTCTCGAACAGCGAAAAGATTGGAAAGACGCGCTGGCTCAGATCGATACGGCTGAGCGCCTGGCGCCCGATAGCGCGACCATTCACTACGTGCGCGCCCGCATCCTACGCGGCAACGGGCGGGAAGCGGAAGCCAAACGGGAACTCCTCGCGGCCTCGCGCATGCAAGCCTCCGCTCGCGACAAACTCCAGGAACTGATCAGCGGAAAAAACACTCCCGACCCCGACCTCCCATCGCCACGCTAACGCCGCAAATTTGATCAACCAGCAGAGCCGCGACCGCGAGGGAGCGGTTTTTCCGGGAGCGAACGACACCGCAACAGAGGCGGAAGCGTAAGCGACCCCGGATCGGAACCCTGAGCGTAAGCGAGGGGCCGCGACCGCCAGGGAGCGATTTTCTCTACTTCTTCGGCGGTGGCTCTTGCACCGGCCCGAACGTAACCGTCGATTCCGCCCCGAACCGCTTGTAATTCATATACCGGATCACCACGCGAATCCGCTGGGGCCAATCCCGGAAATACAGCGTGTCGTCGGCATACGTCTCCACCGGAAACAGCCACTTGCCATCGATTTCGCGCCGGATCGTGGTGAAATGCGGAAACAGGTTCTGCTCCCGCAGCGTATCGATCTGCGGAACCGCCTGCCCCTCGCTCCGCACCACGCCGAAATCCGATTCCCGCACCCACAGCGTTCCCTCGAAGAATCGCTGTCCGGAAAGAATCTGCTTCGGCCGCACATACTCCACGAAGCAGAGCTGCCCATCCATCGTCTGTTCGCCTTTGTATTCGCCTTCATACATCCAAACTTTGTCCGAGGTCAGCAGAAACGGATCGATATTCCGAATATCGTTGAAATCTTCGGGAGTCAGCTTAATGCGCGTCAGCGTATTCTTGGGTGCCTCCACAATCTGCTCATACCGGCCCCGGTTCGGCGAAAAGGTGACGTCCAGAACTTCGTGATATTGTCCGGTCACCGCCCCCTGCTGATTAAATTCCTGAATGGTAATCGACTGCCGGTACGTATAGTCGTCCCGCGCGATCGCGTTTTGGGTTTCCCGTTCTGCGATTTTCTTGAGCAGTCCCGGAGGCGGCTCGGCGGCCGCCAGCCGGCAACCGGCGCAAACGAAGGCTGATGCTACGATGAGGGCGATGTTTCGGACGATCCGTCCGTTTTTCATAGCTTTAGTGTGCTCTTGGATAGTGCTGTTGGCGGCCGCGCTCTACTATTCGTCTGCGCGTCCGCATTCTCATTGGATCATGACAGCCGCTCTCCCCGCGTTTCTGCTGGAAGCCTTCTTCTACACAGGTTCCATCAATGAAGAGACGCGAATGTGCCTCGCTCGAATACGGGGGTCCACACGACAAGCCGCGCTTTTATGGCTGACCGCGGTACTGCCCTATTTGGTCTTCAGCTTCGCGGCAGGCACGTTTCAGCGAAACGCGTTCTATTTGCTGGCGCTGTTATCCGCGATTCTGGTGTTTTGGTTTGTGCTGACGCCGCGCCGCATCTCCTACGACATCGGCTTTCTCGTGATTGCCGCCGCCCCCATCCTGATGCGGGTCTTCCGGCGCATTTATATCTCACCCGATCCACAATTGCGGATCGATATCCTCGGCCATCTTATGTGGATCAGGCTGGGCATTGTGGCGCTGCTGGTGTTCCGCAAATGGAATCCGGGCTCGTTCGGCTTCTGGCCGCGCGCGCATGAATGGCGCACCGGCATGCTTTGGTACGGCTTCGCCATCGTGCCGATTGTGGCATTAGCGCTCGCTATTCATGATGTCCGTTTCGAACCGGTCGCGGGAAGCTGGTGGCAAATCGTCGGAATCGGCTTGGGCACGTTTTTCGGGGTCCTGTGGGTGGTCGCGCTCAGCGAAGAACTGTTCTTTCGCGGAGTGATCGAGCGGGCTATGTTGAAAAGCTGGCAATCGCCTGTGCTGGCCGTGGGCCTCTCGGCGCTCTTCTTCGGCAGCGTCCATCTCTGGTTCCACCAGTTTCCGGATTGGCGGCGCGCATTGGTAGCCGGAGTCTTAGGCGTCGCTTGCGGTATTGCCTATCTCCGCGCCGATAGCGTCCGCGCCTCCATGGTGACGCACGCCTTTGTGGTCGCCACCTGGCGCATGTTCTTCAAGTAACCCCAACCAGCTTCAACCAGCAGCATCCATAACCGCGAGCCCACGTTTGAACAGCAGGCGCGCTCAAAGAACCGATCGAAAACCTCCATCGTCCAGTCCCGCAAAGGAGCCGGAGGCCATGCCCGGTGGTGCACTACCGAAAAATCGTACTCATGAAAGACCGCCAGCCCCCGCGCGGTTGTCGTGCCCTCATCACGTATGCGGATCTGCCGGACATCGCTGTAGGCTATCATCGGTGGAAACACCCATCAGGATGCGCGGGCGCTAAGCGCTGAAAGCTGAAAGCGAATCGCTTTTCCCCCCTTACCGCCGCATGAGCACTCGTCTCGACGCTTGGTTGTTGACTCGGTGAATCAACAACTTAGCCTGACTGCCGCCCCAACCCAAACCCATTCACAACCTAAATCACTTTTAGATTCAGGAACTTACCGGAAAACGCTTGGAACGCCATGCGATACTGGTATCGAAATAAAATTTAGAAAACGCCGGACGAGACGCCGCTCTCTTCCGGCGTTTTCTTTTAGGAGTCAACCCAAAATCATGTCCACACCTGCCCAAGTCGCCGCGAATCAGGCGAACTCGCAACACTCGACCGGTCCCAAGACCGAAGAAGGCAAAGCCGTTTCCTGCCTGAACAACTTCCGCCATGGCCTCGCGGGCGTGCAATTCTCGGTGTTACCCGGAGAATGCGAAGAAGAATACGCCACGCTCGTTGCCGGACTCAAGGCCGAACATCAGCCAGGGACCATCACCGAATGCATTCTGGTTGAAAAACTCGCTCAGCACTTCTGGCTCAGCCAGCGCGCGCAAAAATTCGCCGATCTCTCGATGGAGAACGAAAAACAGTTCTCGCTGTTCCTGCGCTATCAAACAACCAACGACCGGGCTTTCCACAAATGCCTCGATCAGCTCCTAAAACTCAGAGCCGAAAAGAGAAAAGCCGAAATTGGGTTCGAATCGCAAAAGCGCCAAGAGGCCGAAGCGGCCGCCAAACAAGAACTGAACCAGGCCAAAGCTCGTCTCGTAAATGCCAAAGCCGCCGACCAGGAATTCGAAACCGAACTCCGCTCCTATATCGAAGCGCCGCTTCCCGGCAACGTGCAAATCCCGTTCGACGAACTCAAAAGCGTTTTGAAATATGCTCTGACCGAAGTCGCCCGCAACCTGCAACAGAACCCTGAGCGTAACCGAGGGGTCGCAGCCTACTGAACTTGTGAAATAGGCCTTTGGCCTGTGCTTTCTGATTCCACTCCCCCACAACGGTGAGAAATTAGAAATATGTCCACCATATCTTTGTCTGAACCCGCCATAACAAACGAATTCGGTTTGTACATCGGCGGGAAGTGGGTTCCCACACGAAAGCGCGACGAAGTAAAGCTTCCCTATGACGGCAGCGTGGTGGGTCTCGTCTCCCACGCGGAAGATGAGCACGTGGAAGCCGCTATCGCCGCGGCGCAGAAAGGCGCGCGAGCCATGGCTGCTCTCGCCAACTACGAACGTGCCGATCTGCTGCTGCGGATTGGGGAAGAAGTCCGCAAAGACGAAGCAGAGCTGGCTCGCCTGATTTGCTCAGAAACCGGAAAGCCCATCAAAGAAGCGCGCATCGAAGCGAGCCGCAGTGTGAATACGCTTATTGCCGCGGCGCACGCCGCGCGCGAGTTGCATGGCGAGGTGATCCCGATGGACTTCGCGGCCGGCGGAAAAGGCCGCATGGCTATAACGGTCCGCGAGCCCTTGGGAGTGATTGGCGCCATCACACCCTTCAATTTCCCGCTGAATCTCACGCTGCACAAACTGGCTCCGGCGCTGGCCGGGGGTAATGCGCTGGTGCACAAACCGGCAGAGCGGACGCCGCTAAGCGCGCTCCGGCTGGCGCAACTCGTGGCACAAGCAGGCGCTCCGGAAGGCGCTTACAACGTACTTACCGGTGACGGCCCGGCCATCGCTGACCGCATGCTGCGCCATCCCGGAATCGCCATGATTACGTTCACCGGAAGCATGCGCGTCGGAACCGAACTGCGCGCCAAAGCCGGGCTGAAGCGCGTCACGCTGGAACTCGGCAACAACTCGGCAGCTATTTTGGAGCCCAGCGCCGATCTGAAAACGGCGATCGCACGATCCGTGCAAGGCGCCTTCAGTCACAGCGGGCAAGTCTGCATCTCCCTGCAGCGCGTGTTTGTGCACGAATCGATTGCGGACGAGTATGTCTCCGGGCTGGTAGAGAGCACGAAAAAACTCCACCTTGGTCACCCTTACGAGGACACGACCGATATTTCATCGCTCATTGATGAGCCGGCGGCGATCCGCGTGGAATCCTGGATCGAAGAGGCGCAGCAGAGCGGCGCTAAAGCCGTCTGCGGCGGCAAACGCCGGAGGGCCACCATCGAGCCCACCATCTTGACGGATGTGCCCGAATCCGCTCGTATTTCCTGCGAGGAAGTGTTCGGCCCGGTGGTGGCCGTCTATACCTATAAATCTCTTGAAGAGGCGATCTCTCGCACGAATAACACGCCCTACGGATTGCAGGCCGGCATTTTCACGAACGACATCAACGGCGCGTTTAACGCCGCTCGAAAACTGCAATTCGGCGGCGTGCTCATCAACGATATTCCGACGTTCCGCATGGACCACATGCCTTACGGCGGAGCCAAGCACAGCGGCCTGGGCCGGGAAGGCCCCAGGTACGCGATCGAAGAAATGACCGAGCCAAAGCTGATCTGCTGGAAAACCGTCTGAACAGAACCCTGAGCGTGAGCGAGGGGGGAAGCCAACCTCTGATATTCTCGAAAGTTAAAGGCGAATTGAGGGTTTTCGATGTCTGGACACAGTAAATGGGCTACCATCAAGCACAAGAAAGCAGCCCTGGATGCCAAGCGCGGCAAGGTATTCACGCGCTTGATTAAGGAGATCATGATCGCGGCCCGCGGCGGCGGCGATCCGGATGCCAATCCACGCTTGCGAACGGCGATCACGGCGGCCAAGGCGGTTAGTATGCCCGCTGACAACATCAAACGCGCCATCATGCGCGGTACGGGCGAGCTCGAAGGCGGGCAGATCGATGAAATTCTTTTCGAAGGCTATGGACCTGGCGGCGCGGCCGTCCTGGTAAACGTCGCCACCGACAACCGCAATCGGACCGTCAGCGAAATCCGGCATCTTTTTTCGAAGAACGGCGGGAACTTGGGAGAGCAGGGCAGCGTGTCCTGGATGTTCGAACGCAAAAGCCAGATCATCGTGGATGGGGAGAAAGCCACCGAAGACCAGTTGATGGGCATTGTGCTGGACGCCGGCGCCGACGATCTCCGCAATCACGAAGGTGCCTGGGAAATTCTCTCACCTCCGGAAGCGCACGAAGCCGTTTTGCAAGCACTGCAAACAGCAGGCATTCCCACCGAATCGGCTGAAGTGGCCATGGTTCCGAAGAACACGATCAAGCTCGAAGGCAAGAACGCCCAGGCGATGCTGAAGCTGTACGACGCGCTCGAAGAGCATGACGACGTGCAGAACGTCTACGGAAACTATGAGGTGGATGAGGCGGAAGTCGAGGCCTTGGCGTAAACTCGGCCGCAATGCGAGTCGTTGGGATTGATTGCGGAACGGAAAGGACAGGCTTCGGTGTTGTTGATAGCGACGGCCGTTCCCATCAGTTCGTTGCGGCAGGGGTAATTCGTACAAAAGCGGCAGATGCGCTGGCGTTGCGGTTGCGGCATATTGCGGGCGAGCTTCGAAAAGTGCTGGAGACGTACACTCCCGATGCGTTCGCGGTCGAGGAAGTTTTCCATGCGGTCAATGCGAAATCGGCCCTCAAGCTGGCGCATGTCCGCGGTGTGGCGCTGCTGCTCGCCGCCGAGGCTGGATTAGAGGTGAACGAGTATTCGCCTCTCGAAGTAAAGGTCAGTGTGGTCGGCTATGGGCGGGCCGAGAAACAACAGGTGCAAATGATGGTGGGTTCGCTGTTGGGTGTTGGTGGGCAATTTGAGTCCTATGACGCGACCGATGCTTTGGCCGTGGCCATCTGTCATGCCACCGGAGTCCGCCGGTGAAGACTTTTTTCATCACCCTTCTCTGTTGCGCCTCTCTCTGCGCCGGAACTGCCAAACTGCGCTTCACAAAAAGCTTCCCCGGCAGCGCGCCGCCGTTCACCTGGGTCGCTGTGGACCGGAACGGCGCGCTCGAATATAAAGAGAGCCCCACCGACGACCAGCCGGTAAAAGCTCAGTTATCCGAATCCGACACGACGGCCCTATTCGCCCTCGCGGAAAAACTCGACTACTTCAAAACGCCGCTCGAATCGGGACTGAAAGTAGCGAACACCGGCAAGAAGACATTCCGGTATGAAAATGAGAACGGTGTCCCCACTGAGGTGACATTCAACTATTCCATCAACGTGGACGCCCAGCAGTTACTGGATCGATTTGAACAGATCGCCTCAACCGAGCGCGCTTACCTCGATCTTGACCGCACAGTCCACTTTGACCGGCTTGGCGTAAACGACGCGCTGGC
>Ga0209581_1004053_pt1 | contig 12072 bp, 10 predicted proteins | sample Coa_R2_FD_187160 | JGI IMG/M metagenome (GOLD analysis project Ga0209581, IMG submission 187160) | Surface soil microbial communities from Centralia Pennsylvania, which are recovering from an underground coalmine fire - Coalmine... | ecosystem: Environmental > Terrestrial > Soil > Unclassified ...
AGCGAAATCGCGCCCAGGATCAGTTTTTCGCGCCAGATGTATTGGAAGCCCGCGAATACCGTGGACAAATCCGTCGCCGGGCGCGGCCGCTTTTCTTCCCTGATGCGCAGGCGCAAAACCAGGAGAATCGCGGCTGCGGCCGCGGCCAGCGACGCGGCGTACACGGCGCGCGGGCCGTGAAACGCCGCATAGATCAACCCGCCGAGCACCGGGCCGAGAATGGTGGCCGTTTGAAAAATGCTGGACGCCCACGCCACGGCGTTGGGAAAGTCCTGCTCCGGAACGATTTGCGGCAGGATGGTGCGGCTCACCGGTCCGCTGAACGCACGCACCACGCCGAGCAGAATCAGCACCGCGTAAATCGGCGCGACGTTCGGCGCGCTCTGAAACGCAATCCAGAGCAGCAGCCCAAAGCAGACCGCGAACCCGCAGTAGCAGGTGGTCAGGAGGCGGTGGCGATTGAAGCGGTCCGCGGCATGCCCCGATACCAGGAAGAGTAGGATGCCGGGGAGGAACTGCGCGAGCCCCACAAGCCCCAGGTCGAGGGGGCGGCGCGTGATCTCGTAGATCTGCCAGCCCACGGCCACGGCCTGCATCTCCGTGGCCATCACAACGGAGGAGCGCGCCAACATGAAAAGCGTGAACGCGGGGTAGCGGAAGGCAGCGCGCGGGTCGGCCGCCTCACTTTGGGATTGTTCTGGGAGCACGCCGGGCAGAACCTACTCGCCGTAAGGCACCCAGATGTTCTTCACCTGGTGTGCGTGTTCGAGGAACCAGCGGCCTTCGCCCTGGCGCGCGTCGAAGAAATCGATCTCGCGCCCTTCATTGGTCCAGACCTGCTTCAGATTCCCGACCGAGAGCGCCTTCGCCGCGGCGCAGGCCGCTTCGTCTCCATAACACCAAACTGCATCGACGTCGTCGTGCTCGGTGAGAACCTTCAGCAGTTCGGAAGAGCGCCCCGTCACGATGTTGAGCGCGCCGGCGGGAAGATCGCTCGTCTCGAAGACCTGATAGAGATCGCCGGTGATGAGCGGATAGGAGTCCGACGGCACGGCCACGACGGTATTGCCCGCGGCGAGTACCGGAAGCACCAGGGAAAAGAATCCCAGCAACGGAACAGCGGACGGACAAATGACGCCGACCGTGCCGACAGGCTCGTTCATCGCGATCGAGATGCTGCGCAGGGGAGGATTGTGCACGCCGCCGTCGAACTTGTCGGCCCAGGCGGCGTAGGAAAAAATGCGCTCGATGCTCAGCCGAACTTCTTCGGCAGCCTGCTTCGCGCCAACGGCGGCGCCGAGGCGCGCGGCGATTTCGTTCGCGCGCTGCGAGAGATTTTCTCCGATGTAGAAGAGCACCTGGGCGCGATTGTGAGCCGTCGTTTTGGACCAGGCCTCCGCTTTTCGCGCGGCTTCCACCGCATTGCGAATATCCTTGCGGTTCCCGAGGGGAGATTCGCCCAGCAATTCCCCGTTTGCGCCGCGGACCTCGATGCTATAGCCGGAATCCGGGCGCGCCTGCTTGCCGCCGATGTACAGCTTCACGGTGCGGTCAATCGAGGGATTGGCCACTTCGGCTTCTCCGTTCGCGGTTGCGGCTGCCGGCAGCGGAGGCGCTTTCTTGAACCACGCCGGCTCGAGATATTCGAGCAGCCCTTCCCTGCCCCCTTCGCGTCCATACCCGCTTTCGCGGTAGCCGCCGAAGCCGCAGGAAGCGTCAAAGAGGTTCGTGCTGTTCACCCAGACGACTCCAGCCTTGATTTGCGCGGCCACGTGCAACGCGACGTTGATGCTTTCGCTCCAAACGCTCGCGGCCAATCCGTAAGCGGTGTTGTTGGCCAGCTCGACGGCTTCACGCGGCGTGCGGAAGGTCATCGCGGCGAGCACCGGCCCGAAGATTTCCTGCTGCGCGACGATGGAGGTGGGATGAACGTTGCTGAGAAGAGTCGGCTTGTAGTACAGCCCGCGCGAAGGAAGGGCGATTTCCGGCTGCCAACACGTGGCGCCCTCGGCAATTCCCTGTTTCACGAGGCGGTCGATGCGGTCGAGCTGCACGCGCGCAACGATGGCGCCGATGTCCACGGCCTTATCGAGCGGCGGCCCGATGCGCAGCGTGCTCATGCGGTCCTGGAGCTTTCGCGTCAGCTTTCCCGCGATGCTTTCCTGCATCAGCAGCCGGGAACCCGCGCAGCACACCTGGCCTTGATTGAACCAGATGCCGTCCACCAAACCTTCGACCGCGCCATCGAGATCCGCGTCTTCAAAAATAATGAAGGGGGATTTTCCGCCGAGTTCGAGCGAGAGCCGTTTGTGGCTTTGCGCCGTGGCGCGCCGAATCGAGCGGCCGACTTCCGTCGAACCCGTGAACGCGATTTTGTCCACGTCGGGATGCTTGACGAGCGCCTCGCCGGTCGAGCCGTCGCCGGTGACGATGTTCACGACGCCCGGGGGAAGTCCGATCTCCTGGCAGATTTCCGCGAATGCCAGCGCGGTGAGCGGAGTGAATTCAGCCGGCTTGAGGACGACCGTGTTGCCCGTGGCGAGAGCGGGAGCGATCTTCCACGCAAGCATCAGCAGCGGAAAATTCCACGGAATGATCTGGCCCACCACGCCGCACGGGACGCAGCCGGGGAATTCCTGATCGAGAAGCTGCGCCCAGCCGGCGTGATGATAGAAATGCCGGGCGACCAGCGGAATATCAATGTCGCGGCTTTCGCGAATGGGCTTGCCGTTATCGATCGTTTCGAGAACCGCGAGGCGGCGGGAATGCTTTTGCACGTGCCGCGCCAGGGCGTAGAGAAAGCGGGCGCGATCAAAAGGCTTCCGGGCTTGCCAGCCCGGAAGCGCGGCGCGCGCGGCTTTGACCGCAGCATCGATGTCCGCGGCGCTGCCCTGGGCGACGTCGGCGATTTTCTCTCCGGTGGAGGGATCCGCCGTCTCGAAATACTGTCCCGCGAGAGGCGCTTGCCATGTGCCGCTAATGAAATGGCCAAAGCGGCGCCCGTGGCGGTCGAGCCAGAGGACGGATTCCTTCGGATCCTCCGGCGCGGGGCCGTATTCCATGGTCTTGAATTTCTCGATGACGGTCATTCGTCAGCCTGTTCTTCGCGATTAAACCTGGTTGCTATTGTGCCCGAGCCGCCGAGGTTTTCCCGGCCATTTTCTCGCGCCAGGTCTCAATTCGCTTCAATATGAACTTCAGCCTCTCCCGGCCCCATTTCGTGCGCATGATGGCCTTCTCGATGTCCAGGAAAGCTTCCGGATCGCCGAGTTTTTCGCGCAGCTCCTTCAGAAACGGATGCACCTTGCCCAACATAATAAACATCTCGCCGCTGAAGGCCGGCCGCAGGAACAATTCCTCGTTTAGCGCTCCCTGCAATACCAATGACGCGACAATCCCCCAGTAGCCCCCGACCTGGCGCAACCAGTTGTTCTCCTGAGTTCCCATGGCCCACGCAACTTTTAGAAAATCATCCGCGCTGGCCGGCCAGAACTCGGCCATCCACCAGTTTCGCGCCTTCCGCATTTCCGCCTCGCGGCGAAGATCATAGAGCTGCAGGATCAGTTGCGCATCCGCTGCGCCGGGCTTCTTGGACATTTTTCCTCCATTTACCTGAAATGAGATTAAGCCGATTTACAGAACTATTATGCGATCGGATGCCGGTATTCGGCAGAATACCTTCCGGTCGCGTGAAATTCGAGTTGGCGTTCGATATCCGCAAGCATGCCGCTTGCGCCGAAGCGGAAAAGATGCGGTTCGAGCCAGGAATTGCCGAGTTCCTCCTTCATCAGGGCAAGCCACTCGAGGGATTGCTTCGCCGTGCGGATGCCTCCCGCCGGTTTGAAGCCCACGGCCATGCCGGTCTCCTGGGCATACTCACGGATGGCCCGCGTCATGACGAGTCCCACGGGAAGCGTGGCGTTGACCGCTTCCTTGCCCGTGGAAGTCTTGATGAAGTCCGCGCCGGCCATCATCGCCACCAGAGAGGCGCGAGCGACATTACGAAGCGTCAGCAGATCGCCCGTACCGAGAATGACCTTGAGATGGGCCTTCCCGCAGGCGTCCTTGAAGGCCAGGATTTCGTCGTAGAGCCGTTGCCAATCCGCGCCGAACACCTGGCCGCGCGTGATGACCACGTCGATTTCATCCGCGCCGGCTTCCACGGAGCGGCGAATTTCCGCGATGCGAGTTTCGAGAGGAGAAAGTCCGGCCGGGAATCCGGTCGAGACGGCGGCAACTTTGATGTTCGTCCCGGCAAGAGCGCGGCGAGCCGTTTCGACAAAGAGGTGATAGACACAGACGGCGGCTACCTGAATGTTCAATTCGGCGATGCCCAGCTTATCGATCAAATCGGACTGAAGTGGCTGCCGGGCTTTGGCGCAGAGCCGGCGGACGCGCTCCTCGGTGTCATCACCGGAGAGCGTGGTCAGGTCCATGCAGGTGACGGCGCGGAGGAGCCAGGCAACCTGCCAGTCCTTCTTCACGGTGCGCCGGGTGACAAGCGTGGCGGCGCGGCGTTCGGCGGCGCTGGTGTTGACGCGAACGCTTTCGACCCAGTCCAGATTCAGCGAGGTGCCACGGTTGGGGTAAAGGGGCCGGTTGGAGTACACGGCGATGGGAGCGCCGGCGGAAGCAACGGCGGGAGCAATGGGATTGCCGTGGCGATCGACGATATCGAGGCGCGGTGGGTTATTGCCATTCATGGAAACGCCCCCAAAACGGCAAACGAGCTAGAGATGGCGATGGACAGGATAACACTTGTGGCGAAGGGAGGGCGAGGGAGGGGGTATTTTTGTATGTGCGGGAAACAAACGAGTTAGGAAGGCCCATTTTCGCAAGTGTGGGAAACATACGTAGGATTGGCGATGGAAGAGATTCGTGATCCTAGCTGATAACGGTGGAAAAGAACCGACTGCTTACCACAGAGACACAGAGAACACGGAAGAACAAGAAAAAAAAGAAAAAGGGAAGAAAAAGAGAATAAGCAGGAAGGAAGGAAGAAAAGAGGAAGGAAAGAGGAAAAGAGGCAGGAAGGAGATTGGGGCAAAAGACGAAAAAGGCAAAAAGACAAGAACAGGGATTGCGAGGCGGCGGTAAGGGTCAGGAGCCGGAGTAAAGCTGGAACGGGGCCCAGTAGAAGGGCTTCTTGTAGATGCTATTGGAATGAAGCAGAGAGAGCTTGGCGTTGCGCAGAGCGGCGGCGGGATCTTCGCCGCGATGCAATCCTTCGTAAAGCGATTTCATAAGCTGAGGCGTGGAAGCGTCGCTGACTTCCCAAAGCGCGCTGATGACGTGGTGCGCGCCGGCGCGCAAGAACGCCCAGGAGAGACCGACCAACCCTTCTCCCGCGTAGGCGCGGTTGCCGGCGCCGTTGCAGGCGGAAATCGTGACGAGATAGGCATGAAGCGGCCGGGTGATGATTTCGCGCGCATAGAGCTTATAGGAATCGCCGGAGGGAGAAAGGACCACGGCGGATTCGAGCGGCTGCAGGCGGCTGGCGATGCCGTGCGTCACGAAATGAAGGTAGGCGTATCGCTCCGGGCCGCTTTGGAGATACGCGGCGGGAGTGGCGGCGGGGCCCGTAAGAAGGCGGCGGCTTTTTTCCGGAAAGTAGGACTCGACTCGGGAGATTTCCGCGGCGGCCTGGGGAAGCGCGGGGAAGGCGGAATCGGCCGGGACGGGGTCACCAATCAGCAGAAGGTTGGGATTGCGCGGCAAAGAGAAGGACTTGGAGCGCGCCAAAAGGGCCAATGAATTGGCGTTGGTAATGGTCACGTCCTCGATCCAGTAGTGAGGCTTGGGGGATGGAACGACGAGGGTATCGAAATTGAAGGTGTCGAGCGGGCCATCGGGAAAAATGATGACGCGAGCGTTGCGGGGGATGAGCTTCGTTGCGGGCGCGACAAGCATTGCGTAAAGTTTCGCTCCGGCGGAATCGGGTTCAGTAAGGGGATCGGAGGGGCTGTTGAGAAGCGCCTCGCGGTAGTTTTTGACGAGCGAGGAGATTTCCTGCTCGGGCGGAAGATGGATGAGAGTCACGTTCGAGGGAGTGATGAGCCAGAGATAAGAATGCTGTTCGCCGAGCGAGTAGAAGAGCAGCGTTGCGTGAAAGCGCGCGGCGATGCTTCTGGGGTCGAGAGAGGAGGCTTGTGAAGAGTTGTCCGTCGGCTGGGACAGCCCCTTGGCGAGAGCGCGAGCGCGGCTGAGATCGGCGACAGAAAGAGCGTCCAGGGTACGACCACGCACGGCGAGAAAATCGATGTACGCATCGTAAAACTGAATGGCGCTGGAGAGAAAAGAGACGCGGAACTCTTCGCGCTGCAGAGAGCCCTGGACCTTGGAAATGGCGCTGATGGCCCGGCGGAACTCGCGTTCGGCTTTGGCGGGCTGGTTTTCCGCCGCGTACACCTGGGCCAGGCGCGATTCGGCTTGCCACTTGAGGGGAGTCTCGACGGCGGGGTCGGCGATGATTTTCCGGAAGATGGCTTCGGCCTGGGAGAATTGTTTCTTTCCGGCGGCGATGCGTCCGGCGATGAGCTGGGAATACTGAACGCCAAAATGATCCAAACCGGCGTTTTCAATGGCGGCGGCTTCCTGATTGTGTTGTTCGGCGAGATCGAACCGGCCAGTGGCGAGCTCGATTTCGGAAAGGGTGTTGAGACACTGCGTCAAAGTGTTCTTGTCATCCCGGCCACGCGCGAGATTCAGGGCTTTTCCAGAGGTCTGCTCGGCAGCTCCATACCGCCGCTGCCGGAAGTAAACCTCTCCCAGAGAATTCAACCAGTAAGTCTGATTATCCGTGAGACCGGCTTGCCCCGCTTTTGACTGCGCTTGCGCCAAGGAAGCCTCCGCATTGTCGAAGTCACCGACAACGGAATAGTTCCATCCCATGTTGCCCAGGGCCCTTGACTCGGATGAAAGCGACCCAAGAGCGCGCGCTTTTTCCAGAGCAGCCTTGAACCAGTCGATGGCCTCATCGTAGTGTTCTTGCCACATGCTGACGTTACCGAGGCTGCCGAGAGCGAGGGTTTCCAGAAAGGGCTGGTTGTGGTGCTGCGCGAAAGCGAGCACATTCCGAAATGCAACGGCCGCTTCCGGATACTTCCTTCTGTCAAGCTCGAGAGTGCCCCGCGCCTGCGCGACGTCTCCGCGCAACGAGGAGTGAAGGATGGAAGCCAGAGCTTCCGCTTCGGAAATGTTCCGGTCTGCAGCGTCGAACTGCTGCAAGAAGTCGTGTGAGAGACCTTGCACCATCTTTCTTTGAATTTCCGTGTCGCTCCGGGAGAGAGAGGGGGGCAAAGGTTCATTCAAGAGCGTCAGCGATTCGGAGTACGAGCCTTGCAGCATGAGGATATGCGCCTTCTGCACACGGAAGCGGGCAGCCCATTCCGGATCCCGGGGCTGGTATCGAGCAATGGCAATATCTGTGTCATGCAGGGCCGCGTCCAATTGGCCGCGGCGGGCCTCTTCACGAATGTGGAGAAGTGCAGTGTCAGGGGACGCGGCGCGCCGGCAGCCACCAATGGCAAGGGCAATTCCTATGACAACCAGCAAGCCGGGGCAATACAAATACCTTAGGGGCCAAGCGCAGGCGCCGTTTATAAATTGAATCAGAGGCTGGGCGGCCAGGGTTTGCCGTTGGAGTCGAGCTGGACGGCGGTGCCGCTGCCGGAGACGGGAGAGCCGAGCTCGAAGCGGAGCATGGTCAGAGTGCGGCGGCCGTGCTGGAGCAGGATCTCTCCGAGGAAGAGCTTGCCGAATTTCGGAATGATGAAGCAGTGCCCCCTGCGCTCCACGCCCGGGAAATCGGTCTCCATTTTCTTGAGATTCACGATGGAACAAAGGATGGCCCCATGCAGCGGCGGTTCCGGCAGCTTTTCGCCGGTGGCGAACGGATCCTCGGCTATTTTCCTAAATTCGCGGTTGGATTTGAATTCCTTTATGGCCGCGGCAAAGGTGGGGATCTTTTCGAAGAGGTCGATGTCCAGATCGACCTTCGCAGGGCAGCCGGCAATTTGCAGGTTTTCAAACTTGCTGCCGAGGAAGATGAAGCTGGGCTCCTTGTCCTTTTCGTCGATGGAATAGCTGGAGGCGAAACGGCCGACGATGCGGTCAGCGGTCACGACGTCCAGGATGTTCAAGCCTTCGGCGACGGCGGTGACCAGCGTGGTGTGATGGGTCTTGCCGTCCACTTCCTGCGGACTACCAGAGACGTGCGTATAGCCGCGCTTGAGGGAGATGAAGTGTTCCAGACGGAAGTCGTCCACGCGGGCCTTGCCGTGGCCGCCGATGGTAGGCAGCGAGGACGCTGCCTGAACTTCGATGAGATGCTGAACGGGGCGCGTGAAGCGTCCGCTCAGGACGTGGGCGTTCGCGTGATAGTGAAACATGCGAGGGGGATTCGCGGCCATGGCGTCACCTTCTCAAAAAGAATCCGGGGCTGTTAATGCTGCTCAATGTTCGCGGGATTTGCAATCAGAAACGCGAAGCGCGCGACTTCCGCGCCGCCGGAAGGGAGCCCGCCGGGTTGCGATTGCCCGAGAACAAGAATCGTGTAAGCGCCAGGGGCAAGATTGGAAGGCATTTTGATGAGCGGCGCTTTTTGGATGTCGGCCGGGGAAAGCTGGAGGAGATCGCGGGTGGTGCCGGAACTATCCTGGAGGCGAAGCAGGTAGGAGGCATAGGCAGGCTCCGCAGGAATGTCCAGATAGACGGCAAAGGATTGGCCGGGAGCGACTGGAATGCTCGGTTCAGCGCCGCGCGAGAGCCCCGGGTGGAGGAGGATGGGGCTCAGGAGGTTGGAGGAGGCGGCCTGGGAAGCGAGATGCTTCCACTGGGGAACGGTGACGAAACTCTGATAGGCGAGAAGAAGGAGGAGAACGGCGAAGGCGGGAACCGCAACTGCGGGGCGTAACCACCAGAACCAGCCGCGGCCAGCGCCCGGCACTGCTTTGGCGGGCGCGACAACGGGCGATTCACGCAGTACTTCGCGGGCCGCCGCGAGCATTACGGACGCTGCTTGAAGGTCCCGGGCACAGTCGGGACACTCGAAGTAATGGTCTTCGAACTCCTCGCGCAAGGGAGCGGCGAGGTCACCGAGGAGGTATTTTTCGCAAGCGCCCAGGCGAATCGCGTCTTCATGGTTCATATTCGTCATCCGATAGGTAGTGCGGGAGAGCCCGAATTCGTTTCATTTCTACCCGCAACGCCTTGTTTGCTTTTTGGTTGGCCCTGTTCGAGGCCCTGGCGAAAACGCTCCTTGGCGCGGTGGAACAGGACGCGGAGATAGTCCCGATCCACGCCGAGTTCGCGGCAGATCTCATCCTTGCTCTTTTCCTCAAAAAAGACGGCGCGGAGGAGGTCGCGGTCGCGGCCGGGCATTTCCGCCAGGATTTTGCGGACCGTTCCGCGGTCCTCTTCGGATATCAGCAACCCATCTAGATTCAGCACGTTAGCAGGCGGCTCAAGATGCGCGTCCTCGATCGGCTGGGTGCGGGAGGAGGAGCGGTAATGCTCCTGGATGACGTTGTTGCAAACGGAATTTACGAAGGCCCCGAGCCGCTCCGGCTGGCGGATTCCATCCTTGGACCGCAGGGCGCGGAGAACGCGAACAAAAGTCTCCTGGCGCAGCTCATCAACGACCTCAGCGGCCAGATGGCGCGCCCGGAGCTTGATTCCCAGAAGCTGGCTGAAATAGGTGACGAAGTGCAACTCCGTCGAGGGGTCGGCCTCGCGGAGGCGGCGAACATACGCCTCGTCGAATGGGTAGAGTTCCACTGGTTGTGCCCCGAACCAGGTGTGGGAAGTATAGCCATGTCAAAACGTGGCGGCAATGCAAAGCGCGGGCAGCTTGAAAGAAAGATGAAACGATCGCCGGGGCTCCTGCACTACGGGAATGAGCAACCCTGAACGGATTGGGATTGCCTTCACCCAGGGACTCACCGAGTCCCCTGGCGTGCCCCTGAAGGGATGCATCCGGGCTGGAGAACGAAGCCGGCCCGGATGCGTCTTCTTTTTAGGTGAAAGCATGACGGGCGGAATCATCCGAGGAGACCGGGGAGGGACCGTGCAGAACAAGGTGAGAAATTCCCCCATGCCGGGCGCAGGGACCGGGGAGAGGATTGCCGCCTTGCGCGCCGATTTCGTGGCGCGGCCGGAAGCCATCGGTGGCGTGAGGGAAGGCATTGAAAAGCGCATTTCGGCAATGTGGGGCAAGGAAAGCGGGTTTCTAAATGGCCTGGTGCTGGTATCGGATCAGGAAGCCAGATTGACGACGCTGATTACGTTCTGGGAAGCGCGAGCTCTGGAGCGCAGCCGGGACCAGAAGTTGCGCCACCTAAAGAAGATTCTGCACCCGTATGCAGACCGGTGTTTAAGTGTGAGGACAGAGGGCGCGTATTTCCTTTTGGCGGCAACGGACGGGCCGCGCGAAGAGTTTGAGGGATTTGCAGTACATCCGGAATGTGGGGATTTGCTGGAGGAGATACCGGCTCTGTGCGGCAGTTAGACAGACGGCCTGGACGCGAGGATTCGTGGGGCGATGGAGACTTTCCAGTGGCGGATAGCCAAGCCGGGCTTGCATGAAACGATTTGAGGACCAGGCGCACTACGTATTGCAGGGGCAGGAAAAAACGCGAGGGGCAGCGGAATGACCGGAAGCGGGACCGCAACGGCGAGGCTGGGTGCCATGGGAGATCAAAGTGCGCAGTGTGGCAAGGAATTTTGCGGGACTGATTCTTGCCAAAGGGTACGCGTTGCTACCCTGGGTGATGAGAATCTTTGCTGTGACCACTTTCTTTCTCGGTGCTACGAACTTCTCGAGCGATTCGATGCGACGTCCGGAGTGACAGAGTCCGCGGCGCTGAGCCAAAAGGACAAGGAACTCGTGGAAGAATGCTCCCGCCGGGCGCTGGAAGTATCCCTGACGATTGAAGGGCTGAGCAACCTGCAACGGGCGCGCTTGCTGGACATCCTGCTTTGGGCCAGCGACATTACGGCCGCCGATGCGCAATCCCGCGGCGAAAGTTCCTCAGGCCTATCCTTCGTTACGAAACACAAAGAAACTGCCGGAAACAAACCAGCGGAAGCGGAACGAGAAAAAGCTTCGGGCTGGCGAAGCTATCCTTCGCAGTAGCAGCGCACCGCGCGACATGGCGAGGAGGCGGTTCGCGTCGCGTGATGGTCAAGCCGGGTGAGCGACCTGACCGATCGCATCCTTAGAAAAATTCCTGGGCCAAGAATGCTTCCCTGAATCGAGAAGCCTGCCGCGGAGGATTCGTCTGGCGCGAAAGATCGCGGTTTTGATCGCGGGCAACTCCTTGCCGAGCGCCACGGCAATTTCTTCGTAGGTCATCTGGCGGTAGTAATGCATGACCAAGGGGATGCGATAGTGGCGGGGCAGGCGGCGCAGTTCGTCCCTGACGCGGCGCTGCTCTTCGCGGAGCAACACCCGTGAAAGAGGAGAAAGGGTGGAACGGTCGGGCAGGGCGTCATATTCCACTTCCTCTTCGCACCGAAGCTGCGAAAACTGCCTTTGCCGCAGTTTGTCTATGCAATGGCGACCGGTCACCTTGGAGAGCCAGGGACGGAACTTCAGCGGGCGCTCCTGATTTTGCAGAACCGTGTGCAGCTTGAGGAAAACTTCGGCGGCTGCATCCTCGGCGTCTTCCTGGCGCCAGAAAAAGTGACGACAGACCTGCAGAACGTAGCGATAGTAGGAGGAATAGATCCCTTCCAACAGTTTCGGGTAGTCGCACAAGGCTTCGCTGATGACGCCGCGGAGCCCGGCGTTTTCCAGAAACAACGAGTTGGTGATGGCTGCCATCGCTTCTCCTTTTGGGCGCGCCAGGGCACACCCCAAGCGTCGTCTCCGAATCCGCCCACCCGCGGAGCCGGAGCGTTGAGCTGGCTTTTACTCGACCACTAGGAAACGGAACTCTTTCCCGCGGAGCCGCCATCCTGCATCGGGGCGGCCTGCCCTTTTCGAAACGCCACAGCGTCCACGGGGCGCGAATGCTCCCGCGTTGCGTGAAGCGCTTCACGGCGGCGAAGAACCAAAAGCGTCAAGTCATC
>Ga0209581_1004055_pt1 | contig 12069 bp, 9 predicted proteins | sample Coa_R2_FD_187160 | JGI IMG/M metagenome (GOLD analysis project Ga0209581, IMG submission 187160) | Surface soil microbial communities from Centralia Pennsylvania, which are recovering from an underground coalmine fire - Coalmine... | ecosystem: Environmental > Terrestrial > Soil > Unclassified ...
CTGTCGCGAGCCGCGATGGTCGAGGGCCTCGTCGCCGCGTACGAGGCGGCGACGCCCTGAGGCGAGGCGCGGACGGCCCGGCCGGGTGCCGGCGCGCTCACGGGGCGCGCCGGCCGATCACGTCGTCGAGGGTGCGCGCGATCAGCGGGAGCGTGACCGGGAGGTCGAAGTACGCCTCGGCGCGCGCTCGCGCCTCGCCCCGAGCCGCGACGCGAGCGCCGGGTCGGCGAGCAGGCGCGACACCGCCTCGGCGAACGCGGCCGCCGACCGGTCGGCGTAGAGACCCGAGTGCTCGTGGACGAACGCGTCGAGGTTCCCCTCGAGCGCCGACGCGACCACGGGTCTGCCGCAGGCCATCGCCTCGAGCAGCGCGTGCGCGAACCCCTCGGTGCGAGAGGGGACGACGACGGCGTCGAGCGACCGCAACCGGCGGACGACGTCCGCCGGCGCGAGGTGGCCGGTGGTCGTGAATCGTCCCTCGAGCCCGTGGCGCTCGACGAGCTCGTCGACGCGGCACCGGAAGGCCGCGCTGTCCCGCCGCCCGGCCAGGGTGCCGCCGACGCAGACGAAGCGTGCGTCCGGATGCGCCCGGGCCACGAGCGCCGCCGCCTCCACGAACAGCTCGTGCCCCTTGCGCGGATCGAACGCCGCGACCATGCCGACGCTCCTCTCGCCGGGCCCGCGCTCGACCGCTCCGGCCACCCCGTCGATCTCCGCGATCGAGACGCCGTTGTGGATCACGGTGATCCGCTCGTCGTCGGCGCCGGACGACGCGAGCATCTCGGCCACGGCCGACGAGCAGGCGACGAAGCGGGTCGTGAGCCCCGACAGGGCCCGGACGTAGAGGTGGGCCAGGATCCTCGGCGACCGGATCGACATGCCGATGACGTGGAGGACGCTCGGGACGCCGAGACGGCGCGCCGCGAGGGCGCCGGCGAAGACCGCCTCCGAGACCGAGTACACGGCCCTGGCGCCGTGCCTGCGGCCGAGCCGCTCGAGCGTCTCGGCGCTCTCGAGGTGCCGCCGGAGGAAGGGGCCCAGGCGGCTCGGGTCGATCGTCCGGGGAAAGGTGCGAAGCCCGGGGAGGCGCTCGACCGCGGCGCAGCGCCGCTCGAGCGCGGGGCTCGCGTCCGCCTCCGGGGGCAGGACGCAGACGACCCGGTAGCCGCCGCGGTGGAGACCCTCGACCACGTGCTCGAGCACCCGGCGTGGCCCGTCCTCCTCCCGGTAGGGGAAGACGACGAGCACCGGGACGGCGCGGTCAGGCATGTGCGCGCAGGACGCGCTCGTAGGTCTCCATCAGGCGCTGCGCGTTCCGCTCGGGGGAGAAGTGCCGCTCCGCGTGCGCTCTCGCGGTCGTCCCCAGGCGCGCGCGGAGCTCGGCGTCGGCGAGGAGCCGCTCGAGGGCCGCGGCCAGGACGGCGGGCGAGCGCGGCGGGACGAGGAGCCCCGTGCGCCCGGGGAGGAGGACGCCTCCGCCCGAGGACGATCCGGACGCGACGACCGGACGACCCGAGGCGGCGGCTTCGAGGACGGGCCGGCCGAGCTCGGGGCCCCGGGAGGGCGCGACGACGACGTCCGTCACGCGGTAGAGGGCCGCCGTGTCCTCGGTGAAGGGGACGAACGTGACCGCGTCGTCGAGGCGCAGGCGGCGCACGAGCCGCCTGGCCTCCGCCTCGTGGTCGCGCGCGAGGTCGAACGACTGGACGACGCGGCCGAGCGGCGTCGCGAAGAACGCCGCCCCGCGGACGTCGCCGCCGACGATCAGGAACCGGGCGGCGAGGCCGCGGCGGCGGAGGAGGGCGGCCGCCTCGACGAAGTCGCAGTACCCCTTGGCCGGGTAGAGGAAGCCGAAGAAGCCGGCGACCGGGACGCCGGGGGGGATGCCGAGCGCGCGCCGCTCCGCCGGGGCCGCTCCAGGGCGGAAGCGCTCGAGGTCGACCGGGTTCGGGATCACGGTCGAGTCCGTCCGGTAGGAGGCGGCGACGTCCTCGTCGATCGCGATCGTGACGCTCGCGAGCCGCGCGACCGCGGTCCGCATCAGCGCCGAGCGGCGCGGGCCCGCGCTCGGCGGCAGCGACGAGCGCAGGTGCCAGACGACCGGGAGTCCCGCGCGCCGGAGCCGGATCGCCGCCGGGACGAGCGGCGCGTCGTTCAGGTGGGCGAGCCCGAAGCGACGCTCCTCGAGGACGGTGCCGAGGCTGCGGAGGTGGGCGGGGAGCCGCGCGAGCTCCAGCCCGAGGAGCGCCCAGCGGCGGCCCCGGTAGGTGCTCGCCCAGATGTGGGTGAAGGCGGCGACCGGGCCCGTGTGGACGGTCGCGCCGGCGCGCCCGAGGAGCTCCGCCGCCGGGCCGGGCGGGCAGAGCACGTGCGGCTCGAAGCGCGCCCGGTCGAGCAGCGCGACGAGCGCCGCGAGGCTCGTCGGCGCTCCCCCGAGCTCCCGGCGGTGGTGGACGTAGAGGACCCGAACCGGCGCGCGCCTGCTGACCAGGGGCCCGATCGTACCGCGTCGCGGGGCAGGGTCCCTTCGGCCCCGGCGCTAGCATCCGCCTGCGTGACCGCGATGCGCCCCTGGCTCCTGCCGGCGCGAGTGCCTCGATCCATCTGGCTCGTCGGCGGTGCGGGTGTCGCTCTCGCCTGCGCGCTCGCGGCGCCGTCGACGGCGCTCCTGCCGGCGCCGGCGTCGGGCCCGGCGAAGCTCGGTGCGGCCGCCGCGCTCTTCCTCGCGTTCGCGCTCGGCTTCCTCCGGCCGCGGCCGGCCCTCTACCTCCTCGTCGTCCTCGCCGTCGGCGAGGGGGCGGTCCGCAAGTGGCTCGTGAACGACATCGACGTCTTCCTGCTGAAGGACGTGCTCCTGCTCGGGATCTACGCCGGCGTGCTGCCCCGGCTCCGCCGCGACGCGCTGCGCCGGCCCTGGTGGCTCCTCGCCCCCCTCGCCGGGGTGATCGCGCTCGCGCTCGTCGAGTCGGCGCGGTCGCCGTCGCTCTCGGAGGCGGTGGTCGGGCTGCGCTCGTACACGATCGACGTGCCGCTGCTCTGGGTGGGGCCCGTCCTCCTCGAGCCCGCCCGCCGGGCGCTCGTCCTCCTCGTCCTCACGCTCGCGCTCGGGCTCGGCGAGGCGGTCCTCGCCGTCGCCCAGGCCCTCTCCCAGTCGCCGGTGCTGAACAAGCTCGTCTCGGGGGCGCTCCCGGCCGAGATCACCGTCCGCGGCGTGACCTACCTGCGCGCCTCGGGCACCTTCATGCAGTCGGGGACGCTCGCCGCCTTCCTCGCCTTCGCCGTCCTCGTCAGCTTCACCTTCGTCGCCGTCTTCCGCCGCGGGTGGCGGTACGTGCTCGGGGTCGCGGCGCCGGCTCTCCTCACCTGGGGTCTCGTGTACGGAGCGGCGCGCTCGCTGTTCGGCACCACCCTCGTCGCCCTCGCCGTCCTGCTCGGCGTGCTCGCCCTCCAGCGCCGGCTCGCCTCCTTCCTGCTCGTCCCGGCCTCGCTGGGGGTCGGCTTCGTCCTCCTCTTCACGCTCGTCCCGGCGGTCGAGGACGGCGTGCACGCGGTCGGGCGCTGGTGGCGGGTCGGTCCGCCCGCCGCCGCCCCGCCGGCGCCGGCGCCGCCGCCGCAGCCGAAGAGCGCCTCCCAGGTGAGCGGCTTCCTCGGGCGCGCGGCCAATCTGAACACGGCCGGCGGCACGCAGGGGCTCTGGGGGTCGCGGGTGAAGCCGCAGCTCGAGCTGATCGGCCGGCAGCGCCTCGGGCACGGCACGGGCACGATGACCCTCGGCTCCGAGTACGCCTCGGCGTCGGCTGCGCTCCAGGGCGAGAGCGAGTACGCGAAGCTCGCCTGGGAGCTCGGCCTGCCCGGGCTCGCGCTCTACGTCTGGTTCGTCTGCGCCTTCGTCGTCGCGGCGGCGAGGGGCCTCGCCCGCGCCGGCCCGGAGGAGCGGCCGGCCGCGGCGGTCGGGCTCGGCATCGCGGCGCTCGCGCCGGTCTGGGGCACGATCACCTTCGCGCCCGACTACCCGATCTTCGGGCTGTTCCTCTACCTGCTCGGCGGCTACGCCGTCGCGCGGTCGGCGCGCCCGCGGCCGGCGCGCGCGCCCGCCGGGAGGTGAGCGCCGAGGCTCCGGGGGTGGCCGAGGCGTCCCTCGCGCGGCGCGCCGGGGTCGGGATGGCCCTGGCGCAGGCGTCGAAGGTGATCGAGCTCGCGCTCGGCGTCGGCATCGCCCTCCTCGCGGTGCGGGCGCTCGGGCCGGGGCGTTTCGGCGCCTACTCGCTGCTCACGAACCTCGCCGGCGCGGCGAGCGTCTTCCTGCCGGTCGTCACCGTCGACGCGCTCGGCGCCCTGCTCCCGCGCCTCCGCCGCCGGCCGGAGCGGCTCTACCTCGCCGCGCTCGTCGTCGCGCTCCGGAGCGCCGCGATCCTGGGCGCGAGCGCGGCCGTCCTCGCGAGCTGGGGGTCGCTCGCCCCGCACCTCGGGCTCGGCGGCGTGCCGCGGGGCGTCGCGCTCCTCGCCGCCGTCTACTGGCTCTGCCAGGACCTCCTGAACGCCCTCGTCGCCTACCACGGCGCCGCGATCGAGCTGCGCGCCGTCGTCGTCTGGCGCGCGCTCGGTCTCGGCGCGACGCTCGCCGCGCTCGCCGGCGTGGTCGCCGCCGGGGGGGTGTCGGTCGGCGCCGTCCTCGCCGTCGTCGCCGGCGGCTCGCTCCTCGCGGCGGCGGGGCTCGCCTTCCGGCTGCGCGGCGAGGGGGCGCCCCGCTCCCCGGGGCGCGCGACGGTCGGCGCCGCGCTCGGGCTCACCCGCTCCACCTGGCTGATCGGCCTCTTGAGCTTCGTGCTCGCGACCCAGATCGACGTCCTCCTGGTCGGCGGCCTCACCCACGACCGGCGCGAGGCCGCCTTCTACGCGGCCGCGGTCGGCGTGATCGGGCGGGCGCAGTACCTCCTGCTCTCGGGCTGGGCCTCCCTCGTCATCCCGGTCTTCGGCCACGCGCGCACCGAGGGAGGAGACGCCGCGCTGCGGCGGGCGTGGCGGGCGGTGGCGCAGCTCTCGCTCCTCGTCGCGGTGCCGGTCAGCGCGCTCCTGCTCGCGAACGCGGTCCCGCTCACCCGGCTCCTCTTCGGGCGCGCCTTCGCGCCCGCCGGCGGGCTGCTCCGCTGGGTGGCGCTCTTCAGCCTCGCGAGCGCCTTCCTCGTCGGCTCCCCGGTCGCGAGCGCGTACTGGGCGAAGGACCGGACGCGGACGCTCGCCCGGCTCCGGCTGGTGAGCGGCGCCGCGAACCTCGCCCTCGCCGTCCCCCTCATCCGGGCAGACGGCGCGCTCGGGGCGGTGATCGCGACCGGGGCGGCGGCGGTCCTCGCCGGGGTGCTCGAGCTCGGGTTCGCCCGCCGGCTCGGCGTGACCGCCTACCCGACCCGGTTCGCGGCCACCGTCGGCGTCGCCGGCCTCGCGGCGATGGCGCCGGGGCTCGCGCTCGAGCCCCGCGGCGCCGGCGCGCTCGCGGCGAGCGTCCTCGCCGGCGCCGCCCTCTTCCTCGCCGTGCTCGTGGCCGCGAAGCCGTTCGGCCCGGCGGACGCCGAGGGCGTGGCCGCCGTCAACCCGTCCCTCGGCCGGATCGTGCGCCGCTCGCTCGTCCGCGCGTGACGGCGGCGGTCGTGACCTCGCCGCCGAGCACCTCGCTCGTCGTCCCGTCGTTTCGCCGGCCCGCGCTCCTCCGCGGCTGCCTCGCCGCGGTCGCGGCCCAGACGGTGGTGCCGACCGAGGTGCTCGTCGTTGCTCGGAGAGACGACGAGGAGACCGCCGCGGTCGCCTCGGCGGCCGCCGGGCTCGACGTCCGGCTCCTTCGCGTCTCCCTCCCGGGCCACATCCCGCCCCTCGTCGCGGGCGTCGAGGCCGCGCGGGGCGAGGTCGTCCTCTTCGTGGACGACGACTGCGAGCCGTGGCCGGAGTGGGTTGCGACCATCGTCCGCCACTACGACGACCCGCGGGTCGGCGGCGTCGGCGGCCGCGTGCTGCAGCCGGGCTTCGAGGACGAGGCGCCCGCGGCGCGGATCGGCCGGATCCCGCTCTCGGGCCGCTTCGACCGGCTCTCCCTCCACCGCCCCCCGGTCGGGGCGGAGGTCCGCGACGTCGACGTCCTCCGCGGGACGAACATGAGCTTCCGCCGCGCGCTCCTCGCCGGCTACGCCTGGGATGCGCGCCTCAACCGGGGCGCGGCGAGCGACTACGAGGTCGCGCTCTGCGCCTGGGTGCGGCGGCGGGGCTACCGCCTCGTCTACGACGCGCGCGCGGTCGTCAGGCACCACCTCGGCCCGCGCCCGGAGATCGGCCGCGCGCTCGACGCCCGCGCGATCCGCGACTACAGCCACAACCTCGTCTACGTCTCGGCGACCGCGCTGCCGCGCTGGCAGCGGCCGATCGCGGTCGCGGGCGCGTTCCTCGTCGGCAACCGCAGCTCCTACGGGCTCGCGACCGCCCTCGGCGACCTCGCCGGGGGCAGGCGGCCGTCGTGGCGCGGGCAGGTGCTGCCGGCGCTCTGGGGCAAGGTCGAGGGCCTGCGCTCGGCGCTCGCCTACGCGCGGTCGGGGCCGGCGCCGTGGCGCGGGGGCCCCGCCTCGGGCGCGCGGCCCGGCGGCCGCGAGCCCGTAGAATGACGCGGCCGCGGCCCGGTCGCGCCGCCCGCCGGCCCCGGCGACCGACGATGGAGAGCGAAGCCCTTCCCCGCTCGCGGCCGGGCTCGGAGCGTCCGGGGCGCGGCCCGCTCGCGGGCCGGCGGATCCTCTACGCCTCGACGAACCACGCGTGGGCCTTCGGGTGGACCTTCTACCAGATGCTCGCCGAGGCCCTGGCGGGCCGGAACGAGGTCGTCTACGTCGACACCCCGACGAGCCTCGCGCGCCTGCGCCCGAGGCGGTGGGGAGCGCTGCTCGTCGCGGCGGCGGAGCGCGAGGGTCGGCTCGACCTGCTCCGCGCCGCCGGGCTTCCCCTGCAGCGGTCGCGCTGGCAGCGGTCGGCGGGAGGCCGGATCGCGGCGCGCGCGGTCGCCCGCTGGGCCGCGCGCGCGGGGTTCGACCCCGACCTCGTCTGGACGTTCAGCCCCTGGGAGCTCCCGCTCGTCCGGCGCTTCGGGGCGGCGACCTCGGTCTACTGGACCGCCGACCACCTGCCCTTCGTCCCCGGCGAGCGTCCGCTGCTCGAGCGGGTGGACGTGATCCTCGCCGCCGCCGACCCGGTGTACGAGGCCCTGCGGGCGCGCTTCGGCGCGCGGGTGCACCCGGTGCCGGTCGCGTGCGACTTCGCCCGCTACCACGGCGCCCGGCTCGCGCCCGCTCCGCCGCCGGCCGCCCTCGCCCCGCTCGAGCGGCCGCTCTTCGGCTACGCCGGCTGGGTGTCGCCGCGACTCGACCTCGAGCTCCTCCGCGACCTCGCCGAGCGGAGGACGGGCACGGTGGTCGTCGCCGGCGTCCGTTCCGGGCTCTCCGCCGAGCGGCTCCGCGCCGCGCTCGGCCCGAGGGTCGTCCTCCTCGGCCCACAGTCCCGCGAGGAGCTTCCCGCCCTCATGCGCTCCTTCGACGTCGCGCTGGTCCCGTACCGCGAGAACGAGTTCAATCGCTGCTCGAACCCGGTGAAGTTCTACGAGTACCTCGCCTCGGGGCGGCCGACCGTGACCACCGACATCCCGACGCTGCGAGCGTTCGGCTCCGTCGCGTCGGTCGGCTCGCGCGAGACGTTCGTCGAGCGGGCGCTCGCCGAGGCCGAGCGCCCGACGGGCGACGAGGCGGCGCGCGTCGCGGTCGCCCGCGAGCACTCGTTCCCGGCGCTGCTCGAGCGGCTGGGAGCGGTGCTCGGGTGAACGTCCTCGACTGGGACAGCGCGTTCTTCGGGCTGCCGATCGCGCGGGCCGACGTCGACCGCGACCCCGGGGAAGCGGTCGAGCGCGCGCGCGCGGCGGGTGTCGCCTGCCTCTACCTCTTCGTCCCCGCGACGGCGCTCGAGGCGGTTTCGGAGGCGATCTCGCGGGGGGCGCTGCTGACCGACCTGCGGCTCGTGCTCGAGCGGGCCGGGGCGGTCGAGGGAGCCGCGGCGGCCCAGGGAGCCGGGCCGGCCCGGCGCGCGGGCGAGGCCGACCTCCCGATCCTCGAGGAGCTCGCCGCTCGGCTCGCCGCGCACAGCCGCTTCTCTCGCGACCCGCGGTTCGCGCGCGAGCGGGTGGAGGAGATGTACCGGCTCCGGGTCCGGCGCTGCCTCGCCGAGGGCGTCGTGACCCTGCCGGCCGCGTCCGCCCGGTCCGGGTTCGCCGGGGTGCGGGTCGAGGACGGCGTGGCGCGGGTCGAGCTCGTCTACGTCGAGCCCGAGCGCGCGGGCGCCGGCGTCGCCCGCGCGCTCGTCGCGGCGGCGCTGCGGGCGGTGGCCGCGCCGCGCGCCGAGGTGGTGACGCAGCTCGGAAACGTCCCGGCGCTCCGTACCTACGAGGCGCTCGGCTTCCGCGTGCGGTCGGCCACTACGATCCTGCACGCGTGGCTCGTCCCGCCCGACTGACCGAGAAGCTCGCGCTCGAGGGCGGTTCGCCCGTCCGCGGCGAGTTCCTCGCCTTCGGCGTGCCGGCGATCGGCGAGGAGGAGATCGCGGAGGTGGTCGACACGCTCCGGTCGGGCTGGATCGGGCAGGGCGAGAAGGTCGCGCGCTTCGAGCGCGCCTTCGCCGACGCGGTCGGGGCGCCGGTCGCGGTCGCGGTGTCGTCGTGCACCGCGGCGCTCCACGCCTCGCTCGTCGCGGCCGGCGTCGGCCCCGGCGACGAGGTGCTCGTCCCGGCGCTCACCTTCGCCGCGTCGGCGACCGCGGTCGAGCACGCGGGCGCGACGCCGGTCTTCTGCGACGTCGAGCCGGGCACGCTGCTCCTCGACCTCGCCGACGCGGCTCGGCGGGTGACCGAGCGGACGCGGGCGATCGTGCCGGTGCACTTCGGCGGCCTGCCCTGCCCGATGGACGACGTGCTCGCGTTCGCGCGCGCGCACGGCCTCGTCGTCGTCGAGGACGCGGCCCACGCCGTCGGCGCGTACGACGAGGGCCGCCCGATCGGCTCGTTCGACTCGCTCTGCTGCTTCAGCTTCTACGCGAACAAGAACCTGACGACCGGCGAGGGCGGGATGGTCACGGTCCGCGACGAGGAGCTCGGCGAGCGCGTGCGGAGGCTCCGCCTGCACGGGCTCTCGACGGACGCGTGGAAGCGGTTCGCGGCGCGCTCGCTCGTCCCGAGCGAGCTCCTCACCCTCGGCTTCAAGTACAACATGACCGACCTCCAGGCGGCGCTCGGGATCCACCAGCTCGCGAAGCTGCCCCGGCACCAGGAACGGCGCGAGGAGCTCGCCGAGCGCTACGACGCCGCGCTGCGCGACCTGCCGGGAGTCGGGTTGCAGACGCGCCGCCCGCCCGGCCGGGACGTCCGCCACGCGCTCCACCTGTACCTGCTCCTCGTCGACCTCGACGCGCTCGCCGTCGGCCGCGACACGCTGCTCGAGGCCTTCCGCGCCGAGAACATCGGCGCGGCCGTGCACTACCGCGCGCTGCACCTCGAGCCGTACTTCGCGCGGCGCCTCGCGGGACGCCGGTACGCGCTGCCGGTGGCGGAGGACGCCTGGCGGCGCGTCCTCACCCTGCCGCTGACGCCGGGGATGAGCGACGAGGACGCCGACGACGTCCTGCACGCGGCGCGGAAGATCTTCACCCGCTACGCGCGCTGAGGCCCGACGGCCGGCGCGGCCCGGGCGGCGCAGGCCCGTCGCAGCCGGTAGAGGGTGAAGGAGAGCGGCACGCTCGTCCCGAGCGAGCGGGAGGTCACGAGGCGCGCCCGGTAGCGGGCGACGGGGGCGAGGCACCCGCGGAGCGCGGGGAGGCTTCCGGCGGCGTCGCCCGCGGCGAGGAGGAACCGCACGGAGTCGGCGCGCAGGCGGGCGCGGAAGGTCGCCGTCGCCACGTCGGGGGCGAACTCGGGGTCGCCGAGCACGACCGCAGGGCCTCCGACGTAGTACGAGAACGGGTACCCGGCGAGGGCGAGCGTGCCGCGCGCCCGCCCGCTCGCCGCGCGCAGGGCGCGGTAGGTTCCGGTCTCGCGCTCGACGTACGCGGCCTGCGAGACCGCCCCGACCGCGACCGGCAGCGCCCGGCGGGTGAGCGCGACCGACGGCGCGGCCCAGTCGGCGGCGACCCCGAGCCCGCCGAGGACGAGCACCGCCGTCGCGATCCTGCCGCGGCGGGCGACCGCCGCGACCGCCGGTCCGCCGACGGCGGCGAGGATCGCGAGCGCGGGCAGCAGGAAGCGGGCCTGCGGCGAGAGGTACCACCAGGCCACCGCGTAGAGGAAGGCCGAGGCGACGAGGACGACCGCCGCCCGCGTGCGGGCGACGGCGAGGGCGAGGAGCGCCGCCACGAAGATCGCCGTGCCCACGTACTGGCCGCGGTCGAACGCGTTCCCGTGGGCGAGCAGGTCGACCGGCAGGACGAGGATCCGCGCGAGCCCGGCATGGACGCCGTAGGCGGCCCCGAGCTCGTCGAGCATGCGCTGGGAGTCCGCCGTCCACCACTTCCCGCCGCCGCCGAGCGGGTAGACCGGGTTCCCGGCGACGATCGCGTTCTTCAGGTACCAGGGGCCGCCGAGGAGCGCGGCCGCCCCGAGGGCGCCGGCCGCCGCCCGGAGGTGGCGGCGGCGGAGGGCGAGGAGCGCGAGCGGCGCGACGAGGACCCAGGCCTGCAGGCCGACGTACTTCGTCCCCGCGGCGGCGCCGGCCATCGCGCCCGCCCAGACGAGGTCGCGGGCGGCGCCGCGGCGGGAGAACCGGAGCGCGTACCAGGCCGCGAGCACGACGAAGAACGTCAGCCCGAGCTCGACGAAGACGGAGGTCGCCGACCAGGTGAAGACGCCCTCGAGGACGAGCAGGGCGGCAGCCGCGAGCCCCGCCAGGCGCGAGCCGGCGCCGAGCTCGCGTCCGAGGCCGTAGACCGCGGCGGCGGCGAGGACGGCGAGGATCCCCCCGACCGCCGAGGCGCAGGGCCCGCCGCCGAGCGCGAGCCCCTGGCCGTAGAGCATCTCGATCCCGAACGGGTTGAAGCTCTCCCACACCGAGAACACGTCGCCGATCGAGCCGGCGCGCAGCCACAGGCTCGGCAGGGCGAGGTGGTACTTGAGCGCGTCGGCCGAGGTCGGCGGGGCGCTGGCGGCGACGAGGTCGAGCGCGAGCGCCGCGGCGAGGAGGAGCGCCAGCGCGCGCTCGGCGGGCGAGCCGAGCCGAAGCCGGCCGAGCCGGGCCCGCCGGAGCGCCGGCGCCCCGGCGAGCGCGAGCAGGATCGTGACCGAGACGAGGAGCGGCGACCAGTAGGCGTGCGCGCGCCCGAGCGCGTAGGCGGCGAGACCGAGCACCGTCGCCCCGGCCGCCGTCCGGGTGAGGAGGCAGAGCAGCGGGTCCTCGGGCAGCAGCCTGCCGGGGACGAGCCGCCCGAGGCCGAGCCAGGAGAGCGCGCAGGCGCAGGCCGGGACGAGGAAGACGACGGTGGGCAGGCTCACGCCGGGCGGCGGCCGGCGGCGCTCACGGCGCGGTCAGCCGGTCGAACAGCTCTCGGCTCGGCCGGAGCGCCCGCCGCTCCCGCAGGAGCCCCGGCAGCTCGACGAGGACGCGTCCGAGGGCGGGGGCGACGAGCGCCGGCGCGCGCGCCAGGCGGAGCACCTCGGCGAGGACGACTCGCGCCGCCGCGGCCGGAGGGAAGCACTTGAGCGCGAGGCGGCAGAGGTTCGCGTGGGAGGAGACGAGGCGCCGCCGCAGCGTCGCCGGCGAGGTCGAGCCCGAGACCGCGTGGCGGACGACCGCCTCGGGCACGTGGACGCTCGGCCAGCCGCGCAGCCAGGCCCGCCAGCAGAGGTCGACGTCCTCGAAGTCGAGGAAGAAGCGCTCGTCGAAGCCTCCGAGGGCGAGCAGCCGCGCCCGGCGGACGAGCATCGCCCCCGCGTTCGCCCAGGCGGTCGGGACGGGCGGCCCGCGATGGGGCGGAGCGGCGGGGTCGACCACGAGGCCGGGGATGGCGGTGCGG
>Ga0209581_1004056_pt1 | contig 12068 bp, 14 predicted proteins | sample Coa_R2_FD_187160 | JGI IMG/M metagenome (GOLD analysis project Ga0209581, IMG submission 187160) | Surface soil microbial communities from Centralia Pennsylvania, which are recovering from an underground coalmine fire - Coalmine... | ecosystem: Environmental > Terrestrial > Soil > Unclassified ...
AGCGCTATCGTTCTGCTGTGTGGCAGTGCAATCGGGCTGCCACCTAACTATTCGTTCAAGCGGACGCCGGTCCATCGCTTGCGCTTCGTCCAAACTTTGCGGCGCCGGCGCCGCTTAACTCAAGCGTTAGGCTTTGCTATGAAGAACTTGTGGCAGCTCCTACCTGCGCTGATGCTCCCGTTAGTCAGCTTTTCGGCTTATGGAGCTGCGGCACGCAGCATTCACGCCGCGGATCTCGTTGCAAATCCCAAAGCATATGTAGGTACACTGCTCTCATTCAGTGCGTGCCTTGTCGACGCAACTCCGCACGGTGAGTTCATAAAGCCGTGTGGGCATTCCGACTCACAAAACATTCTCATCGTTGACGCCGCAGACTTCGACGATCCGTTTCTCGCACTAGAGAAAGAGCTTAAGCCCAAGCGTTGGGTGCACTGTGCGCGGGGAAAATTCACCGGTGTTGTAGTTGCCACAACATCTTCATGGCCGAGTAAGCGCCAAATCATGGCAATTCACCTCAAGTCGGTCAGTAATCTTTCTCAATGCAAAGCCTAACTACTCATTCCAGCGGACGCTCATCCGCTACGCGGCTTCGCGCCGCTAAATTCAAGCGTTAGCCCTTAGAGACAGCCATGACTTCGCAACTGGCCACAATCCAAGTTCATCTTTGGGTGCTCACGGGTGTCGTATGCGCGCTCATTCTTGCGAACGTGCTATGCAACCTTCGGCGGTCCGGGCGTAGCGATGGCTATCAAAAAATGAAAGAACTATGGGAGGCGGGCAAGCACATCGAGCTACTCGAGTATGCCAATGCTCGGCTGCAACGGTCGCCTGCCAGCCCGATGCCACTCATGTATAAAACAATGGCGTTGCTTAGGCTCCGCCGACTCGACGAAGCCGAAGCTACCGTCAAGGCGTTCAAAGAGGCAGCTCCTACCATGCGCACCGAAGCGCTCTCGCTCATTGGGACGATCTCGGAACTGCGTGATGCTGTAGGGCTAACAACTCATTCAAGCGGACGCCGTTCCGGCGCCGCTTAATTCGAGCGTTAGGCGTCATGGACACGTTGATGTTTTGGTGTTTCCCCTTATACGTTGCGCTGCAAATCCTTGCAGTCTTCAAACTTCGTCGCTTGTGGCTCCTCGCAGCCTTGGCACCCGCACCATTCATGCTCTACGTTTTGTGGTTCACGGTTCTTGCCTTCACACAGCAGTCAAATCTGTGGCCAATCGTTTTGCTCTTTGCAAGTCCTGTCGCATTTGCATACATGTTGTTGGTCTTTCTATTGCGCGGTGTGGTGCGGCACATGGCTGGCCCGCAATCAGCATGACGCCTAACTACTCATTCCAGCGGACGCCGGTCCATCGCTCACGTTCTTACAAACTCTGCGGCCGGCGCCGCTAAATTCAGGCGTTAGGCAAGCACATGTCACAAGTCTTTGCGGGTGTTGCGCTTGTTGGGCTTGTCGCTGCTTGGATCACGGGTGTTCTTGCATGGTTTGCAATCATCGTTTTCGGCTTCAAAGCGGTTCGCCGTACTCGTCCGGGCGTTGATCGTTGGGGTGGCGAAACTTGGGGCAATCCAGCCAACGCTTTGCTCAGGCCTGGCCTTCTCACTAAAGAAGGCTTGCGTTACAGGCGCAACTGCATTATTTCCATTTGTGTTTTCATCTCGAGTGTCGGGGCAGGTTTGCTCATTGGCGTGGTCACAGGTCAGCTCAAGTGAGTGCTTGCCTAACTACTCATTCCAGCGGACGCCGGTCCATCGCTCGCGTTCTTACAAATCTTGCGGCCGGCGCCGCTAAATTCAGGCGTTAGGCGTCGGTGTAAGAGTTTTCAATTCAGGGGTGGCTCGTCGCAACATGCAGCGCATCGCAAAAACCAGCACCAAGGCAGCTTCGGCCGGTGTCGGCGGGGCCGTGCCGCGTGCGGCTTGCGGCAAGGTTCTCAGCGCTTCGTTAGGTGTTGCTGCAAACCTCGCGTGCAATGCGTTTGCCGGCTTCACAGCGCAGGCGTCATCGCTTCGTTCACCGGCGTGGCCAGCGTGGTGGCACCAACGCCTAACAACTCAGTCAAGCGGACCGCGTTCCGCGGCCGCTTACTTCGGGCGTTAGACCTATGCCATGACAATCCGCGACCAGCTCAAGAGAAAGAAATTGCGGGCTTATGCTTTTGCCGTTGCTTTCTGGCTGCTAGTCGCAGCAGCGCAAATGTTTTTCCCTCAAGGCGTTGCATACCGTGCTTTGGTTGTTGGCGCTTTATTGGTGTGTGGTGCGTTTGCTTATTACATGTTTCGCTTGGTTAAGTGCCCAAAATGTGGCGCTCCGCTTTTGCAGGTCGTTCAAAGCAAGCCTGCTGCCTGCCCCAATTGTGGCGTCAACCTTGATGGCGTGGCATAGGTCTAACTACTCATTCCAGCGGACGCCGGTCCATCGCTCACGTTCTTGCAAACCTTGCGGCGCCGGCGCCGCTAAATTCAGGCGTTAGCGCGCAAGATGAGCAAAGGGGCAAGCGCAAATCTCTCTGTCGCGTTAGCCATCATCATGTGGCCGCTTGGTGCATTTGGCTTCTTGGGTATGCTCGGCGATCCGTCGCCACACTTGAACGCTGAACAAGTTTGGGTGCAAAAAGCGGTGTATGGTGGCTTGCCTCTTACCGCCGCGTTCGCGTTCTTCGTTGCGGCAGCGTGGTTGTTGGGGTTCTGCTTTTCGGTGGCAAAGGGGCGCGCAATTGTGAGCCTCGTTCTTTGCGGGGGGTTTGTAGCGTTTGTGTTCTGGGGCGCGGTGCTCAGTCCGTGGCTTGCGCTCTAACATCTCGGTCAACCGGACGCTCACCCGCTGCGCGGGTTCGCGCCGGTTACCTCGGGCGTTAGGCCTTATGAGACACGTAGATCGTCTCGATCGCCTTCCCACAATGCGCGAACGCATCGCTGGCGCTATTGCAAGCCTGCTCATTTTCGCCTTTGCTGTCGCAGTCATTGCTTTCGTTGTGTACTGGTTGCTTCGCCGCCCCCAACCTATCAACGCAGTTGTCGTCTCTGTAGTGTGTGGCTTTGCGCTGTTGGCACTCTGGGGCGCGTACATGTTCGCCAAAATTGTTTGGGGCACTCCGAAATCGCCCAGCCCGCTTGGGCAGCTTGTCGTCGGGCTAGTTGCATCGGTGGGTGCGGCTGGTTATCTCGTTACCGCATTTTGGTCGGGTCGCCAAGTTCGGCCATTCACTGGCGCAGCAATGGCAACAATGTTTGTGTCGGGCCTAGTATGGAGTCGTCACGCGTGGAAGCAGCTACGGGCGCATCAGGTCTAACTACTCATTCCAGCGGACGCTCATCCGCTACGCGGCTTCGCGCCGCTAAATTCAAGCGTTATGCGCGCAATAACTATCGTCACAATCGCAATTCTTGGCACAGCCTGCAGCGCTCTTAGCTCCGGGCTTCCACCGCACGTAGCTATCCTTCAGGCCAATCAGGTCTCGGAGGTCCTTAGGCAATGTTCACGACCTACTCCATCCGGCGTTTCCGGCGGCTGGGAGCTTTCTTCCAAAATGGCACTTCAGATCGAGGCCGATCTTCCCCAACTTGCAACTCGCATGCACGGCATTGATCTACGAGTTTCTTATCGCCAGTACATAGGTATTGTGCAAAGCGGCAAGATCTTGTGTACATCAATGCCTTCGCACTTCACAAGTCAGAAGAGCTCAACAGTTCTTGGCGAACCAAGCCGGTTATGGCCTGTGACGGTGGGCGTTCGTACTGGGGCGCCGTATACAATCCAATTACCCACAAATTTTCGGATGTCGTGTTCAATGGTGTCGCGTAGTGCGCGCATAACTAGAACCTATCTCAAATTCGCCTGAGCAGTATGGTCAGGGCCGCGAGCTGCACGAAGCCGAGGAAATTCTCGGCGTAGTACTCCCAGCGCGTGAGCAAACGACGCTTCCATTGCATCCAGGCAAAGAAGCGTTCCACCAACCAGCGGCGGGCATAACGGCGTAACGAGCGGCCATCTTGGGTCTTGCGTTTCTTGCGGTTGCGACGATGCGGTGCGATCAACGCAACACCGTGCTGTTCGGCAAGCTGCGCATCCAGCCCATCGCTGTCGTAGGCGCGATCGCCGATCAGATATTCGGGTTTGGCTTCCAGCATGTAGAAGTCGAAACTCAACTGCACCAGCGTCACTTCGTGATGGTTGGCCGCGTGCGTGCTGACCGACAAGGGCAACCCGTGCCGATCCACGATCGCCAGGATTTTCGTGCCTTTGCCGCGTTTGGTCGGCCCCACTTCAGCACCGCCGCCCTTGGCGAAAGCAAACGTGGCATCGATGTAACTCTCGCGCTCGTCGAGCGCGCCCTGCTCGCGCAGATCATTGGCCAGATCAGTCAAGATCCCGCGCAGGATCTCCTGCCGGCACCACTGCTGGAACCGGCGATGCACCGTCTTGTAGTTGGGATAGCACTGCGGAAGCATGTGCCATTGCGCGCCGGTGTTGAGCACCCACAGCACCGCATCGAGCACTTCGCGCGCCGGCACCGGCTTGCGTCCGGGGCGATCATCGGGATGGTGTTCCTCGGGAAAATGCTCCCGGATCCGTTCCCAATGCGCATCGCTCAATCGCTGCATGGAGCGATTGTAGACATCGCATCACCCGCCGCCAATGATTTTGAGATAGGTTCTACTCATTCCAGCGGGCGCTCATCCGATACGCGACTTCGCGCCGCTAGTCAGGCGTTAGGCTTTACCAAGAGATACTGCTTGACGAAGTGTCAAGCTCGGCTGTCCGACGTCACTTTTTCTGCCAAGCTGTAAAACGACTTTTCGAACGTTTTTCCGCCGCCTGATTGGCAGGTGCATACTGCCGGTCCGAGGCATCTCTGAGAGCAGAGGAGGGACAGTCATGAAGCGCATGAATGGTCGCCGTGCGATGAACCGCCTGGGACCTGGGCTGCTCGGTCTGGCGCTTGCTGCCGCCGGGTTATCGCAGGCCTCTGCTGCCCCGCTGTTTCCACCGCTCAATACCCTCGCCAACTTTGCCCCCAGCGATAGCGGACCCTTCGAGCTTTCCGCGCTGACCGAAGGTAGCGACGGCAATTTCTACGGCGTCAGCGCCTTCGGCGGCGCGGGCGGCTATGGCTACGTCTACAAGGTGATACGCCGCAACGGCCGGGTTGTCCATTTGCACGACTTTTCCTACGCGGATGGCGCCACCCCGCGCGGCAAGCTTGTACAAGGCATGGATGGCGATTTCTACGGCACCACCGAGGCCGGTGGCGCCAACGTGTCGGACTACTGCTATGCCGGCCAGCTCTACCAGCGCGGCGGCTGCGGCGTCGCCTTCAAGGTCAGCCCCGGCGGCAGCTTCACCAAGCTGCACGATTTCTATACCGCCGCCGACAGTTACCTCGCCGATCCCAGCACCGGCATGATCCAGGCCAGCGACGGCAACTTCTATGGCATCGCCTTGGTGGATTTTCCGCGCGTCAGTACTGCCATTTTCAGGATGACCGCCGACGGCACGACGACTCCGCTCTATCAGCTCCCCTCCGACGTACTGTCCTACACCGGTCTGATCCAGAGCACCGACGGCTATCTCTACGGCACCACCCTCGGCGACGGCGCGGCATACGGCAGCGGCATGTTCTTCCGCATCAGCCTGGCCGGTGCGTTTCAATCCCTGCACATCTTTTCCGGCAGCGATGGCGACCTGCCTTCCGGCACCTTGATGCAGGGCAAGGACGGCGCTTTCTACGGCACCACGCAATACGGCGGCATCACCACTGGCCACTGCATCTACGGCGGCTGCGGCATCGTCTACAAGATGACGGCCGATGGCACCGAGACGATCCTCTACCGCTTCACCGGCAGCGCGCTGGACGGCGAATGGCCACAGCATTCGGGCCTGGTGCAGACGAGTGATGGCAGTCTGTATGGCACCACCGGCGGCAATCCTTACGGCGATGTCGGCGCGACGTATTGCTACATCGGCAAGATCGCCAGCGCGGGCTGCGGCACGATTTACCGGATCACCGCGGACGGCAAGTTCCAGCAACTGCACACCTTGAGTTACGGCGACAGCGCTTTGGGTATCTGGCCGCTGGCGTCGATGATCCTCGCCAGCGACGGCAATCTCTACGGACCGACCATTGCCGGAGGCGGATGGGGCACCGGCACGATTTACCGGCTGCAGTTGAATCCCCTGACACCGGTGGTGGCGATTACCGGAACTTCACCGGCATCGGGGCCGCCCGGTACCAGCGTGATCATCAACGGCGTCGGTTTCACCGGCACTACCCAGGTGACCTTCCCTACCGGCGCGGCGACTCCCATCAATTTCACCGTGATTTCCGACAGCCAGATCAGCATCGTCGTGCCGCCCAACGGCGTCACCGGGGCCATCGGCGTCAGCGCACCGCGCGGCACCACCTTCAGCCCCACTTTGTTTACCGTCACGACTGCGGACGGAATGCCTGCCGCTCCCGCGGTTGGGGTGGGCCTCAGGGCAGCCGAGGGCGACAAACCAGTCACATTGTAGAAAATCGTCGGGAGCCGCTGCGAGAGGCGCTCATGCGATACGCCGCATAGCTCAGGCAATCGGGCTGCAGGAGAACGCATCATGATCAGACAAATCGGACTCGTACTGCTTTTTCTGCTTCCGGCGTCGGCGTGCTCCACGGTGCAGAACACGCCCAATCCACGATACGCGTCGTCAGGGCAAGGGGTACGCGTTTTATACCGTTACCCGCACGCCAGTTACACGAATCTCGGCACCTACACTTTCGACTACCACTATCGCGCGGGCTCCCCCGAACCGTCCGTTGCTGATGCATTGCCATCGCTCAAGGCAGATGTCGTGTCGGTAGGTGGCAACGCTTTCATCGTGCGCGATCAGGGTCTCTGCAGAAGCGCCAATTGGTGCATCAGCATTTCGAACGAGGTCCTGCGCGCAAACTGATCGACCGCGGAGTGTGCAGTTCTGATATCCCCGTTCCAGCGGAGCGCTCATCCGCTACGCGGGTTCGCGCAATTGAAATCGATCGGCTTTCGCCATGCCCAAAATCCTTGTTGCATTCGCACTCACTCTAGCCTTGCTGACAACCAGGCAAGCGGCTGCGTCCGAAAAGACCGATGCGATGGCGCCCGTGCATCGGTTCATCGATGGCTTCAACAAGGGCGACTTGAGGTCGGCCATCGCGGCTTGCGCGAACGAGTCGTCCGTGATCGACGATTTTCCTCCACACCAATGGCAGGGTAGAGGCTGCGAGAAATGGGCGGATGGTTACCTTGCCATCGCGAAGGAGGAAGGAATCACCGAGGCGAGAATTCTTCCCGGCGAAGCCCGGCATGTCGATGTCATGGGTAATTGGGCCTACGTCGTATTGCCCGTCACTCTCGTTTTCAAACACCTTGGCAAGCCGAACAAACTGCCGAGCATGTTCACCGCATCCCTCCACAAGGAGCCGGACGGCTGGCGCATCACCGGGTGGGCGTGGGCGGATTTGTAAATGTTGCACGCGAACGCGCTCCGCGCCGAAAACGAATGACGCATACCCGTCTGGCACAAATCGCCGACGCCGAAGCGATCGCCGCCGCGGAAACCGAAACCGCGCGGACGCCGGGGCTGCTGGTCGGCCGGCCGGGCGAGATTCCGCTGTCCGCGTATCGCGAGAAGATCGCCAAGCTCGCGCAGCACGGCCGTTACATCGTGTCGGAAAAAGACGGCGCGGTGATCGGCCACGCGTTCCTCGATCCCATGCCGATGCGCGCGAACGCACACGTTTTCCAGTTGACGATCGTGGTGCATCCCGGCCATACCGATCGTGGCGTCGGCGAGATGATGCTGCGCGATCTGCTGGAGTGGGCGGCGCGAGACCCGCGCGTGGGCAAGATCGAATTGAACGTGCGCGCGGGCAACGAACGCGCGCAACACCTGTACAAGCGGCTCGGCTTCGTGGAGGAAGCGCGCTTTCGCAAGCGCGTGCATCGCGGCGACGGCGCGTACGAGGACGACATCGGCATGGCATGGTTTCCCGGATCGGCCGACGATTGACAGCCCGTAAGGAGCGCGCGACGATCCGCGCAGCTGGTGCGCATTCCGCCGGCTGCGAGGCCATGGAGAACGACATGCGCGCTTTTCCGATCGCGATCGTGCTCGCGGCCATGGCCGGAACGCCGTAGCTTTCTCGCAGGATCGAAATCGTCGCACTCCACATACGTTAATGCAGCTTCGCGCCGCCAGCCCCGCAGAGGAAGTTCAGATGATCTCGACCAAAGGATTACTCGGACTGGCCGCGGTGTCGGCCGTTATCGCCGGGCTGTCATATGAGTGGTGGGGACGGCTGATCGCCGGCACATTCGCGGCGTGCTTTGAAGCAAGCGCGGGCGTAGACTGCCGCCACGCCGCACCGCTTTACGCGGCGGCATTGTTCGCCGTCGTTGCGCTGGTCCTGTTGTCGGTGGCCGCGGTCCGCGCAGTAAACGCTTTGCGCTGAACGCGGTCTGGCAAAATCGTCCGGTGTCGGATTGTTCAATGGGTTCCGGCAGTCCATCCAATTGTGCCCGATGCGGCGGCGAGATCCCGCGGGACGGCGGCTTCTGCCCCAAGTGCGGCGCCGCCGTCGCGGCTGAGAGCGGGTCTGACGCGATCTCTCAGCAGGCCTCCACAGCGAACCCGTCGAACCCCACAAAGCCGCAACCGCGACACCTTTCGGGACGCAAGATCCTCAGCGCGGTGGCCAAGACTCTCGCGTCGGTCCTGTTGACCATCCTCATCGGCAAGCTGCTGGAGTACATCTTCCCGGGGCTCGTGCATTTCTACCGCGCGGCAGATGCTTTCGTCGCCGATGGTGTCAGGAACGGACAACCGTTCCACTTCTATGCCGAGTACTTCCGCCATGTGCGCGATCTCGCCTTCTCGACACCGAATCCCAACCTGGGCACTTTGCTGGGTGCGGTGTTCCTCGGGTTCTTCGGCGCGATCGGCCAGATTCTGCACGAAGGTTTTGCGGCCACGCTCACTATGCTGATCGTTCTTGTGGTGGGCATAAGCGCGACTTACGACCGCAAGAACGAGCATCCCGTTCTCGTCGCGATCATTGTCGGGCCGCTGGCCGGAGGTTGCGCGCTGTATGTCTTCGAGTTGATCCTGTTCGGCTTCTTCAAGATCTTCGGCGAGGGTGCGAGATTGCTCGCCCTCATAGGTACAGCCGTCCCGATCGCGAAAACCGCGGTGGTGGTATGGCTCGATTCGCGGAAGGACAAATTCGCGGAAAGCGTGGTGGAGCAGATATCGCGGAAAGGCAATCCGCACATCTGAGCGCATCTGCAGACCGAATCATGATCGTCGGCGCGCACACCATCCTCTACAGCAAGAATGCCGAAGCCGACCGCGCGTTCCTGCGCGACGTGCTGAAGTTCGCTCACGTGGACGTCGGCCACGGCTGGCTGATCTTCGGTTTGCCGCCGTCGGAAATCGCCGTGCATCCTTCGGAAGAGAACGATGTGCAGGAGTTCTATCTGATGTGCGACGACATCCACGCGTTCGTCGCCGAAATGCAGCGGCACGGAATCGCGTGCGATGAACCCAGCGATCAGCGCTGGGGCATCCTGACGCACATCACCCTGCCCGGCGGCGGCAAACTGGGCGTGTATCAACCGAAACACGCGCGGCCACCGCAGGATTGATCTATCGCACCGCCCTGACGCAGGAGCATCCCCGTGCCCACTTCCATCAACGGCAAGATCTGCTATCTCGAACTGCCGGCGACCGACGTTGCGAAGTCGGCGGATTTCTATTCCAAGGTGTTCGGCTGGCAGATGCGCAAGCGCGGCGACGGCGCCACGGCATTCGACGACGCGACCGGCGAAGTCAGCGGCGCCTTCATCACCGGCAGGGAGGCGTGGGATACGCCGGGGATGTTGGTCTACATCATGGTCGACAGCGTGGACGCGACGTGCGAGTCCGTGGTGACGAACGGCGGCGCGATCGTGCAACCCGTCGGCGCCGACGCACCGGAGATCACCGCGCGCCTCCGCGATCCGGGTGGCAACATCATCGGCCTTTACCAGGAGCCGGATCGCGCCACGCGCGCTTGAACGTCGAATATCGAGTCGGGTTCGCGCGAACTTCGTCCGTGGAGAAGAAGATGGCTGTGCGCAGCGTCACGCCGATCTTGAACGTCAGCAGCCTGCCCGAAAGCTTCGCGTGGTTCGAGGCGCTGGGCTGGAGCCGCGGTTTCAGTTGGAATGAAGGCGGCATGATCGCGAACGCAGCGGATCGCAACGAACACGGCGAGGCCGGTTTCGGCAGCGTGTGCAGCCACGACGCGCGGATCTTCCTCTGCCGCGGCGGGCAGGGTTCGCGCGGCACGGTGATGCCGCGCTGGCCGGGCGACGACGAAACCGACGGCGTGTGGATGAGCTGGTGGATGGACAGTCCCGCCGACGTGGATGCGTTGCACGCGGCCGCGTTGCGCCACGGCATGACGGTGACGATGCCGCCGACGGACGAACCCTGGCGCGTGCGCGAGTTCCACCTGCGCCATCCGGACGGCCACATGTTCCGGATCAGCGCCGGGCTGGACAACGAGTGACCGCATCGCGCGATTGACAGCGCCGGAAACGCACGCGACGATCCGCGGCGACACCTACGCCTGAAGCCACAAGGGGATTGCTTCCATGGCCACGACTTCGTTTCGTCCGTTTCCGCGCCTGCGCATCTTCGAAATCCTGATCGCGATCATCATCGTGCTCGCGCTGTTTTCCAGTTTCATCACCGTCGGCCCGGGCGAACGCGGCGTGCTGATGACCTTCGGCGCGGTCAGCCACGGCGTGCTCGATCCGGGCCTGCACATGAAGCTGCCCTTCATCCAGACCGTGAAGAAGATGAACGTGCAGATCCAGAAATCGGAAGCGACCGAAACGGCCGCCAGCCGCGACCTGCAGGACATCACCACCGCCGTGGCCGTCAACTGGGCGATCGATCCCTCGGATGCAGAGTGGGTGTATCAGCGGCTGGGCGACGAGACCGCGCTATCGAACAAGGTGATCGATCCGGTGGTGTCGAACGCGGTGAAGGCGGTGACCGCTAAATACAACGCAGAAGACCTGGTGGAAAAACGCGACCTGGTCGCCGACCAGATCAAGAACCAAATCATCAGCGCGCTGGCGGCGTACAAGGTGCAGGTGCAGGGCGTGAACATCACCAACTTTCAGTTCAGTCCGGAATACACGCAGGCGATCGAGCAGAAGCAGGTGGCGCAGCAGCGCGCGCAGCAGGCCGAATACGATCTCGAACGCATCAAGGTGCAGGCCGAGCAGGAAGTCGCGCAGGCGCAGGGTCAATCGCAGGCGCAGAAGCTGTTGCAATCCACGCTGACGCCGGAACTGATCCAGTTGAAGGCCGTCGACAAGTGGAACGGCGTGTTGCCGCAGTTCGTCGGCGGCAACGGCGCGATCCCGATGGTCGGTCCGCTCGCGCCGCCCTCCACCGCCAAATAGCCGGCAGCGCTCAAGCCTGCGGAATCGTGAGCGTCACGCGCAGGCCGCCGTCTTCGCGGTTGGCAAGCGCGATGCGGCCGCCGTGCGCCTCGACGATCTCGCGCGCCAGTGCGAGACCCAATCCGCTGCCGCTGCGCTTGGTGGAATAGAACGGCAGCAGCGCGTTCTCCAGCACGGTCTTGCTCATGCCGCTGCCGCGGTCGCGCACCTCGATGCGCAATTGCGTGCCCGCGCGCTGCATTTCCAGTTCCACTTCTGCTTCCGCGCTGCCGGCCTCGTGTGCGTTCTTCAGCAGATTCAGCAGCACGTGTTCCATCTGACCGGGATCGAAACTGCCCTGCGGCGGCGGCGTGCCGATCACGCGAAAACGCACGTGCAGCGCGAGCTGCGCCAGGAACTCCGGCAGATCGATCGGCTGCGGGCGCGGCGCTGGCAGCTTGGCGAATTCCGCGTAGCCCGCGATGAAACCATGCAGATGGCGCGCGCGTTCGCCGATGGTGGCCAGCACCGCCAGCAGGCGCTCGCGCTCGTCGCGCCGCACCAGCTCCGCGCCCGAATGCGCCAATGATGTGATCGGCGCG
>Ga0209581_1004061_pt1 | contig 12050 bp, 17 predicted proteins | sample Coa_R2_FD_187160 | JGI IMG/M metagenome (GOLD analysis project Ga0209581, IMG submission 187160) | Surface soil microbial communities from Centralia Pennsylvania, which are recovering from an underground coalmine fire - Coalmine... | ecosystem: Environmental > Terrestrial > Soil > Unclassified ...
CCGCCCCCTCGCGCGGAGAGGGGGTTTTAGGGGGATACTTCCCCCTAAAGGGTGCGGGTGCGGGAGTAGCGACGTCTTGCGCCACCGTGCGCACAAGTGCGCACACGTCCGATCCGGATGCGCACGGGCCGCGTTCAGGACCCATGTGTGGGGAATTGTTCCCCACCCGCTTGTCCTGCTGCGGCTTCCCTTCCGCGGCGTCCTCCTGCGTCCCGGAAATCCTTTTCAGTTCCCTTTGCTTCCTCAGGCGCACGTACCTGGGCGCGTGGTCCAACAGGTCATGGACGCGATAAAGGCTGTCCGTGCCGGGAACCAGCTCGATGAAGCCGGTTCGGCCTTCTCCGCCGCAGGCGAGGAGGGCTTGCGTCAGCTTCCCTCTGTCGCCGGGGTACTCCGCAGCCGCCTCCACCGCGTCGGAATCACCAATGAACGGGTCGCCGTTCTCATAGGCAACTTCCCACAGCGACTCCAGATAGCCCCGCACGTGCGGACGCGGCTCGCCCAGCATCCGCACGAGCCGGCGGAACTTGACGTGCTTATCCAGTCCAGGCCGGGCCACTTCTGGAAAGCCTCCTGCCGGGCGAGGTTGTCCCACCGTGCCGACGTTGGCACCTGGACGCTCGGATCAGAACGGAATGTTTCCCTCATGACTCGTCGCGTCCGCCACCTCCTGCGAGGCCCTCGCCCCCGCCCCCCGCTGCCCGCCGCCGCCGTCATCGCCCTTCTTCCCCATGAGCTGCACCCGCTCCGCGACGACGGACAGCTTCGACCGCTTCTCGCCCTCCCTGGAAGTCCACTGCTCCAGTTGCAGCCGGCCCTCGATGAGCAGCGGGTCGCCCTTGCGCGTGTACTGCGCCACCACCTCGCCCGTCTTGCCCCAGGCGGTCACGTCCACGAAGGTCGCTTCCTCCTTCAGCTCGCCGGCCTGGTCCTTCCACTTGCGGTTGACCGCCAGGCTGAACTTGCACAGCGACGTGCCCCCGGCCGTGGTGCGCGTCTCCGGGTCGCGGCAGAGGTTCCCGCACAGGATGACAACGTTCACGTTCGGCATGCGCCGCTCCTTTCACCGACGTTGGGTCACGGACAGCACCCCTCCGGCGGCACTCGCTTCTCGACGCACTCCCAGAAGCGGCTGGCCGCGTCGTACAGCCGCGCCTGGTAGGCACGGTCGGGGCGCACGTCCACGACGGCCAGACGATCCTCTTCCTTGAGTTCCCTGTTTTCGCTGTAGGTGACGTAGTGGCACAGGTCGATGCCCGTCACCAGAAGCTGGTACTGGCACTGGGCGAAGTAGTAAGGGACGACCTCCTTCGCCAGCGCCGCCCGGTGGACCTCGATGCGCGGCGCCTTCAGCTCCACCACCAGCGTGTCATCCCAATCCAGCCCGTCCAGGCTGGAGCGAAGGAACGGCACCGTGTCGTGGAGCACGCAGGCCGGCTCCACGTGGTTGCCCGTCTCCGTCTCGTAGAGGAACCGTGCCGTCGGCTCCAGCCGCGTCCCGCGCCGCATGGCGAAGTTGGGCAAGTCCTCGTGCGGCCGGATGCCCGTCTTGTGCTCCCACAACTTGAAAAGCTCCGCCTGGATGGTGCTTTTCGCCTCCCTGACCCACGGCGGTTCGATGAGCAGCACCTTCCAGGCGTCGCTGGACCCCAGGCCGGGCTTGCGCCACTCGTGCCACTCCGGGCTGCCTTGATGAAGCAGGACCCGCCGCATCACGCCGCCCCTGATGCCGCCGGGGGCTGCACGGCCTGGGCCTTCTTCTGGGCGATTTTCTCGGCCGCCCTGGCGTACTCCTCCACGCTCAGCTTCTCCAGGGGCGTTTCCGCGGGAAGCGCGAGCGACTTCATGAGCTGCGCCCGCGTCCGGCCCAGTGCCGCCAGGTCCGCCTCCAGCGCCTTGATTTGCTCCGCCGTGACGTACTGCGGTTCGGCCGCGGGCGCCGGCCGCTGCGGCAGCGCGGCCTTGCTCCGCTTCAGCGCCGCCATGAGGTTGTTCCACGCCTCCCGACCGCTGTTGCCCATCGGAATTTGCGGGGGCAGGTTGTGCCGGTTCTTGGCGTCGTAGGCCGGCGTCCGCTGCGTGTGGAAGAAGCGCTCGGCGACGTTCCTGGACCTCACCACCTTGCCCTTGCCCAGGCCGCCCTTCTTCACCTCGACCGCGTAGTTGCCGAAGAGCGCCATGTCGAGCCAGCGCAGCGTGATGCCCCAGGTCTTCTCGCTCATGTCGGGAACGTAGCGGTCATAGTCCTCCCCCTCCGGGTTCTTGAAGGGGCGGATGCGGACGTGGTAGAGGAGCAGAATGCCAATTTTGGCGTCCCGGCAGGCGTCCAGCAGACGCAGCAGCCGCACCCACTCCTCCAGCGCCACGTCTGGGCCCTTTCCGTAAGCGAGGAACTCCGCCCGGTTGCCTTCGTAGCGCTGCTCGCACACGTGCTCGTGGCAGAGCTGCTCCAGTCCGTTCGCCGTGTCGATGACGAGCGTTTGATGCCCCGTCCTGCCGCGCGCCAGGTGCTCGATCGACGCCAGGGCATCCTCCCACGACTTGCACTCCTCAAAGTGGTCCGTCTCGGGGACCAGGCCGTGATCGATGAGGGTCAGCAGGCCCGTCTCGCCGCGGCTCATGAGGAAGATGGGATTGGGCGCGTAGCACCCCAGACTGGTCTTGCCGATGGCCTCGACCCCGCCGAAGCCGATACAGGACGGCCTGCCGCCGCTGCCGCCCTTGCTGATGCGCAACGACATGGGATGAACCTCCCGAAGCACCACGAGCACAGCCACCTCAGTTCCCGCCGCCGGAATCGAACCGGCGCGACGCCAACGCGGGCCAACCAAGCCGACGGCTATTGCCTTGCATAACATGTACTGCATAGCAGCGGCGGGTCAAGGGCAGTTTGGGAAAAATTCGCGGACCAACTAAGCCTTGTCGGGGAAGAACGTGGGGAACGTTCTGCGGATGAGTTCCTGGGCGGGACCGGACGGGGTGCGATAGCCGTGCTCCCAGCAGACCCACGTGGGCTTGGCAACGCCGACCAGGCCGGCGGCCTTGGCTTGACTCAAGCCCATCGTGCTGCGGATTTTGCGCAGGACGGCCTCCCAGCCGGTCGGGGTGCGCTCTCGGGCAGACCTGCTCTTGCGCTTCTTCGCCATGACAGCTATAGTCTATTACTCCGCGGAACACCCTGCCACCCCCTATCTCGACCTCATCCCTGGCCGGTGGACCTTTCGGCCCCGCCGTCGCTCCACGTGGGTGGTCGCTTCCCGTCCGTGCATGGGTCCTGCCAAAAGCCGTCTGGTCCGAGGCCGCGCAGACCAGATTTCCAAGGCTACCGGTTTTTGCAAATTGAACGCAAGTCCCGCCGGCGGGAATCGGCCCGGTTTTTCTGGAATTTTCCCGCAGCCGCCTCACCAGCCGGCTCGCACCAGCTTGCCGTTCTCGACCTTGTGCTCCACGTCCGGCGCGATTCCATCCTCGCCGACGTGCCCCACGGCCGCCTCGTACCGCTCCTTTTCAGCGTTCCACCAGCAGCAGATGAGGAGGCCATTTTCTCCGGCCCTGACGGTGCCGCCACTGCCAATCGAGGCGGCAATTCCCGCTTTCCCCGCCGACGCCGCCCGGGAGACGGTCCCCGTTACCGCCGCCGTGGAACCGTCCCCCCAGGCCGTCGCCGTGGAGGAGAACCCCGTCGCCGTCGCCGTGGAGCCATGCCCCTCCGCCACGGCCGTGGAGTTGCTCCCCACCACCGCCGCCGTGGAGCCGTCGCCCGAAGAACCCGCCCGGGAGTAGTTCCCCGCCACCGCTGCCGTGGAGTTGATTCCCTCCGCCGCCGCCGCGGAGTCGTGCCCCGCCACCGCCGCCGTGGAGCAATCCCCTGACGACACCGCCCGGGAGCGTTTTCCCGCCACCGCTGCTGTCGAGTCGTTTCCCGCCGCCGCTGCCGTGCAGTCGTGCCCCGCCGTCGCCGCCGTGGAGTAGTCCCCTAACGACCCCGCCGTGGAGCCGTTCCCCGCCACCGCCGCCGTGGAGCCGCGCCCCATCGTCGCCGCCCGGGAGCCGTGCCCCACCGCCGTCGCCCGGGAGTAGTTCCCCGCTACCGCCACCGTGGAGCGGTTCCCCGCCGCCGCTGTGCCTTTGTCCTTTGCCAGTGCTTGCAGCCGGGCGAAGTTCCTTGGGTCGGTCAGCACCATCGTGACCGCCTGAGCCATGCCGCCGCAATAAATGACATCGCCAGCACGGAACTTGACCTTCCGGGAATCAATCACCACAACATCAGTACGGGAAACCTCTACCACAAGCCACTTCGCGTCCGCGTCCTCCAAAAGCAAGTCCCAGTCGCCCTCGCCCCAGAGCAGCCCGTGCAGCCCGCCGCCGCACACCGGGGCCGGGTCCCAGTCTGGACACTCCACGCGGCCCGACTCCGGCCACCTGAACCCCTCGTGGCTAGTCATGTCGGCATTGCAGGTCCGCAGGACCAAAACCTTCTCGTCCGTGGCGACAGGCATTGCTTTGTCCCCGTCCAGGACCACACGCACCACCCAGGGGCCGCCGACGGGAAACAATCCCGTCATGCCCAGAGCACGCCGCCCCCGGACGACTTGCCCCGCCGGCCCAACAAAGGACCGCGGCGTCCTCGGGCGTGGTCCCTACCGCGCCGCCGACGTCCTCCGGCGCGGCGCGCCGTTGCTCCCGCCCTCCTTGCTATCGGCGGGAGGGGCCAGGATCGCCGGCGTCACATCCGCCGGCGGGGGCGGCAGCGCCGTGCTGATCGCCGACAGGCCGTCCCGTACCGTCCTCAGCTCGGCGCGCAGGCCGTTGATGTCCTCCACCAGCCCCGCCAGCGCCTCCCACAGTCTTCTCAGCATCACGAGCCTCCTTCGGTTTGAGGCCGCTCGCCTTGAGCGGCAAGCGCTCCTCCCGGTAAATCAGGATGTCGGCCGGGGCCGTGAACCCAAGCCACACACGCCCCTGGCCCATTTCCTCCAGCGATACCCACGCCTCGCGGCCATCGGGAAGCATCAGGCAGACGCGCTCTCCCTGCCGTCGGCTCAGCACCAGCATCCCCGCAACTCCTTTCCGGCGTGTTATTTCATCTCTCGAATCGCCGCGCTGCCGACCAGCGACAGCAGCCGAACCCCCCGCCGCAGCGCCACCGAGCACCGCAGCGCGCCGCGCCGCGCGCTCGGTTCGCCGCTGCCCTGAGCCGAGGCCCAGCAGTCCTCGCAGCGGCGTCCGTAGGTGTCGTTCGCCAGCGGACCGCCGCAGCACATGCACCGCTCGCTCTCTCCATTGCGACCAGCCATCGGCATGCTCCTCGCGCCTCCCTCCGCTCCGCGAGGAAACACGGGCCACCATGACCCCCCGCGCCGCCACCGCGGCGACGCGGCGCGCCTCTGCTAAGTCCGGCACTTTCGCCGCAGCAAGTCCATGCACCGGCGAATGCCGGCGACGTAGCCGCTGATCGCGGCCAGGTGCTCGTGCGAAAATTCATCCGCGTAGTCGGTCAGCAAGCGCTGGCAGTTGCTCGCTTCGAGCCAGGCGTCGGCCAGGAACGCCAGCTCGCCGTCGGTCAGCCCCGGCTCGCTCTGCCAGTTCAGGGGCGGCACTGTGCCAGCCTGCTGCCGGAACATCGTCAGGAGCCGCTGGGCGGCCAGGTCGTTGACCCCTGATTTGCTGTCAGTCACGGGCGGTTGCTCCGATTTAGATGGTGCCAGATGAGCATGGCTTCTAGTTTCTTGTTTTGGGCGGACCTCACGGCGGACCTCACGGCGGCCGTCGCGGCAGACCTCGCGGCATGCCCCTCGGCGGCCAACGCGACGGCCCACGCGGAGGTCCACGCGGCGGACCTCGCGGCACCACATGCGGGGGACCGGTCGGCAGCCAACGCGACAGCCCACGCCGACATCCACGCAGCGGACCTGTCGCCAACCGCCGCGGCGGACCACGCGGCATCCACCTGCTCGCCGCTCGCCCTGCCCTCAAGCCACCGGAGCTTGGTTTTTACCGCATCCCAGCAGCGCGCATCGACACAGCGGCCCGCCTTCTCCTCCGCCTTGAGCGCCTGCGCCGCGCACCAGCAAGCAAAGCGATGCAGAACTTCCGTGGCATCTGCCATCCATAGACAGGTGCGCTCCGAAGCACAAGCCTTGTCGCCGTCCTCGACAATCTTCCCGGCAAGCCGCACCCGGCACACAACGGGTCCGGGCGCGTATTTCAGGGCGTCCATCGCCGTCTTGCTGGCGTGCAGGCCGGAGAAGCAAGGCTCCAGATCGCGCTCCACCGTCAGGGTCTGACCCACTTCGACCGGAGTGTGCGGCGGGAATTGCAGCCGGCGGTCTTCCTTCAGGAAGTGCCAGCCGATCCATTCCTTGTCAGAGGACATCGGACTGCCCCTTGCCTCAAGCGGACGTTCCTCAAAGCGGCAAGTCCCGCAGGAGGGACACTGCTAAATCACGGATTCGATGTGCTCCCACCCCACCCGGTCCACGACGAGCTCGCCCGTCAGTTCCCCATCCGCGCCGTGCAGGTCGCGGAAACCGACGCAGGCCACCCGCTCGCAGCGAGCCTCGCGCTCCGCCCTCTCGCGGTCGCAGCTCCTGGATTTAAACACGTGTGGCCCTCCCTTTCTAAATTCCCTCAAAGAGTCATTGACCAAGTGACGCAAACATCATACGATGCAGTGAGGCAGAGCGTCAACCCGAATTCTTCCATTTTTCCAGGATTTCCTACCTCTGGACGAAGTTCCTGATTAGAATGGAGATGTGTCAATGACCGCGATGCCGTGCGAAGCACCTTGCCAGGGAGCCACCGTGTCGTCTAAACTGATGATCAATGAACCATCCCCACGCACGGAGGCAGACGTGATGCAGAAGAAGCCGACGGCAACGCGGAGCGTTCGGGTCCGGGACTTCACGGCTGACTGCATCTACGCAGCCGCCATGCAGGACGGCGTGCGGCCCAAGTCGGTGCCGCGCTGGCTGAGCGACCTCCTCGACGCCTACCTGGCCGAGAACTACCCCTCCGCCGTGGAGTCGATCCGCCGCCGTCAGGATGCCGGCGGGAGCAAGCACAAGGGAAAGTAGGCAGGGCAAGCCGGAGGCGACGAAACCAGGAACCAATGCCGCGAGCATGGTGCCGTTCCTTAACGAACCCGTGGTGCCACACTGCTCAAAACATTCGCCTCCGCTGAGGGCAAGCCGCCGCCTTCAGGCGGCAGCAGCTGGCGCCACGCTCCGCGAGCCGGAGCAGCACCGGCTGGCAAGGGCTGCGCTCGCCGAGGCGGAAGCCGCCCTGCGGAGGGCGCGCGAGGGGATTTAGAGGTAGCCCCGCCGCTTCAGTTCCCTCATCGTCGCCTCATGCTGCGCCCGCCTCTGGACCTCCCGCCGAGGCAGCTTCGGCGGTGGCGCCGCCGGCCCCTCGACCAGACGGCCCTCCGCCAGTTCCCGCACGGCCCGACGGGGGATGCGCCGACCGTTCCGCACGCAGACATAGGGCAGCGTGCCGTCGTTGGTCATCGCGTAGACCGTCGATTTCCCGACGGCCAGGAACTCGGCCGCCTCAGCGACGCGCATCAGGCCGTCCGCCAGCAGTTCGTTTCTTTCCACGTCCGATTTCCTCCCGAGGCGACCGTCAGAGGTTATCGGCACGGCCTGGGTGATTTCGATGTGTTTGCATTCGGATAGGCTGGACGGCGCGCGCTGACAGGCTCGGGCCGATAGCTGTCAGTCCGCAAGGCCGTCGCCTCGCTCGGTCTTGTCAGATAACGGGCCGAGAGCAAGCCGATACCCCTTGCTCGTGGCGCGCAGGATGCCCCGGTCGCCAAGGTTGCTAAGCAGGACCCGCGCGTGGGAGTTGTAGGGTATGCCGCTGCGGTCGCAGATTTCCTGAGCGGTGAGCAGTTCGTTCGGGCCTCGGAAGGCGTGGAGCAGTTCTTCCTCGACTCCCGAGAGGGACGGGGCGGCCGACGGCGGCGGCGGCGGAGGCACAGCCTGACCGTTCGCCGCCCCGTTGCAGGAATGCCTGGGGCGCAGCGCACCCGAGGACCGCAAGAGGGCCGTGAGGGACGCTATCGGCACCCGCACGCTGATGTGAGTAAGGTCGTCCAGCAGCAATTCAAGGGCAACCGGCATCCTCTCCGCCAGCGCAGCATCCTCAACCGCCCGCGCCAGGGCTTCCAGAAGTTCCGGAGAGTCCATCTCGCCATCTCCATGCGCTGTATACCAAGGTACACCTAGGGAGACGGACGGAGTTGTCAAATCAAATCCGTTGCTCGGACACCGTGATGTGGGATGGGCTGGGCGGGCAGGTGCGTTGGGCCTCGTTGCCCTCACGAGTCGAAGGGGCTGACAAAAACTCCGGCTGCGGCGTCCACCGGCAGCGCCGAAATGATAGAGCGGCGAGCGGCCCCAATGCAAGAGCAAAGTTGTCCTGCACCAACGCCTAGGTGCCGTTGTCGTCCCCGTGGTTGCGGACGAGCTGCCAGAAGAGGGCTGCTGCCGTGGGCGGCATGATGCGCGTGCCGCGCTCCCAGTGGCAGATGATGCTCCTGGCCGTCCGGCTGGTGAAGCCGAAAAGGCCCGCGAATTCCTGCTGAGTAAGTCCCAGCTTTCGCCGGAGGTTGCGAATTTGCCGGGGCGTCGGCACTCGTGGCGGCGTTGCCATGAGGATTGGGGTAGCGCCTGGCGCAGGGGTTGCTGCCAGCCTACTCGCCAGCCGCGCAAAAGGAAGCGAAAAAACCCGGAATTTTATCCGAGCGCTGCCGCCACCTGGGCGGCCCGCGCCCGGTCGCGGTCGGCGTATTGCCAGACCACCCGCCGGTCCCTGTCCCCGAGGATCAGGCCCGCGTCCCGGTGGCCCGACTCCCCGCCCGCCTGCTCCACCGCCGTAGCCTTGGCGTGCCGGAGCTGGTGCGGCGTCCAGGCGATGTCCCGTCCCAGCTTGGCGCTCGCCCGCCGGCACGCCCGAGCGATGGCATGGCCGTAAGAATCCACCCGCCAGGGGGTCCGTGATAACCGCGCCGCCAAATCACGCTTTGCTCGCGCCTTCTCCTCCCACGGGTACACGGGCGTCTTGCGGTCCTTCTTCCGCAGTGCCGTCCGCGTTTCACGGATTGCAAGGGCGGGCGAGAAGCATGGCAGTTCCGGCGGCTTGTCGAGGTACGGTGCCAGCGCCGCCTGTGCCCGCGGCCCCAGCCAGATTTCCCGGCGGTGGCCATGCACCGCCGTCTTGTGCTTGCCCGGCCCGAGGCCGCCCGTCTCCAGGCTCCCCGGCAGATAGAGCCACACGCCGGGGTGGGGCAGCGGCGAACCGTCGGGGAAGGTGCTGCGCCACAGGTCGCCGGGACGCAGACGGCAGATGTCCTGGCTCCGCATGGCCCCGTGGTAGTGGACCCGCACCATCGCCGCCAGCGAGGGGGGGAGGAAGGGCAGCGTCGCCTCCACGACCTCCCACGGCACGGGGGGGACCACGCTTTCCGCCAGGGCATCCCCGCGCGGGACGCGCAACCCCGGCAGCCGGTCGAGCATCGCCGCCGTCGCCTCCTTGACGATGCCGCGCGTCACGCCCCAGGAGAACACCCGCCGGATGCGGCCAACCCGCTGGTTGACCGTCTTCCGCGCCAGCCCCGAGGCGAGCATGTCCTGCCTGAGCCTGTCCAGCAGGGCCGGCGTGAACTCATCGACGGGGAGCGATGCATGAGCGGCAAGGAGGGGATTGAGACTTAGCCGGTAGCAATAGACCTCGCGGGTCGGCTGGCCGTTGCCATCGACCAGCAGGTTCGGTGCGTGGGTGTCCCAGGCCAGGACCAGAGCGGCGATGGTCGGAACGGAAGGGACGGTGAGGGGCGCCGACAGGGTGCCGGCGCGCCACCTCTCCACGAAATCGGCGTAACGCTGGTGGGAGTCCGGCGTGCCCCAGACGCCGAGGTAGTAGGTGGCGCCCCGGAACTTGATGCGTGCCTGGCCGGTCTTGTGGGGTCGGGAAGGGTAACGGGGCGGGTTGTTCTTGAGCCGAGGCATGGACGCCAACTCCTTCGGCCGCCCTGCCAAGGTGGTAGCCATCTACCACCTTGGCAGGGCGGGGCCGTTCCTGGCCACGGTCCTAAACACTTGCTTGCAAATGCTTTCGGCGCGGCCAATCGATTGTCGAACCAATTCATTATGAGTAAATTGGTCGGACGTTTGAGTGGCGGGGCGGGTCGCCGCCGAAAGCCGCAAAGACTGTAGTTTCCTGGAGTTTCCGTGTCAAGCCCTCGGTTCAGCGCAGAGGCCGAACCTTCCCTGGCTTGCACGGACGAGCAGCGCATGGTGGTAGCTGGCGGTCCAAGGTGGTAGTCAAAGGGGTAGTCGGATTTGGCCGCTTGCCAGGGCCGCGGGAGGGGCTATCCTGACGGACGCCCCCTCCCGTAGCTCAGAGGTTAGAGCGCTCGCCTTATAAGCGAGTGGCCGTGGGTTCAATTCCCACCGGGAGGACCCTGGACGGCATGGCTTTGCGGCGCAAAGCCGGGGCAGAGCGGCGGTGGTGGAAGCGGCCCGTCCGCTCAGCCGGCGGGGTCCGTTGCCCTGAACGTCCTGGCTCGTGCCAGGCTGGCTCGGACTGATCCGGCGGGGGGACAACGCAGGCCAGCGGGCCTACTCCTCCTCCGCCCCGGCGTCGCCGCCGCTCCCGTCCCGCACAAATCCCAGAAACACCCGTGCCGCCGCGCTCAGCGGCAGCCCCGCGTCGCCGGGATGATGGAGCTGCAACCGCAGCTCCGCCCGCCGCATCAGCACCAGAATCTTCTCCTCGCTGCCCGGCATCGCCTGCGTCGGCTCCGGCGGCAACGGCGGCGTCCCGTAGAAATCGGCCTCCTTGCTCGGCCTGTGCGTCATGGCGCAGGGATACTGCTCCCGGATCGTCCTGTCGTGCCAGCACGTCCCACACAGGCCACGGCCCTTGCTGCCCGGACGTCGCTGGCAGTGGTGGCACGGCGGGTAGTCGGCGGAAGGTCGGTTTGCCACGGCAGGGGAGGAACTCAGAGGAGGGCAGCAGGGACGGCGATACCAGGACGCCAGCGGCGAAGGGGGGAGCTCGCCGCCTTCCAGGACCAGCACCCGACGACGAAGGCAGAAGGCCGCTCACGGTGCGGGGACAGACGGGGGGCGCCGCTCATGGCCTGTCCTTGTCTCCCGTCAGTTCCACATACGGCACCGGGTAGTTCCGCCGCTCGCACCAGACCTTCTCCCACGCTGCCATGCGGTTCAGCAGCGCCTTGAGCTGGTCCCGCGACCAGCCCGCCCGCGACAGGTCGCACAGCATGATCCGGGTCGCCGCCCGGTAGTTTGGCCACGGCGGGACGTCGGCGCCGCCCGCCAGGGCAAGGTAGTCGCCCCAATGCCGGTAGGCTGACAGAGCGGGCGACGGCTCCGGCTCGTTGGGCGCGGGAACTATCGAGTCCACCCAGGGCAGGACTTTCCACCCGTCCGGCAGCATGTCGCCCGCCCGACCGTGGTACGCCTCCAGCAGCGCCTCGACCCGATGCCGCACCTCCGCGTCCTCGTCGCGTTCATGCCGCCGCAGGGCCGGCAGCGCCGCGTCGCCCATCGCCAAAAGCGCCGCCGATGCCCGTTGCCGCGTGGCGAAGTCCTCGCTGCCAAGGCCGGCGACATGGGCCTCCGCCACGGCGTCGAAGACGGCAAGGGCGATGGCAAGGAGGGCGGCGAACACGGGTCATCCTCCGGGAAGGCGCTTCTCGCGGGCGGACTCGGCCGCGGCAAGCCGCTCGCGGAACAGGACAAGGGCTAGCAGGCTGCAGGCGCTCAGGTCCATGAAGGAATCGACCACGCCCTCGTTGATGAGGCTGCCCGTCTTGCAGAAGCGGTCGATGCGATGCACCTTGTCTTTGGCGCGAATCCACGCCGCCAGGTCGGGGGCCACGCCGGAAGCCGCCGCCGCCCGCATGTTGGCCAGCGGGTCGTTTTCCGCGCCATGGTCGGCGGCCTTGCGGACGTGGAGGTCGGCCATCTCCCGGAGCAAGGCGAGATGCCCCGGGTGCCCCGCCGCCGGGTCGGGGACTGTCT
>Ga0209581_1004066_pt1 | contig 12043 bp, 10 predicted proteins | sample Coa_R2_FD_187160 | JGI IMG/M metagenome (GOLD analysis project Ga0209581, IMG submission 187160) | Surface soil microbial communities from Centralia Pennsylvania, which are recovering from an underground coalmine fire - Coalmine... | ecosystem: Environmental > Terrestrial > Soil > Unclassified ...
CCTAATCGCGCATCCCGATAGTGTCGATCAAGCACGCGCAGTTCTTGCAAAACATTTTGGGCAGTTCACGCTTGAGCCCGCCATGCGGGACGGGAAGCCATCGTATGTCGCACATGGCCGAGTGGACTTCTTTGGGGAGGAAGCTATGGCGCGAACGGGTGGTGCCGGGGGCCAGAATCGAACTGGCTACGCCCGCCTTTTCAGGGCGGCGCTCTACCAATGAGCTACCCCGGCCTTCGGTGAGACTAAAATTGTAGAAGCCATGCCGGATGCTGTCAAACCGCCGCAACGCGGCGCCAAAAAGTACGTCAGGGGCGCGGCGCAACACAGCAAGCGATCGAGATCGTGCCATCCTGCGGGCAAACGAACCATTTTCACCGTGGGCCATTCCACGCGAACCCTCCCTGATTTCATTCATCTGCTGAAAGCGCATGGCGTCAAGCGTTTGGTTGACATCCGCAGCATTCCACGCTCCCGGCACACGCCCCAGTTCAACCGCGAAGTCCTTGCTGCCCGCCTGCGTTCCGCGGGACTGAGCTATGTGTACCTGAAGCGGCTTGGCGGCCGCCGGCACGCGAGGAAGGGTTCCGTGAATCTCGGCTGGCGCAACGCCTCCTTCCGGGGCTTTGCCGATTACATGCAGACGCCGGAATTTGCGGCCGGCTTGCGGCGGCTGGCTAATCTCGCCGAAAGCAAACCCACAGCCATCCTGTGCGCGGAAGCGGTTCCGTGGCGCTGCCATCGGTCGCTCATCGGAGATGCGCTCCTCATCCGCGGCTTCAGGGTGCTGGACATTTTCAGCCGATCCGTGGCAAAACCGCACCAGCTCACTGCGTTCGCGCGTGTGCGCGGTTCATCCCTTACATACCCATCGCCTCATGGAAAATCCGCGGCAATTTGTGGGAGCTTGGCCGCGGCGCGGGCGATCAGTGCGGCGGAGCGTCGAAAGCCTCGAATCCGCTGAGTTCTTCTTCCCAATCCAAATGCGGCGTTTGCAGAAGCCGGACGCAGCGGTTCCAGCGAAGAATGGCGTCATCGTTTCCCGCCGGGCGCAGCTTTTCGGCTTCACCAAAGCATCGCAGCGCTTGCTCGAAGAGCGGGAGGAGCGTGTGCGGAGCCCGCCCGGAACGAAGCTGGGCCTTGGCTCGCCGCTCGCACAGAAGCCCGCTGTAATACCATCGTTCGTAAGCGTCCTTGAGCCGGCCAAATATTTGTTCTGCTTCCGCGTAGCGATCGGTCGCGCCGCCGAGAAACTGGTCCGTAATCGCGAGGCCGAGCAGGCGCAGCGCCATTTGCTGGTCCGGTTCAATGGCCAGAATATCCCGGCAAATGGATTCCGATTCCTCCGGCTCGTTCAGGTAGCGGTAAAGCTCCGCTTTCGCGAGCGCCTCGGCGATGCCTTGCTTCGAGATGGCTTTCAGTTGGTAGTCCACCGGCGCACCCCTTGCGCGGTCAAGCCGAAGCGCCGCGAATCTTGCGTACCAGCATCGTGATCGGATCGAAGTAGCGGTCCACCACCCGTTCTTTCAGCGGAATGATGGCGTTGTCCGTGATGTGAATCTCCTCGGGACATACTTCCGTGCAGCACTTCGTGATGTTGCAGTAGCCGATGCCGAGCTCCTTGCGCAGCATCGGAATGCGGTCCGCCGCGTCCAGCGGATGCATTTCGAGGCCGGCCACGCGCACAAAAAATCTCGGGCCGCCGAACTCCTCCTTTTTGTCATGATCGCGCAGCACGTGGCAGACATTCTGGCACAGGAAGCATTCAATGCACTTGCGGAATTCCTGTACCCGGTCAACTTCCCGCTGGTCCATCTTCCATTCCGCGCCCGGCTTGGGCTGAAACGGCGGAATCTTCTTGTTCACACGGTAGTTCCAGGAGACGTCCGTGACCAGGTCCTTGATCCGTGGGAATGACTTCATCGGCTTTACCACGACCGGTTGATCCAGCGGCAGTGAATCCATGCGCGTTTTGCACGTCAGCCGCGGCCGGCCATTCACTTCCGCTGAACACGAGCCGCACTTGCCCGCCTTGCAGTTCCAGCGCACCGCTAGGTCCGGCGCCTGGTGCCCTTGAATCGAATGCAGCGCGTCCAGCACCACCATCCCTGGCGCGACGGGCACGCGATAGTCCACCAGTTCGCCGCGCTCCGCATCGCCACGAAAAACGCGCAGCGTCGCTTCTGTCACAGGCCGCGCCGTTTCTGCCGCCGCCGCTGGCGCCGTCGCCGCTGTTTCCGTCATTGCTTCTGGCATCGCCTCTCCTATTTCTTCGAGACCGCTACCTGATCCTCGGCGAGTACTTGCTTTAGCTCTTCCGGCATCTCTCGCACTGGCACCTGCGTCAGTTCCATCGCATCGCCCGCGCGGCGGATCACATTGTTCTTCTTTCCCCAGCCGGCATCGTCGAGCTTCGGATAATCGATCCGGCTGTGTGCTCCGCGGCTTTCCTGGCGCGCCAGCGCGCATCTCGCGATCGCTTCGGAAACCACTAGCATGTTGCGCAGGTCTTGCGATAAGTGCCACCCCGGGTTGAACATTCGCGAGCCTTCCACGCTCATTTTCGCCGCACGAGCCTTCAATTCCTCGATCTTGCTCAGCGCCTTCCTCAGATCCTCTTCCACTCGGAAAATTCCCACCAGCGATTGCATCGTATCCTGCAGGTCCCGGTGAATCGCGTATGGGCCTTCGCCGCTGCTCCGCTCAAATGGTTCCAGCATGATCCGCTCCGCAGCTTCAATCTGCGCGTTGTCCAGCGGCGAACTCGGCGTTTTGTTGGCGTGTTCGGCGGCTGCCGCTCCGGCTCGCTTGCCGAATACCAGCAAGTCCGAAAGGGAATTGCCCCCCAGCCGGTTCGCTCCATGCAATCCCGCCGCCGCTTCGCCGGCGGCAAAGAGTCCCGGCAGGGAAGTCTGAGCGGTTTCCGCGTCCACTCGCAGCCCGCCCATCATGTAATGGCACGTCGGTCCGACTTCCATCGGCTCCTTTGTGATGTCCACGTCCGCGAGTTCCTTGAACTGGTGATACATGCTCGGGAGCTTCTTCTTCACGTATTCGGCGGGCTTGTGTGAAATATCCAGGTAGGCGCCGCCGTGCTCCGAGCCGCGCCCTTCCTTTACTTCCGTGTAGATCGAGCGCGCTACCACGTCGCGGGTCGAAAGCTCCATGCGCTTCGGGTCGTACTTCTCCATGAAGCGCTCGCCCAGCTTATTGCGCAGTTGCCCGCCTTCGCCGCGAACCGCCTCGGTTACCAAAATTCCTTGCACGCCCGGCGGCCATACCATTCCCGTCGGATGGAACTGCACAAACTCCATATCCAGCAGCTCGGCCCCAGCCTGGTACGCCAGCGCCATTCCATCCGCCGTGTACTCCCAGGAGTTGGAGGTAATCTTGTATGCCTTTCCGATGCCCCCGCTCGCGATCACGATGGCCTTTGCCGCGAAGGTCACGAAACGCCCTTGCTCGCGCCAATAGCCAAAAGCGCCGTTCACTCGCCCGCCATCGGTGAGCAGCCGCGTGATGGTGCACTCCATGAACACGTCGAACCCGAGCTGCACGCCACGGTCCTGCAACGTGCGAATCATCTCGAGTCCCGTGCGGTCGCCCACGTGGCACAGCCGCTTGAACGTATGCCCGCCGAAAGCCCGCTGCAGGATGTCTCCGCTCTCTGTCCGGTCAAAGAGCGCGCCCCACTGCTCGAGTTCGCGCACCCGTTCCGGCGCCTCCTGCGCGTGGAGTTGCGCCATTCTCCAGTTGTTCAGGAATTTGCCGCCGCGCATTGTGTCGCGAAAGTGCGTGCGCCAATCATCCGCTCTGTCCACGTTGCCCATCGCCGCCGCGATTCCGCCTTCAGCCATCACCGTATGCGCTTTGCCCAGCAGCGACTTGCACACCACTCCAACCCGCGCGCCTTTCGCCAGCGCTTCAATCGCTGCGCGAAGTCCCGCGCCGCCGGCGCCCATGATCAACACGTCGTATTCGTGCGTCTCGTATTTGGAGCTCACAGGAGTCGAATGTCCTTTATCGTTCCCGCCGCCACCAGCCGGATGTACAGATCCGCCAGTCCCACGGAAACCAGGCTGCACCACGCAAACAGCATGTGTCGTTCATTTAATTTCGTCACTACGCTCCATGCCGTGTGCTTCGGCGGCCCAAAGGCGGAGCACGAAAAGCAGTCCATGTGGCCACCGGAAAGGTGCCGCGCCGAATGGCAGCCCAGCGTGTAAAGCGAAAGTAGAACGATGTTCACCAGCAACACCAGCGAGCCCACGCCCACGCCAAAATGTCCGTTGAAATCGAACGCCACGATGGCGTCGTACCAGAGCACAATCAGAAAGAAGACTGCAATATAGAACGTGTAGCGATGGATGTTCTGCAGAAGGAAGGGATAGCGTGTCTCGCCGCTGTATTTGTGCCCGCGCCCCTCGCCCACCGCGCAGGACGGCGGATCCAGAAAGAATGCCCGGTAGTACGCTTTCCGGTAGTAGTAGCACGTCGCCCGGAAGCTTAGAGGACCGCCCAGAATCAAAATCGCCGGTGACCACGGCCACCAATGATGCTGTGCATCAATCAGCGGCGAATAAAAAGGCGAGAGATACGGCCCCCACTCGTAGAATTTTCCTTCAAACGCCCGAAACGTGGCATACGCGCCGAAGGCGCTTAGCACGATCACCACCGGCAGGATTTCCGCCCACCACGCGTCCCGCCGTTCTGTTTTGCCGAAACCGCCAATCTCCCTTAAGACCGAAGCATCGCCCATTGCGTCTCCGTTACACCGCGCATAGCCTAATCAGATTCCCGTTCAGTTTCAATTACCATTTAACATCTTCGCCGCGTCGAACGCCAATTTGCTTGCCTCCCGCCGCCCCTTCGCTTGCTTCGCTCCTCCCTTCTTCGCAACAAAGGCTTCCATTCGTTCGCCGGGCCGGCCTGGCTGTGTTTCAATACAGGCATGTCTACCGACGCTTCCGGCCTCAGCGCCGAACTCACCGCCCTGGCCTCCACGGCCTCCAATGCCGACGCCTTGATGCACGGTATCGCCGATCTCTTGCATCAGAAACTCGTTAAATACAATTGGGTCGGCTTTTACATGATTCAGAAAGACGGCAATCAGGAAATTCTGGTCCTCGGCCCATTTCGCGGCACCATGACTCCCCACACTCGCATCCCGCTCAATCAGGGCATTTGCGGAGCCGCTGCCTCGACCGGCAAGACTGTTGTTGTGGATGACGTCAACAACGACCCGCGCTATCTGGCCTGCTCGCTAGAAACCAAATCGGAAATTGTCGTCCCCATCTTTGTGCGCGGCAAAGTCGTCGGCGAACTGGATATTGACAGCCATTTCCTTGCCGCCTTTGCCTCCGAGGACCGCCAGCTCTGTGAGCACGCCGCCGCCCTCGTCGGCCGCTTTCTCGAATCCCACCCCTGATTGGCGCATTTCTCTTGATTTGCGGGGGCTATGCCTTAGCAAGTACAGGTTCGCCTCTATTGCATCGACTCATCAAACTCTTTCATCCAATTCCGCGCCTTCAGCACTTCGCGCGGCCGCGTTCCATCCGGCGGACCCACAATTCCATCCTTCTCCATCAAGTCAATCAAATGCGCCGCGCGCCCATAGCCGATACGCAGCCGCCGCTGCAGCGTGGAAGTCGAAGCGCGGCCCATCTCGCAGACCACCCGCACCGCATCCTGATACAAATCGTCGTCGGCGTCCTCACTGGCCGCGCTTTCCTCGTCTTTGGCCGTAACCTCCGGATTCCCGTTCTCATCCTTCGGCGCTTCGAGCAATTCTTCCTGGTATTTTGCCTGCGCCTGTTGCCGCCAGAAGTCGCAAACCGACGTAATCTCGTCTTCCGTCACCAGCGGTCCATGGATTCGATGTAGCCGCGCCGAGCCCGCCGGCAAATACAGCATGTCGCCTTTGCCCAGCAGCGATTCGGATCCGTTTGAATCCAGAATCGTCCGCGAATCCACCTTGCTTGCCACACGGAACGAAATCCGGGCAGGGAAGTTGGCCTTGATCAGGCCCGTAATTACGTCCACCGACGGCCGCTGGGTCGCCAGAATCAAGTGGATGCCCACCGCCCGCGCCATCTGCGCCAGCCGCGTGATGGACTCCTCAACGTTGTTCGTATCCACCATCATCAGATCCGCCAGCTCATCGATGATGATCACCAAATACGGCAGCGGCTTGTGCTCGGTCTCCTCCACATTTTCAAAAAGCGAAAGCGATTGCTCCTTCTTGAACGTCCGGTTGTATTGATCGATGTTTCGGACGCCGCGCTGCGCGAGCAGCTTCAGCCGGTTCTCCATTTCCTTCGTCGCGTTGCGCAACACATTCGAGGCCACCTTGGGGTCCGTTACCACCGGCGCAATCAAATGCGGGATATTCTCGTAAAGGTTGAGCTCCAGCCGCTTCGGGTCCACCAGCACCATCTTCACGTCATCCGGCGTCGCCTTGTAAAGTATGGACATCATGAGCGAATTGATGAAGACGCTCTTGCCCGTACCCGTTGACCCCGCAATCAGCAAATGTGGCATGGCCGCCAGGTCGGTCACACGGATTCGGCCGTGCAAATCGCGCCCCATGGCCAGAGTCAGCTTGCTCGCCGAATTGCTGAACTCCGGCGCCTCGATGATTTCCCGCAGCGCGATTGTTTGCCGGTTCACGTTCGGTACTTCAATCCCGATGGTCGATTTCCCTGGAATCCGCTCGATTAGAATCGATTCCGCCTGCAGGGCCAGGCACAAGTCCTCCGTCAGGCCGATAATCCGGCTGTACTTGATGCCTGCTTCCGGTTTGTATTCGAACGTCGTAACCACCGGTCCGGGGTTGATTTGCGTGACGCGCCCCGCTACGTCGAACTCCATGCACTTTTCTTCAATTGCGCGCGCTCTCGCTTTCAGCTCCCCTTCATCCAGCTTCTGGCTCCGCTCGCCCTCACGCAGCAGCGAAATCTGCGGCAGCCGGTAATTCGTGTTCTCCCTTGCGATTTTTGGCTCCGCGGATTTCTTCGCCGGCTTCTCGCCTTCGCGATTTAGAAAAAGAATCGGCACCTTCGCTTTCCTGCCTTCCTTTTCCCCAGGTTCATCTTCTGCCTCATCTTCTCGTTGTGTCGGAAAGACCGCGCTTTCATCCCGGAGATGAAGTGTCTTTGGCGGTTCGTTTAGCACCGCTTCGCTCGCCACGCTCTGCATCGGGGCGGGTTTGCGCCCTGCTAGGCGATTTTCCTCGACGCGCCGCCGCATTCGCTCCTGCTCGCGCGTCTCCCGCCATTCGCGCCAGCGTTCCTGCGCCTTCTGCAGCAATCCCAGCCGCTCCACTCGCCCAATCGGCCCTTTCGCGCTCGTCGCCCAGGCATGGGTCGCCGAGAACGAAAAGCTCGTCGTCAGAAAAATAGCCGTGATCAGCACCGCGAACGCAATCACATAGGCGCCCCAGTTGAATCCACTAAGCAGGGCGCTCGCCAGCAGTGTCCCGAGCATTCCGCCGGCAGGCAATCCTCGCACCGTCAAGAATTTCGGTGCCAGTCCCAGCAGGGCAGGGAGCGATAGCAGCATCAGCGCGTATCCCGCCAGAGTCGCCGCCTGTGATTCAATCGGCCTGCTGCGGAACCATCGCCAGCCCACAGCCAGCAGCGCCATCGGCAGCAAAAATGCCGCGAAACCGAGCAGTTGGAACAGCGCATCCGCTCCGTAGGCTCCCGCCGGTCCAATCCAGTTTTCGACCGGCCGCGCCATTCCCGCCGCGCTCACATTCAGCGAGGGATCATGCGGGTTATAGGAGATCAGCGCCGCCGCAATCAGGGCCGCTACAGCCAGGCACAAGAATCCCACCAGCTCGTTGAGCCGCTTGTTTTCAGTCGGTGTCAGGAAACGCACGAGTTCTCCTCAGCTTTTTGGGGAAGGCTGAGTGTCGGCGGGCGCTCGGCGCTGGGATTCACCCGCCGGGAGGAACACCGGAATCATACCAAACCCGGTCCCTGGCACAACACTTCTGCGTGCGCCCGCAGCGAAAGCAGTACCGGCGCCCGCGTGCCACCCAGACCGCATTAAGCATCTTGGCGGGAAGAATTTCGGATGACCGCGACCCCATCGTCTCGCGCTTCCGGAGGAACCCCCGCCAGCCGCGCCGCCCAATACAAAACCGCCAGTCCTAAGACAATCCGGTAAATTGCGAACGGCGTGAACCCGTGCTTCCGGACCCACGCCATGAACCACGCGACCGACCCATACGCCACCACGAAGGACACGACCAGCCCAATTGCCAGCACAATCCACCCGTGGCCATCAATCTGCGAAACGCCGATTGGATTTTCTCCCTTTCCCCTCACCGATTGCAGAAACGTGTATCCCGTCGCGACCGCCATCGTGGGTATGGACAAAAAAAACGAAAACTCCAGGGCGGATGCCCGCGACATCCGCGCTACCTGCCCGCCCGCAATCGTTGACATCGACCGCGACGTCCCGGGAAACACCGCCGAAAGAATCTGGCATGCCCCCACCCAGACGGATTGTCCCAGGCTCATATCCTCCATCTTCCACACACAGATCCCATCCTGCGCCGCGCCGGGCCCCGCCGCTTCGGCTCGCGCTTTCGCCGCATCTACGATCCACATTATGATTCCGCCAATCAGCAGCGAAATCCCGATAATCTTCAAGCTCTCCAGATTTTTCCCGATGACCTTGGTCAGCAGGTACGCCGGAATCGCCGTCACCACGAATGCTACCGCCACGAGGCTCAGCGGATGCGTCAGTATCGTACGGTCGCCCCGCTCCCCTTTCGGGAACGTCGAAAGGAATTTCGCGATCCGCGCTCGAAAATAAATCGGCAGCGTCAGAATGGCCCCAAGCTGGATCACAATCGAGTACATCTTCCAGTACCCGCTCGTCAGGCTCACGTGCAGCAGCGCCTCGGAAAGCCGCAAATGCGCGGTCGAACTGACCGGCAAAAATTCCGTCAACCCTTCCACAATTCCCAGCAGCACCGACAAGAAATAGTCATTCAAGGCTTTGGTTCTCCCGGCCGCTCCTCTGTCCCTTTCGCATCCAGCCGTTTCCGCATCTCGTATGCGTCGAGGCGGCGCAAATAGTATCGTTTCAACGTCGCCTCCACACGATAGCCGTGCCGCTGCCAGAACGCAATTCCGGCAGCGTTGTCGATTGCCGTTTCCAGCAAAATCGTTCGCACTCCGCGCAGTGCAAGGTTCCGCTCGCTCTGCGCCAGAAGCATCGATCCCACTCCCCGCCTGCGGTGCTGCTCCGCCACGTCCAGAGTGATGATGTGCGCCAGCGGCGGATTTTCCTCCGTTACAATGAACCCCGCGATGCTTGCGCCATGCCTTGCGCCGCCTTCGGTTGCAACGATGCAATCCGCGCCCGGCTGCGACAGAAAATACCGGAGCATTCCTTTTGAGTAGGAAATCCCCGGCAAGAAGCACGCTTGATCCAACCGGTGCAGCGCCGCGAAATCCCGCGGCTCGTACGCTCGCAGCGCATACTCCCGTGCCGCCGCTCCCTGCGCTTCCGATGCCATCCCCGCTCCGAGGCAAAATGCAAACGAAAAAGGTCCGCCCGGCGGAGCGGACCTTCCCCGTGTCCTGATTCCGCGATATCCGGCGACTTACATCTTCACCGTCACGGTCTTTACTTCCGTGTAGTTCGCCAGGCCATACTCGCCCAGCTCTCGGCCGATGCCCGACTGCTTGAACCCGCCGAACGGTGCGGCGGCGTCGAAGACGTCGTAGCAATTGACCCACACTGTTCCCGCTCGGACCTTGTCCGCAATCGCGTGCGCTTTCGTGATGTCTTTCGTCCAGACCGCCGCCGCCAGCCCGTACATCGTCTTGTTGGCGCGCTGCACCACCTCGTTGATGTCCTTGAATTTCAGGATCGACATGACGGGGCCGAAGATTTCCTCTTCGGCGATCTTCATGTTGTCCTGTACGTCGGCAAACACCGTCGGCTCAATGAAATATCCGCGGTCGCCCACGCGATTCCCGCCTGTCAGCAGCTTCGCTTTTTCCTGCTTGCCGGATTCGATGTATCCCATCACCTTGTCGAACTGATCCTTGTCCACCTGCGGGCCCTGCTCGGTGTTCTTGTCGAACGGGTTGCCCACCGTACGCTTCTTGGCGCGCGCCACGCTCCGTTCCACGAATTCGTCATACACTTTCTCTTCCACAAACACGCGCGATCCGGCGCAGCAGCACTGCCCTTGGTTGAAGAACAACGCGAAGTGAGCGCCTTCCACCGCCTGCTCCATATCCGCATCGGCAAAAATCACGTTCGGGCTTTTGCCGCCAAGCTCCAGCGTCACTCGCTTCAGGTTCGTCTCGGCGGCTGCCTTCATGATCAAGTGGCCCACTTCCGTCGAGCCGGTGAACGCCACCTTGTCCACGTCCATGTGCCGCGCAATCGCCGCTCCCGCTGTCGGACCGTATCCGGGCAGCAGATTCACCACACCTTCGGGGAATCCAGCCTCCATGATCAATTCTCCGACGCGCAGCGCCGTCAGGGGCGTCTGCTCCGCGGGCTTCATCACCACCGTGCAACCCGCCGCCAGCGCCGGACCCAGCTTCCATGCCTGCATCAGCAGCGGAAAATTCCACGGGATGATCTGACCGACCACTCCTACCGGTTCGTGCTTCGTGTAGCAGAAGTAGGGGCCGTTCACCGGAATCGTCTTTCCCTGAATCTTGTCCGCCCATCCTGCATAGTACCGGTAGCACGCAATCGTGAGCGCCAAGTCCGCTGCTTTCGCCACGTGATAGGGTTTCCCGTTATCCAGTGCCTCGAGCTGCGCCAGCTCATCCGCGTGCTTCTCCACCAAATCCGCCAGCCGGTTCAGCAGATTCCCGCGCTGCGAAGCCGAGATCTTCCGCCATTTTCCGCTGTCAAACGCCGCGCGCGCCGCCGCCACCGCCTTGTCCACGTCCGCCGCATCCGCTTCCGCCACCTGCGTAATCACTTCTCCCGTGCTCGGATTGATTGTTGGAAATGTCTTCCCTGATGCCGAATCCACCCACTTCCCGTTAATCAACAATTTCGTGGCGCTGACCTTTACCGTCGGCTCCATCACTGTCGTCGCTGTCGCCATTTCTTCCTCCTCAAATCATCCGCTGTCGACCCCGCGCAAGCGTCGACTCGTTTGCGCCACCTAGCTCGTCAGCCAGCGCGCTTGTAATGGCCCGGTCGCCACCGCATTTTGGTGGTGACCGGCCCCTGCCGCGTGGCGGACCGCCCGCCGTTGGATTGGCCGATCTAAAGACCGGCCCAGCGCCCTGACCACCGGCATGCTGGGAAACTGGCCGGCTCGAGCGAAGGCAGGTGCGGGTCCTCGTAGATAACGGCGAAGACCCACAGTTGCAAACGGCTACAGCCTACATCCGTCTGCCTCGTCCGTAAAGAGCAGCGTTGTGGCGTTCTTGGGTCCTGCATCTCGGGGGAGCGAGTGCACGAAATCCGGGTATTCAGGCAGGGCCTAGATTACACATGGCAGAGCCGCAAGATCTTGGTGTTCCCAAAGTACCAAGTGGCCGGGCTCGCGTAGAGGCGGACGGCACTGGCGTTCGGCGCAACCTGCTAAAAATGGAAGTTGGTTTCTACATACCCGAACTGGCCGCTTGTGCCGGCGGGGTAGATGCTGGCGATCACGCTCTTCCCCCAGGCGTGTGCGTAGTAGGTCGTCAGGGTGAACCCATACCGCAGCGGCACGTCCACGCTGATGTCGCACACGTTCGCAAGGCTTCGGTTCCCACCGCTGGTCCGGCCGGTGTAACCGAAAGTCCTTGGCTGAAATGCGCCGCCGCCTCCATACCAGAGGTCCGCCGCGTTCGCCAGCCGCAGCGCGTGCAGCTCGTTCCTCAGCACGAACCCGCGAGGCAGCCGAAACGTCGAACTCGCATAGAAATCCTCGTTATTCATCATGTTGTAGAACGGAAACCTCGCGTACGGGCGCGGCGTCGGCAGCACCTGAAAAAATGTCCCGTGCGTTCCGTCTCCGGGATTGGAATCGCCGCTGCCGTAGGAATAGCCGAGCCGA
>Ga0209581_1004068_pt1 | contig 12041 bp, 10 predicted proteins | sample Coa_R2_FD_187160 | JGI IMG/M metagenome (GOLD analysis project Ga0209581, IMG submission 187160) | Surface soil microbial communities from Centralia Pennsylvania, which are recovering from an underground coalmine fire - Coalmine... | ecosystem: Environmental > Terrestrial > Soil > Unclassified ...
GGGGGCGCTCGGCTGGTACATGGTCGAGAGCGGGCTGGTCGGGCGGGTCGAGGTCAGCCAGTACCGGCTGACCGCGCATCTCGCGCTCGCCCTGTTGATCTATGCCGCGACGCTGTGGGCCGCGCTTGGCCTGCTGCGCGGTCCGCCCGAGACGCCGGTGGCGCCGCGCTGGCGCCGCGCCGCCGAGGCGGTGCTGGCCCTGGTGGCGGCGACCGTCGCCGCCGGCGGCTTTACCGCCGGGCTCAACGCCGGGCTGGTGTTCAACACCTTTCCGCTGATGGACGGGCACATCGTGCCGCCCGGCTATGGCGAGCTCCAGCCGTTTGCCCGCAACTGGTTCGAGAATGTCGCGGCGGTGCAGTTCGACCACCGTCTGCTGGCGACGGCGACCGCGGCGGCGATCCTGGCGCTGTGGCTGGCCGGCCGCCGCGCCCGCCTGCCGCGCCCGGCCCGCCGCGCGCTGCACGCCCTGCTCGCCGCCGTGGCGCTGCAATTCAGCCTCGGCGTCTCGACCCTGCTCTTGGTGGTGCCGATCCCGCTCGCCGCCGCCCACCAGGCCGGCGCCGTCCTGCTGCTGACCGCGGCGCTGCTGTTCCGCCACACCCTGCGCGGCGCCGTTCCCGCGCGCTACCCTGTCACCCGGTAGGCCCGGCCCTCGGCGATGCCGTAGTCGAGGTAGTGGCGATAGGCATTTACTCGTGCATCGAGAACATCCCGATTTATAACCAGATACTCAATAGGATTGAAATCCCCCGGGATTTTTTCAACCTCTTCGGCCCGAAGGACATACGCACCAGGGAGGTGCTGGTTAAAATAGTTCATCAACTCTGTCTTGGCATCTGCTGCTGCACGGTCGAGACAGCCGCGCGCCCATTCGAGCGCCGCTCTCCACGCGTCTTTATCCAACCGGCTGATCATGTCGCGATCATCGCGGATGGAACGCACGTCCTCCGCACAATCCGAATCAAATCCCCAAATTTTGAGAACCTCTTTTCCCCCGAAATACGTCTCGTTCACCCACGAAATGTCCCTCTGGTGACGAGACTGCAACAACGCTACCCATTGAGACGAGAACTCATGGGCTCGTTTCGCCATGGGCCGCGCGTATATTAAAGCATATGCGAGGCTCGGGACAAATACTTTATCGAAGAATCGCGCGTTCACCCATCGCATAAAATCAAGTTCGGCGCTGGTCAGTCCTCGATTAACAGTCAACGTCAGATGGCGCTGATCGAATTCATCGATATCCAGGCCTAAAATATTAAGAATCTGCCTGGCGAGCTGCTCCCGCTCACTATCATAATGCAACACCCGGCATTTGGAGAGACCGAACGCCGCCGTGAGGTTTTGTAAGTCGGTTGCCATGGCATATACCGGATCTTCACGGACGAATTCGTCGAAAGATCTCGTTTCACCACCGTGTTTTACCGACTGATGGTACCATGAAGAGTAAAATGGAAGCACATCTCTTATCACCATGATAAAAGTTGGATCAATATTTGCGAGACTGCAAATGTCCGAAAATCGACGCCAGTGAGTTAGATCGAATAATCGAAATGACTCACAAGAGATCAAGGCGCGACCCTGTTCACCAAAGTACTGATCTATGATTTGGCATATTTCCGAATCCGACCGCCCCTGGAGGAATGCATCCAAAAGCATAACCCCATTACCGCTTGTAAATTCGTAGTCATGACTTGTCAATGGGTAATGTTTATAACAAATCCCCTTAGATTCAAACAGATTGGCGTTTTGGGCAAAAAACAACTGCAAAGCGCTTGATCCTGTCTTGGGACCGCCCACGTGGCAGAATATCTGCCGCCTAACCCTTGAATTTAGAACGTTGGGCCGAGAACTTGAAAGTCCCTTTGTCAATGTCAGCCGATTTTGTTGAGATTGCCCGAGATTGGCAAATGATCGCCACTGCTCTGGTATATCGAGGCCCTCAATGATCTCGGGATATTTGAACACCAGTCGCAATGTTTTGACTACATCGTCGACCGTTCGGCCCTTTATCCCAATAGTCATTTCGAGAAGCTTACAAAAATGTTCCTTGATAACGTCTTGCAATTTATTCACCTGTGGGCAAGGTCATTGTGCGAAATACGGTTTATCAACATCCGTCGCGTTGCACCTAAATGCTCGGCACCGGGTTACTGCTTATCTTGTCGGTAACATCGCCAATCCTTTACACGCAGCTCGGGCTGCGTCGATTCCGTCCTCTCGGATGATGTGCACCGAATATGAGTTGAGTCATCTGTGCGGTCCTGGCGCCGGGGCATCGCTGCCGCGCGGCTGAAACGGTTGTCTGGCTCGAATGCTGCATTACATGTCCCTTACGCCGCTGTCGAGTCGAAACCGGACGTTGCCTGCCGCCATTGTGCGGTGCGGGTTCGGAGAGCCATCCCGGTGCCGCCCCGTCACAAAATGGACGCCGCCGCCGGCGCCGCCCTATACTGCGGCCCTCGTCCGGGAGAGTGGGATGGCGAAGCGGGTCGACCCCTTGACGGAATGGCGCAAGCTGGCCGAGGCCGAGCTGCGCGGCAAGCCGCTGTCGAGCCTGGAGTGGCAGACGCCGGAGGGCATCGCGGTCAAGCCCCTCTACACCGCCGACGATCTCGAGGCCATCGCGCGCCAGGGGTTCGACTGGCGCGGCGCGGTGCCCGGCCTGCCGCCCTATCTGCGCGGCCCGCGGGCGACGATGTACGCCAACCGGCCGTGGACCATCCGGCAGTATTCCGGGTTCTCGACCGCCGAGGAATCCAACCGTTTCTACCGCGCCAACCTCGCCGCCGGGCAGATGGGGCTGTCGATCGCCTTCGACCTCGCCACCCATCGCGGCTACGACAGCGACCACCCGCGCGTCGTCGGCGATGTCGGCAAGGCCGGGGTGGCGATCGATTCCGTCGAGGACATGAAAATCCTGTTCGACGGCATCCCCCTCGACCGGATGAGCGTGTCGATGACGATGAACGGCGCGGTGCTGCCGGTGCTGGCCGGCTTCATCGTCGCCGCCGAGGAACAGGGGGTGGCGCAGGACCGGCTCCAGGGGACGATCCAGAACGACATCCTCAAGGAGTTCATGGTCCGCAACACCTATATCTACCCGCCGGGCCCGTCGATGCGCATCGTCGCCGACATCATCGAATACACCGCCCGCCACATGCCGAAGTTCAACTCGATCTCGATCTCCGGCTACCACATGGAAGAGGCCGGGGCGACCTCGGTCCAGGAGCTGGCGTTCACTTTAGCGGACGGGCTCGAATACGTGCGCGCCGCGCTGTCGCGCGGGCTGGCGATCGACGAGTTTGCCCCGCGCCTGTCGTTCTTCTTCGGCATCGGCATGAATTTCTTCATGGAGATCGCCAAGTTGCGCGCGGCGCGGCTGCTGTGGGCGCGCCTGATGGGCCGCTTCAATCCGAAAAATCCGCAAAGCCTCGCGCTGCGCACCCATTGCCAGACCTCGGGCGTCAGCCTGACCGAGCAGGACCCGCACAACAACATCGTCCGCACCACGATCGAGGCGCTCGCCGCCGTGCTCGGCGGCACCCAGTCGCTGCACACCAATTCGTTCGACGAGGCGCTCGCCCTGCCGACCCCGGCCTCGGCCCGGATCGCCCGCAACACGCAGTTGATCCTGGCCGAGGAGACCGGCATTCCGCATGTCGTCGATCCCCTGGGCGGCAGCTACTACGTCGAGAGCCTGACCCACTCGATCGCAACGGCGGCGATGGCGCTGATCGACGAGGTCGAGGCGCTCGGCGGGATGACCAAGGCGGTCGAGAGCGGCATGCCGAAACTGCGCATCGAGGAGGCGGCGGCGCGGCGCCAGGCGCGCGTCGACCGCGGCGAGGACGTCATCGTCGGCGTCAACAAGTACCGCTCGGGCGAGGCGGCGCCGGTGGACATTCTCGACGTCGACAACGAGGCGGTGCGCAAGGCCCAGATCGAGCGGCTCGCCCGGGTGCGCCAGTTCCGCGACGCCGGGCGCTGCGCCGCCGCGCTCGCCGCGCTGACCGAGGCGGCGCGCAGCGGCAACGGCAACCTGCTCGAATTGGCGATCGCCGCGAGCCGGGCGCGGGCGACGGTCGGCGAGATTTCCGATGCCCTCGAAACCGTGTTCACCCGCCACCGCGCCGCCACCCGCGCGGTCAGCGGCGTCTATGGCGGCCAGTACCGCGACGACGAGGAGTTCCGCCGCATCCAGCGCGAGATCGACGGCTTCGCCCGCGAGGAAGGGCGGCGCCCGCGCATGCTGGTGGTCAAGCTCGGCCAGGACGGCCACGACCGCGGCGCCAAGGTCATCGCCACCGCCTTTGCCGATATCGGCTTCGACGTCGATATCGGCCCGCTGTTCCAGACCCCGGAGGAGGCGGCGCGCCAGGCGGTCGAGAACGACGTCCACATCGTCGGCGTGTCGAGCCAGGCGGCGGCGCATAAGACGCTGGTGCCGGCGCTGATCGCGGCGCTGCGGGCGGAGGGCGCCGGCGATGTGATCGTCGTCTGCGGCGGCGTCATCCCGCCGCAGGACCACGAGTTTCTCAAAGCCGCCGGGGTCGCCGCGATCTACGGCCCGGGCACCAACATCCCGCTCGCCGCGGCGGAGATCCTGTCGCTGATCCGCACCCAGCGCCTCGCCGCATAAGCGCGGAAGACGATTGCGCGCGGCGCTATACACCCGCCGGTTCCCGGCCTATAACGGCGCCCGACAGAACGCGAGCAGGGGGACAATATGGCCGGGGAAGCGAAGGATCCAGGTGTGCAGGCGCACCTGGTGAGCAAGATCGTTGCCAGTTATGTCGCGCATCACACGGTCCCGCCGGAGCAGATTCCCGTGCTGATCGGCACGATACACCGCACCTTCAGCCAGCTCGGCCGGCCGGCCGAACAGCCGGCGCCGCCGACCCCGGCGGTGCCGGTGCGCCGCTCGGTGCAGCGCGACGCGGTGACCTGCCTCGATTGCGGCTGGAAGGGCAAGATGCTGCGCCGCCATCTCAATACCCGGCACGGGCTCAGCGGCGAGGAATATCTGCGCCGCTGGAACCTGGCGAGCGACCATCCGCTGACCGCGCCGATGTATTCGCAGCAGCGCTCGACCCTGGCCAAGGAGCTGGGGCTCGGCCGCAACCGGGCGGAAGGCGAAGCCGCCCCGGCGCCGCGGCGCGGCCGCCCGCGCAAGACCCCGTAGCCCGCGCTACCGCAGCCGCAGCTCGGCCTCGGTGACGATCGCGTCCATCGCCACGTCGAAATCCTGCGGGTGGATCGTCGCGATCTCCTGGAACGCGAAGCCGACGCCGATCGCATAGGGCCGCGGCTGCAGCGCCGCCAGGGTGCGGTCGAAATAGCCGCCGCCGTAGCCGAGCCGGTAGCAGTCGCGGTCGAACCCGACGAGCGGCGCCAGCACCGTTGCCGGCACGACGAGCTCGCGCCGCTCCGGCACCGGGATGTTCCACACCCCGTCGACCAGCTTCTCGCCCGGCTTCCAGGCGCGGTATTCGAGCGGCCCCTTGCGGTCGACGACGACCGGCAGGGCGACGATGCGCCCGTCGGCGACGGCCCAGTCGATCAGCGGCCGCGGGTCGAACTCGGCGCGGAACGGCCAGTAGACGCCGAGCGGCCCCGGCCGCGCCGCCAGTGCGCTGCGCAGCCGTGCCGCGATGCGTTCGCCCATCGCGCGGCGCTCCTCCGGCGGCACGGCCTGGCGCAGCGCCAGCAGCCGTTCGCGCTCGCCGCGCCGCCAGGTTTTGAGCGCGGCCGCGTCCACCTAAAACAGCCCGGCGATGCGCCCGTCTTCGGTGAGGTGGATGCTGTTCGCCGCCGGCACCCGCGGAAGCCCGGGCATGGTCATGATCTCGCCGCAGATCGCGACGACGAACTCGGCCCCCGCCGACAGCCGCACCTCGCGCACCGTCAGGATGTGGTCGGTCGGCGCGCCCTTGGCGTTGGCGTCGGTCGAGAAGCTGTATTGCGTCTTGGCGATGCAGATCGGGAAATGCCCGAACCCGCCCTTCTGCAATTCCGCGAGCCGGTTTTCGGCCGCGTTCTCGCAGGCAATGTCTTTCGCCCTGTAGATCTTCTGGGCAATCGTCCTGATCTTGTCCTTGAGCGGCATCTCGTCGGGATAGAGAAAGCGGCAGTCGGCCTTGCCGCTCTCGGCCAGCTTGACGACGGCGCGGGCCAGGTCGGCCGCCCCGGCGCCGCCGCTCGCCCAGTGGTCGGCGATCACCGCTTCGACCCCGTGCGTCGCGCACAATTGCTTCAGCTTGGCGTGCTCGGCCGGGGTGTCGGCACTGAAGCGGTTGACCGAGACCACCGCCGGGACGCCGAAGGTGCGCAGATTTTCCAGGTGGCGCGCGAGGTTGGCAAAGCCCGCTTCGAGCGCCGCCACATTTTCCTCCTTGAGCGCGTCGCGGGCGACCCCGCCGTGCATCTTCAGCGCCCGCACGGTGGCGACGACGACCGCCGCGTCGGGCTTGAGCCCGGCCTTGCGGCACTTGATGTCGATGAATTTCTCGGCCCCGAGATCGGCCCCGAAGCCGGCCTCGGTTACGACGTAATCGGCGAGCTTCAGCGCCGTCTTGGTGGCGATCACCGAGTTGCAGCCATGCGCGATGTTGGCGAACGGCCCGCCGTGGATGAAGGCGGGATTGTTCTCCAGCGTCTGCACCAGGTTGGGCGCCAGCGCGTCCTTCAGCAGCACCGCCATCGCCCCCGCCGCCTTGAGGTCGCCCGCCCGCACCGGCTCGCGCGCCCGGGTCTGGGCGACGACGATGTTGGCGAGGCGGCGGCTCAAATCCTTGAGGTCGCTGGCCAGGCAGAAGATCGCCATGACCTCCGAGGCGACGGTGATGTCGAACCCGTCCTCGCGCGGGAAGCCGTTGGCGACGCCGCCGAGCGAGGAGGTGATCGAGCGCAGCGCCCGGTCGTTCATGTCGAGCCCGCGCCGCCAGGTGACCCGGCGGGAATCGATGCCGAGCTCGTTGCCCCAGTAGATGTGGTTGTCGACCATCGCGGCGAGCAGGTTGTTGGCCGCGCCGATGGCGTGGAAATCGCCGGTGAAGTGCAGGTTGATGTCTTCCATCGGCACGACCTGGGCGTAGCCGCCGCCGGCCGCCCCGCCCTTCTGGCCGAAGCTCGGGCCGAGGCTGGGCTCGCGCAGGCACAGGATCGCCTTTTTGCCGATATGGTTGAGCGCGTCGCCGAGCCCGACCGTCGTCGTGGTCTTGCCTTCGCCCGCCGGGGTCGGGGTGATCGCGGTGACGAGGATCAGCTTGCCGTTCGGCCGGTCGGCCAGCGAGGCGATGTAGTCGAGCCCGATCTTGGCCTTGTAGCGCCCGTACGGCGACACCGCCTCGTCGGGGATGCCGAGGCGCGCGGCGATCTCGCCGATCGGGCGCATCGTCGCGGCCTGAGCGATCTCGATATCGGATTTCGGGTTTCGGTGCTGGTCGTCTCCGCGCGCCACGGGCGTTCTCCTTGCAGATTGTTGCCGCGGTCTTAGCCCGCCCGGGCGGCCCTCGCAACCTATCTGGGCGCGAGCCCGCCGCGGCGCCGCAGCGCAGCGGGGATAGGCCGCCCGCGATCGCCCTAGAAACAGCAGCGTTGCGTTTGGCTGGCGCCGGGCGGCGCCGGCGCGTATACGGTCTTCGCTGCCACCTTCGCGTTTGAGGTAGATGATGACCCGCCTCAAGGACATCGCCCGGCACAGGATGGTCGCCGGTGCCGCCCTTGCCGCGCTCGTCGCGCTGTGCGCCTGGGCCGCCTTGCCGGCATCGGCCGAGGCCCGCGTCTTTGTCGGGATCGGCGTGCCGTTCCCGGGCTATTACCCGTATCCGTGCTGCGGCTACCCTTATCCCTACGACCCTTATTTCTACTACCCCTATCCGCCCCCGCCGCCGGCTTATTACTACCCGCCGCCCGACTACTACCCGCCGCCTGCGGCCTATGCGCCGCCGGCATCCTCGCCGCCGCCGAGCCGGGCCGCCGCGCCCGCCTCGGCCACGCCGCAGATCACCTATACCGACAAGCCGGCCTTCACCAACGCCTCCGGCCAGACCTGCCGCGAATACAAGACGACGCAGACCGTCAACGGCACGCCCAAGACGGTGTTCGGCACCGCCTGCCGCGACGCCAACGGCCAGTGGCGGGTCGCCAACTGACCGCACGCGCTTGACCGCGCCGCCCCGAGATTGAATCTTCCGCCGGTTTTGTTCGCGGCGGAGGGGTTTCGATGGGGCGGCCGATCGTCTATGGCCCGGCGGGCAGCACCTATGTCTGGAGCGCCCGCCTGGCGCTCGCCGAAAAGGGCGTCGCCCACGACCTGGTCGAGGTCAGCTTTGCCGGGATGAAGGAGGCCGAACACCTGGCGCGCCACCCGTTCGGCAAGGTCCCGGCGTTCGAGCATGACGGCTTCGCGCTGTACGAGACGCAGGCGATCATGCGCTATGTCGACGAGGCCTTTCCCTCGGCGCCGCTGCAGCCGATCGACCTGCACCAGTTCGCGCGGATGAACCAGGTGATGGGCATCGTCGACGCCTATGCCTGGCCGTCGATCGCCGCCGGCATTCTGTTCAACCGCATGCTGGCGCCGCGACTCGGCCTGCCGGTGAACGAGCAGGCGGTCGCCGAGGCGCTGCCGCGCGCCCGCCTCTGCCTCGCCGAGATCGCCCGGATCGCCGGCGACGACGAGTTTCTCGCCGGCGACCGGGTCAGCCTCGCCGATCTGCTGGCCGCCCCGCTGCTCTACTATTTCTCGAAGCTGCCCGAGGGCGCCGAGCCGTTCGCCGCGCACCCGAGCCTCGGCCGCTGGCTCGCCCGGATCGAGACGCGGCAGAGCTTTCAGGTGACCCGGCCGCCCGGGGTGTGATCCGCCGCCTCGCCCGCATCCTGCTGGCGCTGGCGGCGGGGCTGCTGGTCGGCTCGCTGGCGCTGGTCGTGCTCTACCGCGAAGTGCCGCCGCCGCTGACGCCGCTGATGCTGATCCGCCGCGTCGAGGGCTATCCGATCACCAGAAGCTGGCGGCCGCTCGACCGCATCTCGCCGCATCTGGTGCGTGCGGTGATGGCCGGCGAGGACGCCCGCTTCTGCCTGCACCACGGCTTCGACTGGGCGGCGATCGAGGATGCCTGGCGGCGCTACGAAAGCGGCCGCGGCCGGCTGCGCGGCGCCAGCACGATCTCGATGCAGACGGCCAAGAACGTGTTTCTGTGGCCCGGGCGCGACTGGCCGCGCAAGGCGCTGGAGGCCTATTTCACCGCGCTGATCGAGCTCGCCTGGGGCAAGCGCCGGATCGTCGAGATTTACCTCAACGTGGTGGAATGGGGGCCCGGCATCTACGGCGCCGAGGCCGCGGCCGAGCATTATTTCCGCAAGCCGGCGGCGGCGCTCGACACCGAGGAGGCGGCCCGGCTGGCGGCGATCCTGCCCGATCCGCTGCGCTGGTCGGCGAGCCGCCCCGGCCGCTATGTCGCCGGCCGCAGCGCGGTGATCCGGGCCCGCATGCCCGAGGTGCCGGCCGCCGCACCGCTGCCGTGCGGCGGTCCGGCGGCGCCGTAGCGGGAGAAGCGGCGGGATCGAACGCCGCCGCGCACCGCCGCACCTACCGGGCCGGGCCGGCCGCCATCCCGCGCATCCGCGCCTCGGGCGGCGATCGCTCTCGAACCTTTGGCGGATATGCTATCCTCGGCCGATGAACAGAAACGAGGTCATCGCCCGGCTGAAGGACAACGAGGCGGCGCTGCGCGCCCGCGGCGTCAGCCATGCAGCCCTGTTCGGCTCGCGAGCGCGCGGGGACAATCGCCCCGACAGCGACATCGACATCATGATAGAGTTCGACCCGGCGGCGCGCGTCACCCTGTTCGGCTATGTCGGCCTGAAGACCTATATCGCAGGCTTGTTTGACGGGCCTGTCGACATTGTCAATCGCGACGGGTTGAAGCCTCATGTGAAACCCGTCGCGATGACGGACGCAATTTATGCGTTCTGAGGCCGCGATCGGCGCGTTGCGCGACATCCTCCATCACATCGCGCTGGCCGAGACCTCACATCGGGTTTCGATTACCTAATACCCGCAATCGCTGGTCAGCGAGTCGTTCTTCCCTCTCCACCCCCGGGAGGTGAAGAGGGTCGGGGTGAGGCGGGGGAAACGCCGGCGCATTCGCACCTCTCCCTTCCCTCGCTGCCGCGACGGGCTCGCCGCGGCGAGCCGTTAACCGTGCCCGCACCTACCGGGCCGGGCCGGCCGCCATCTCGCGCATCCGCGCCTCGCGCGCCGCGATCGCCGCCTCGCGTTCGAGCAGCAGGCGGGCGCGCTCGACCACCGGCACGTCGATCATCGCGCCGTCGACGGTGACCGCGCCGACCCCTTCGGCCAGCGCCGCGTCGTAGGCGGCGACGACGCGGCGGGCATGCTCGACCTCCGCCGCGCTCGGCCGGAACTCCTCGTTGAGGATCGGGATCTGGCTCGGATGGATCACCGAGGCGCCGACAAAGCCGAGCCGGCGCGAGCGCCGCACCGTCTCGCGGAAGCCGTCGAGATCGCCGAAATCGGCCACCGTGCCGACAAAGCCCATCGGCATGATGCCGGCGGCGCGCGCCGCCAGCACGCACATCTGCTTGGGCATGAACAGTCCTTCGGCGGTCGGCGGCATCCCCGCCGACAGGGCGAAATCCTCCGCCCCGAGATTGAGCGCGACGAGGCGCGGCGAGGCCTTGGCGATCTCGGCGATGCGGAAGAACGCCGAACAGGTCTCGACCATCGCCAGCATCCTGGTCGTGCCGGTGGCGATGCCGCGCTCGGCCTCCAACTCGTCGAGGATTTCGGCGACCAGCTCGACATGCTGCGCGCTTTCCGCCTTGGGCAGGGCGATCGCCTGCACCCCGGTGCCGACAACCGCTTCGAGGTCGCGCACCGTCATCCGCAGCGGCCGGTTGACACGGACGATGACGTCGGCCCCGCCGCGCGAGACGAGCTGCGCCGCCTCGGCGACCAGGCTGCGCGCCCGCTCCTTTTCCGACGCGGCCACCGAATCCTCGAGGTCGAGAATGATGCCGTCCGCGCCGCGTCGCGCCGCGCCTTCGACAAAGCGCCGCTGCGTCACCGGCACGAACAGCAGCGAGCGCCACACCGGCAGGTTCGCCTTCATGCCCGCTCCTTTCCCAGCCCGTTCGAGCCCGCTAGAAAGCCGCAGACACTGGATGCCATCGGCATGCCAGCAGCTTGTATCGCGCTGGTCACCACCGTAAGCATCAGAAGTCTGGACTTACCAACCCGTTACGTACCACAGTGGTTTTGGATAGCAAGATTTTCGGTGGATTATCGAGTGAAGGGGAGGGGTCATGCATCCACGGGATTGGATTCCCGAAATCAACCATCTACTCGATCGGCCTTTGTTAGAATTTCACATTAACGAATTGAACAAACTATTAGCAAAAGCAAGAAAAAATAGCTTAACTCCTTCCGATGAGCAGTATATCAAAAACCTGTGGGATCGCTTTCATTCTCTTCCGCCGAAAGAAGATAAACAAAATGAGAAACCTGTTGAACCACCAACGCCGCCTAATTCTCGAATATCCGAAAATCCCGAATTAGTGAAAGCCCAAAAACTAATTGAAGAATTGAGGGAAGAACGAAAACGATTGGCCTTGGAAAGAGACAAATGGGAAGACCGTGCGATAAATTTAGAAAGGAAGGTGAAGGAAATTCAGAGATTCTCTACCTCTGATCGGAAATTTCGGGAGGCAAAACGAGCGTTTGCTAAATTATATCACCCAAACTCGCAAAAATCTATAAGTCCTCTAGAAGCAGCGATTCGAAATGAGATATTCAAAGAGTTTTGGGCTCAATTAGAGGAGATTGAAGCCCGCGAACCCTGAAGTAGCGGCACGTGCGGGGTGGAAATTTATTTGGGCAAAGCGATCACCCCGTCTTTGGCCAGCTCCGCGAGGGTGGCCGCATCGACGCCGAACTGCCCGAGAATCTCGGCGGTGTGCTCGCCGATCTCGGGCGCCGGCCGGCGCAGCCGCCCCGGCGTGTCGCTGAG
>Ga0209581_1004073_pt1 | contig 12029 bp, 15 predicted proteins | sample Coa_R2_FD_187160 | JGI IMG/M metagenome (GOLD analysis project Ga0209581, IMG submission 187160) | Surface soil microbial communities from Centralia Pennsylvania, which are recovering from an underground coalmine fire - Coalmine... | ecosystem: Environmental > Terrestrial > Soil > Unclassified ...
AGACCCTTGGCTGGGCAGAAATGGGCGGCTACATGCAAAAGTGAATGTAAATCCATGGTTCCCTTCCGCGCTGAGTAAATTGCCATATCCAAAACCGCTGGCACCATAAGGTGACGTGTTCCACTGGGTTTGAGTAATCTGCACTCGAAGGTCATAATCAGCACCATTTCGTTTCTGATGCTGGAATTGAACATTTCTTGACCGCTCTGAACGCGCCCTGTCTCCAATCGTGCCATCGACGGACGATCTCTTGCTTTTGTCCCCTGCCCATGCCAAAGCATTATTTGCAATTTGGATCACGGCGTCCTTCGCCTTAGCCCATTCGGCATCGCTCATCCTGGGCTTCTTTTTGGAAACAGCAAACACATCATCCGCATTATCCAAAAGACCGTGTGCGGCAGATTTCACCTCCACAATTAGCTCTGCGTCCTTGCCGGTCCCGCCGAGTTGTGGGCCGTACAAAGACACGTAATACATAGCAGTAAAATATTTCGCGTCATCACGCAGCATCTCTTCGCACTTGTCAATCAAATCCCTCTCTCGACCGGAATCGGTTATCGCCAACTTGCCGAGCGACGCAATAAAATATTCCAGCCGATCATGCTTGAAGTCGCTGTCGGGATATTTGGCTTCCCACGAGTTCAGAAGCCGGAGCCTCTCCCTATCATCCTGAGTGCGAGCGATTGTCGAATATAGATCGTATTCTCCACGATCTCTATATTTCCTGGTCGAATCATGCAGCAACCTAAAATTGACCTCCACTTGCGCTTGAGTCGCAACCGGCTCACCGCCCTTCATGCCGGGTCGAAAACGCCACTTCATGACAGCTTCAATCGCCTTTTCGTCCAAGCCCATGCCTAGTGGTCGGATAATATGGATGTCACGGGGCACTCCATGGTCGTCAACCACGATCGAGAGCAGAACCGTGCCAGAATAGTTTGCCTTGTACGCCTCTTCTGAATAGTCAGGCTCGACCTTGTCGATAAGAATCGGTGCGGAGACATCGCCAGCGATACGGTAAACTCCTCCCTCCTGTTTCGATGCGGCAGCATCATTTGAAAGCGACTGGGGTCTTGCGCCCGAAACACGACCGCCTGAAAAGGGGAGTGTCCTACTTAGGTCGTCTGCATGTAAATTCGCCGACCAGACCTGCTCGCCAGCAAACAGGAGCGACGCAGAACTAGTGAGAGCGAGAAGAGTCCGTAATAGGCTCGGCAATATTTCTCCCGATTGGTTTCGATGTTGGTGTTCGAAAGTTTAGGTTACGTGAAAATCTTAACGGAGCACAAGCAGCCGCGAATCGGTTGCGTAACGGTACACTTAGCCATTACCGCTGAAAGGTGAATTGCCTGGAGCGCTTCGATTGCGATATAGCGTTTTAGTGCGCGGGAAGCGAGAGGTAAAGCGACAGCCAGCAGACAAGGCTGGGGACTAAAAGCAGCAGCGCGTAGCCTAGCCATACCTTCATACGGTGGGGCAGTGGCTGCTTTGACTTGAAGATAGGTTTCGGTGGCTCTTCATCTGGGAAGATCGAGGAAAAACTGGCCGGGCTTTCGGCGTATAGAGCCATCTTCATCCGGCGCACTTCCGACTCAGGCAGCTCAAGGTTGCCATTTTTCCAGGCCCTAAGCTTACTCCCAAGCGACCAAATCAAACAGTGGCTCATTGCCTTCCATGTTCCAGTTCGTCGTACCCCTCAATCTTGTCACTTTTGGGTTGTACTGCTCAATAAAATCCTGTCTCGTATCGGCTGCGAATTTAATCAGGAGGTGAATGGCTATATGGCGACACACCCCCATGCCGTCTTCAGCTTGAAATCCAGACCCCCCGCCCGGCACTGGCAGGCACAGTGAAGGCCGCCATTCAGCGGCGGCGGCTTACGGCTGATCTTCAACGAATAGTGGACGGATCGGAGCAACTCTGGCTGTGTGGAAGCTTTCAGTCCAGGCTACTCTTTTCCACGCCCCTGGTGGACTGCTTTCAAGCGAGTTTACGATGGTTTATTTTGCATGCTCCTGCCAGCGGATCTGATTCGCCGATTTTCGGCCCTGCTGTAGCTCCTGATCTATTTGCGCCTGATTCGATCCTGCAATTGCGTGCACGGCAACTTTGAACATGTCCGGCACCGGAATCATGAGGTTCAGCGGATCTGCATACAAGCGGGTCATTTCTGCCGAGACCTCGCTGAAATCGAGCGGAGGCTCTTTGAGCCAGGCCCGATCAGACGGTGAAAGCTCGGAATATTGCTTAACGCCCGTGCAGAGGTAAACAATCCGCGCCGTCAATCCCACGGTACGGCCACTGAAAAATCCCATGATCTAGGCCAGGCGCTCAGGGCCTTGGAACAGTTCGAGCCACGCATGCCCGTTCAACTCAATCCCGGTTTTGTAGTATGTGGACCCGTCTTTGGCTTCCACGGCCACGCACAACCCGGATACGATCGCTACTATCGCGACCACTCTTCGCATCATCGCCTTGTCTCCACCGGCTTCGGCAACACCGCTATTAGCTTGTACGTCTCTGAGGCCATCGTTTTGCCGTCGATACTTACTGGCCAGATCAACTTGGCCTTGTCTTTATTGAAATCTGCTTCGATTTCGTCCACCAAGGGCATACGGCAGCTTCGATGATTGCCGCGTGGACCGGCAAAGCGCTCTGCGAATTTGCTTTCGCAGTTAACCACGGCCACTCGACCGTCAGGCAGTTCAAGCGAGAACGTTGCGCCACGGACGTGGTATGAGACCTGTTGAGCGGGCATATTCAAAGCGGTTGTTCTGGCGGAACCGTTGCAATTGACCGTATTCACTGCTGCAAGGCAGTTTACATTGGCGGCTGAGTTAGAGTTGAAATATCCCGGCACTACGTATGTGTAGTCGGTTTCATTGTCTTGCCGATTAAGTACTTTGACGTGAAGCTTTTGGGCGAATGCCGGTGCCACCGTCAATAGGACGAAATATGCCAGGAGGAGAGATCGGCTTTCGTTTTTGACACCCCACAGGATCGTGGCATTGTTGCTGGTATCTGAAATATTTAACTTGAATTTCTTTTCCATTTTTTATAGTGCGCGCAGCGCCCTCTCTCGGAAGCCGATCATCAGCAGAACCGGCAACGCGATCAGTCCGAAGCTGGCGGGTTCAGGAACACTCGTTGGATCGCTCGGGATCGGCACACCAGCCACATAGAGAGTGCCCGGTACGCTTACCGACTCGATATCGTGTCCATCGATATCCCACTGGATGCGTACTGGCGCGGTAGCGGTTGTGTAGGCAAAGCCGCTACCATCGCTTTCCACTGTAGATAGATCGAACGTCCAGGTGCCTCCGGTATCCTGCCAAGGGTCAGGGCCAATGAGCCCAGCGCTGACTGTCATCGTGTTGCCCGACTGGGTAAACGTGCCGCCCATACACCAGAAGCCGATTTCGTCAATGAAGGCGTAATGGTTGTCTAGTGAATAGCAACCGTCAGCCGATATAGGCAGCACACTGAGCGTGTCAGCATGGAGAGAAGCCCCAGAAAACACCAACAGGGATAGAGCGGAGAGAGCATAAAGGCTGCCTCTGGTTATGAAAGGTTTTAACGAGTAACTCATGGCGAATAGCGCCATTGTAGTTAGCCGGGTGACTTATGGATAGCTACATTACTGATATAACTACGCCTCCTAGTCCTTAGGGAATAGAGAATAATAGAACAGTGTGGAACCGCGCATGCCCGACGAGAAAGGCGGACGCGAGCATTAAAACCTTTCAACGCTATCGGTAGCTGCATGGAGGAATAGCGGGAGTGCAGGAGTCAACTGAACCGTCTTGTAAAGACCGCGCATATACTGAGTCCCAGCGACTAGAGTCTAATCGAGGCAAGCCGCTTATGGGCGACATACGGCCAGCAGTTCGCTACAACTCACGGCTAATCCCAACTCATATTTTCGAGCGATTCTCAGACCGCCTTAATCCACAACGGTGTAGGACGAGCAGAACTGTTCATCCCTGCGTGAAGACGGGTACACTTACTTTTCTGCTTATATGTACCGAATAAAACCCCTTTGCTGTCTTCTTCTACTCGCCTGTCTGGTCCAGGCCCAAGATATACTTAACAATGAGGCAATAATCAGGCTTGTAAATGCACGCTTAAGCGACGAGGTGATTTTGAGAATGGTGAATGCCCAGCCGGGAAGGTATGCCACAACACCAGACGCGATTATCACGCTGAAGCAGGCGGGGGTTAGCGATAAGGTGATCGCTGCCCTGGTGACTAGTTCAAAATCCGAGACAGCATCGGTATTGCCTGTAACTCCTTCGGGTGATCCCCTTGTTCTTCATGATGGAACCCCAGTTCGGCTTCGGCTCACCCGCAACCTCTCGTCCAGCGACACTGTTGCTGGGACCAACGTCGATTTCGACGTTATTGAGGACGTGAAAGTTGCGGATTTGATTGTCATCGCCAGGGGAGCCAAGGCAATCGGTACGATTACCGATGCAGAGCACAAAAAAAGAGTAGCCCGAGGTGGAAAGGTGAACGTAACGATTGACTTCGCGAGGCTCGTGAATGGCGACAAGGTCGCACTTCGGGCCGTTAAAGAAGCAAGTGGCGGTGGACACACGGGCGGGATGACTGCGGGAATGGTCGCAACTGCCGTCGTTTTCTGGCCAGCGGCACCATTCTTTTTGTTCATGCACGGTAAGGATGCCAACATCCCGGAGGGTACCGAAATTACGGCTTTCACCCAAGGTGAGCTGAAACTGGATCGAGCGAAGCTAGCGCAAGCCGCAAAAGTGGCAGAGTAAAACAGTTCAGTGTCAGGCAGCGCAATGAAGGCCGACTGTGAATGGCAAGGGTGACCTTCGACATATAGCGGTATCGGTAGAGCCTTCATGGAACTGGTTGCCCCACTGCTGAGCGCGAGGAAGCCGGTACCAGCCTGCCCCGAAACGAGTAGCAGGAGCGAGCAGAGGAGATTGGGGAATTGTCCTTTCATATATCGCCGGATTACAATACTCCGAACGGAAAAACCCAGCAGGATGCGGAACCCGTTCCCAGTAAATACGCATGGATCGAAGAACCAGCCTGGAAGCAGGTGCTCGGCAACAGGCGTGCGCATTCACAAGGCCCCCATTCGATGAACAGCTCGTCTAACTTTCTATTCTGTGCAATCTGTGGCACTCAAAACATGCTACCCGCGAAGTTCTGCAAACAGTGCGGAAGAGAACTAGTGGGAAGACCAGGCGATCGTCGAGCTGAAAAGTGGATGTTGTGGTTAGCAGGAAGTACGACCGGCATGATACTTCTCTTTGCCCTCTGCTTGGCAAATAGCCGGTCTAATGCAGAAGCGGGTTCGATGTTTTTCACCATACTCTTCATCTCTGCCGTCATGAGTGGGTTCGTTTACTGTGCCGGAAATGTCATGGAGAAGATTGGGGTACCACGCTGGATCGGCATTCTAGCTATACTTCCCGCCGTCAACGTTATTCTGTTTGTTACCGCCAGCTTCGTCGAGTGGCCAATTCAAAAACGAGTCAGAGATTTAGAGAAGCGGATTCAATCAATGCAGCCAGATCCGAAGGTGGGCTGAGCATCTCCCATTTACTTAGCCGGTTGATCGGATTTGAAATTCGGCGGTTCCCCTCAAGCCCGATATGACGAGCCAAGGCCCAGACAACTACCTTCAGAGCATGCGGCTGAATGTGGACGTGCAATGAGCACCTGACGAATTCATCCAGAGGAATCTGTCAGATTTGTCACTGGATTCTGCTGTTTGCCTTTCCGAAGTGCCCTAACGCTTACATCCGAGAATCCAAAAGGATTAGCGATAACGAGAGCGCTCCAGGGCGCGGAATCCAAGCAGTAGAAATAACATCACTGACCGGAATCGTTCACGCACGGATACCTAGCCACTGCCAGCTTTTACGTGGATAGAGCGCGGCCCCGCTTACGACGTGTATCGTTTCGGGTGGCGCATCATACGAAGGCAGCTTCAGCGTCGGTGAGCATTCGATTACCGCGAATTACGGCGGCACTTCCCAGTTTGCTCCTGCATCTGCTTCGCGCAGCGTGACTGTTGCTCCGTTGCTCGATGATCTCTGCGATTCCGTCGAGTGTGGGCTGTAGCGCTTTCTGGCGTTGCGGCCCACACAATGCGCGGTATCCCGTGAGTAGCCGGGGGTGTTTGTACCACGCACTACCGCCCGCTTTGGGCAGTCCGTGCTTTTATTTGCTCATTTCTGGGAACGACCGGCCTGGCTAGTATTTCTTCCGCCGTGAGATTTACGTCGTACATGTCCTCCACGGCAATCTTCCGTTCAATGAGCAGTGCAAACGTCGCTGCAACGTCACTAAGTAAATCTAACTCTTCATCAGGAGCGGTGTCCCCCGACATCCATTTGTAAATGGTGGCACGATTTACACCGGACTTTTTTGCAAACTTCGTCATACGAATGTGAGCAAGCCTAAGCAACATGTGAATCGTCTTGTGTAGTATCTCATGCGGCTGCATAGTGGAACCGCCCGCGCCAATTCTTTCCGCTGCTCGATCACGCCAGAGATGGCTGCGAGTAGCCAGCAATTTGTGCAATTCCAATCCTGTACCCCACATCACCTGCTCTTCCGCACCATCAATCTTCGCACGAATGGTGAGTAGGGAGCACACGGCGGCTCGTGCTGCCTCCCGTTGGCCATCCACTACCGGAATGGCGATTGCCGAAAGCTGGAGGGCTTTGTGCAATAGCAGGTCTTCATATTCCTTCAGGTGCCACTCACTAACAACAAGTGACAGTTGGACTTCGGCGTACTGGTCGAACTCCGTTAGCGCCTGTTCGAGATACTTCTCTCTGTCGATCTCAATCCGGACCTTCACTGCATCCGATTGCAAAGCCGACAGGAGCCGATCAAAATCAAATTCAGGGTCAGACATATTAGAAAGCCGCTATCATAGCGTCACAATTGAAATCACGCAAGCGAAATTTTCAGCGTGCGACATGTCAATCCAATCGGGGCGCATAGGGGCGGGTGCAGCCCGCAAATTACTGGCGATCCACTCGCATTTAGAGTCAGTTAGATCGACAGTGAGCGACACCCGGCGCTGATGACGATGTACTTCACCGGAACACCACTGAGTGTATGAAGAATACACAGACACTGCTCAAAAATGACCAAAGGTTAGCGCCGGGGCATAAAAACCAATCCGGCACTCAACCGGAAAAACACGACCTGAAAGCGGCGCTGGACAAGACGATCGTGGGTGTCACTTGGAACCCATCTCTCTTCGATCCCATGCCGTTTGAAATACGCGATCCAGAGTTAAAAGCCATGCTGCTGGTTGCGCTCGCGAGCCATCGGCAGAACCTCGTGGGTAACGTCGATCGGAAAGCAGCGGCGCAGCGTTGCCAGAAGTTGCTGGAAACGCTCATGGAACCGTACGGGTTTCGCATTAGAGACTACGCGGCGTTGGCGGAAGCGATCGATGTTGATCCTCGCGCCGTGCTTCGCAAGATCAAAGCGGCGATGATGCCTGCCCATCGCAATGTAGACGGGAGCGCGTTTTGAACGCTCCTCTCTCACTCGAAGACGTAGATCTTCAAGGCACCACCACCGGATGGAATCCGCCCATCCCGTTCGATGATGAACCGCTGGCTGTCATGCCAGCGGACATCCTGCCGGGAGACATCGGCAGATATACGGCTGCTTTGAGCCTAGCCACTGAAACTCCTCCGGAGTTGGCCACGTTGATGGTTCTCGGAGCCATCTCCTGTGCGCTTGGAGGCAAGATCGCGGTTGAGGCAGAACCGGGATATATTGAACCAGCCCATTTATACGTGTGTTGTGCGCTCGAAAGCGGAAGCCGTAAAACAGCCGTAGTGAACGCTGCGACAGCGCCCCTGTCCTCCTGGGAAATCCAGGAGCGAAAGCGTTTGGAATCAGAGATTCAGCGCGTATCCAGTGAGAGAAAGACTGCCGAAGCGATCGTGGAGAAGATCCGGCGCAGCCTTGATGCTGATCCGGAGTGGGGCGAGGAAACGCAGCAGCTACAGGGAAAGATTGCCGATCTGGAGGCTAACCTCCCGGTGGTTCCAGTGGCTCCGCTACTGTGGACATCGGATTCCACGCCCGAGAAGATCGAGTGTCTTCTGGCGCAACACGGTGAACGCTTCGCCGTTATTTCCGATGAAGGCGGTATTTTCGATATTCTCGGCGGGCGGTACAGCAAGGGCATGAATCTGGACATGTTCCTGAAAGGGCATGCCGGAAGCCCGGTGAGAGTACATCGAACCTCTCGCGAGGAAGTCATGCTGGAGAAGCCAGCGCTTACGATGGCGATCTCTCCACAACCGGGCGTTCTGCGGGAATTGCAATCGAATGCGGCGTTCCGCCATAGAGGAATGCTGGCGCGAATTCTATTCGCGTTACCTCCATCGAATGTCGGCGATCGCAAGCTGATCCCGAATCCGATTCCTACGAGCGTACACGAGGCATACAGCCGAGCCATTGAACGGATGCTGGATTGGCAGCCGGAAGAGCGACTCGTTCTAGCGCTGTCTGGGACCTCCTACTTGCGGTGGAAGGAATTTCAGCGCCAGACCGAACTTGATATGCGCGATGGCGAGATGCTCTGCCGTATTCGTGACTGGGGCAGCAAGCTTCCTGGAGCCACTCTGCGGATGGCTGGGCTGCTCCATGCGGCTATCCAGCCGAATCTGTCAAATTTGTCACTGGAAATTGCACAGCCGACGATCGAAATAGCCCTAATGCTCGGTCGCGTGTTCATCAGCCATGCCCTCGCAGTCTTCAGATTGATTTCTGAAGATAGCGATAGGCTGAATGCGAAGCGAGTACTCGCATGGATAGTCCAGCAGAATTCGCCGCAAGTGTCCAAGCGGGATTGCTTCCGCGCACATCAACACCTCTTCGGGAAAGTTGAAGGATTGGACGCGATCCTCAGGATCTTGGAGGCACGCAAGATGATCCGAATCGGCAGTTGGAGCACTTCGACAAAATCGGGTGAAACGATTGAAGTGAATCCTGCGCTTCTGGTCGCGGATTGAGTGGTAGGAAGGCTGGATCGCACGATCAAAGCGCTCCAGCCCGCCTCTGCATTAAGGTTACTCCAATTCTGATTCTGCGAAACTTGGTGACAAATTTGACAGATTTACCCGGCTAGCGCATCAGGCCGAGCGATCGAGCCTGCCGAATCAGCGCCCTGAGCCGATCCCGCGTTGTTAGGCCATTCTGGGATGCGGTGCCGGTATCCATGTCATTGCCAATCAGCCGATTTATCTCGGCAGCGATGCCCGGCTTACGATTCAATCTGCATGCCTCAACACGAACCGTATTGGGCTTAGCATGCGTGTTGTAGGCCCGCCGGTATGCGGCAGCCAAGCTACATCCATCGGCAAAGTATCGAGCGAACTGGCGCTGTTTGTGCGTGAGCAATGGCATTAGCAGCGGACTTAACGTTGTGTTCAAGTTGGGCATCTCTGACCCCTAATGCTCGGTTAATCGCGATTGCAAAGATGGCCTGCAAATCGCTGATTCATCAGCTGGAATCGGGAACGCGGACGGCAGGAACAGAAACAGGGCATACCTTAACAGGTAGTTCCGTTACGTCTAGTCATTGCAAGAAACGTAGGCGTAGGTTTCTCATAGTGATAGATGTCGAAGATCAAAATACCGGATGACGTGATGGAATACTTTCGTAAAACTGGGGCTCTCGGCGGCAAGTCCCGAGCGAAGAAGTACTCCAAGAAGCAATTAAGCGAATGGGGCAAGAAAGGCGGACGGCCCAGAGCAAGCGATAGCAACAGAGTGAAGAAAGGGAAAAGCTAATGGCTGTATATCGTCCGAAGCGCAATGGCGTTCAATCGAAAATTTATGTTTGTGAATTCGTCTATCAGACCAAGCGGATTCAAGAAAGCACAGGTTGTAAATCGAGGACTGCTGCACTCGCCTGGGAGAAGCAGCGCAAAGCGGAGCTGGAGCGAGCGCACGCGGGTCTACCCATGGAGCAGAAGGCGAGGCGCATCAGTACCCTAACTGAGATTATCCGGCCCTATCTCAAAGGTTACGCATTGAATCACAGGGCTTCGAGCTTGGCATTCGCGAAGACCAAACTCCGAAATGTCGAGCGGCTTCAAGGTGCGGTTTTGCTGGCAGACTTGGCAGAAGATCGGGTTCGGGAATACATCTCAACGCGCCAAGCTGAGAAGGCGAGTGGGCGGACGATCAACATGGAGCTTGGAGAGCTGTCCCGCGCCATAGGCCATCCGTGGTCGCTTTTATGGCCTAGAGTGCGAAAGCTCGAAGAGCGAAAAGATGTTGGACGAGCACTCTCACCGGAAGAGCAGACGCGAATCTTGGATGCCGCCCTGTCGCTGCGATCACCAGTGATCCGTGCGCTCATCCCTACTCTGCTGCTTACCGGCATGCGTTCCGGGGAGGCGATGTCACTGCGATGGAGCCAAGTTGACCTCTTCGGAAGAATGATAAGCGTCGGACGTGCCAAAACTTCCAACGGCACCGGGAGGCTGATTCCCATCAATGATGAACTGGCACACGTCCTAGCCGCTCATCGCGAGTGGTTTGAATCGCATTTTGGTGAGCCGAAGCCGGATAATTGCGTTTTCCCGTTCGGTTCACCTCAGCCGACCCAGCCCGATAAACCTGTGACCGACATTAGCTCTGGTTGGGATCTCGTTCGACAAATAGCCGGTGTCCATTGTCGCTTGCACGACCTCCGACACACCTTCTGCACTCGATTGGCGGAAGCGGGCGTGCCGGAGAGCACAATGCTCTCGCTGATGGGGCATATGAGCCGGGCGATGCTGGAGCGTTATAGCCACATTCGCATAGCTGCAAAGCGGGAAGCGGTGGCTGGCATAAGATTACGCCCGGCGAAACCCGATTCGGACCTAGTCCCTGTGAAAGTCCCTGTAGTTGGCAAGATTTCGAGCATCAACTAGGGGCTATGTGATTGATTTCCTGTAGGATTTGAACCTACGACCAAAGGATTATGAGTCCTCTGCTCTGACCGCTGAGCTAAGGGCCCGGTGAGATTGCCAAGAGGCTAACTGCAAATACCACTTCAGTTTAGCGTTATGGGCGAATGAGCTGGTCCGAGGCGTGTCTGATGCGGCTCTTGACCCTGACGATGTGAAAGGCTCTCGTTGGCAGCATCGAACCAGGTTATATCCGCATCAGATCCCAAGGAAATCACGCTTGTAAGCCAGTCGCTTGAAACTACATTAACCGGATAATCCTAAGTCGTCGGCCGGCAAAACGCTTGTAGGCCAGGATTCATCGATTACTTCAAAGCCGATATCAAACTTCTGCGCTTCGGCGAGAGGTACGCAGCGGCGGACCACACAGTTGCGCGTCACGTCGCCACCGAGCGTTACCCGAATATCGGTGCCGACCGGAAATGACCGGGTCACAAATACGCGCCCGCCGCATTTCGAGATGTCCTGCATTACACCGAGGCACCTGGCGGCTTGGGACTCGACCCGGGCGGGCAAGTAGACTTGCTTGCGCTCGTGGAGGCGGTGGGCAATACCGGCGTCTTCGATCATTCTCAATGGGCACTTTGCCCCTCGAAGTCTTATCGTACATCGCCGCGGCCTTTGCGAGTAATTGCCGGCGATCATTTAAACAAACTCAGGAGAATCTGGTCCGCCTGATTCAACTGAATGAGTATGCAGGCCGAGTCGATTGACGTATACTGCCCGAGTTGCGATTCCGCGTGCGTCTATTTCCCTGAAGTCCCGGAGAGTTGCCGGAACTGCGGTGCGTCGTTCTTAGACCTTGCTGCGCCTGGCGCAGAGAAACCAGCGGACCATTTCCCAATCAGAGCCGGTTTTCTTGCGACGCTCGGGATTGTGGGCGGCATCGCGATGGGGGCCTGGGAACACCACACCAAGAATAAGTGGCTGATGTGAGATGCGCTGCCGGCCGTGCGAACTGTGGACTCGGAGCCGAAGCTTGGCTGATGGAGCATGGCGTGACTCCTATGTCAACAAAGACATACAAGGGGAGGAGCGCAACAGCGG
>Ga0209581_1004074_pt1 | contig 12028 bp, 9 predicted proteins | sample Coa_R2_FD_187160 | JGI IMG/M metagenome (GOLD analysis project Ga0209581, IMG submission 187160) | Surface soil microbial communities from Centralia Pennsylvania, which are recovering from an underground coalmine fire - Coalmine... | ecosystem: Environmental > Terrestrial > Soil > Unclassified ...
AGGGCCTGCGGCCGTGGACGGCGAAAGCGCGGCCGTACTTCGCCGCCAATCCGCGGGCTGCTATCGACCTGCTTGGCACCCTGATCGACGACGAGAGCCGCTACGTCCTGGAGTCGACCGGCAACGCGCTGCGCGACATCAGCCGCAAGCACTTTGAACTGGTCCTCGCGGCCCTGCGCGGCTGGCTGGCCCAGCAGCCGCAATGCCGCTCCCGCCGCATCGTGGCCCGTTACGCGCTCGAGCGCGCCGTCAAGGCAGATCCCTCGTTGAGGCATCTCTATGAGTAACGTCCCTGCCTGGGACCGCCGGCATCCTTGCCGGCCCGCATGGCCTGGTCTGCTCACTTTGGCAATCCTATTGGGACGACGCGCCTCATCCGCACGATCTTGTTAGCGCGACCAAACAAGAGCGAGCAACCGGTGTACGTGGGGCCCGTCCAGTACAGCGACAGCAACGTGGTCAATGGCCTGGGCAGCCGCACGGTCGCCGATTGGGCGCAGGATGGCGTGGTCGGGGCCGGCTGGTGTGTGATGCGCTATTATCGCGATGATGCCCTCGCCGCCCAGTCGAACGACAAAATCTTCTACGACATGAAGGGCGACCAGGCCAGCCTGAGCCGGAGCAGGAGCCTATTGGCTCAGGGGACGTTCACCCTGACGAACTGATGAACGTCAGGCCGTGTGGGCCTTGCGCGCTGAGCCGTCGCGGGACACGTCGATCACGCCGCGCACGCGCTCGATGCGCGAGAAGAGCCGGGAGAGCTGCTCGACGCTGGAGACGTGCAGGGTGATGCGGATGGTGGCGTTGTGGTCGACGGTGATGGTGGAGGAGGCCGTGATGTTGAGCCGCTCCTCGCTGATAGCGGCGCTGACGTCGCGCAGCAGGCCCTCGCGGTCCCAGGCGTGGATCACGATGGCCACGGGGTACGACGACTGTTGCACCGCCGGGCCCCAGTCGACCTGCACCAGGCGCTCCTTCTCCTGTTCGGTCAGCACCCGCGGGCAACTCGCCCGGTGCACGGTGACGCCGCGGTTGCGCGTGATATAGCCGACGATCTCGTCGCCGGGCGCCGGATGGCAGCAGGCGGCCAGGCGCGTCAGCAGGTCGCCCACGCCCATCACCCGCACCTGCCCGGTGCTGATGGTGTCCGGGGGGCGCAGCTCGACCGGCAGTTCTAGCTCGGGCGGCGCTTCGTCGCGCAGCTTCAGGCGGCCCACGACCTGCTGCGGCCCGATGGCGCCGTAGCCGATTGCCGCGTACAGATCGTCGGGCGTGCTGAACTGCAGCGAGGTGGCGACCGCGCTCAACTGTTCCTGCGTCAGGCTGCTGAGCGTGCGCTGCTCCAGACGCTGCAGCTCGTGCTCGAGCATGGCGCGGCCGCGGGCGATGTTCTCGTCGCGGTTCTGGTGCTTGAACCAGGAGCGTATCTTGGCGCGCGCGCCGGCCGAGGCCACGAAGTTCAGCCAGTCGCGACTGGGGCCGTGCGCCGTCTTGGTGGTGAGGATCTCCACCCTGTCGCCGGTGTGGAGCTGGTGATCGAGCTGTACCATCATGCCGTTGACCTTGGCGCCGATGCAGCGGTTGCCGATGTCGGTGTGGATGCGGTAGGCAAAGTCGATCGGCGTGGAGCGGGCCGGCAGGTCGATGACGTCGCCTTTGGGGCTGAAGACGAATACCTGATCCTGGAAGACGTCGATCTTGAGCGTGTCGATGAAGTCCGCGCTATCGGTCTGCGTCTCTTCCTGCCAGCTCATCAGCGTCTGGATCCAGTTGGTCAGGGAGGCGGGGGCCGGCTTGGTCGAGCCCTCTTCCTTGTAGAACAGGTGCGCGGCGACGCCGTACTCGGCCAGGCGGTGCATCTCGTGCGTGCGGATCTGCACCTCGAGCTGGCGACCGTCCGGACCGAGCACGGTGGTGTGCAGCGACTGGTAGCCGTTGGGCTTGGGCGCGGCGATATAGTCCTTGAAGCGGCCGGGCAGGGGCGTCCAGACGGCATGCGCGTAACCCAGGGCCTGGTAGCATTCGGGCACCGTGCCCACCAGCACGCGCAGCGCGTACAGGTCGTAGACGCGCTGCAAGTCCATATTGATCTCGGGGCGGAGCAGCTTGCGGTAGATGCTGTAGAGGTGCTTGGCCCGGCCGGTCACGTCGGCGGCCATGCCCTGGGCTTGCAGCTCGGCGAGCAGGATCTCCCCGGCCTTCTTCACATATTGCTCGCGCCGCGGGCGCTGCTCGGCGATCTGGCCCACCAGCCACCAGTAGGCCTCGCTCTCCAGGTATTTGAAGGCCTGATCCTCCAGCTCCCACTTGACCTGGGCCATGCCGAGGCGCCCGGCCAGGGGCGCATAGATCTCGCGCGTCTCCAGCGCCTTACGCTGCTGTTTGTGCGGTTCCAGCGCGTCGAGGGTGCGCATATTGTGCAGGCGGTCGGCCAGCTTGACCACGATGACACGGGGGTCCTCGGCCATGGCCATGAACATCTTCTTGATGTTCTCGGCCTGGCGACGCTGTTGCCCGTCGCCCTTGCGCTTGCCGTCGCCCTCATTCTGCCGTTGCTCGACCAGGTCGATCTGCTGGCGGCTGAAGTTGCCGATCTTGGTGACGCCGTCGACCAGGTGCGCCACGGTCGTCCCGAAGCGCGCCTCCACCTCGCTCAGCGGCGTATCGGTGTCCTCGACCACGTCGTGCAGCAGGCCGGCCACGATGGTGGTGGGGTCCATGCGCATTTGCGCCAGGATGATGGCCGTGGTCAGCGGATGGACGACGTAGGGCTCGCCCGATTTGCGGCGCATCCCCTCGTGGGCGGCGGCGGCGAAGTTGTAGGCGTCGACGATGGTGGCGCAGGCATCCTCCGCGATGTAGGAGCACGCGGCGGACCGCAGCGTCTCCAGCGTGGGCAGCGGAGGCGCCAGCGGTTCTTCGGGTATTGGGGTATCGCGCACGTCTGTTTTGGGACTCTTCATTGAGTGGTGTATCGCCTCATCGCCTGGCCCGGCCGTCGGGTCGGGGTCCATCCCCATGTCGCCCTGCATCTGGGCCGGTCTCAGACCACCGACACTTGCGGGGTGCCGCGCTCGGGAGCCCGGGCCACATCGCCCTTGAGCGCCACGTCCTTGACGCGCAGCTCCACGTTAGGGTACCCGTGCCAATCATTATACTGCAGGTTGAAGACGACGTCGATAAAGTGGCCGCGCGGCAGCACGCCGATGTCACCGGCGCGCCCGAAGGCGATGGCACCGACGATCCCCTGCGGCGTGGCCAGGCTGAAGCGCAGGTGCTTGCTCCCGACTACCCGGCAATCGGCGACGCGCAGGTTGCGCCACAGCAGGACCGGCGTCGGGTTGCCCACCCCGAACGGCTCAAGGTCGCAGAGTTGCTCGTGCAGCGCGGTCAGCCCGTTCGCCGGGAGATGGCGCGTGATCTCCGCGTCGACGCGAATCGAGGGCACCAGGTTGTCGTCGTCGAGTTCGGCCGCGGCGAGTGCGGCCAGGCGCTCGTGCAGCGCCGGCAACAGGGCCGTCCGCAGGCTAAAGCCCGCGGCCTGGGCATGGCCGCCGAACTTATGCAATAGGTCGGCACAGCGGGTGAGCGCCTCGATGACGTTGAACCCCGGGATGGAGCGCGCGGACCCGCGGCTCTCCACCTCCCCACGCTCCACCACCAGCACCGGCCGGCAATACTCTTCCGTCAGCCGGCCGGCCACCAAGCCGATGATGCCGGCCGGCCAGGTCGCGTCATCGACGATCAGGATGCGCTCCGGGGGGCGCTGGCCGAGGCGCAGGCGCACCTCGTCGATGATCGCGGTAGTCAGGCGCTGGCGCTCGTCGTTGGTCCTCTCCAGGGCCGCCACCAGCTCATCCGCGCGCGCCTGATCCGTGGTCAGTAACAGCTCGCAGCCCACGGCGGCATGGTCGAGGCGCCCGGCGGCGTTCAGCCGCGGTCCCAGCCGGAAGCTGATATCGGCGGCGCTGACGCCGCTGTTGTCCAGCCCCGTCTGCCGCAGCATAGCCCGCAGCCCGACCCGCGAGGTCTGCGAGAGCGCCTTCAGGCCATGGCGCACCAGGATGCGGTTCTCGCCGCGCAGCGGCACCATATCCGCCACCGTGCCGATGACCACAAGGTCGAGCACCTCATAGCGCAGGCGCGGCGCCTCGGGGTGTCCGTCGAGCAGGGCGCTGGCCAGTTTGAAGGCAACCCCGACCCCGCTCAGGTCTTTGAACGGATAGTTGCAGCCGGGCTGCCGCGGGTTGAGGATGGCGCAGGCCTCGGGCATGTGCGCCGGCGGCAGGTGATGGTCGGTCACGATGACCTCGATGCCGCGGTCGCGGGCATAGGCCACCTCGTCGACGCAACTGATGCCGCAGTCGACCGTGATGACCAGCCTGACGCCGTCCGCCCCGAGAAAGTCGAGCGCCTTGTTGTTGAGGCCGTAGCCCTCGGTGGCGCGGTGGGGGACGTAATAGGTGACATTGGCGCCCAGGGCCCGCAGGATCTGATACAGGAGCACGGTGCCGGTGACGCCGTCGACGTCGAAGTCGCCGTACACGGCAATGCGCTCATCCCGGTCGATGGCGCCGGCGATGCGCGCCAGGGCGGCATCCATGCCCCGCATCAAGCGCGGCGCGTGCATGGACGAGACGGTGGGGTGCAGAAACGACGGCACCTCCTCGTCGTCGACGCCCCTGTTATAGAGGATCTGGGCGACGATCGGCGAGAGGTGCTTGTACGACTCGGCATAGCCTCCCGGCATGGCAGCGGGCATCAACCAGCGCGCCTTGGTTCCCTGTGCGACCACGGTTTACCTCTATCTCTACTGGTATCAGATTGCCCGGCACCGGGGAGCCATCTGCCCCGGCCAGCTCATAGACGTGCTGTCTTGCCGTGCATCAGATTGCCCCATCTTCCCTGGGGGGAGCCATCTGCCCCGGCCAGCTCATAGACGTGCTGTCTTGCCGTGCATCAGATTGCCCCTTCTTTCCCGACGGGAGTCATCTGCCCCGGCCATCCTCACTATACTTGCCGTACCACCAAAATGCTCGCCTGAGGCGAGCGTTTGCTGTCCAGAAACTATACCGCTTTAATCACGCAGTGTACCATGTAAGGGCAGCGGTTGCGTCCGGTTGTGCCTGCGATGGCCCCTGCACTCATTGTAACGGTGGAATATGACTGATGACCAGTAACATGTCAATACTTTGCGATCGGGCCGAACGATCCAGTGGCCTGATCCTTGAAAACCTGTCTCGCCTCGGCGCCGCGCTGGCCGATGTGCAGGCTGAGATCGCCAAGATGCCGTTCCTGGTGCGCGGATTCGTGTCGTCGGAGATCAAGAAGACCGGGCGGGACTTGCCGGAATGGGCCAAGACGGTCGAGCGGCTCTCGGCAGCCATGCACGAGGTCCAGGCCGTGGTGGAGCGCGCCCGCTCCGCCGGCCGGGTCGGCGAGGCGGATCGCGCGACCCTGACGCGGGTGCACGAGCAGGTCGAGGCCGAGCGCGGCGGCCTCGATGCCCTGGTCGGCTTCATGCGCCAGGCGCCGGCCAGGATCCAGGCCGTCCCGACGGCGATGCTCCCGGCCGACCGGCGGGGAGAGCTGGTCGGTGCCATTGAAAGCCAGGCCGAGGCGCTGGAGGCAATCCTTTCCGCCATGCCGGACCTGACGGCGGCGCTCGAAGGCCTAGCCGCGGGTGATGGCGCGTGAGGGCGGACGTCGCGTACTGGATTGGCCTCAGCCTGCTGCCGGGCATCGGCCCGCAGCGCCTGCGCCGAATCGCCGACGCCTTTGAGAACGATCTGGAACGCGCCTGGCATGCCGCGCCGGAGGCGCTGATCCGGGCGGGGCTCGAACCGGCCGTGGTGCGCGGCGCCCTGGCCGCACGCCCCTCGCTCGATCTGGCCGCCACCATGCGGCGCATCGAGCGGGCGGGTGCGCAGGTCCATACCCTGGCCGACCCCTCGTATCCGGCGCGCCTGGCCGAGGTGCACGACGCGCCGCCCGTGCTCTACACGCGCGGGGCCTTCGCGCCCGAGGACGAGTGGGCGGTGGCGGTGGTCGGCACGCGCAACGTCACCGCGTACGGGCGTGAGGTGACGCACCGGCTGGTGACCGACCTGGTGCGCCATAACGTGACCATCGTCAGCGGCCTGGCGCGCGGCGTCGACGGCCTGGCGCACCGTTCCGCGCTGGAGGCGGGTGGGAGGACGCTGGCCGTCTTCGCCTCCGGCGTGGACATCGTCTACCCGCCCGAGCATCGCCGCCTGGCCGAGGAGATCGCGCAGAGCGGCGCGCTCATCTCCGAGTATCCGGTCGGCTCACAGCCCGAGGCCGGCAACTTCCCGGCCCGCAACCGCATCATCGCGGGCCTCTCTCTGGGGACCATCGTGGTCGAGGCCGGCGAGAAGAGCGGCGCGCTGATCACGGCGCAACGCGCCCTGGAGCAAAACCGCGAGGTCTTCGCCGTCCCCGGCAGTATCTTGTCTCCCCGCTCCGTGGGCGCCAACCGCCTGATCCGCGACAGCGCGGCCAAGCTGGTCCTCTCGGCCGACGATGTGCTGGAGGAATTGCGCCTGCAGTTGGTGCCGCAACAACTGGAGATGCGCCGCCTGCTGCCCGAGAACGAGACGGAGAGCCGTCTGATCGCCCTGCTGTCGCATGAGCCGGTGCACATCGACGAGCTGACCCGTCTCAGCACGCGGCCGGCCTCGGATGTCAGCAGCACGCTGGCGATCATGGAGCTGAAGGGATTGGTGCGCCAGGTTGGCGGTATGCAATACGTCGTAGGCCTCTGAGCGCATACGCCGGAGGCGTTAGGGGATGGGCGCTAGGCGTTAGCAGGGTACGGCAATACGTGGTGGGCTTCTGAGCGGATACACTGGGAGGTGGAGGATGTATGAGTCTGCTGAATCGTCTATTTAACCGGCCCAAGCGGCCGGCCGATGGCTCGGTCTGCCCGGCTTGCGGCAGCCCGATGATCCTGGACTCCCGCGTGATTCGCCCGCGCATCGGGGTTGAGATCACGCAGGAGTACTACCATTGCATCAACCGCGAGTGCGGCCACACCATACCGCGGCCGGGCGAGAGCCTGACCCTGCCGTACCTGTACCCGGTGGAGGAGCGCTGATGGCGGAACAGGTACGGCGTGCCGGCGGCTGCCCCCGGCTGCTGCCGCGCGCCCAGATGGCGCCCGGCAGCACGCCGTTCTACGCCCTGGCGCAGTGCGTCAAGTACAACATCACCACGCCGCGCGGCATCCCGGCGAAAGGCGAAGAGATCTGTGCGCGCCCGGACAGCAGCCCGGTCAACTGCTGGATGGACCTACGGGCCTGCCGCAAGGCGGAGATCCCGCGGCGCGCCTACGAGCGCTCGTTCGTCGGCCTGCAGGACCCGCAGGGCGACCCGGAGGTCTTCGTGGCCATGACCGACCAGTACGGGCGCGAGTACTATTGCCTGCAGCACCATGGCCGTTGCGTCCACGACGGCGAGCACGACTTTCCCATGGGTATGCGCTAGGTTGAGAGATGCCTGACACTGAAGTGTCTTGCCCTGCAGCGTATCCGACTTTAGTCGGCGTATCCCTGCCAGGCGACTTCAGTCGCCGGCCCCGACCACTCCACGGGGCTACAGCGTGACGGTCAGCGTCTGGGTCGCGCTGTCGCCCGCGTCGTCACGCGCGAAGATGGTATAGGTGCCGGGCGAGGCATCGCCCGCCACCACGAAGGTGGTCAGGAAGCTACCGCCCTCGGCCCTCAGGGAGCCCAACTTCTGCGTGCCACCGCCCATGTCGACGGTGATCGTCACCCAGGCATCCTGGGGCCAGCCGCTTCCGGTTATGGTGACAATTCTGCCCGCGGTCACGCTAGCCGGCGTGAGCTGGATGATGGCGTTGCCTGCCGCGGCGGGCGTGGGCGTCTCGGTCGGCGTGGCCGTATCGGGAACCACCGTCTCGGTGGGTGTCGGCGTGTCGCTCGGCAGCGATGTCGGGGTCGCAGTCGGTGTCTGAGTTGGCGTCGGTGTATCGGACGGCACCGGAGTGTTCGTTGGCACCGGCGTATCTGTCGCGGATTGCGATGTCTCCTTCGGGAGAGGTGTATCCGTGGCCGTCGGCGTCGGTGTCTGGGTCGGCGTGGCCGTGTCAGGAACCCGCGTGTCGGTCGGCGTGGGCGTCGCGGTGTCCGGTACGCGTGTATGCGTCGGCGTGGCTGTGTCGCGCACCGGCGTCTCTGTTGGCGTGGCCGTGTCCCGGCGCGGTGTTCTGGTCGGAGTAGGCGTATGAGTCGGCGGGGCGACGACCTCCCGATGCGTCGGTATGGGCGCGGGGGTGTCGGTCGCCATCGGCGTATTGGTCGGGGTCGAGGTGGGTGTCGCGGGCTGGCCGAGAATGGACTCGAAGCCCGAGAAGCCCATGACGCCCAGCAGCCCTGCGCAGACGGCGACGATCGCCAGGGCTCCGACCCACAGCCAGCCACGGCGCGATCTCCTGCGCGGCGCCTGCTGCACGCTCGTTCGCGGCAGTGGTCGCGTGGACGTGCGTGACGCACCGAGCGCCGCGGGAGCGTGGCGTGGGACGCCATGGGTGGGTTGGCTGGCGGCCCCGCGTGCCGCGTCGATAGCCGCGAGCATCTCGCCTGCCGTGCTATAGCGGTTGTCTGGATTCTTGGACAGCGCCTTGAGCACGATGGCCTGAACCGAAGATGGGATGGCCGGGTTGAGGCGGGCCGGTTGCTGCGGCGCCTGGTTGATCTGTTGCATGGCCACGGCCAGCGGGTTATCGGCCTCGAAAGGCAGCTTGCCGGTCAGCATCTCATAGAGCACGATGCCCACGGCATAGATATCCGATTTCAACGTGGCCGGGCGGCCCTGGGCCTGCTCCGGAGAGAAGTACTGGACCGTGCCGATGATCATGCCCGTGGCCGTCAGCGTGGCGGCCGTGGTCTGACCCATCTCGCGCGCGATGCCGAAGTCGGTCACCTTCACATCGCCGCTCTCCGTGAGTAGGATGTTCTGCGATTTGATGTCGCGATGGATGAGGTGATGGGCGTGGGCGACGGCGAGTGCGGACAGCACGCCACGCGCGATGTTCAGGGCGCGCGAGATCGGGAGAGCGCCCTGGCGATTGATGAGCTCCTTGAGCGTCTCGCCCTCGATGTACTCCATGACAATGTAGTGGCGGTCGTCATCATGGCCGACATCGTAGACCTGGACCAGGTTGGGGTGAGACAGGCCGGCGGCGATGCGCGCCTCCTGCTCGAAGCGCGCCACGAAGCTGGGATCGGCGGAGAACTGGGGATGCAAAATCTTGACGGCAACGCGCCGGCCCAGCCGAAGATCCTCGGCCAGGTACACGCTGGCCATGCCGCCGGTTCCCAAAAGACGCAGCAGACGATAGCGCCCGCTCAGAAGCTGTTCAGCCATCAGCGCCATGGTACCATAGCCTTTGATACGCGGCTACGGTACTTAGGACAGGTGCGGCGCTCGTCCCTAGATCTCGATACCTTCGAGCTCGGGCATGGACTTGAACTCGCTCACCTCGCTGCGAATCTTGCCCTCGATCTCGTCGCGGATCTCGGGGTGCTGGCGCAGGAACTCCTTGGCATTCTCGCGGCCCTGGCCCAGGCGCGTGTCGCCATAGGAGAAGAAGGCGCCGCTCTTCTTGACCAGCCCCATCTCGATGCCCATGTCCAGGATGCCGCCCTCTTTGCTGATGCCCTCGGCGTACATCAAGTCGAACTCGGCCACCCGGAAGGGCGGGGCGACCTTGTTCTTGACCACCTTGACCTTGTGGCGCCCGCCCACCACCTCGGAGCCCTGCTTGATCTGGTCCATGCGCCGGATGTCCAGGCGCACGCTGGCATAGAACTTGAGGGCGCGGCCGCCGGGCGTGGTCTCGGGGTTGCCGAACATCACGCCGATCTTCTCGCGCAACTGGTTGATGAAGATGACGACGGTGTTGGAGCGGCTGATGGCGGCGGTGAGCTTGCGCAGCGCCTGGGACATCAGGCGGGCCTGCAGGCCGACGTGGCTATCGCCCATCTCGCCCTCGATCTCCGCCCGCGGCACCAGGGCGGCCACGGAGTCGACTACGATCACATCGATGGCGCCGCTGCGCACCAGCATGTCGACGATCTCCAGCGCCTGCTCGCCCGTATCGGGCTGCGAGATCAGCAGGTTCTCGACGTCGACGCCGCAGGCCGCGGCGTAGGTCGTATCGAGCGCATGCTCGGCGTCGACGTAGGCGGCGATGCCGCCCATGCGTTGCGCCTCGGCGATGATATGCTGCGCCAGCGTCGTCTTACCGGACGACTCGGGGCCGAAGATCTCGATGATGCGGCCACGCGGCACGCCGCCGAGGCCCAGCGCCAGATCGAGCGCGATGGCGCCCGTCGGTATCACCTCGATGTTCATGGGGTGGGTGCCGTCGCCATAGCGCATGATGGCACCTTTGCCAAACTGGCGCTCGATCTGCGCCGTCACGGCGTCGAGGGCGCGCTTCTTATCGTCCGTCATAGCGGCGGTTGTCACGCAACAATCTCCTTAGAATATTTTAGAACATCAGTACTACTAGTTTATCACGGCGCGACGCTCATGGTCAAGCTGATTGTACACCGCCTGGCCGGTCCATGGCCCGGTCGGGCTTGCCAATTGTCGCGCGATGGTGCACAATAGCAGCGTACCACCGCGATGGGGGATGGTGTACACCAGTACGCTGCCGTCCGCGCATCAGGGGGCTGTAGCTCAGTTGGGAGAGCGCATGAATCGCACTCATGAGGTCAGGGGTTCGACTCCCCTCAGCTCCACCCCTTCCCAGGCGTGCAGGCCGGCCCGATCGGGCCGGCTTTTTCGTGTGTAGCCGGCTAAAACGGCACCTCCATGTCACGAGGGGCAGGGCCCCGAGCCACCGTGATTGCACCTTACCCCGCTTAGCGGCGGGCCGGCCACCGGCGTGACAGCGCGGTAAGCGGATGGAATGTCGCGCGCCGTGCGGGCGTTAGACAGTTCAGGGGTGCGTCCCATGGCCCGGCCGGTCTACCCCTACTCACTCTCCCTTGCTGCCAGCCGGGCCACTCTCATCCAATTGCGCCGCTGTGCTCGGCCGGCGGCGCGACAGCGCAGCGCATGGATGTAATGAAACGGGCCACAGGGCCGTTAAACATGTGGTAGTCCCAACCCATGGTGGCCCGGGCGGCGTATCTTCTTCCCCTTCCATTACAGCCGTCCGGGCCACTCTCAGAGGCTCACCCGCCGACAGTTCCGCCGGCGCTTCTGGGTCCACGACGGCGCGGCAACTCCACGTGCGTTAACAGATTGTTAACAGGTCGGGTGATATAATCCTCAACGCATGCTTCTGTTGGGAGAAGAGCGCATGTGACCGCCGCACCGTGGACACGCTTCCACGGCGACGCGCCTTGAAACTAGAACTGGCGACGTGACATCCCTGGACTCGCCGTCCGATCGGTCATCCATCATCCCGGCGTCATCCAGGCCCGGCCGAGCGGGCCGCCCTCTGGCAGTGCGCCCGACGGACATGGTGGCGCGCCTGGCCCTGGCGGGCCTCGCGATCGGTCTCCTGATCGGCACCGCGGGCGGCAGCGGGGCACGCGCGGCCGGGCCCACGTCCGGCCCATCGGTCACCGCGACAGAAGGCGTGCCGTTCTCCGGCCAGGTCGCTTCGTTCAGCCCTGTCGACTCCACTCTGCCGGTCACCGACACGTACGTGGCCTCCATCGACTGGGGCGACGGGGCGACGAGCCCCGGCATGATACAGGATGGCGGAGACGGCCATCTCGCCGTCGTGGGCACACATACCTACGCCGACGAAGGCACGGCTACGGTCAACGTCACGATTACCGACACCGTTACCCTGTCAACGTATGTCAGCACGATACCGGCGACCGTCAACGATGCGCCCCTCCAGGCCGTGGGCGACGTCGTGAGCGGCCTTGAAGGGACACCGCTGAGCGGCCCCGTTGCCTCGTTCAGCGATGCCAACCCCGCGGCCACGGCGAGCGAGTTCAGCGCTACCATCGACTGGGGT
>Ga0209581_1004075_pt1 | contig 12025 bp, 10 predicted proteins | sample Coa_R2_FD_187160 | JGI IMG/M metagenome (GOLD analysis project Ga0209581, IMG submission 187160) | Surface soil microbial communities from Centralia Pennsylvania, which are recovering from an underground coalmine fire - Coalmine... | ecosystem: Environmental > Terrestrial > Soil > Unclassified ...
CGTCTTCAGCTGCTGCGTGGCTATTCGGTGCGGCGGCACGGTTTACCAGTCGGATGGATCGGCAGCCAGTGTGCAGGGTTTGCAGAATGCGGTGCTCGATGGCGATACGATCGCCCTGCCCTCGGGCGCGTTTACCTGGGCGACGCGGGTGAGCATCACAAAGGCGGTCACGCTGCAAGGCGCTGGCGTTGGCCAGACGATTATCAAGGACGCGGTGCAGAATGATAAGCTGCTGCAGGTGACGCTTGTGGCGAACAAGCTTACTCGGATCACGGGAATCGAGTTTCGCGACGGCGGACGCATAAACGTGCAGCCAGCGCCGGCGGGGATCATACACGTGGATGGCAGTAACACGGACGGGAGCCGCTTCAGGATGGATCACTGCAAATGGAATGATCTGAATGGTTACATGGTGACGGACACGGTGATCGGCGTGCTGGATCACAACGAAGTGGTGATCGGCAATCACGTGCTGGAATGGCTTTACCCGTATTGCACGCGCTGGAACGGCGCGAACTATGGCGATGGCAGCTGGGCAGCGCCGGTGAACTGGGGTTCGGGCGATTTTCTGTTCATCGAGGATAACACGCTCACGAGCACAAACACGACGTATGAGGCGAGCTTTACGGATTGCTTCGGCGGGGCGCGGATCGTGGCGCGTCATAACACGGTGACGCGCGGTCTGTTTGCGAATCACGGCACGGAATCGCCGGGGCGCAGCCGCAGCAGTCGCGCGATGGATGTTTACGCAAACGTGATTGACCTGATGAACGTGAACCGGTACGTGAGCGGATGCCGTGGCGGGACGATTCTGTTCCACGATAACACGGTACTGCACGCTGGCGGCGCGCAGGCGCTGGCGACACTGAGCTCGTTTCGCATGCTGCAAGCTTTTTCGCCGTGGAGCGGAGCCGATGGCGGCAATGGCTGGGATGAGAATGATCCCGGCAACCCGTATTACACTGGCACGGTGTCGAGCGCGAGCGGTTGCAGCGTGACTGTGGCGGGGAATCCGTGGACGGCGAACCAATGGTCTGGCTACACGATCAGGCGCAGCGCAGGCGGTTTTGCGTACATCGACAGCAACACGTCGAACACGATCACGTTTCGCCAGAATATTTTCGGCCAGTGCCAGAGCTTCGGCTCTGGTGACGCGTTTACGATCAACAAGGTGGATCAATCGCTGGATCAGGCCGGTGCTGGCGTGAGCACATTGATCAGTGGCGATAACCCGACGCCGCCTCCAGGCTTCACGCAGGGCGTGGACGCCTGTTACTCGTGGAACAACACGAATGATGGCGCGCCGTTTAATTCCTTTGACCCGGATACGGCAAACATCGCAGAAGGTGTGCATTACTTCAATAATACGGCGAAGCCAGGTTACACTTCTTACACATATCCGCATCCGCTTACTGCCGGCGGCCCGCCTCCTTCGCCTACGCCGCCACCGACACCCACGCCTACGTCCACGCCTCCTGCGACTCCACCGCCCACCGCAAGCCCGACGCCTTCGGGCCGGCCCCGGCATACACCCCGTCCGCACCCGACTCGCGGTCGCGGTTGAGCCTTATTGGTTTCAATCGATTCGGAAGCGCGGTGAGGGAGGGATTCGAACCCTCGGTAGCCTTTTGGGCTACGGCGCTTTAGCAAAGCGCTGCTTTCAACCACTCAGCCACCTCACCAAAAAATTCGGAACCGGGCTGGCTCCAGCGCGAAAATATCGCGTAGAAATGCCAATTGCCAATTTTCAATTGCCAATGGATTAAGTGTGGCGTGATCGGCGAAGAAGAAGCGCGGACGCGAATTTTGGAAAATGTGGCGGCCTGGCCGCAGCGAACGGTTTCGCTCGCAGAGGCGCTGGGTTGTTTTGCGGCTAAAGATTATTTCGCGCGACTGCCCCTGCCGGTTTTCGATAATTCAGCAATGGACGGTTACGCGGTGATTGCCAGTGAATGCAAACGCGGCCGGCGATTGCGCGTCGTCGCCGAGCAGCCGGCCGGCCCTGACCGAAAACTGCGAATATTGCCCGGTGAAGCCGTGCGGATTTTTACGGGCGCTGCTCTGCCGATTGGAGCGGATGCGGTCATCATGCAGGAGGACGTTACGCGGGAGGGAGAGGAGATCGTGGCCAAGGCCGATGTGGACGCAGGCGAATTCGTCCGGCGCCGCGGCTGTGATTTGGCGGAAGGACAGAAAATTTTGGCCAAAGGAGAGAAGATTCGCGCCGGTACGCTGGGTTTGCTGGCGTCGCAAGGTTGTAGTCATGTGGAGGTGGGCAGCCAGGCGAAGGCAGCGATCGTTTCCACTGGCGACGAGCTGGTCGCTCCGGGGGTGAGAATCGGCCCGGGACAAATTTACGACAGCAATTCCGCGCTGTTGCAGGGTTTGCTCTTGGGCGTTGGCGCGGCTGTCGAATCAACGGAACATTGCCGCGACGACCGGCAGGGACTACGCGCAGCCATCGAGCGGGGGATCAAAAATCATCTGCTGATCATCACTGGCGGTGTTTCGGTGGGCGAACACGATCTGGTGCGGGAAGCGCTGAGCGCCCTCGGCGCGCAGATCGACATTTGGCGGGTCGCTGTTAAACCGGGGAAACCGTTTCTGTTTGCCCGGCTGGGTGATTGCGCGGTTTTTGGTTTGCCGGGAAATCCGGTATCGGTTTTCGTCACGTTTTTGCAATTTGTGCGTCCTGCAATTTTGAAAATGATGGGCGCGAGCTCATTGTTACCGGCTGAGTTTCCCGCAAGATTAGCTGTTAATCTGACAAATGAGGGGGAGCGGCCACACTATGTCCGCGGCAGACTTGAGCGTGGAGAGTTCACCCCGGTGGGCCGACAGGAATCGCACGCCCTGTTCGGATTGAGCCAGGCGAACGCGCTGTTGCGGTTAGCGGTGGGCCAGTCTTTCCGCGCCGGAGACATCGTCCGCGTCCAGGTGTGGGATTGACGCCGCTGGCGCTTGCGGCTCGCGGTCCCGCGGCTGGCGCGCTTTTTTTAATTCTGGATGAGGTTTGACAGGCCACGCGCGCATTTTTAGCTTTAGCGCGCCTTGAATACGGGAGGCTTGATCGCGTTTGCACGAAGTCCGACCGATGAAATTCGTGCGGATGCGGAACGGCTTTCACATATTGTTCTGGAAATGCAGCGTTGCTTCGTGCTGCATCTGTGCAAAGAACTGGCTCCAGGCAACGTCTCCTTTCCGCAATTTTTTCTTTTAACCTATCTGGAGAGGAAGGAAGTGCTGACCATGTCTGAGATTGCGAAAAAAATGGGGCACACGACCGCAGCCGCCAGCGGGCTGGTGGCGCGTCTGGAAAATCTCGGATACGTAATGCGCTCGGTAGCGCGCGACGACCGGCGCAAGGTGATGGTGTGTATCACGGCAAAGGGTTCGGCTCTGGTGCGCCGGATTCGCGAGGAAATGGTTGATAACCTGGTCAAAATTTTGCAGCACCTCACCCGTGATGAGCAAAAGGCCTGGTTGCAGATCTACAGCAAGATTTACGATTACTGCCAGTCGAAATGATTTTCATTTTTTGGACGGCAGTGCTACCAGTTCGGGGCAAGACAACCCGCGACGCGTTCGCAGATGAATCCGGACGCTGATTCGGGAGCATCTGAACGGCGACATTTGTATGAGAAGAATTTTTGTTGTTTGGGCAACCCTCGCAGCGTTCAGTTTGTTTGTTCACGCCGGCTTTGGCGGGAACGGGGGGAGATCGGGAAAGGAGACCGATAAAGCCGGCAGGGTGCCGACCTTCACTCTGGATCAGGCTATCCTGACGGCGTTGCAACGCAATCCCACGCTTCTTAACGCCGAACAGGAAATTAAGCGCACAAAAGGCGTCATTCTCCAGGTGCGCGCTCAGGCACTGCCACAGATCAACGCCAATGCGCGATTTGACTGGGTGGATCCAAACCTGAGCGGCGCCCGGATATTGGGAACCACGTCCAGCACCGGCGGCTCGAGCACATCCACGGGCGTTTCAACCGGCGCCGCGTCGCTTGTCGATTCGCCGCGGTCGCAGGTGGCCGATCCGGCGCCGACACCTTCACTCGCCAGCCGGGAACTGAGCGACGTTTCCTACAGCATTTCTGTTCTGGGAACCCAGCTCATTTTCAACGGCACCACCTATCCGCAGATCCGCGGAACCTTCTTCCAGCGGGACAGCGCTTACTTCGCTTTCCGCAATATCCTCGACCAACTCATCGCCACGGTGAAGACGCAGTTTTATCAGGTGATCGTGAATCGCGAATTGGTAAAGGTGAATGAGCAATCCGTGGAGCTTTTGGCAGCCCAGCTTAAAGATCAGCAAAACCGGTTTGAAGCGGGCACCGTGCCGCGGTTCAACGTGTTGCAGGCGGAGGTCGCCTATTACAATCAGCTGCCCCAGCTTATTACCGCGCAAAATAATTTGCGAATATCCAAATTGCAGCTGGCCAAAACCCTGGGGTTGGACTTTGTGGCGCGCCAGGGGGAGAACCCGCCTTTGGAGGTCGTTGGCGAAATGCCATACTTTCCCCGCACGATCAGCCTGGCCGATGCCATTGAGATCGGCAAGCAGCGGCGGCCGTTTCTCAAACAGGCGCGGGCCAACGTGCTGAATCAGATCGAGCAGGTGCATGCTGCGGCAGGTCAATTGCTGCCGAACATTACCACCACGGGCGGCGGGGAATGGGTTAGTTCACCGACCAACTCCAGCTGGCATGACATCTCCAAAGGCTGGACCGCCATGGTTCAGGGCAGCATGCCCATCTGGGACAGCGGCGCCATCTATGGCCAGGTCAAACAACAGCGCGCTCTGCTGGCCGAGGCCAAAAACACGTATGACGACGATGTTCGTCAGGTGGAATTGGAAATTCAGCAGGCCTATTCCAATCTCCAGCAGAACATGGAGCTGGTTAAGAGTCAGGAAAAAAACGTCGAGATGGCTGAGGAAGCATTGCGGCTGGCCAAGGCCCGCCTGGATGCCGGCGCCGGAGTGCAACTGGACGTGCTCAACGCGCAGACGCAACTGCTCACCGCGCAATCGACCCGTTTGCAGGCTCTCTTTGGATACAACGCTGCGCTGGCAGAATTCGACCGGGCCACCGGCGCTCAGAGTGTGTATCATGAAATGTTCGCCGATTTGGCGCCGCGCGCCACGAGAAGCAGAATCTACGATACCAGCAGCAACGTGGACGCGGAAGGCAAACCAAAGAAAAAACGCAACTAGCCTCCCGACGAGCCTCGGAAAAGCGCCAATCTCAGCAGCTGTGACTGGCGTCGCGTTTTGATTTCGCTTTCCGCTTCAAGTGAAGCGCAAGAAGTTTTTTCCCGGCAATGGAAGCGCTCTTCGAACAATTTCCCGCTCTCAACGCCATTGGGTTATGCCGGCACGCTTTCACCCGGCGGGTTCCCGGCGTTGACGTTTCCAGCGACAAGGCCGAAGTGCTGAGGCGACTCGATGAAGCGCATCGAGAAGCGCGCGCGAAAATCGGAGCAGGCGCCTGGCCGCTGTTTACCGCTGAACAGGTGCACGGGAACCGAATCGCCATTGTGAAACGCGGCGACAACAGAACCGACCACCGCCAGTTTCCCGGCTGCGACGGCATCATCACGGACCAGCCCAATGTGGCGCTCGGCGTCCACGTCGCGGACTGTTGCGCCGTTTACATTGTCGATCCCATGGCGCCAGCCGTGGGCCTGGTGCATTCCGGGAAAAAGGGGACCGCGCTGGCCATCGTTCCCAACGCCATATCGGAGATGCGCCGACATTTCGGTTCGAATCCGCGCGACCTCGTCGTACAACTGAGCCCGTGTATCCGACCGCCGCACTACGAAATTGATTTTGCGGCGGAAATTGTCAGCCAATGCAGGGCCGCCGGAGTAATGGAAATTCACGATTCGGGCGTATGCACTGCGTGTGACCTCCATCGTTATTACTCCTATCGCGCTGAGAAAGGAAAAACCGGTCGCATGCTGGCCTTGATTGGCCTGGAGGCAAAATCCCAGGCCGAGGGCGCTGTGGACGCCAGCTGACCGCTCACAATTCCACCGAGCCAGCGGTGCGTTTCAGCGGGCAGACGCCGCGCTTCTTTGCCCTCGCAATAAAGTCAAGAAATTCGCGCGCCAACGGATTGAAATCCAGGCCAGCGGCTTTCTCCAGCGCCTGCGCGACGTTGAGTCCGCTCAGGTAAACCAGTTTGAACGCGCGTTTGACCTCGCGACGATCGCGGGGAGAAATCCCGGCCCGGCGCAGACCGACCACATTCAGGCCAAAGACAAGATTGCGCTCGGCAGCGATTACGAAGGGCGGAATGTCCTTGCTGAACGCCGAGGCCCCCTGAGTGATTGCCAGTCGCCCGACCTCCATGAACTGGTGAAAGACGCAGCCGCCGCCCAGAAACGCGCCGTCGTTGACGCGCACGTAACCGCCGAGCAGACAATTGTTGGCGATGATGACGCCATTGCCTACGAAGCAATTGTGGCCGATGTGCGCTCCGGCCATCAAAAAATTTCCATGACCGATCTCGGTAGCGCTGCCTTCGGCCGTGCCGCGATGGATCGTGCAGAACTCGCGGATGATATTGCCGTCGCCAATTTCCACACGCGTTTTACGATTGCGCTCGAATGAAACGTCCTGCGGCGGCGCGCCGATCACTACGCCGTGGCCAATCCAATTGCCGCTTCCGATCCGCGTTTCGCCCTCGATGACTACGTGCGACTGAATCACGGTTTTGTCGCCGATCGACGCTCCTGCTCCGATCAGCGAAAACGGTCCGATCTCCGCGCCGTCGGCGATTTTAGCGCCCGGATCAACAATTGCCGTCGGGTGAATCTTTGGTCCGCTCATGGGTAAACCGCAAACGGGCGCGCGCAGGCAGGCGATCCGTGTGTTTCCGATCCCGGCGCCGTTTCACAACACGCCGGCCTCCTTGAAACTAAAGTAACCGGGGTTCCCCGGCGACGGCGCGCCGATGATGATGTGATCGAGCAGGGTAATTTTAAGCACATCGGCCGCGTTGGCCAGGCGTCTCGTGAGTTCGTGATCCGCCTTGCTGGGCGACGGATCACCCGACGGATGGTTGTGCACTACGATGACCGCGTAGGCGGAGTAGGTGATGGCTGCGCGAAAAATCTCGCGCGGATGCGCGATGCACTCATTGGCGGTTCCCACTGAGACAGGTTCCACGCGGATGAGATGGTACCGGGTATCGAGCAAAACCGCGCGCACCGCTTCGGTGCGCAGCGCCCGCATTTCGTGGCCGAGCAGCTCGTGGATCAATCCCGGCGAGTCCAGTTTTCGCTGAGCCAGCGGTTCCTGCGCGAAACGTTTCCCGAGATTAAAGGCCGCTACCAGCTCCAGCGCTTTGGCTGCGCCGATTCCGCGAATTTGCCGCAGTTCTCGGACGGTGCAGCGGCTCAATTCTGCAAACGATTTGTAATGCCGGAGCAGTTCGCGAGCGACCTCGACCACGTTTACTCCCCGTCTGCCTGTGCGCAGCAAAATTGCGATCAGCTCCGCGTTGGTGAGCGCGTCCGCTCCGCGGGCCAGCAGTTTCTCCCGCGGCCGCTCATCGGGCGGCATTTCCCGAATTCTCAGCTGCGACATTGAAGGTGGAAGGCGATCGCCGCCTCTGTTGCGGCGTCAAACGCGAAGTTGTTCAAACATCTCACACAACGCGTCGCCAAGGGAGAAGAGCGCGTCGGCATAGGGATTCGGAGCCAGGCCGTCCAGCTTCTCCTGCGCTGCGCGGATCAGGCGATTACCGGCTGCGATGGACTCATTCAAAGCGCCGTTGGCGGCGCCGCTCTTGAGCAGCTCGATCATTTCCTCGATCTTTTCCTCGAGCACGAGCTGGCAGCAGCGTTCCCGTTCAAATTCAGATGCTGAGGCCAGGAAGGTCAGGACTGGCAAGGTGAATTTTCCCTTGCGCAGGTCCGTGCCGAGCGTTTTGCCGGTCGCGCCTTCGTTGCCGGCGATATCCAGACAATCGTCGTAGATCTGGTAGGCTGTGCCGACTTGGAATCCGAATTCTCTGCATCGCTCGATCACCGAAGGGTCGGCTCTGCTGATGAGCGCCGCCAGTTGCGCAGCGGCGGAGAAAAGCGAACCGGTCTTCATTTCCACGATCCGCAGATAATCCCCCACCGTGAGTGTGAGGTCGAACCGCCGCTGGGTCTGGATCATCTCCCCGGAACAGACTGTGGCAGCGGCCCGGGCGATCGCCCGCCCGATTTCCGGGTTTTCGAAATTGGTCGATAAGGTGAGGGCGTGAGCGAACAAGCAATCGCCCAGCAGCACGCTGAGCGAATTTCCCCAGCGCGCGTTTGCGGTCGGTTGCGCGCGGCGCTGTTCCGCTTCGTCCATCACATCGTCGTGAACGAGGGTGGCGATGTGAATCAGCTCCATGATGACCGCCAGATCGAGGTGGCCGGAAGTGATTTTACCCGTCGCGCCGCCCGCCAGCAGCGTTAACAGCGGCCGAAGCCGTTTGCCGCGACTGCCCACCGCATACACAACGTATCCTTCCAGCGCCGGATCGAAGGCTGCGGCTTGTCGCGCAATCTGTCTTTCCACTTCTTCGAGATGCGGCTGGACGACGCGGGCAACATCGGCCAGCGAGTGAAGCGCAGTGTTTGGCGCCGCCTCAATACTTCGCTGTCCCGGTTCTAAGCGCGCAAAAATTTCCACTACGCGAGAATAGCGGCGCGGCTTATGGATTGTCAAAACTTCGCGAGCGCTAATTTTCAGCGAGCTTGGCTGGCCGCGTAACGCGGCACGGGCTGGGGTTGAGGGCGTTTTAGCTTGGCGCGGACTGTTGGGCGCCGGCTAATTCATCGGCGCGCAACCGATCACCATCTTCGCAGCCAGCTTGCAGCTCCATATTTGTCGCGGGCCAACGCTCGCGCCACATTCAGTAATTTATCGTTCGGCCTTCGCTTCTCGCAGTTTGCCGAAAGGGCGCGCGCGAATCGGTCGGCCAGGCCGTCGTCGATCTCCAGGCCTTGAATGCTCCCCTGTTGCAACAATCCCCGCCGGGTTCGGCGCTGGGCGGCTCCGGCTATTTTGCGCCCGTTCATCGTCACATCGGTATTCACCGGCTGTGCAAAGCAATGCGACGCTGTTTGGCCCGAGTTCGCCCGCCGAAACGGCATTCGGAAAATTTTTGCCGGCGCGGCGTGAGCCGCATCGCCCGGCGTGACGGCTGCGCGCCGGCCGGTTTCGGCGAGCGCATTCACCAGGGCGCGATGAACCTGTTCGTAGATCCAACTCGCCGATTTCCCAAAAAGCGGATCGTTCGCCGGAATGACCATGGCATAGGTCAGATCATTTCCGTGGAAGACAATTCCGCCGCCGGTCCAGCGCCGCACCAGCTCGCGCTCGCGCTGCCAGCCGGCGACGGCAGTGAATTTGACGAAATACCCGAATGAGAGCGCGGGAGAAGGCCAGTGATAGAAGCGAATTGATGGTGTGGTTGCCAAATTGAGCAGCGCTTCATCAATGGCCATGTTCATCGCCGCGGAGTGCCCGGCGTAATCGTCATAAATGTCGAGTGTCGCAAACAACCCGTCGCAAAGCATCAGGCGAGCTCTTGCAGGATTTTGTCAACGGCTTCGCGCGGTCGCGGATGGGCAGTGATCGGGCGTCCGATAACCAGGTAATCGGCTCCTGCCTCCAGCGCCTGACGCGGAGTCATGGCACGTTTCTGGTCGCCGGCGGAAGACCAAGAGGGCCGGATGCCTGGGGCGACAAGTTTCACCTTTGTCCCGAATTGCCGTCGCAGCATTTCGAGTTCACGCGCGCTGGCCACCAGCCCGTTGACTCCGCCTTCCACCCCGAGCGTCGCCAGCCGCAAAACCTCTTTATCCATTCCGTCCGCCACGCCAATCTCTCGCAGTGTTTTTTCCGTGGCGCTGGTGAGCACGGTTACGCCCAAAAGCAACATGCCCGGTCCGCGCGCTTCGGCGGCCGCCCGCACCATGTCGCTGCCGCCGCTTAAATGAATGGTGAGCGCCTGCGCGCCGAGGGCGTTTACTCGTTCCACGGTCCGGGCGACGGTGTGTGGAATATCGTGCAGCTTGAGGTCGAGAAAGACCCTGGCGCCGGTTGAAGAGATTGTGCGGATGATCTCCGGCCCTTCGGCGGTATAGAGTTGTAGCCCGACTTTAAAAAACGAGATCGGATCGAGCAGTTGTTCGAGCAGATTCAGCGCTTCTTCCTTTGTCGGAACATCCAAAGCAACGATGATTTGGTCGGCGGTCGTCATGGCATAACAGGCTGCTGGCGCGTGTCAGGGGGCCGGTCGCAGCGCGTCGGCCAAGGTTTGATCCGCAAAAAGCGCACCTGAAAATTCAGCGCGTCAGCAAGGGCTGGCGATCTTTTTCTCCACGCAAGTGATTTCAAAGGCTGTTTTTCCTCTCTTTTGCCAGATAAATTGCAGGCTGTGCAAGTTTTCGCTCCCGCAAAGATTAATCTTTCGTTGAAAATTCTCCGCCGGCGCGCCGACGGATTCCATGAGATTGAAACGCTTGCTGCGCCGATTTCTCTTCGCGACGAAATTGTCATTCACAAGCGCCGGTCCGGCATCGCGTTTGCGTGCGATGACGCGTCGGTGCCTGCGGGCGCGGACAATCTGGCAGTGCGCGCGGCGGTATTATTTTTTGAGTCCACGAAAATTGAGCCGGCCGTTTCCATCCACTTAACCAAGAAAATTCCGCACGGGGCCGGCCTTGGGGGCGGAAGCAGCGACGCCGCCTCGGTGTTGCTGGCGCTCGACGAGTTATTCAATACGAGGCTTTCGCGGGAGGCGCTGGTTGAAATGGCTGCGTCAATTGGCTCCGATGTTCCGCTGTTTGTTCTTCAATCCGCCGCCCTGTGCAAGGGGCGAGGCGAACGGGTCGCGCCTGTAAATTTGAACCGCAAATTTTCGCTCCTTTTATTGAAGCCCGGTTTCGCGGTGCCGACCTCATGGGCCTATTCCCGTTGGCAACGTGCGCAGCAGATTCCCGGGATTCGTTACGAGACGCAGCGATTCGGCGGGCAGACTTTTGTGAACGATCTGGAGCGTCCGGTGTTTGAAAAATTTGTTTTCCTGGCCCGAATCAAGATGTGGTTGCTTGATCAACCTGAAGTCGGGGCCGCTCTCATGTCCGGTTCCGGTTCGGCGGTATTTGCGGTGCTGCGCGATAATGCGGACGCTACGACCCTGGCGCAGCGCTCAAGGGTGGAGCTGGATCCTGAACTGTGGACGTGCGCCTGCGAAACGATTGCCTGACGCGCGCGTTTGCCGGCCGAAACGCGCGGAAGAGGCGTGCGCCTTACTCGCCAGCGCTTCGGCGCAGCGCGGCCCGGGCATATTCGCGGTTGAGTTTGGCAATAAAACTGGCGCTGATTTCTGCCGGACAGACCGCTTCGCACTCGTATGTGTTGGTGCAATTGCCGAAGCCTTCGGCGTCCATGGCGCGAACCATGTTCAGCACCCGTCGTTCCCGCTCGGGATGACCCTGCGGCAACAGCGCAAGGTGTGAAACTTTTGCCGCGGTAAAAAGCATGGCCGATGCGTTGGGACACGCCGCCGCGCAGGCGCCGCAGCCGATGCAGGCCGCCGCTTCCATCGCCAGGTCAGCGTCGTGTTTGGGGACGGGAATTGAATTCGCCTCAGGCGCCGAGCCGGTGCGCGCCGAAATGAAACCGCCAGCCTGCACGATGCGGTCGAGCGCACTGCGATCGATCACCAAATCTTTTATGATTGGGAAGGCGCCTACGCGGAAAGGCTCGACGGTGATTGTTGCGCCGTCTGGAAATTTCCTCATGTAGAGTTCACACGCCGCTCCGGGATGATCCGGTCCATGCGCCTGGCCGTTGATGGTGAGCGAACAGGTGCCGCAAATCCCTTCCCGGCAATCCGATTCAAACGCGATCGGTTCCTCGCCGCGGGTTACCAGGTTTTCATTGAGAATATCGAGCATTTCCAGAAAGGAAGTGTTCGGCGAAACGTCGTTCACCTGGTAATCGACGAGTTTGCCGGGAGATTGC
>Ga0209581_1004079_pt1 | contig 12016 bp, 11 predicted proteins | sample Coa_R2_FD_187160 | JGI IMG/M metagenome (GOLD analysis project Ga0209581, IMG submission 187160) | Surface soil microbial communities from Centralia Pennsylvania, which are recovering from an underground coalmine fire - Coalmine... | ecosystem: Environmental > Terrestrial > Soil > Unclassified ...
CCCTTCACCGTGGGATGCGCCGCGAAATACTGCGAGCCAAGCTCGCCCTTCTCCTCGCCCGTCACCGTCAAAAACAGAATGGACCTCCGCGGCTTGGCCCCCGCCCTTTGCATCGCTTTCGCGATCTCGATCACCGACGCAACGCCCGAAGCATCGTCCATCGCGCCGTTATAAATCGCATCCCCGTTCACCGGCACGCCGATTCCCAGATGGTCCAGGTGCGCGCTCACCACCACGTACTGATCCTTCAGCTTTGCGTCGCTTCCCGGCAGCACTCCCGCAATATTCTCCGACCTTGCCCTAGACCGCTTGATCGCCGTGCGCGCGCGAATCGTTGCCGCAAGCGGAAAATGCGGCAGCGGCTTCTCATCCTTGATCGCATGCAGAATCTCCTGAAACGAATGCCCGCTGCCGAGGAACAACTTCTCCGCGTATTCCGGGTTCACCATGACCTTCACTTTCGGCCAGCCCGCCGCGGATTTCCCGCCCTCTGTCAACTCCATCTTTTGCGAAAAGCGCGATCCCGCCATCCGCGACCACGGCACTTCCGCCGCCCGCGGATTTTCGATCACCACCGCGCCCACCGCTCCTGCCTTCTGCATCGCTTTCGCGCGCTCTTCACTCGATTGGTAATGCGCTTTCACCTCTGCCGGAATCGAAGCCGGCCCTCCCGTGACGTACACTGCGATCTTCCCCCGCAAATCCTGCCCGGCCAGGTCGTCGTAGCGCGCTTCCGGAATACTCAATCCATATCCCACAAAAACCGCCTTCGCGACCACGCTTCCCGAAGTACTCCCGCTCGCCACCAAATACGCTTCGTCGCCGAACTTCACTTTCTCCGCTTTTCCACCGCGCACCAGCGCCAGCGAAGACTTCGCTTCGTCGAGCTGCACGACGTTGAATTCCACCGGCTGCGCGTAACCGTTCACTCCCGCCGGTTGCAGCCCTGCCTCACGAAATTCTTTTTCCACGTACGCCGCCGCCTTCTCGAATCCTGCCGTGCCCGTGCCGCGTCCTTCGAGCTTGTCGTCCGCGAGATACTGCACGTGCGCCCACCAGCTTTTCCCTGGCGTCGCCCAATCCGGCGCCGGTGTCTGGGCCACCGCACACGCGCCCATCGCAAACAAAGCTCCCGCCACCACAAGCTTTTCTCCTGCCCTCATGCAACCTCTCTTGAAATTCCTTTTATGCTTTGCTTTCGATCTTGCGGAATACCGCGTGCATTTCCTTGAGGCACTTCTCGTTCTCTTCATGCGTTCCCACGGAGATGCGGATCCCTTTCGGCAGGCCCATCCAAGCCAGCGGCCGGATAATCACGCCGCGATGCAGCAGTTCCTCGCACTGCCCTGCCGCTTCCACTCCCAAATCCACGAACACAAAATTCGTCTCGCTCGGAATTGCCTTCAGCCCCATCTCCTGCAAGGCCGCCACCAGCTTCGCCCGCTCCCGCGCGTTCTCTTCCACGCATCGGCTTACGTGATCCTTGTCTTCGAGCGCCGCGAGCGCCGCCGCTTGCGCCAGCCCGCTCACGTTGAACGGCGTTCGCAGCTTGTTCATCGCCTCGACCAGTGTCGCGTCTCCCACTCCGTAGCCGATCCGCACGCCCGCGAGCCCGTACACCTTCGAAAACGTCCGCAGCACCAGCAGATTCGGATGCGCGCGGAACAGTTCATTTGAATGCGGCATGTCCGGCCGCGCCGCGTAGTGGAAATACGCTTCGTCGAGCACCACGCAAATGTCTTCGCGCACGCGCCCCAGGAATCGCGCGAACTCCGCCGCCCCAAACGCCGTGCCCGTCGGATTGTTTGGATTCGCGATGTAAATGATTCGCGTCGCCGGCGTGATCGCTTCCGCGAGCGCCTCAAGGTCATACCCGTAGTTCCGCAGCGGCACGCGCCGCAATTCTCCGCGATTCATGCGGATGGCAATCGAAAACGGCGCGTAGGATCCCTCGCTCGTGATTCCCTGCAATCCCTCGCGCAGCAACACGCGCGATGCTAGATCAATAATCTCGCTCGACCCCAGCCCGATGAAAACCTGCTCCGGCCGCACGCCGCGCAATTCCGCCAATTTCTCGCGCAGCACCACCGTTCCGCCGTCCGGATAGCGGTGCGAATCGCTCGCCACCCGCCGCATAGCCTCCAGCGCCTTCGGCGAAGGCCCGAACGCGTTCTCGTTCGACGCCAGCTTCACCGCGTGAATCTTCAGCTCGCGCTCGACTTCCTCAATCGGTTTTCCGGGAACATATACGGGCAGGGTCTGAATGTACTGCGGAATCAGCAGATCGAATCGTGTAGTCATCGGGAAGCATCACCGCCGGCGCAACTCTTTAATTCTTTCACTTCCTGCGCCGTAAGGGGACGGAATTTACCGGGCGACACGTCCAGAAGTAATGGTCCAAATTGGACTCGCTTGATCTTCTCCACCAGAAATCCAATCTCCTGAAACATCCGCCGGATCTGCCGGTTACGCCCTTCGATCAGCGTCACTTCGTACCACGGATTCGGCGCGTCCTTGATCAGCCGGATTTTCGCCGGCGCCGTCTTCACCCGCCTCCCGTCTTCCAGGCCGATCTCAATTCCGTCGCGCAGCCGCTCGATCTCCTTCTCGCCCGGTTTGCCGCTCACCTTCACCTGATACGTCTTCGCCACGTGCGACCCGGCTTTCGTCAAGCGCTGCGCCAGCGGCCCGTCATTCGTCAGCAGCAGCAATCCTTCGCTCGCATAATCCAGCCGCCCAACCGGATAAACGCGTTCGGGACAATTTGGCAGCAGGTCCATCACCGTCTTTCTGCCCTGTGGATCCTTCACCGTGGTCACGTAGCCCTTCGGCTTGTTCAACAGAAAATACACCGGCGCTTGCGTCGCCCCGAGCCGCTTGCCGTCCACGCAAATCACATCGCTCTGCGGATCGGCTTTCACTCCCTGCTCGGTCACCACTGCGCCGTTCAGCGTCACCCGCCCCGCCGCAATCATCTCCTCCGCTTTTCGCCGCGACGCAATCCCCGCCGCCGCAAGTATCTTCTGCAATCGTTCTCGCGCCATTGTATCGAGCTGCTATTCTTCTTGCGCGCCGCCTGTTTACCCTGAGCGGCCTTCGCGAAGGGCCGCTTTCTTTAATCCCTCCACTTCCCTCGCTTCCAGCAGCCGGTATCTTCCCTGCGGAATCCCTTCGAGCGACAGCGGCCCCAATCCCACGCGCTTCATCTTCTCGATCGGATGTTCTTCGCGAAACAGGGTGTTTCGCAGCGCGTCCCTTCTGCCAGGCCTCATCCTCGCCTCATACCAATAATTCGACCCTCGTCCGCCCTGGGCTTGCCCTCCGCGGCGGGACCGCCCTCGTCCTTGCCCGCGCGACGCCCCGGGCTGCTTCAGCATCCCCAGCCGCACGCCCGTTTCCCTTCCCAGCCGCCGCAATTCCTCGAGCGTCAGCATCCCCTTCACTTTGATGTGATAGACGTGCTCGATCTTCTCCCAGTTCCGCAGCAAATCAGCCGAAAGATCCCCGTCGTTCGTCAAAAAAATCAATCCCGACGAGTCGTATTCCAAACTCCCCACCGGATACACGCGTTCCGGAAATCCCCGCAGATAATTCCGCAGCGTCTTTCGCCCTTCCGGATCGGCCAGCGCCGAAACCGTCTCCGGCGGCTTGTGCATCACCAGATAGACCCGCCGCTCCTCCGCCTGAATCGTCTGCCCCGCCGCTTCAATCTTGTCTTTCGCGGGATCGGCCTTCGTTCCGAGCTCGGTCACCACCCGCCCGTTCACCCGCACCTGCCCGCTCAGGATCAATTGCTCCGCGTGCCTCCGCGACGCAATTCCCGCCCTCGCAATAATCTTCTGCAATCGCTCTTGCATAGGTGTTTGGGTTGGTTCTATTCCGAACCGATTCGCCGAAACGCGCTTCACGGTGCGACGCGAGACAGAGGAAGCAAAGAAAGTACGCGAAGCAAAGGATTCAGAGTGCGCGGCAGCAATCTCGGCGCGAATTACCTCGGGCGAGTTCCTTTATTTCCTTTATCTCCTGTACTTCCTCTGCCTCCAAGTGCCTACTCTCCGCTTCCCGCCGCTTCCGCCTTCGGCGGCTCTTCGTCCAATTCTCCCGCCGGCATTCCTTCGTTCGTCGCTTGCACCTCTTCTTCCCGCAACTGTTCCGCGGCGGCCGCGTCTTCCGGCAGCGGCAGATTCTCCAGCGTGTCCGCCGTCGGCTGGCTCATCAACGCTTCCTCGGACTCCGACGCTGCCAACCCTTCCTCCGTACCCAGCGCCTCGCGCGCCAGCGCTTCAAACTCCTTCAGGCTCGGCAACTCGCCCAGGTCGCTCAGACCAAACCGCATCAAGAATTCCTTCGAGGTCTTGTACAGAATCGGCCGCCCGATGACTTCCTTGCGCCCCGCCGTCGTAATCAGCCGCTTGTCCAGCAATGTGCTGATCACCCCCGCCGTGTTCACGCCGCGAATCTCTGAAATCTCCGGCGCCGTCACCGGCTGCTTGTACGCGATCACCGCCAGCGTTTCGAGCGCCGGCATGGAAAGCCGCAGCGGCGGCCGCAAACTCTTGATGAACCGCCGCACCACGTCGTGCTGCTGCGGCTTCGTGTACATCTTGTAGCCGCCCGCCACCGCGCGAATCTCGATGCCGCGTTCTTCCGCCGCGTAGCTCGCCGCCAGTTCGTCCAGCGAAGCCTGCACCGCCAGCTTTTCCTCCCCGAGCGCCGCCGTCAGTTGCTCCAGGGTCGCCGGCTCATCCGCCGCATAAATAATCGCTTCCAGCGCCGCTTTTCGTTCTTCGTTGGTCATCGAGGGCTCCGCTTCCCTAGTGCCTCCGGCTTAGTCAAGAACCTGCGGAGGGATTCTTCGCTTCGCTCAGAATGACGTGTGACAGGTCCGCGCTCAGCGGATAAATCGCGCCACGTTGGATTCACCGACTCGATTAAAGCGATCTTTCTTTTCCGCAGCCAGCCTTTCAGCTCTTTCTCTCGCGCGATAGCGGCACCTGCGCGGCCAAACAATTCGAAGTACACCAGCTTGCGAACGTTGTAGCGTGACGAAAAACCGGGTACCAGCTTGTTCTGGTGCTCGAAAACCCGGCGATCGAGATGATTCGTCATGCCAATGTAAAGCACTCCGGATTCACTCGCCATCATATACACCGCGAAGCTCTTCATCCGCGCCACCTATCACCGACCGATCACTCATCGCGCGTCATTCTGAGCGAAGCGAAGAATCTCTCTTTGGTTTTTGCTGTCGCACACCAAGTCCTACTTATACTCTTCGTCAATCGCCCGCAACTCACCCTTCTCGTCGAACAACGAATCGAACGCCTTCCCCTTCCGCAGCAGAATCTCCCCAAACTGCTTCTCCTGCACCATTGAAACCGCCTGCAGCTTCACCATCTCCAGCACCGCCAGAAATGCCACGATCATCGCGTGCCGCGAAGGGCACGCCTCGAAAAACCGGATCAAATGGACGCTCGAATCCTCGCTCGCCAGAATCTGCGCCCGCAGTTGCGCAATCATCTGCGCCACGGTGAACTGCTCGTGCTGCAGCTCGATCCGCGCCACTTCCTTCCGCCGTTCCAGCACCTGCTGGAACACTTTCACCAAATCCACCAGCGAGACGACCAGCTCGCCTTCCGTCCCCTCGTCGTTGTAGAGCGATTTGTCCGGCTTGGACCAGACGTTCTCCTCGATCTGCTGCTTCTGATACAGCAGTTGCGCCGCGTTCTTGAATTTCTCGTGCTCCACCAGGCGCTGCACCAGTTCCGCGCGCGGGTCTTCCGCCTGCCCTTCTTCCGCCGCCAGCGGGTCCGGCGGCAGCAGCATCTTGCTCTTGATGTAGATCAGCGTCGCCGCCATGTAGATGAACTCCGCGGAGACGTCCACGTTCAGCTCTTCCAGCTTGTGCAGGTAATCGAGATATTGCGACGTGATTTGCGCGATCTGGATGTCGTGAATATTCATCTTCTGCTGCTTGATCAAATCCAGCAGCAGGTCCAGCGGTCCTTCGTACATCGGGATTTGAATTTTGTACGGCGTCGCCATTTTCCCTAGTTCATGTCTTTTGTGGCACAGCCATTCCTGGCTGTGTTCTTACGACCTCAGCTCCTCCAACATCTCCCACCCGATGCCGGGCCAAACAGCTACGTGCCCGCAATCTCTTTCCTCTTATCCTTCCAATGAAACACCGCTTCTCTCACCCTCTCCATCGTTCCTTGCGCCACCGCCCGCGCCTTCCTCGACCCTTCGTCAATCACTTCCAGCACCCGCTTCGGATGCTTCTCATACTCGATCCGCCGGTCGCGAATCGGCGCAATCCACTTCACCAGATTGTCCGCCATTGCCTTCTTACACTCAATACATCCGATTCCCGCGGTGGTGCAGCCCTGATAGACCCATTCCATACGCCCGGGCTCGTCCTTCGAGAACAGCTTGTGCCAATCGCCCACCGGACAAACATCCGGATTCCCGGGATCCGTCCTTCTCTTTCGCTCCGGGTCGGTCACCATCACTTTCGTCTTGGCGTAAATGTCCGCGTCGCTCTCGCTCAGCGTAATCGCGTTCCCATAACTCTTCGACATCTTCCGCCCATCGAGCCCGGGTATCCTCGGCGTCTGCGTCAGCATTACGGAGGGTTCAACAAGCACCTCAGTCTCCACGACAAAATTAGAAAAGTAGGCGTGCTGCCCAGAAAGCATTTCCGTGTTGCCAGCAGCTCGGCTCCTGCCACGAAGTCGATACATTTCCTCCGCCATTCGATTCGCGTTTTCTTCCCGAATGATTGCTGGCACAGGAAGCTGCGGGAACATGAGGCCGAATAGCTTGATCGCAACCGCGCGTTTTTCCCACGACATCAGCCTTTCAGTCAGCACGACCTCGCCAAAGTAGTAGTTGAATCGCCGCACAATTTCACGGCTCAACTCCACGTGGGAGACCTGGTCCTCGCCGACGGGTACGATCAGCGGCGTACCCGGCTCGGAATACATCACGATATCAGCCGTTTGCAGCGCCGGATAGCCGAGGAAGCCGTAGGTGTGTAAATCCTTGTCTTTGATATTTTCCAATGCTTCTTTGTACGTGGGGACGCGTTCGAGCCAGCCGAGCGGCGTCACCATCGAAAGCAACAAATGCAACTCGGCGTGCTCCGGCACCAGCGACTGCAAGAAAATCGTGCTCTTCGTCGGATCAAGCCCCGCCGCCAGATAGTCCGTCGTGATCTCAAGTACGTTCTGGGCAATCGCCGACGTGTCCGCGTAGTCGCTCGTCAGCGCATGCCAATCCGCAATGAAGTAGAAACAGTCGTATCCGGGATCGTTCTGCAGGCGGACCCAATTCTCGAGCGCCCCAAAATAATGTCCGATGTGCAGCCGCCCCGTCGGCCGCATCCCGCTGATTACCCTCTTCTTCGCCCCTGTCCCCAAACCTCTCCCCTCCCGACCCCTGCACTTGCCCGCCATTCTGGGCCAGCCTGCCGCAACGCCGCTTGTCCCACTCTGTCATTCCGAACCCACGCGCTTTCCGTGGGTCAGGAATCTGCTTTTCCCTTTTCCCCCGTCCCTCCGTTGCCTGGGCTGCCTTCACCAGTCACCGGTCACGAACCACCTGTCACTTCTTTTTTCCTCTTGACTGCCCTATAATCATATAGTATAATATCTTATGAGTAATGCGCTGCACGCCGGCCTCGCGCGCCCCCTGGTCTCTAACTCCTTTGCAATCCGCACTTCCGCGAACCCTTTCTCGCAACCCTTGTATTCTTGTAACTTACAGACGCCGCCCGTAACTGCGCATTCCAAAGCACTTATAACCCTTGCAGATTCAACACATCCGCGCAACCGCCCCGATAACCCCTTTCTTTTCCGCACTTACAAAAAACCGGGGGGAGGGGGCCCAGAAGATAGTCTTTGCCCTAATCGCTCAAATTCGCGCCTATCCCTTCCCCAGCAAATCGCGCGCAATGATCAGCTTCTGGATCTCGCTCGTGCCCTCGTAAATGGTGATGACCCGCGCGTCGCGGTACATCCGCTCGACGTCGGTCTCCCGAGAATACCCCACGCTGCCATGAATCTGCACCGCCTTGTACGCCACTCGGTTCGCCATCTCCCCGGCAAAAAGCTTCGCCTTGCTCGCCGCCGCGCCCATGCTCTTCCCCGAGTCCTTGAGCCACGCCGCATAGTACGTCAGCCCGCGCGCCGCCTCAATTTCCGTCTCCATGTCCGCAATCATCCACTGAATCGCCTGAAACTCGCCGATGGATTTCCCAAATGCCCGCCGCTGCTTCGCGTACTTGATCGATTCCTCCAGCGCGCCTTGCGCCAGCCCGACGGCCTGCGCCGCAATCCCGATCCGCCCTCCGTCCAGCGTGCTCAGCGCGATCTTCAGCCCTTGTCCTTCTTCTCCGAGGCGATTCGCGGCCGGCACTTCGCACTCGTTCAGCAAAATCTCAACCGAGGGCGACGACCGCTGGCCCATCTTGTCCTCGTGCCGCCCAATCTTGAATCCCTTGAAGGTCGGCTCGACCAGAAAGGCGCTGATTCCCCTTCCGCCAGCCTCCGGATCGCTCTTCGCAAAAATGATGTACACGCCCGCGTCGCTGCCGTTCGTCACCCAGGTCTTCGCGCCGGAAAGGCGATACACCGCGCCATCCCGCACCGCTCGCGCCTGAATCCCCGCCGCATCCGATCCCGCTCCCGCTTCCGTCAGACAGAAGGAGCCGAGAATTTCGCCGCTGGCGAGACGCGGCAGGTATTTTTTCTTCTGCTCGTCCGTGCCGAACGTCAGAATCGGCCGCTGCACCGCGGAATTCGTCACGCCCAGCGCCGTGGACATTGCCGTGTACACCCGCGACACCTCTTCGAGCATCAGCACGTACGACACCGTGTCCATGCCCGCTCCGCCCCACTCCTCCGGCGTCAGCATGCCGCAGCAGCCCATTTCGCCCAGTTTCTTGATGATGTCGAGGGGAAAGCGCTCTTGGCGCTCCAGCTCTTTCACGAGCGGCCGGACTTCCGCTTCCATGAACTGCCGGACGGTGTCACGAATCAGTTTTTGGTGGTCCCTAAGCGAAAAGTCCATCGGCTCCGCTATGGCACAGCCATCCCTGGCTGTGCCTTCGATCAATCAAAATATCAAGATGCTACCACGGGCGGCAAACTACAGTTTGAAGAGTTCGCGGAGGCGCTTGGTCTGCTGGCGGCTGACGGGAATCTCCGTGTGCTTCTTGTCGTCCATCTTCAGCATGTAGCTGGACTTGAACCACGGTACCACTTCCTTGATGTGGTGAATGTTCACGAGAAAGGACCGATGCGGCCGCCAGAAGGAGTCCATGTCGAGCGCGGCGTGCAGTTCCTCGAGCGTCCGGTAATTGGAGCTGCCTTCAGCGTCGCGCGCGACGACGGTGATCAGCCCATCGTCGATCGCGGCGAAAATCAAATCCTCCGCATCCACGAGCAACAGGCGCTGCTGCGACTTCACGAGCAATTTCACCGGATGCGGCGCGCCGTGCTTCTCCGCTTCCGCCTGGCCCGCCCCCAATCGGCTGACGAGCTGCTCGAGCCGCTCCGCCGGGCTCGTCTCCGATTCGATCTCGCGACGCGCCCTTTGCAGCGCCTTGGCGATGCGCGCCTTGTCGAAGGGCTTGAGCACGTAATCCACAGCATTCACATCGAACGCCTGCACCGCATAATGATCGAACGCTGTGGCGAAGACCACGTGCGGCACTTTCATCTTCCGTTCAACAAGCTTCTTCAATACGCCGAACCCATCGAGCCCGGGCATCTGCACGTCCAGAAAAACCAGGTCGGGCGAGTGCTCTTTGATCAATGCAAGCGCCTCGACGCCGTTTTTTCCCTGCCCAATGACGCTGACTTCCGGGAAGCTCTTGAGCAGGTACGCCAGCTCTTCGCGGGCCGGCTTTTCGTCGTCGATAATCAGCGTGTTAATCGGCATTGTTCCGCTGGAAGTTCACGATCCAGTAGGTCGGCGCGGTTCCAGATAATGAGTATAGGCTCACCTCTGGGGGCTGGCAATTCTCCGCGCTTCGGTTACTATCGGAGTTCGCATTTTCACGCGGGAGTCGCCATGCCGAGGAAGCTTCCACCACTGCCCAAAAAGAAGGCTCGCATTCTGCGCAGCGAAATGATTTACGACGGTCCCGTGTTCGGACTGCGTCGCGACGAAGTAGAGGAACCGACCGGCGTGAAGACGACACGCGAAGTGATTACGCATCCCGGTTCGGTTGTGGTGTTACCGGTACTCCCCGACGGCCGCATCGTGCTCATCCGGCAATATCGCCATGCCACGGGCCAGTTTCTCTGGGAGCTCGTCGCGGGGCGCATGGAGCCGGGCGAAAATCCGCGCAAGGCGGCGGCGCGCGAATTGATCGAAGAAACCGGATACCGCGCCAAACGTTTTCGAATTTTTCTGGATGTTTTTCCCACGCCCGGATTCCTCGAAGAGCGCATGTTCCTGTTGCTTGCCGAAGGATTGACCGAGGGCCAGGCGGAGCCGGAAGACGACGAGAAAATCGTTTCTCTGGCGTTCACGCGCCGCGAACTGGAACAAATGATTCATCACGGGGAATTGCGCGACGCCAAGTCCATTGCGGGTCTTCTCTATTATTTCCGCTTCCTCTCGCGCCGGTAATCCACGGCAAATCGTCGAATTGAAACAATTGCGGACGCATCGAACGACGGTAACGAATATTTATACAGTGCGGAAATGTGCTCTTGACTGGCTTTTTTATTCTGCTAGACTCCGGCCAATTCCTGTTTTGCGAAGAGACCTGGAAAGCGCTCGTTGCTTCGTAAATCAAGGATAGCTTCAGGGAGGACGCCAGAAGTGCAAGGAACGGTGAAGTGGTTCAATAACTCGAAAGGGTACGGCTTCATCGGGCGCGAAGATGGACCGGACGTCTTTGTTCACTACTCGGCGATTGCCGGCGACGGCTATCGCACTCTGCAGGAAGGAGAACCTGTGGAGTTTGAGATCGTGCAGGGACCGAAGGGGCCTCAAGCCTCCAACGTCCAAAAGGCAGGTTAAGCAGCACAGCTCTCATCCGGCCGGCAGAGCGCGCCCCTCTGCCGGCCTTTTTCTTTTCCCGCCGCGATTTGACGCCCCGCACTTTTGTGTCGCGCGCATCTTCCGGGCATATAATCCCTTGCATGGACAACAAAGCGATCGCAAAGGTGCTCCGCGAAACGGCGCACCTGCTCGAAATCGACGGAGCCATCATCGGCCGCTACCGCAGTTACGAAAAGGCCGCGGAGCTGATTGACGGCCTGCCGCAGCCCGTCGCCAGTCTGGTGAATGAGCCGGGCAAGCTCATGGAATTGCCCGGAATCGGCGAAGGGCTCGCCGCGCACCTGAAGGAGATCGTTGAAACCGGCGACTACAGCCTGCGCAAGAAGCTGCTGAAGAAGTATCCCGCAACGATTCTCGACCTGCTCGAATTGCAATCGCTGGGACCCAAGAAAGTGGCGCTGCTCTGGAAGAAGTTCAAGGCGGCGACGGTCGCGGACGTGGAGAAGCTGGCGAAGGAGGGCAAGCTCCGCGACATTCCCGGATTTGGGGAGAAGAGCGAGCAGAATATTTTGAAGGCGGTCGAAGTGTTCAAGAAGTCGTCGGGGCGGTTCCTCATCAGCACGGCGGAAGCGAGCGCGGCGGAACTGATCGCCTACATCAAGGAGGCGGGGAAAGCGGTGGAGAGCGTGACGCCCGCCGGTTCGCTGCGCCGCGGGAAAGAGACCGTGGGCGACCTGGATCTTCTGCTGACGCTGGCGGACGGCCACACCGCGCAAAAGCACGTGGATGCGGTGGCGAAGCACATTCTGGAGTTTCACGCCATCGAGCAGACTCTGGCGCACGGCGAGAACAAAGTGAGCTTCCGGCTCGCAAATGGATTACAGGTGGACGTGCGGCTGCTCGAAAAGGAGCATTTCGGCGCGGCACTGCTCTACTTCACGGGTTCGAAGGAGCACAACGTCGCCTTGCGCGGGCGCGCGAATGAAATGGGCTACACGCT
>Ga0209581_1004081_pt1 | contig 12013 bp, 6 predicted proteins | sample Coa_R2_FD_187160 | JGI IMG/M metagenome (GOLD analysis project Ga0209581, IMG submission 187160) | Surface soil microbial communities from Centralia Pennsylvania, which are recovering from an underground coalmine fire - Coalmine... | ecosystem: Environmental > Terrestrial > Soil > Unclassified ...
AGCTCCCAACCCGAACGGAACAGCGGCAGATTGGCGCTCGGCTGATAGGGATGTTTCCCAATCTCCTCCAGATCCAGGCTGATCCCCAGGCCGGGCCGCGTCGGCACCTCGATGAAGCCTTCGACGACGTGCGTGGGCGGCGTCGCGATGCGTTGCTCCCAGTCCACGTTGAATTCGTCGAAGATTTCCTGCAGGTAGAAGTTCGGGCAGGCCGCGGAGAGCTGAACGCATGCCGCCGTGCAGACGGGACCCTGCGCCTGGTGCGGGGCGGCGACGATGCCATGGGCTTCGGCCATGGCGCAGGCCTCACGCGCCGCCAGCAGGCCGCCGATATTGAGGGGCTCGGGTTGCAGGATGCCCACGCCACCCCCATGCAGCGCCGTGGCGACCTCCTCAAGGCTGGTCAGGCTCTCGCCGGTAGCGATGGGTACGGGAGAACCGCGACCGACCTCGATCAGGCCGAGCAGATCCTTATGGTGCACCGGCTCCTCGAACCAGGCCGGACGGTATGGCTCCATCAAGCGGGCTAGGCGCAGCGCCGAGGCGGCGCTGAAGCGTGAGTGCCCTTCGATCAGCAGATCGACAGCGGGGCCAACGGCTTCGCGGACGGCGGCGATGATGTCGATGGACAGGGTCTCGTCGCGCGGGTCCATCACGCGCCAGGCGGTGCCGAAGGGATCGAACTTCAGGGCGGTATAGCCCCGCGCGACCACCTCTTTGGCCCGCGTGGCGAAGGAGTCGGGCGTGCGCGGGCCGCGATACCAGCCGTTGGCATAGGCGCGCAGACGGGAATGGCAGCGTCCGCCCAGCAAATCGGCGATGGGCCGGCCGAGCGCCTTGCCCATGATGTCCCAGCAGGCGATCTCGATGGCCGCCACGGCCGAGCGATGGATCTGGCCGCCGTCGCTGTACACATCGCGGGTCATCCGCTGGACGATCAGGGCCGGCTGGAATGGGTCCTGCCCGATGTACATGGGGCGCAGCTCGTGAACCGCCGCTTCCACGGTGCGGGCGAAGGCATTGAGCGTCCCTTCTCCGATACCAGTGATGCCCTCGTCGGTCTCAACGAGGGTAAGGAGCCAGTTCTTCCAGGGGTTGCCGGCGATGAGCGTGTGAACATTCGAGATCTTCATGGTGCTTCTATTGTACCTGTCTGACCGGTGGCCGAGGGATGTCTTCACCTTCCGCTTGAGCCCGGTATGTTATGCTACCTGCATGGCAGACGCCTATGTGACGCAGCACGCCCTCGATGTCATCTTCAAACTTGAAGCCGAGAGCCTCTCCGCGGCCCTGTCCGGATACCTCGGTCTCACGCTGCCGCCCATCGTGCGCCACTATTCTGGCGAGTTACTGCGGCTTGATGTACGTATGGAGCGCCTTGATACGGTCTTTGAGCTCGCTGATTCGAGATTGCTACATCTGGAATATCAGAGCACGTACGACAGGGAAGACCTATTGCGCTTTCTGAGATACGATGTAGGACTCTACCAGAAGGAGCGGCGGCAGATCGAGACTGTCGTCATCTATGGCCCGAATGTGACCGCGGCGCCCTCAGAATTGTCCTTGGGCTCGGTGCATTACCGGGTTACCAACGTCCACCTCGGCACGCGAGATGGCGAGGAGACATACCGCCGGTTGCAGGCCCATGTAGCGCAGCGCCAGCCTCTGGGCGAACGGGAGCAACTCGACCTCGTCTTCCTGCCTTTGATGGCGAATCAGCGCCCCACGGAAGAGGTGATTCGCTCGGCGCTGGACCTGGCGCAGCACTTGCCGCAGGAGCGCGAACGGCTGCGGACCATAGGAGCATTACTTGCGCTGGCGTATCATTATCTTAGAGGTGAGGCGTTCGACCGTCTGATGGAGGACGTGATGGCCAAGAATCTATTGGAGAACGTGCTGGCGCGAAGCCTCCAGGAGGGCTTCGATCGGGGTTTTGCGCAGGGCCGCGAGCAGGGCTTGGCGCAAGGGCTCGAGCAAGGGCTCGAGCAAGGGCTGGTCCAAGCCCGTCGAGAGGGTATTCTCAAGGCCCTGGCCAGCCGCCGGCTTGACCCAACACCCGCGTTGGTCGAGCGTCTGGCAGAGGTGGAGGACCCGGCGCTGCTCGACGTGCTATTTGACGTGGCCTTGCGAGCCACCACGTTGGCCGAGGTGGAACGCGTGATGGACGGCACCGCCGGCGGCACTCAGTAGGCGGTTCCCAGCGCCGCTCACTCCTCGGAGACATTGGCAGGCGGCACGATCGACACCACCTTATCGAAGCGGTAGCGCCCGTAGAAGGTCCAGTAGCGCAGGATCTCCGCCGCGGTCGGCGATCCGGTCCAGTGATAATGTGCGGCGATCAGCGCGTGCAAGGGGCCGGTCGGGCTGGCCTCGGCGGGCGTGAGCGGTTCCACCCGCACGTAGTCGGTGTTGAGCAGGCCGCGCTCCTCGGCGGTGAAGCCGTCGATCATATAGACGACACCGCCGGTCATGCCCGCGGCAAAGTTGATGCCGACTGGACCGAGCACGACCACCGTGCCTTTGGTCATGTACTCGCAGCCGTGGGGGCCGACTCCTTCCACCACGGCTACCGCGCCCGAATTGCGGCACATGAAGCGCTGCCCGGCCCGTCCGGCGATGTATAGCTCACCGCCCGTGGCCCCGTAGCCGACGGTGTTGCCGACCAACGAGGTGCTTTCCGGCGGGCAGCCGATGCTCTCGGGCGGACGCACGGCGATCAAGCCACCGCGGCCCATGGCCTTGCCCACGTAGTCGTTGGCGCGACCGCGCAGCACGATATGCAGGCCGCCCCAGGCGCCGAAGCCGAGCGCCTGGCCGGCGAAGCCTTCCAGATCGAGCTGAATCGGCTCGCGCAGGCCGTCGGCTCCGGTAGCCGCGACGAGCTCACCGGCCAGTGTGGCGCCGACGGCTCTGTCGGTGTTGGTCACCGCGTAGCGCAGTGTGGCCGGAACGCCCGCGGCGATCGCCGGGCGGGCGTCGCGCAGGATCTCGCGATTGAGCCGGCTGGTCGCCGTGCGCACCGCGGCCTTCTCCGGCAGCGGTAGCGGGCGTCCCAGCAACTCATCGTCGAAGGAGATGCGCGCGGCGCTGCCCTCGATGTCGCGGCGCGGGCGCAACAGATCGGTTCGCCCGATGATCTCGCCGACCGAGCGGTAGCCCATCTCGGCCAACGTTTGCCGGATCTCCTCCGCGAACAAGACCAGGTATTTGACCAGGTGGACCGGTTTGCCGGCGTACTTGGCGCGCAGTTTCTTGGATTGGGTGGCGATGCCGGTGGGGCAGGTATTGAGGTGGCACTGGCGGGCCATGATGCAGCCCTCGGCGACGAGCAGGATGGAGCCGAGCGCCACGCTCTCGGCGCCGAGCAAGAACGCCCTGACCGCCTGCCTGCCCGTCTGGATGCTGCCGTCGACGGTCAGCTTGACGCGAGAGCGCAGGTCGTTGGCCTGCAGGACCTGGTGCGTCACCTGCACGCCCAGCTCCCAGGGCAATCCCGCGAACTTGATGGAGCTGAGCGGTGAGGCGCCGGTGCCGCCGGAGTGGCCGGAGATGTGAATGGTCTGCGCGCCGCCCTTGGCCACGCCGGCCGCCACGATGGAGACGCCCGTCTCGCTGACCAGCTTGACGTTGCCGGTGGAGGACGGCTTGAACTGATAGAGTTCGTACATCAGTTCGGCCAGGTCCTCGATGGAGTAGATATCGTGGTGGGGCGGCGGCGAGATCAGCTCGACTCCCCGGTTGGAGCCCCGCACCTCGGCGATGGCCGAGGAGACTTTGTGCCCGGGCAACTGGCCGCCCTCGCCGGGCTTGGAGCCCTGGGCCATCTTGATCTGCCACTCGTGCAGGTGATGTAGGTACTGCGGCGTGACGCCGAAACGGGCCGAGGCGACCTGCTTGATGGCGCTATTGGCCGGCCCGCCGTAGCGATGGGCGCGCTCGCCCCCTTCGCCGGTGTTGGACTTGGCGCCGACGCGATTCATGGCCACGGCGATGTCTTCGTGCGCCTCGTCGCTGAGCGAGCCCCAGGACATGGCGCCGCCGCAGACGCGGCCCAGTCCCTCGCAGTCGTTCAGGATTTTCCAGACCGGCTCGACCTCCTCGATAGCGATGGGCGGGCGGTCCGAGACGATCTCGTAGCGATCGCCGACGGTCACCGGTTCCCGGCAATTGATGGTTTCGGCCCAGGCCGCGTAGCGCTTGCGGGCCGCCGGCTCCAGCACCTCCAGGAAGTCCTGCACGAATCGCTCGGGCGGCTTCCCTTCGGACCTGACGAAGCACTCCATCTCTTCCGGCGTCTCGGCCACGACCTTGGGCAGCCCGGCAAAGACGCGCGGCTCGAAGGCGCGCGGGATACCGCCCTTGCGGTAGCGCACGAACCCTGCATCGGCCAGGGCCGGCTCCGCCGCCCAGGCGGCCTGATGGAAGCCCAGTACATCCTCGATCAGATCGTCCAGGCCGACACCTCGACCCCACCGCCCCACGCCGGGGCAGCAGCGCGCGGTGACCTCTTCCTCCAGGCCCAGGGCATCGAAAAGCTGCGAGCCGATGTACGAGGCGGCGGCGCAGATGCCCATTTTGCTCATCACCTTGGTCACGCCGGTCAGCAGGACGCGGCGCAGCCGCTCACCGCCCGGGTCGGGGCTGGATTCCTCGTCGTCCGACGCGAGCTGTTCGGCCCAGCGCAGCGCCATCCAGGGGTACACGGCATCCGTGCCCAGTCCCAGCAAGACGGCCAGGTGATGCTCGTGCCAGGCCTGCGCCGTCTCGACCACCAGGCCAACGCGCGCCCGCAGGCCGGCCCGGGACAGCGCCTGGTGCACCGCCCCAGCGGCCAGGGGCATGGGCAGCGAGGCATGGTCCTCGTCGACGCCGTCGGCATCGCTCAGGATGAGACACCCGGCTCCGGCCCGCGCCGCGGCGACGGCCTCTCGTTCGAGCGCGCTGAGCGCATCGTGCGCGGCCGCCGCGCCGCCAGCGACGGGGAAGGAGGTCGACAGGCAACGCGATCCCGACTGCCCCCGCACCCAGGTGTAGCGCTCTGCCGACAGAATTGGCGCCTCGAGGGCCACGGTATGTCCGCCGATAGGGCCGCCGAAGAAGCCCTCGAGGCGGCCCAGGTAGACGGTGGTATCGAAGACGGCGCCCTCGCGATACGGATCGATAGGCGGGTTAGTGACCTGGGCGAAGCGCTGGCGCAGATGGTCGGCGAAGAGGCGCGGACGCGACACGAACGGCGTCAACTGCGTGTCGTCGCCCATGCTCCAGACCGCCTCTTTGCCCTTGCGTACCATGGGCAGCATGAAGTAGGTCAGATCGTCCAGGGTCACGCCGGCCGCGATCTGCCGGCGCAGGAAACCCTGCGCGTCGGGCGGCGCAGGTGACACCGGCGAGATGCCGGCCGACCAGACGTGGTGTTCGAGCTGGCTCTGCCAGTCCTCGGTCAGGGCGATCAGTTCGGCCTTGACCTCTTTATCGTGGTAGCCGCGCCCGGTATGGCGGTCGAAGGCCACGATCTCTCCGGGCGCCATCTGGTGCGTGTAGATGATGTCGTCGTGCTGGTGCGCGGTGACGCCCTGCTCGGACGAGACGACGAGCTGCGGCGGGTGGCCGTTGCCGCCGGTCTCCTCCAGGAAGAGCGGGCGCAGGCCGTTGCGGTCGAGGTGGGCGATCGCCCAGTGCTCGTCGAGGTAGAGCAGGGCGGCAGGGCCGTCCCAGGGCTCGCGCAGCGCCCCCTGCAGCCGGTACCAGGCGCGCAGTTGGGGGTGCATCTCCGGCACGGCGGCGTGCGCCTCGGGCACCAGGCCGAGCACGGCCTGCACCGGTGGCACGCCGCGCAAGGTCAGCGCCTCGACCAGGCGGTCGAGTTGCGCGCTATCGCTGCCGTTGCCCAGCAACGGCGTCAGCAGGCGCCGCTCGTGCGGTGGGAGGGCCCGTTCGCGCGCCTGCACCCAGCCGCGATTGCCCAGCAGCGTATTGATCTCGCCGTTATGGCAGAGGCGGTGGAAGGGTTGGGCCAGCGCCCAGTCGGGCAGCGTATTGGTGGCGTAGCGCTGATGATACATGGCCACGGAGGCCACGAAATCGGGGTGGCCGAGATCGGCGGCATAGAAGTCTCCGAGTGCGGTGGCGTTGACCAAGCCCTTGTAGACCACGGTCTGCGCCGAGAGCGAGGCCACGGTCAGGTCCACGCCATCGCGCGCCGCGCGGCGCTCGATGCGCCGGCGCAGGCGATAGAGCAGTTGCTCGAAGCGTGCGGGTTCGACGCCGTCCGGCCGCTCGATCAGCATCTGCGTGATGAGGGGCATCGTCTGGCGTGCCCGCCGGCCGAGCACCTCCAGTTCGACCGGCACGTCTCGCCAGCCCAACACGCGCAGGCCGGACTTGCGGGTCTCGGCCGTGATCAGCGCGCGCCCGCTGCAGTCGTGCGGCAGGAAGAGCATGCCCACGCCGAAGGGCGCAGCAGCGCCAACTCGGTCGCCGTCGAAACCGAGGAGGCCAAACGCCTCTACATAAAACTCGGGCACGATGTCCACCAGCAGGCCCGCGCCGTCGCTGGTGCCGGGATCCTGGGCGTCGGTCTGGCTACGGCCACCGCGGTGAGTGAGGCAGCCGAGGGCATCCAGGGCTTCGCGAACGAGGTCGCGTGTCGGGCGGAGGTTCATGTTGGCGATCAGGCCGACGCCACAGGCTCCGCGGTCCCACTCGTGGGATGGAATATTCGGATAGAGGGCGCGTAAGGGATCGGTCGCAGCCACGGTCATGCTCCTTTGCGCGAGGCCGCCGGCTCGGCGGACAAGGGGGCTGTTAGCGTACCCACGTGCAACGACGGTGTCTGGCCGCGACGCTGCGGCGCGACAGAGACAGGTAATGGGGCGGCGCCACGTCGCAACAGCGCTGCCCTGCTCTCTACCTGTACAAATACCAGCACGCATAGCACAGCCACTATGGTTGCCATAACCGAATCCGGGTGCTGCACTCCTGGGCATAGCAGCCACAAGCAGACCGCTCCCGGCGCGACTCGCGACCTTTACCCAATGAATGCCTCCCATACCAAAGCTGGGGAGGGACCGACGTTGCTGGCCGGCACCGACGCGGCGTATTTCACCCTGGCTTCGGGTTAGCGTGAGCGTCGATCGCTCCAGCGCGGGACGAAGAAACGCCGTTGCGTCGAACGGCTCCAGGATTGGGTGGTACGATAGGGACTGAACCCTGTAGTGCCCTGGAAGGCCATACCCATGTTTCGCCATCGCACCCTGCTGGCCGTCTCCCTCGTCGTCGCCGTCAGCTTCACCGGCATCGGCATGGTGGTGCCCGTGCGCATCCTCTACGCTCAGGCCCACGGCGCCTCCCTGGCGGTCATCGGCGCCATGGCCTCTGCCTTCCTGCTGGCGAACTTCCTCTTCCAGTACCCCACGGGCTGGCTGGCCGACCGCTGGGGGCGCCGGCCGATCCTGATGGCGAGCCTGGCCGTGCAGGTCGTGCTGGCCTTCGCCTATCTGGCGGTGGTCGACCCGCTGACCTTCGTCGTCTTGCGTTTCGTCGAGGGGGCGGTGGCGGCGGGCGTCCTGCCCTCGGCCCGCGCCCTCATCACCGATTCCGTCGCGCCAGAGCGGCGCGGCGAGGCCTTTGGTATCTTCGGAGCCAGCCTCAACGCCGGCTTCCTGGTCGGGCCGGCGCTCGGCGGCCTGGTGGCAAGTTGGGGCTATGCCAGCGCCTTCGTGGGTGCCGGTCTGTTGCGCTTCGTCGCCATGCTCATTGTGCTGTTCGCGGTGCGCGACGAGCGGCGCGACCACCGCGAGGAACATAGTTGGGCCGTGGCGCTACCGTGGCGGGCGCTCCTGACGCCGGCGATCCTGGGAACCTGCATCCTGGCGCTGGGCGACAACATCTTCTTCGGCTTCGATCTGACGCTGATGCCGCTCTGGCTGCGCGGGCACCTCGGCGCGAGCGTGGCGGCCATCGGATTGGGCTACGCCGTCTGGGCGCTGCCCAACATCCTGGTCGCCCCCTATGGCGGCCGGCTCGCCGACCGGCTGCGGCGTTCGGGCGTGATCCTCGCCTGCGGGCTGGCGCAGGTGCCGCTCTATGCGTCTTACGGCGTGCTCACCGCGCTGTTGCCGGTCATCGCCCTCTTCGGCGTGCACGGGCTCGTCTACGGGCTGATGCAGCCCTCCGTCGATGCCACGCTGGCTACCGCCTCGCCGCCGCAGGCGCGAGCGCGCGTGCAAGGCGCCTATAGCGCGGTGGGCCTGGCCAGCGCCTTCGTATCGGCCAACACGCTGAGCGCGCTCTACGCCCTGGACTACCGCCTGCCGCTCTTTGTCATGGCCGCCGGCTTCGGTTTCTGCGTGCTCGTTGGCGGGACGCTGATTCGCCTGGCCGAACGGCGTTCAGACAGCGCCGCGCTATCGATGGCGCCGACCGCCATCGATAGCGCGGCGCGTTGACAGGCGCTCTCGCGTTGCTCACCTATCCGGCCAATTACAGCTCAATGGGGATCGGAGTGCCCTTCTGCAAGGACAGAGTCGCAGCTTCCGCGATGAGTTGCGCCTTGAGCCCGTCTTCCAGGGAAGGCGACGGCGCTGTGCCGCTCTCCAGGGCCGTCACGAAGGCGTCGAGCGCAAGGTAGTAGCTGGCCTCGATGCGCTCGAACCAGCCGGCGTGCAGGCCGTCCTCGACGATCTTATCGCCGCTATAGCGGGAGACGCCGCGGAAGCGCTGGCGGCGCGACTCGACCATGCCCCTGGAGCCGAAGACCTCGATGCGCTCGTCGTAGCCGTAGGCGGTGCGGCGCACGCTGTCGATCTGGCACAGCGCGCCGTTACGCATGCGCAATAGGGCGATGGAAGTATCGACATCCCCGTACTCGGCCACGCGCGGATCGGCCAGCGCGGCGCCCATCACATGGACCTCCACCGGATCGTCCTGCGTGATCCAGCGCAGCAGGTCGAAGAAGTGGATGGTAGAGTCGCGCATCTGGCCGCCCGACACCTTGATGTACTCCAGGGGTGGGACCGACGGCCCGCGCGTGGTCATCTGGATCAGCTCAATCGTACCGGCCTCGCCGGCCAGCACGTTGGCGCGCAGCTCGGCGTGGTTGGGATCGAAGCGGCGATTGAAGTCGATCATCACCGGCACACCCGCCTGCGTGGCCGCGTCCACCGCCCGGCGCACGCGATCGATGGAGAGGTCGATCGGCTTCTCGCACAGGACGGCCTTGCCGGCGCGGGCGGCGCGCTCCAGGTACTCGGCGTGCGTGTTGGTGGACGAGGCGATGAAGACGGCGTCGATCTGATCGGAGTTGAAGATGGCGTCCAGGTCGCCGGCGACCTTCGCCCCGTGCTTACCGGCCACGGACGCCGCCCGCCCGGGGTCGATGTCGTGGACCAGGGCGAACTCGACGCCGGGGTGGGCCGCCAGGTTGCGCGCATGCGCGGTGCCGATAAAGCCCGCGCCGATCAGGGCAAAGCGGATCATGATCCTCTCTCCTCTCAGATAGTGATAGTCTCCCAACGCTCGGAGTCCCACGACGCGGCCATGGCCTGCTGCGCGCGGGCCACCCTGGCGGCCGCGGCAAAGCCCGGGTCGCCCTGCACCCCTTGCGCGATCGAGCGCAGGAATTCGAACGCCTCGATCACTTTGAGGTCGTCGTAGCTGAGGCTCAGCCCCCAGGCCGGATTGAAGTCGGCGTGGTGGGGATGCCAGGGCCCGCTTAACACGGTGGTGTACCCCTCGTCGGCCTGATTGTCGTCGCTGCGGCGCTGCACCTGCAGCTCGTTCATGCGCTCGAAGGTCCACTTGACGGCGCCGCGCGTACCGTGAATCTCGAAGGACATGTCGCAGACGGAGCCGTTGATGACGCGGCAGGCTTCCAGGGTGCCCTGCGCGCCGTTGGCGAAGCGGGCCAGGGCGCCGACGTAGTCTTCATTCGTGACCGCGGCCATCTCTGCCCTGTCGTCCGCGGCGCCGAGCGGGTTGCCGAAGGTCGGAGCCGTCGGCAGGGGGCGCTCGGTGATGAAGGTGGCGCGATTGGCTACCACGGCCTCGATGGGTCCGGCCAGGAAATGCGCCATGTCCAACACGTGTGGTAGCAGGTCGCTCAGCGAGCCGTAGCCGTGGTCGATGTCGAAGCGCCAGGTGCGGTAGCCGCGCTCGTCGCGCGCATAGCCGTTGAGGAAGCGCCCGTGGTAGTGGGTGATGCGGCCCAGGTCGCCGCGCTCGATCAGGCGCCGCGTGTACTGCACCAGGGGAGCCCAGCGATAGTTGAAGCCGACGAGGGTGAGCACGCCCGCGCGCTCGGCGGCCCCGGCCGCTTGCAGCGTCTCCTGCGGTGTCTTGCCCACGGGCTTCTCGCATAGGATGTGCTTGCCGGCCGCCGCCGCGGCCTCGATGATCTCTAGATGCAGGTCGTTGGGCGTGGTGATGCTGATGGCGTCAACATCGGAGGCCGCGACGACATCGCGCCAGTTGGAAGTGGCACGCTCGAAGCCGAAGCGCCGGCGGGCCTCCTCGGCGCGCGGGCCGTCGGCGTCGGCGCAGACGACGAGCCGTGGCTCGATACCCTGGCCGTGGAAGCGGTCGGTGATCTGGTTGTACGCCCGGCTGTGGACACCGCCCATCCAGCCCATGCCGATGACGCCGATGCCGATGTGAGTCATACTATCTCCTCTCTCCTCGCGGTCCGCCACGGAGTCATCTCGACCTCACATCGTGCGATCATGAGACTCGCCCTTCGAGAAGTACCACCATGGCGATGAGTATACAGGGTAGGCCGGCTTGCTACGCGCCACCTCCACGCTGGTACGGTTGGTATGTGTGCTGGATCAGCGAACGCGACCGCCGCCTGGTGCCGCTGAGCCTCGCACCACGCGGAAGGAGCGCGTGCGCACGCCCGTAACGACGCACGGGACGTGATGTGCAACCTGCTGAGTTGCCTTACGAAGTAGGAGTGCGCCGCACTGGCCGTGGCGCTAGACGGCTTACAGCGCTCGCTGCCAGAGATCGTGTAATATCAAGGTCGAGTAACCATATAGATAGCGGAGTAACGACCTGCGCCGCACCTGTTCCAGCGCGGTAAGTCTGCTTGGGAGGAATCGCCATGAACACTATAGCTCCAACCGTGCACCTCACCCAGGAACAAATCGACTTCTACCATCGCGAGGGCTACCTCAAGCTCGAGGCGATTACCACGCAGGAAGAGGTCGCCTGGCTGCGCGGGGTCTACGATGCGCTGTTCGCGGCGCGGGCGGGTCGCGAGGTTGGAGATCAGTTCGACCTCGCCGGCACCGATGCGGAGGGGCGGGCCGAGGCGCTTCCGCAAATCCTGAACCCCAAGAAGTATGCACCCGAGCTGAACGACGGCTTGTTCCGCGTCAATGCCCTGGCCGTTGCCCGCCAGTTGCTCGGCGATGAGGTCGAAGCACGGGGCGAGCATGCCATCTTCAAACCGGCGCGGACGGGTGCCGAGACGCCCTGGCACCAGGACGAAGCGTATTGGGACCCTAACCTGGACTACGAGTCGCTCAGCATCTGGATCCCGCTGCAGGAAGCAACTATCGAGAACGGCTGCATGCAGTTTGTGCCGGGCAGCCACCTCCGGCAGGTGATCTCACACCATACGATCAACAACGATCCGCGCATCCACGGCCTCGAGGTGGACACGGTCGACAGCGTCGATACCTCAACGGCCGTGGCCTGCCCTATCCCGGCCGGAGGTGCGACGATTCACCACAACCGCATCTTGCATTATGCCGGCCCCAACCACTCCGATATCCCGCGCCGGGCCTACATCCTGATGTTCGGGCTCCCACCCAAGAAGCGCGCGCAGGGACGCGATTTCTACTGGAACACCCAGAAGGAGACGGCCCGCCAGCAGCGCGCCGAACAGGCCCGGCAGCAGGAATCGTCTCAGGCCCAGGGCTAATCAGAGAGTTGCTTCTTCCACTCCAACTACTCCCGCCACCCCTCGTCGCTGAGCGGGTAGTAGGTGGATAGTGCATTTGTTGACAGTCCC
>Ga0209581_1004084_pt1 | contig 12011 bp, 9 predicted proteins | sample Coa_R2_FD_187160 | JGI IMG/M metagenome (GOLD analysis project Ga0209581, IMG submission 187160) | Surface soil microbial communities from Centralia Pennsylvania, which are recovering from an underground coalmine fire - Coalmine... | ecosystem: Environmental > Terrestrial > Soil > Unclassified ...
ATGGGCCTGGGGTTGTTGTGCGCCGCGCTGGGCGCCGGCGTGTGCGGATGCGTGCTCGGCGCGGTGCCGCTTGCGGTTTCGGCGGTCGAGGGAGTTGGCTCGGCGGCCGCCAACGCGACCCTGGGTGCGGTTGTGTCGGCCCATCAGGGATCGCCGCAGCCCTCCGACGAAGACCATCCGGGCGAGAGCAAATCCGACCGCGACGATCGCTGCGCGGAATTGCAGGCCGATGTCCCCGCCGTGATCGAGTTGCGCAAGGGGACGGGCGGCAAGCCCGAATATCGTGAATTGCAACTGACCGGTTCGCTCGCGTACCCGCAATGGATGCCGATCGTCTACAAGGATACCGACGCGCAGGGATGGCGCCCGGCGGTCAATTTTCTGCAGATGGATTTCACCCCGCCGCTGGCGGCGCTGCCTGATACGGGCAGCGATTTCATCGCGTACCGGTCGCTCCAGTCCGATTCGCCGGCCCCCAGCGTCGAGTTTGTTCCGCTGGCGCTGAATTTCAGCAAGGGCCAAGGAACCTTCCGCTGGAACGGCACGTTGTATCAGTATGCGCTGGCGCACACGCTGCCGTGCTTTCCGCCCCCGCCGCCGCATTAGGTGGTAAGTGCGGCGCCAGCCGGGTCCGATTTCGGCCGTCCTAGCGCAGACGCACCGGCATGATCTCCGCCGAAAGCTGCACCGCGTCACCCAGACCATAATAGTAATGGGCCGGCTGCGAGACGTGGCGCAGCAGGGCAAACAGCCGCAGCCGGAAGCGCCCGGCCAGGCTCATCGCCTTGGACGGCAGCAGGTTCTCCATCGAAACGTGCACGATCCATTTGTGCACGTCGGCGGGCAGGTCGATCTCGCGATGGCCGGCCAGTTCCTCCAGGATGCGCTCGACGTTGGGGTCCTCCATGAAGCCGAAGCTGAGCGTCACGCTGATGATGCTGCCGTGGTGGGGATCGCGCTGGAAGACGGTCACCAGGTAGCGATCGTCGTGCACGTAGGGCACCTTGCGATGAACCACTTCGACGAAGATCAGGTTGCGCGGCAACACCCCGTAGCGGTCCCACAGCAGTTGCAGCAGCGCGGGCGTGTGGTCGTGTTCGGAGCGCAGCGGCTTGGGCACCATCAGCAGGGCGTTGCGCTCCATGAAAAACTCCGAGCGGCGATGGATGCGTATCAACTCCGCCATCGTCATGGTGTACTTGGCCGAGTACGCGGCAAAGGTGGCCTTGCGGCCCCATCGCCAGGTCACCATCACCACGAACAGCAGCACTCCCAGTGTGAAGGGGATGAAACCGCCTTCGAGGAACTTGAGCGAATTGGCGGTCAGGAACGTGGCGTCGATCGCGGCGAAAGCGCCGAACAGCAGGACGCTGGCCGGCACGCTCCATTTCCAGTAAAGCCTGCCTACTGCCAGCATCGCGACCGACGTGGCCACCATCTCGCCTGAGACGGCCAGCCCGTAGGCGGAGGCCAATGCCGAACTGGAGCGAAACACGACTACAAGTAAGATCGCGCCTAGATACAGCGCCCAGTTGACGAACGGCATATAGACCTGACCCGCGTGCGCATGATGGGTGTGCACGATGCGCAGCCGCGGCAGCAGCCCCAGCGCCATGCCCTGCGAGGCGAGGGAAAAGGCGCCCGAAATCAGCGCCTGCGAGGCGATGATGGTGGCGGCGGTGGCCAGCGCCACGGTCGGCAGCAGCAGTGCGCGGGGCGCCAGATTGAAGAACAGCTTGCCTCCGGCCACCGGTGCTCCGCCCAGCAAAAAGGCGCCCTGCCCGAGGTAATTGACAACCAGCGCCGGATAGACCAGTGCGAACCAGCCCAGGCGAATCGGCCGTGCGCCGAAATGTCCCATGTCGGCGTACAACGCTTCGCCTCCGGTTACCACCAGCATCAGGGCGCCCAGCATCAGCAGGCTCGGACGCAGGCCGACGCCGCGCAGGAATCGGAGGCCGTACACCGGGTTGAGCGCGTACAGGATTTCGGGATGATGCGCGACTTGAGGCGCCCCAAGCGCACCGATTGCAACGAACCAGCAGATGAGCATTGGACCGAAGATGCGTCCGACGCCGGCGGTGCCTTTGTACTGGATTGCGAACAGCGCGGTCAGGATGGCGGCGGTGAGCGGCACGACCGCGCCGGCGAACATCGGGGTGGCAACCCTCAGTCCCTCCACCGCCGACAACACGCTGATGGCCGGGGTGATCACGCCGTCACCGAAAACCAGCCCCGCTCCCAGCATCAGCCCCGCCAGCAAAAGCGCGGTGCCGCGCCGTTTGTACTTGTGCAGCAGCCCGTACAGGGCGAACACGCCTCCCTCGCCGTCGTTGTCCGCACGCAGCACGAAGACGATGTACTTCAACGCCACCACCACGGTCAGCGCCCACAGCACCAGCGAGATGCATCCGAGCACGTTGCCGGGCGTCGGGGTCACATGACCGTGGCCGAAGAAGATCTCGTTAACGGCATATAGCGGCGACGTGCCGATATCCCCATACACCACGCCCAGCGCGCCGACCGTCAGCGCCGCGATACCGCCGCGCGGCGCGTGCCAGGCATGGATATCGTCGCGCCCCGGCTGATGCGGCGCGGGTCGCGGTTCTGCCGATATGGTTCCTGCCGCACTCATCGATGAATGCCTATGCACCGCCATGTGTAGCTTGCCGCTCGGATCACCGTCGTCCGTTCTCCACTGCGCCCGTTTAAGCACGGCGCATGCCCGGTTGTTACGCTCACAATGGCACGCAACAAACGGCCAGATGCATCCAAAGGCTACAACTGGGGCGCGGACTTCCAGGAACGGGTGCGTCAGCCGGGCGCAACGGCCATCAGGTGCGAGCATCACCGGGCGAATCCGACCGCAGCGCGGACTTGGGTGCCAGGGGGCGAATTGCAAGGTTAATCAGGGTTTTCCAATCCAATAGCGCTTTGGTTTGACAATCGGCGCGCGGGTCGGCTAACGAACGTTCAGTTTTACGGGGAGCTTTTATGACAAGAACGATATTCGCTGGGGTTGTTTTCGCACTGCTAACCGCCCTCGTATCGGCGCCGGGGCACGCGCAGATCAGATTTGACGCCGCGGCCTACCACGCGCTTGCCGACGCCGATTCGAGCCAGACCATTCCCGTCGGCACTCAGATCACATTGGCCAACTGGCAGAACTACAAGCAGTTCATGCCGATGTCGATGGTGGCGGCGTACAGCGGGCGCTACGGATGGAAGGTCGGTCCGGGCCCCGAATACACGGTGGTGGTCGGTCCGACCATCGCGTTCAAGTGGCCCACTCCTTTGGCGCAGGCGACCGAAAAGTACGCCGGTCAGGCCCAGCTCAAAAAGGTCTCCGACGGCTCCTACACCGTGGTTGGCTACCAGGCGGGGATTCCCTTCCCCAAGCCGAGCGAACCCAACATGGCGTTCCAGATCCTCTACAACACGTGGTACGGTTTTGTGCCAACCAGGATTCACTACTATGACCCCAGCGACCAGATCGATCGCTTTCGCAATCATTATGTGCAGATGGTCGACGTCATCGGGTGGCGGATGACCCACAATTCCGACGACGTCTACCAGGATCCGCCCTTCGGCAAGGGCTACCTGGAGTCCACCCGCTTCTTCCTGATGGCCCCGGAGCAGGTCAAATACACCACCCAGGTGGCGCTGCTGCCCGACGACCCGGTGAAGCTGGAGGAAATCTACGTCTTTCTGCCCTCCCTGCGCCGCTCGCTGCGGCTGTCCTCGGCCGCGCGATGCTCGCCGATCCTGGGCAGTGACTTCGTCCAGGACGACAATGCCGACGGCACCTGGCTGCAGCCGCCCAGCTTCAACGTCACCCTGCTGGGTGAAAAGAAGATCCTGGCGCTGGTGCACGGGGAGAGGGCCACTTTCTACGACGACCGCAACTGGGACAAGAGCGGCATCGCGCAGTGGCCCAAACCCGCGGTCGGCAAGTGGGAGTTGCGCGACGAATACATCATCGACATCACGCCGCTGCCCAAGCTGGGCAACTATTGTTACGGCCACAAAGTGATGTTTATCGACAAGGATACCTGGAACGAGACTTGGATCGATAACTACGACGCCCAGAACAAGTACTGGAAGGGTGAGATGATCTATCTGAGGCCGCACGCGTTGAACAACGGCGAGATGTTCATCTACCGCGGCACCAATTCCGAGGCGATGGTGGACTTCCAGAATACCCACGCCACTACCTCGCGCCCCACCGATGAGCCGGCCTTCGACAAGGACTGCAAGGCCGAATGCGCGGAGCCCGAGGTGTACGCCTTTCCGGGCGGCCTGTCGCGCATCATGCGCTGAGATCGCGCCGCGGTGCATCGCGCAGCGCTCGCTTCGGGGTAAAAGACATGCGCTGTGCCAAACGTCAGATCAAAGGACTGCGCCCGGCCCGGGTCCTGGAGATGGGCACAAAGGCTTTTGTCGCGCGCCTTGCCCAATGCGGGCGCAAAGTTCGTTCGCCAGCATCCTCCTCGGATGCGCGGACGACATGGCCCGCGCTCAAGCCGCCCGGTCAAGTGCCCGCTGCGCTTGGGTCCGCCAGCTTCATCAGGGCGTAAATCGCCTCGCTGATTGGCGCCTTGATGCCGTGGCGGCGCGCGGTTCTGACCACCACGCCGATCAGGGCTTCGACTTCCAGCGGCTTGCCGCGCTGGAGGTCCTGAAGGGTGGAGGTTCGGACCGGCCGCAGGTTGCGGCTGCTGTGGGCCAGCACCTGGGCGATGCGCTCACCCGGCAGTTCGACGCCTTCGGCGGCGGCTGCGGCGCGCACCTCCTCCATCAGGTTGCGTACCAGCGCATAGCCCTCGGGATCATCGAGCACCTCGCCGACGGTGCGATGGGTCAGGGCGGTGACGGTGTTAAAGGCCGCGTTCCACATCAGTTTGTCCCATCGCGAGGCGCGGATGTCGGGGCTCAGCTCGCCGAAGATTCCCGCGCGGCGCATCGCTTGCGCAATCGCCTCGGCGCGAGGCGTGATTCGCCCGTCCAGTTCGCCGAACTCGATCGTGCCGCTGGTCTTGTGCACGATTTTTCCGGGCGCGACCAGCTCAGCGCCGATGCGCGCATTGCCGCCCATCACGGCGCCGGCGCCGAACAGCTCGGTCAGCCGCGCTTCGTTCTCGACGCCGTTTTGCAGGGTGAGGATCGCGCCGCCCGGCGCCAGGCATCCGCCCAGCGCCGCGGCCGCCGCCTCGGTGTCGTACACCTTGACGCAAAACAGTATCAGATCGTAGGGGGCAAACTGGCGCGGGTCGGCGGTCGCGGTCACCCGCGCCAGTTTCAAATCGCCGCGGATGCTGCTGATGTCCAAACCCTGTTCGAGCATCGCGCGCAGATGCGCGCCGCGCGCGCAAAACACCACCTCTTCGCCCGCCTGCTGCAGGCGGGCGCCGTAGTAGGCCCCGATCGCTCCCGCCCCCATGACCAGGATCTTCATTCGCGTCATGCTCCGCGTTGCGGCCTCTCGAACCGCTCTCGCGCCTGATTCATAATGTGCGCGGAGAGACGGCCCCGTCGCCGTGTTCCAAGGTGCCCCATCCCAGTAAAGCCGATCCTGAGCCCCGAATCGAACCCCGCCGCGATTTCCCGCGCGAGGCGTGGCTGGCGGCCGCAGCCTGCACGCGATGGCTTGCGCCACCGCCCTCCCAAGCGCTGGCGTGCGCCGAAGAGTACAGCCGGGCGCTGGTTTTTCTGCCGCTCATTGGTCTGATCATGGGCGTGGCGCTGGCGCTGTGCGATCGCGCGGCGAGCGCCCGCCTGCCGCCGCTGGCCGCATCGGCAATCACGATCGTTATGGCGAATTTGTTGTCGGGCGGGCTGTTGCCCGCCGGCATTGCCCGCACCCTGCAGGCGCTGATGGCTGCGCAAAGCACCGGCGGGGAGCAGCGGATTGGATGGCCGGGCGCGAGCGCCGCGGCGCTGATGACGGCTGCGGAGGTCCTGGCGCTGGGGACGATCGCCGATCCCCCCGCGCGCGCCAGAGCCGTGGTGCTGGCGATGTTGCTGTCGCGCTGGGCGATGGTGCCGATCGGCTACGGACTAAAGGCGCGGGAGCGCAGCGGGTTGGGCATTCCGTATTTCGGCGGCATCACCTTCTCCGAATTCGGCATCTCCAGCGTGATCGCGCTGGGCGCCGCAATGGGCCTCTACGATGTGGTCGGTCTGGCCGCGATCGTCTGTATCGCCCTTGTGATCCTCGGTCTGCGTCTGCTGTTGAGCCGGCGCCTGGGAGGGGTGGGTGGCAACGCGCTCGCCGCCGGCGCCGCCGCTTGCGAACTGACCGCGCTTGCCTCTTTGGCGGCCATGTCGAGCATCCTTTAAGAATTGGGCAAGACGCCCGCCTGTCGCCATAGAAAAGCTCCGCCGCCCCGGACCAGCGGCCGCGGCCGGCCTACTCGCCGCGCCACACCGGCTTGCGCTTTTCCAAAAAGGCGCGCACCCCTTCCCGGGCGTCGGCGCTGGTGCGCACCTTGATAGCGAGGTCATTGAGGTCGTCGTGCTCGACGTCGAAGGCGCGGCTGATGGTGCGTCCGATCATGCGCTTCATCGCACGGATTGACAGCGGCGCGTTGGCAGCGATCTTCTGCGCCCACGCGGCCGCCGCCGCCTCCAGTTGATCGTCGGGTACCACCTTGTGCACCAGGCCCATTTCGCGCGCCCGCCCCGCATCGACCGGGTCCGCCAGGTACATGATTTCGGCGGTGTTGGCCGCGCCGATCATCTCGGTAAAGCGGCGGAAGACGGCGTAGGTCGGCAGATAGCCGATGCGCGCCGGGGTCATCCCCAATTTCGCGCTTTGCGCGGCGATACGCAGGTCGCACAGCAGCGCGATGACCAGGCCGGCGGTCAGGGCGTCGCCGTGAATGGCGGCGATCGCGGGAACCGGCAGGCTCTGGATGCGATGCAGGATCTTATCGGGGGCAAACGGCGGGCCGCCGCCCACGCCGGCGCCGCCCGCGCGCTCGACGTCGCGCAGGTCCAGCCCCGAGCAAAAGCCACGGCCCTCGCCCTTGATAACCACCGCGCGGATTTCGCGGTCGCCCTCGATCATCGTGAAGGCGGCATCGAGCGCCTCCAGCATCGCGATATTGATTGCGTTGCGCTTTTCGGGACGGTTGAGCACGAGCGTGACGTAGTTGGGATGGCGTTGGATCCTGACGACTTCTTCAGCCATGGTTGAGGCCTCGCTTTTGCCCGCATTGTGGCACCGCCGAGGCTGCTGAAAAAGCATTTCCGCCGCTCCGCTCAGTCAAAAGATCGCAATGGATTGACCGGCGGCGCGGCCTTTGCGCACGGGGCGCGGATGGTCGATTATAAGGCGCAGGTTCAAAGCGCCGGGGAGAGAAGACGACCATGTCCCAAATCGCGAGCAAATGGGCATATACCAAGGGTCTGCACGACCTGGGCAACGGCTGTTACGCGTATCTTCAGCCCGACGGCTCCTGGGGATGGAGCAACGCGGGTTTGGTCGCCGACAGCGGCCAGTCGCTGCTGGTCGATACGCTGTTCGACCTGCGCCTGACGCGCGAGATGCTCGACGCGATGCGCCGCGCGGAGCCCGCCGCCGCGCGAATCGGCGCGGTCGTCAACACGCACTCCAACGGCGATCACACCTTCGGCAACCGCCTGGTGGAGGCAGCCGAGATAATCGCGTCGCGCGCCTGCGCCGAGGAGATGAGCCACGACCTGGGCGACCCGCGGCGGCTGGCGGCGATGAAGACCGCCAACGACCCCTCCACGGTGATGGGCGCGTTCATGGCGGAAATCTTCCGGCATTTCGATTTCGAAGGGGTCGGCTACGTGCCCGCGCCGACGGTCACGTTCGAAGGCGAAATGGAGCGCCGGGTCGGCACCAAGACCGTGCGCCTGATCCAGGTCGGACCGGCGCACACGCGCGGCGACGTGCTGGCCTATGTCCCTCAGGATCGCGTGATGTTCACCGGCGACATGTTGTTCATCAACGGCCATCCGATCATATGGGCGGGGCCGGTCGGCAACTGGATCAAGGCCTGCCAGTTGATGCTCGAGCTGGATGTCGAGACCATCGTGCCCGGGCACGGTCCGATCACGGACAAAAGCGGCGTCGCGGCGGTGAAGGGCTATCTGGAATACATCACGGAACAGGCGCGGCGGCGCTATGAGGCGGGGATGGGCGTGTATGAGGCGGCCCAGGACATCTCGCTGGCCGACTATTCGTCATGGGGCGACGCCGAGCGCATCGTGATCAACGTCGCCGCGCTCTACAAAGAGTTTTCCGGCGGCAAAAAACAGTATGACGGGAATCTCTTCGAAATGATGGCGCGCCTGCGCGCCAGCCGCCGCAAATAGCTCAACCGCAGGCGCGGGCGAGACTCTCTCTCCCTGACCGCTTCCCTGCGAGACCGGCCCGGCTCAGTTGATCTTCGCGATGACCTCGTTGGCCACGCCTTCCATGGCGCGGGCGATCTCGTCGCGATTCCACTCCAGACCGAACAGCGTTGAGGGAAAGGTAATGCGCGTCACGCCGATATCGCGCAGGCGGCGAGCCGACTCGGGCAGCTCGCGCCATCCGCCGAACCAGGTGCTCTTGTCCGACGAGCAGTTGAATTCCAGCTCGTCGGGATTGCGCCCGATGCGCCGACACTCCTCGCGGGTCGCCTCCCAGGCCCGCAGCGCCACGTCGGCGGAGCTGGCCGGCATCAGGCCGTCGCCCAGATGCGCCGCGCGTCGGATGTTGGCCGGCGAATGGCCGCCGATGAAGATCGGGATGTTGCCCCGCACCGGCTTGGGGAAGCTCTTGAGCGGGCCGAAGTTGAAATGCCTGCCGTGAAAGCTTGCGGGGTTGTCGCGCCAGATCGCGCGCAGCGCCTGGATTATCTCGTCGGCGCGGCTGCCGCGCGTCTTCCAGTCGATGCCCAGCCAGTCGAACTCCTCCTTGAGCCATCCCGAGCCGACGCCGAAGATCACCCGTCCGCCCGACAGTACGTCGAGCGTGGCAAGCTGTTTGCCGATGTACAGCGGATGGTGCAGCGGCAGAATCACGATCACCGTGCCGAGCTTCAGCCGCCGGGTCAGCGCGGCGACGTAGTTGAGCACCGACAGCGGTTCGGGGCAGTCAAGGTCCATGTCGCCGGGATACTTGCCGTCGGGACTGTAGGGATAGCGCGACTGGACGACGGTCGGAAACGCCACGTGTTCAGGCATCCACAGCGATTCGTAACCCAATTCCTCCGCCTTGGTGGCAAAGAACTTCACAGCCTCGGGATTGAAGGCGGTGGTGGAGAAGATCGAAAAGCCGAGTTTCATAACCTGCTCCTGGAAACCTTAATCGGACGCACAGAGTCGAGCGGGTGCCTGGGGTGTCGCTCACTTGATCTTCTCGATTACCTCGTTGGCGACCTTCTCCATCGCGCGGGCAATGGCGTCGGGCTTCCACTCCAGCGAGAACATCGTGGTCGGCCCCGAGATTCTGACTGCGCCGATGTCGCGGGCGCGTTTGGCGGATTCGGCCAGCTTGTCCCATCCGCCCATCCACACCTCCTTTTCGGCGGCGCAGGCGAACTCGATTTCGGCCGGGTTGCGGCCGATGCGGGCGCATTCCTCTTTGGTCATCCGCCAGGCTTCGGCCGCCAGAGCGATAGTGCTGCCCGGCATCAGGCCGTCGCCCAGGCGCGCCGCGCGTTTGGCATTGGCGGGCGAATGGCCGCCGATCACGATCGGAATATCGCCGCGCACGGGTTTGGGCAAACTCTTGAGCGGCCCGAAATTGAAATGCTTGCCGTGATAGGCCGACGGATTGCCGCGCCAGACCGCGCGCAGCGCCTCGATCGCCTCGTTGGTACGGCTGCCGCGCGTCTTGAAGTCCAGCCCCAGCGCGTCGAACTCTTCTTTAAGCCATCCTGAACCGACGCCCAGGATTGCCCGCCCGCCCGACAGCACGTCGAGCGTGGCCAGTTGTTTGCCGATATACAGCGGATGGTGCAGCGGCAGGATCACGATGCTGGTGCCCAGCCTGATGCGGCGGGTCAGCGCCGCGGCGTAATTGAGCACCGAGATGGGCTCGGGAGTATCCAGGTCGATGTCGCCCGGAAAACTGCCATCCGCCGTGTAGGGATAGCGCGACTGGAAGCCGACCGGAAAGGCGACGTGCTCGGGCATCCACAACGAGTGATAACCGAGTTCATCGCCCTTGGTGGCGAAGAATTTCACCACCTCGGGATTGAAGGTCGTGGAGAAAATGGAAATTCCAACCTGCATGCTCGCCTCCTCGCGCAGCGCGTGCGGCGCCGATGATTCCATTTTGTTGTGCGCAGCGCAAACCGTGCGCCGCAAAGGCGCGCAGCGCACAGGGAAGTTCAGTCGCGGGCGGGATTGGTGACAATGCCTGCGAACAGCAATGTTCCGGACTGCTGTTCCGCGATTGCGCAGAAGAACGGATGGTCAACCACCATTTCAAACGGCGGCGGTTCCTTCGTCAGGGCCATCGTAACGCCCATCTGCACACTGCTGGCGGCGGCGGCGCGGGTGCCTTCCTCGTCCAGTTCGATGAAGGTCTTGTGCTGGACGTCCTGGATGAAGAGTGGCGGCGGAGGAGGATGGATTAGGGAGAAATCGGCTCGTGTCGAGTCGAACGCCGGCGCCATCCCCATCGATTTGAGTGCGTCGTTGAGGCTCCTGGCATAAGTCAAGCGCAGCCGGGGTAGAGAAATGCTACCTTTGCGCTCGACGAGCTTGGCCGTCCATTGCCTCCAGTGCGCCCCGTCCAGCGAACCCATCAGTGCCGGTAGACCGTCCTTGCCGCGCGGCAGGAAGATGTACATCGCAAAGCGCCGGTTGCCATAGGGCAGCCGTATCGCCTGAAAGTGGTCGGTCTCGAAGTATGGGTACTTCCCGCTTTGAGCCATAAGCGGAACCGGCACGGAACCTCCTTCCTGGAGATAGAAGGGCTTGGTTGCGGTTGCCTTTTGGTCAAACGGCGAAGTCCATCGTCCTTTGAAGTACACTGCGTCGGTGATGACAAGCCTGGCGGTGCGCTCGGGGCTGCGGATGATGGTGGGAATCTTGCCGTGGGTCTTGCGATCGACCCAGGCGTTGATGGTGTCGGCGGCCCGTTGCGGGTCGTGGGCGAAATCAACGTGGTCAACCGTGGCCTTGTAAAAGCTCTTGCTCAGCCTGATAAATCCGGGGTTGATGGAGAAGCCCGACTGCGCCCACAGCGCGTTGGCGATTTCCATCTGCACGGCGGGATCGGCCCGTTCCAACGTCATCAGCAACTCGCGACTGCCGCGGTTGAGTTCGGCCTCACGCAACGGTCCCAACGTCAGCGTCCGCGCCATCGCGTCCTTGGTCTCGCCGACTGCACCGTTGTATGCGATGGCAAGCGCGAGCGACACGCTGAGCGGCGAGATTATGGTGTTGCGCTCGCTGGCGGGAGCGAGCGCGCTCAGCAGGCGAAAGCCGAAATCGTTGATCGCCGTGTCAATCCCGGCGGTCGGCGGCTGGGCCCCATGGGCTTGCGCGCCGCGGCACAGCGTCGCAGCGAGCAGGCAGGCCAGCAGCGTCTTCAATTTCAGCCTCATCGGCCCTCCCTTTTATCCCGTTCAGTATCACGAAATATTGGACAAATAAGCAATGAAAGTCGTTTCCGCTGCGCAACTAAATGATTAAAATTCACGCGGCCCGCTCTGCGCAGCGGCGAACGGGCAATCGAAGTCAACAGGAGTAAGCGATGGCCGCAACACCGACGGTCGAGAAATGGCGCAAGATTCGGGTCCGCCATATCCACGCTCATCCCCGCGTCCGCAACGTCAACGAGCTGGAGCCTTTGACCTTCGGCCAACGCATCGCCGACCGCTTCGCCACAATCATGGGGAGCTGGAGCTTCATCATCATCCAGACCATCGTGCTGGCGCTGTGGGTGACGGTAAACGTAATGGCCTTTGTGTGGCGCTGGGATCCCTATCCGTTCATCCTGCTCAACCTGGCGCTGAGCTTTCAGGCCGCCTACGCGGCAC
>Ga0209581_1004087_pt1 | contig 12006 bp, 10 predicted proteins | sample Coa_R2_FD_187160 | JGI IMG/M metagenome (GOLD analysis project Ga0209581, IMG submission 187160) | Surface soil microbial communities from Centralia Pennsylvania, which are recovering from an underground coalmine fire - Coalmine... | ecosystem: Environmental > Terrestrial > Soil > Unclassified ...
GAATCGACAATCGACTCCGCGCCCGCGTGCCGCAGCGCGTCCGCAAGAAACGTGTGCTGCCCCGTCGAAATCAGCGGTTCCGTCCACACCAAAAACAAAACGCGCTTGGGCGGCACGCCGGCAAGCCGCTGCTTCAGTTCCGCGAGCCGTTGCTCCAGCGCCCCCGCCAGCGTCGCGCCCGCTTCCGGCGCGCCCAGCGCTTCCGCCAGCCTTCGCGATGACGCCACGATCTCTTCCACGGTCTGCGGATTCGTCGCGTACGTCGCGATGCCCATCTGTTCCAGCGCGTTCACCGTTTCCAGGCGGTTCAGCCCTTTCGTCACCAGCACGAGGTCCGGCCGCAGCGCCGCTATTCTTTCCAGGTTCGGATTGATCGCCCCGCCCACCTTGGGTTTTGTTTTCGCGTTTTCGGGATAGTCGCAAAAGTCCGTGTCTCCCACCAGGAGTTCCTGCAATCCCAGCGCATAGACCGTCTCGGTCAAGCTCGGCGCCAGCGAAACCACGCGCCTCACCACGAGAGGAAGCCGCACGTGGCGTCCGATTTCATCCGTCACTTCGCGGAATTTCGCCGCTTCCGCCGGCTTTGGCGCCGCCAGTTGGGGCATAGCGGCATGCGCCGCTCCGGCCAGCAAAGACGCCGCCATCACCGCCGCGACGCGTGCGCCGCGAAGCAAACTTCTTGTCGGTTGTTTGCCGTCATTCCTCAACCCAGTTCGGTTCCTTCCGGCTTCTTGCCTCCAAAAACAAAAAGGCCCCACGAGACTCGATGGGGCTCGCGGCAACGCCCTTTCTCGCGAAGAGCGCGGCCCTCTGCGGCACGGGAGGGTAGCCTGGCTTACGGCTTCTTCAGCCGATCACAGTGGCGGGACCGCGGCCGATTCGCACGGCCTTCCCCGCTTCCCTTGCCTGCAAATTTGCAATTCGAGTCTAAGCCGCCCTGCCTGCCGAGTCAATCAGCCCATGACGCGTCACTCGGCGGCAGCCCGTCGGCGATGAGTGCACCACCGCGTGGGGCGGCTCTTTTCAGCGATTCTTCCAGTTCGGCTTCCGCTTCTCCACCAGCGCGTGCAAACCTTCCTGCGAATCCTCGAGCCGGTAGAGTTCGTTCAGGAAAATGTTGCGGGAATGCTTCAATCCGTCCTGCAGCGACATCCCCATTCCGCCGAGAATCGCCTTCTTCGCCATCGTCAGCACCGCGCCGGAATGATTCGTGATCCGCGCGATCAGCGCCTTCACGGACTCATCCAGCTTGGCTTCCGGCACAAGCCGGTTCACCAACCCCAGTTCCAGCGCGCGTTCCGCCGTTACCGGCTCTCCGGTCAGCACCAGTTCCAGCGCCGTCTTTGGCCCGACGAGATACGGCAGAATCGTGGACGCCAGCGGCGGAAACACGCCGATCGAAATCTCCGGCTGCGCGAACCGCGCCTTCGGCGTCGCGATCACCATGTCCCCGAACGCGGCCAGCTCCGCTCCTCCGCCGATGGCCGGCCCGTTCACCACGGAAATCACCGGCTTCCCCGTCTCCAGCATCGCCGTGAATACCGCGTGAAACGCATCCAGCATCTGGAAGACGCGCTGCGAGGTGTACTCCGCAAGCTCGATTCCGCCGCAAAACACCTTGCACGCCGAATCGATCAGGATCAGCTTGATCTCCTCGCGCTGCCCCATGATGTCGATTCCATCGGCTAGTTCGCGCAACATCGCTTCGTTCAGCAGGTTGTGCTCCGGGCGGTTCAGCGTCATCCGCGCCACGCTGTCCTCCGCCTGCACCTTCACGAACTCGAACTGTTCCGGCGTTCGCTTCTGCTGATGCGTCAAGAACTCTTCGGAATTGACCTCTTCCACCATGTTTTCCTCCCGAATCTCGAGCCGTGCTCCGACTCAGCTTGTAAATGGCGGGGCTCTGGAGCCCGTACGGTAACCGCGTTCTTTAGGGGGTTGTGGTTTCAGCCCTGACACGACCCGTGCCCCTTGCCCTCCCGAGCCTTTCTTCGGATGCTAGCACGCGGTCCGGACGCCTTCGCGGCGCGCGTTTCGCCCCGTGCGCAAAGAGTCGTCCCTCCCACGCTCTTCTCAGGTTTTCATATACCGCTGCGCTCGCCGGCCGCTTGGAACGCGCCCGTACTTATCCTCGCTTCGACTGTGGCATGATGCTCTCCTCGCCTATGTCCACTGCCATCGCCCTGCGCCTTGCTTCTCCTCTCGATTCCGAGGGCTTCCCCGCATCCTCCGCCTGGAACGCGGCGCCGCCGGTCCTCTTCGACTCCGACTGGCAGGGCAAAAACGCCGACCCGATGCGCCAGACCGAAGTCCGTCTCCTCTGGACGCCGGAATCGCTCTTCCTTCGCTTCCGCTGCTGCTTCCGGGACATCACCATTTTCCCGAAAGACGAACCGGGCGCCGATCCCTCCGGCCGCCGCTGGCAGCTCTGGGACCGTGACGTCGCCGAAGTGTTTCTTCAGCCCGACCCCTCGCAGCCCCGCCGCTACTTTGAATTTGAAGTCAGCCCCAACGGGCTCTGGATTGATCTCGAAATCCGCCCGGGCGAAAAGCTCGATCCGCGGAGCGGCATGAAGCGCCGCGTCAGCCACGGCGTCTGCAAGAAAATCTGGCTCGCGGAACTCGCCATTCCCATGCGTTCGCTCGTTTCCGCCTTTGATCCTTCCGCCGCCTGGCGCGTCAATTTCTTCCGTGTGGAAGGCCCTTCGGAGCCGCGTTTCTACTCCTCCTGGCGACCCACTCACACGCCTCAGCCGAATTTCCACGTTCCCGAAGCCTTCGGCACACTGGCGTTCGCTTAACTATTACTGTTGGATATCATCGGCCAACGGGAGCTTGATCGCGGCGCAGCGGTTGACCTACGACATCTGGTGGCATCTGGGTTTCGACACCATGGTCACCAGCAGCTGGGCAGGCCCAACATGGTCAAGGATGGCGTCAACCCGAACTTCTTCTCGCCGGCAAGTACGGCAACAATCTTCATGTCTGGGACCTCCGCAGCGGGCGCCATTTGCAGGATAACGCTCTCTCCTCGGTGGGTATTTTTCCGCTAAATTGGGTTCTTCTATCTGTTGAGGGAGGCTTCGCTTGCCTAGCTCGCGCACTCGTTATTGCAGCGCCGTTCCATTTCTGCTGGCCGCCGCTTTCTTGCTTCCACCATCGCTTCTCGCGCAAACGCGCATCGCCGTTCCGCGCTCCGATGGGCACTCCACTCCGTTGCTCGTCTATAGCGCCGCCGGAGCCGGATCGGATTGCGCTCCACTCGCCGTCATCTCACATGGTGCGGGCGGCTCCGAAGACGGTTACCGCTATCTCGCCGAAGCCGCGGCCCAAAATGGCTATACCGCTGTCGTCATGGGCCATCGAGAAAGCGGCATGGACGCCCTTCGTTCGGACATGCGCAAGCACGGCATCCGCCGCGGGGTCCGCGCTCTCGTTGCTGATCCCGTCGCGGAACAGGATCGCCTGCTCGACGTCGGCGCCGCGCTCGCCTGGGCGGACCGCCAATGCCGCGCGCCCTTCCGCGTCCTGCTCGGCCACTCGATGGGATCCGAAACCGTCATGCTTGAGGCCGGCGCGAAGAATTTCATCGGCGTCGCTTCGCCTCCCGCCGGACAGGACCGCTTCGATGCCTACGTCGCGCTTTCCCCTGAAGGCCCTGGCATCGTCTTTCCCGAGCGCGCCTGGAACGGCATCCGCAAACCCATTCTGATTCTTACCGGCACGCGCGACCAGTCCCTCAAAGGCGGACCGGAAGCCCGTCAGATTCCCTGGCGCGAGCTTCCGGGCGATCCCTCCGGCAAATGCCAGTGGATGGGCGTCATTGATGGCGCCACGCACATGAACTTTGCCGGCACCGGCATGGGCGCCGCCCGCGTCGAGCCTCTCGTCACCCGAACCGTCGCCGCCTTCCTCCGAGGTATCCGCTCCGGCCACTGCGCCCTGCCCGAGCCTCTGCCCAGTTTGACCCTCCAGGCCAAATGATCTGCAATGCAGTCGCACGATCAACTTTCCTGGAGGCGTTAGGAGCTGTCCTATGGACGGCCATGTCGCTGCTATGTCTTGGAGCGGCGGAAATTGGAAGACTGTTGAACTAGGCGAAACAGAAGCCTAACCCTCGCCCGCCGGCCACAGGCAGGCTTTTGAAGGGGTATCTTTCCTTTCCATCTCCTCGTATTTCAAACTCACCGCACGCGCCACGTCCCAGCTTGCCGCAACACGCTATTGGCCGTGGGGCATGTCGTGATGCATAGGGTGGCGCATGCGCTGGCGGCTGCGGGCGGGATGGCGGAGTGGGGCGAGGGCGGAATCTTCGGAGGGAACGAAATAGCCGACGACGATACCCATGGCGCCATCGGGGAGGAGCTTGCCAGTGGTGTTGTCATAGGTGGCGGTGACCTTGAGTCGGTCGCCGGCGGAAAGCGTTTCGCCGCCCGCGGCATAGAAGGTGATGACGGGCATGTATTCGAGATGGCCGGAGGCGTCGGTTTTGGCGTCGAGCGTGGCGATGGTTTTCTTCTGCGTGAGGTCTTCGAGGACGAGCCGCTTGGCGTAGTCGTGCATGTGGCCGCCGACGCCGAGCAGAATGCCGTCGTACTTCACGGTGACTTCGCCGGACTTGGAGCTGGGCCCGGCCGGCAAGTCGTAGCCGGAATTGCCGCAGGAGGCGACGTCCATCCAGGCAGGATAGAAATTTTTCACCGGCGCAGGAGTGGCGTCGTCGAGATAGGGAATGACGACTTCGAGATACACGCCGGAATAGCTCGTGGCGGTGGGATTGTGGACCATCGTTTCGATGCGCACGAGGTCGCCGCGTTGCACGCGGTAACCGAAGCCGGGAATCCGCGCCCAGTCGGTGAGCTCGCTGCCAGCGCCGAAGATGTGTTCGTCCTTGTTGGGGCAGAGGAAGTCGGAGCGGTTCTCGTTCCAGAAAGCAACGTGGTGAAGCACCGTTCCCGGGACGGTCTGGCCCTTGGCGTCCACGAGGCGTGGATGAAAGGCGAGGAGCCAGCCGTCGAAAAGAATCGTCCAGTAGAGATCGGGCGGCTGCGGCATTTTCATGTGCGAAGTGCGCGCGGGAAGGTTCATGGGGCCGACGCGGAGAATGACGTTGTGCGCGGCGGTGTCCATCTTTTGTTCCAGGACGACCCCTTTCGCGATCTGGTGCCGCATGCCGCCCTGCATGAAGCGGCCGTGCTGCATGGGCTGCATGTCCATGCCCTGATCCATGGTTTTGCCGGCGGGCGGGGCGGGCTGTTGCTGCGCGGCGGCAGCGGTTGCGGCCAGAAGAGCGGAGAGCGCGAAGCAGGAAATCGATCTCATGGGAATCCTCGGCGGAAACTCGGTGAAATGGGTTCTTGAGCCATCATACTCCGGCCCGAGAAAAGAGAAAGCCTTGTGCGGCGGTGTCGCGCTGGGAAGCGCACGCGAGGCCGCGCGAGATTTCCGGGAATAGTTGGTGTTTTCGGAGAGATGCCTGGCATGCCTGCGGCAGGGAAGGCTTCGTCGCGGCGGGACTCAGGCGTTGGGGTACGGAGAGTGCATCGCAAAGACCAGGCGGAAACCGTTCAGGTCATCCACAACGAGTTCGAGGCAACCGTAAGTCTGCTGCACGGGCCCCTCGATGATTTTTGCGCCGCGCTGCTTCAATTCTTCGTGCAGCGCGACCACGTCATCAACCCAAATGTAGGCATCGAGGCCGCACCCGCGCCGCACGAGATTCGGAGCCACGCTGCGTTCCGCATCGGCCTTGCCGAACTGAATTTCGACTCCGTCGCGCGAAACGATGGTGAAGATGGGCGGATCGCCCCAGTAGGCATGAATCCGGAAACCGAACGTGTCGCGATAGTACTCGGCGGCCAAGACGACGTCGGGAACCACGAACTGCGGGCAGATCGCGATGAGCTTCGCGGCGGCTTTGGGTTGCGCTTCCGGCACGGGGACGAGCCCTCAGGGCTTGGCCGGAGGATTGGCGGCCGCGGCGCCCGCGGCTGCGGTGCCGAGCGCGCCGTCGAGGCCGAGAACGTTCACGAGACCGGCGTTGGACGGAACGATGTACTTGGCGTTTTGCGCGAGCGTGTTGTTCAGGACTTCGAGGCGGCGCATGACCTCGGCGCGCTCCTTGAAGAACGTTTCGGCGGCGGTGGAAACGAGGCGCACGGCTTCGGCTTCGGCGTTGGCGCGGGTGATGCGCGCCTGGGCGTCGCCTTCGGCCTTGAGGATTTCCGACTGTTTGATGCCCTCGGCCTGGAGGATCTGGCTCTGCTTGATGCCTTCCGCTTCGAGCACGGCGGCGCGCTTGTCGCGCTCGGCTTTCATCTGGCGGGACATGGCTTCGGTGATGTCGCGCGGCGGATCGATTTTTTGCACTTCGACGCGCGTGACCTTGACGCCCCAGTTGTTGGTGGCGTCGTCGAGCACGTGGCGGAGGTTGGTGTTGATCATGTCGCGGGCGACGAGCGTTTCGTCGAGCGTGCGGTCGCCGATGAGGTTGCGCAGGTTGGTCTGCGCGAGCGTGGTGCAGGCGTAGCCGAAGTCCTGCACCTCGAACTGCGACTTCACGGGATCGACGACCTTGTAATAGACGACTGCGTCCACTTCGACGGTGACGTTGTCCTTGGTGATGAGCTTCTGCGGGGGCACGCTGATCACCTGCTCGCGCATGTCCACGCGGATGAGGTCGTCTATGAGCGGGACGATGAACGTGAGGCCGGAACTTGCGGCGGCGTGATACTTGCCGAGGCGCATGATGAGTCCTTTTTCGTACTGGCGGACGATGCGCGCCGAACGGGCCACGAGAAACAGCGCGAAGAAAAGAAATGCGACGAGTACGACGAACAGCAATGCGCCCGGTTCCACGGTTCACCTCACCTTGAGCGTTACGCCTTCCACGGAAACGACGGAAATGTCCGCGCCGACTTCGCGGGCGCCGGAATCGGGTTGCGCAAGCTCGGCGCGCCATTCTTCGGAGCCGATCTTGACGAGGCCGGCCTCCTGCGCGGCGATGCGCTTGGTGACCACGCCGGTGCGGCCCACCACGGCATCGATGTTCGTGGCCTGCACCTTGACGTTAAGCCTGGAGCGCAGCCAGCTTCGGAAGAACGCGAAATAGAGAAGCGCGAGGATCGCCGCGGAAATCAGCCCCGTTTTTTCCGATTGCGCCAGCAGGCCGACAATTCCCCCGGCAGCCAGGCAACTGCCGGTCAGAACGAGATCGAAGCCGGTGATCGCGCCAAGCAGCAGCTCAACGATGATGAAGATGATGCCCACGGTGAGGAGGAGCCAGTTGACCCAATTGCCCACGGAACGCTCCTTGGCAAAGACCGCGACCGGTTCGAGGCTGGTCGCAGCTGGAAGAAGTACCGCGAAGATAGCATTCACGCGGGCGGTATTCAATGCCCGGAGCGCGGGAGGAGCTAGCGGCGGCGCTTTGCGGAAGCGCGGCGGCGGGAGGAAGGCCGGCGGGAGCGGCGTTTGCGAGGCGCGGAATTTCTCGGATTTTTCGCGGCGGCGAGTTCGCGACGCTTTCTGGCGGCCCAGCCGGGCTTGTTCACCTGGCGGCCGCGCGCGATGGCGAGGGCATCGGGCGGAACGTTGTCCGTGACCGTGGAGCCGGCGGCGACGTAGGCCCCGTCGCCGACGCGAACGGGAGCCACCAGCGCGGTATCGCTGCCGATGAAAACCTTGTTGCCGATTGTGGTTGGAAACTTGTGAAAACCGTCGTAATTGCAGGTGATGGTGCCCGCGCCGATGTTGGCTTTGGCGCCGATCTTCGCGTCGCCGAGATAGGTGAGATGCATGGCCTTGGAACCTTCGCCGAGCGTGCTCTTTTTCATCTCGACAAAGTTGCCGATGCGCGAGCCGGTTTTCAGATGGTTGTCCGGACGAAGGCGCGAAAAGGGGCCGATGCGCACTTCGGCGTCGAGGCGGCTTTGGGCGACGACGCAATGCGGCTCGACGGTGACGTCGTCGCCGAGCAGCGCGTCGGTGAGAATGCTGCCCGCGCCGATGCGGCAGCGGGCGCCGATTCTGGTTTTTCCGAGGAGCTGGACGCAGGGTTCGAGGATCGTGTCTTCGCCGGCGGTCACTTCGGGGTCGATGAGGACGGTTTCGGGCAAGAGAATGGTCACGCCCGCGTCCATCAGCGCGTTGCGCTTCCATTCGCGGAAGATGCGGTCCACTTCCGCGAGGTCCGCGCGCGTGTTGCAGCCGAGAACTTCGCGCGGATCCGGGGAGACCTGCGCGAGAACGACTTCCCCTTTTGCCGCGAGAACGCCAATTGCGTCGGTGAGGTAGAGTTCGCGATGCTTGTTGTTGGGTTTGACCTCGGCGAGAGCGAACCAGAGTTTATCCAGAGTGAAGCAATAGATGCTGGAGTTGATTTCGTTGACTTCGCGCTGCTCGGGAGTGAGCTGTGATTCTTCGACGATGGCGGCGACGCGGGATTCCGACCTGCGGACGACGCGGCCATAGCCGGAAGGATCGGCGACGACGGCGGTGAGAACGGTGGCGGCGGCGTTGGCGGCGCGGTGCGCGTTGAGGAGCGATTTGAGCGTTTCCGTGCGGATAAGCGGCGCGTCGCCCGGGAGAACCACCGCCAGTTTCGCGTGGTTCAAAGCCCGGCGGGCCACTTGCATGGCGTGGCCAGTGCCGTGTTGCGGCTGCTGAAGAACGGTTTCGGCGCCGAGCGGTTCAACGAGCGCGGCGACCTTGTCTGCCTGATGGCCGACAATCACCACGGTCTTCCGAGGATGAAGCGGAGCGCAAGAGCGGACGACGTGTTCGACGAGCGGGCGACCGCCGGCGCTGTGAAGGACTTTGGCGAGCGAGGACTTCAAGCGGGTACCCTTTCCCGCGGCAAGGATGACGATGGCAACGTCGCGATTCGGCATGGCTTGGCTATTCTCTCCTGCCCTTGCCGCGTTTGACAATGCGTCAAGGCGGCGGGGCCAGGTGCGTGTGCTTTAGGCGGCAGGGGCAGGTGCCAAGAACTTGGCAAAGAGGCTCGAAATGGCCGTTTTGCGCGGGCCGCCAGATGGGAACTGAAGCAGACGAGTTCAGTCGGCGGCGGGGACGGGCAATTCAGCGGAGGGCATTTCGGCAGCGTTGTGCGGGAGCGCGTCCCCGGTCGTGATGGTCCAGTGCGAGGGGTCGGCAAGCAAGCGGCTGACGAGCTGTGTATGGAGGGCGTGGCCGGCCTTGTGGGCTTCGACGCGGGCGAGAAGGGGCAGGCCGGCGAGGGCGAGGTCGCCAATGAGATCGAGGGCTTTGTGGCGGCCGAATTCGTCCGGGAAGCGCAGCGGGCCATTCATGACGCCGTCGTTGGTGAGCACAATGGCGTTTTCGAGCGAGCCTCCGCGGATGAGGCCCATGGCGCGAAGTGGCTCGATGTCCCGCTCGAAACAGAAGGTGCGCGCGCGGGCGAGAAGGTGACGGAACGTGGCGGAGCCCACGGCCAGCTCGACTTCCTGCTGCCCGACGAGCGGATGAGGAAAGTCCACGTAACAGCGGACGCGAAATTCCTCCGCGGGATAGACGCCGACGCGGCGATCGCCTTCGACAACTTCCAGGGGCTTCAGGACTTTCAGATAACGCCGTTTGCGGCGAAGGCGGCGAAGACCGGCCTGCTCGAGCATTTGCATGAACGGCTCCGCAGAGCCGTCAAGAATCGGAATTTCGATGGAATCGATGTCCACGTAGAGGTTGTCGATTCCGCAGGAATAAACGGCGGCGAGCAGATGTTCCGTGGTGGAGAGAAGCACTCCCTGCTTCATCAAGCTGGTGGCGTAACTGACGCGCGCGACGTTTTGCCCGTGCGCTTCGATCGGGAAGTTATCCAAATCAACGCGGCGGAAAACAATGCCCGTATCGGCCGGCGCGGGAACCAGCTTGAGGTGGCCGAAGACCCCAGTGTGGAGGCCCACTCCTTCGGCAGAGACCTCGCGGTGAACGGTGGTTTGAAACATGAATGGGAGCCGTCTGTAGAATAGCAGATTGCAGGCCAAAGGCAGGCGGATTTCCCCTTTATTTGCATTGAGTTACAAGGGAAATTTGTGTCCAACTGCTAAACGGTGTGGCAATCGCACAACATATACCAGGGTAAGCGTGGCGACTTTGGTGCAGGCTTGAAGCTGCTGCTTGATTCGAGGCTTCCTTTCTCTTTCTATCGGCGTCCCATGAGGAGGGAATGCTATAGTATGGAAATAGTTTCCGAGGAAGGGTCAGAATGAGCCGAACCGCTCGCATTGCAATTCTTTGCGTATCCGCCGCGATCTTCTGCTACGTGGGGCTGGGCCACGTTCTGGGCGGCACGCAAGACGACAAAGCCTACAAGTCCCTGACGGTGTACGGGGAAGTGCTGCAGAAGATTCAGCAGGATTACGTGGATGAGCCGAATCTGCACCAGGTGACCGCAGGGGCGCTGCACGGCTTGCTGGAATCTCTTGATCCGGCGTCGAGCTATCTGACTCCGCGCGAATACACGGAATACAAGGAAAAGCTCGCGAGCCACGCGGCAGGCGAGACGGGTTTGACGCTGAGCAAGCGGTACGGCTACATCATCGTGGTTTCGGTGCTTCCGGAGAGCCCGGCGGAAAAAGCGGGCGTGCGGAGCGGAGACATTCTGGAATCTATCGCGGGATTCACGACGCGAGAAATGTCGGTGGGGCAGGCGGAGAACCTGCTTCACGGCCAGCAGGGAACGGGCGTGAAGGTCGGCGTAGTGCGCCGCGGGAAGACGGATCCGGACATGATTGACCTGGTCCGGGAAAAGCTGGCTCCCGCCAAGATGGTTGCGGAGAAGGTGGATCCGGATATTCTCGCACTGAGGCTGCCGACGCTGGAGCCGGGACGCGCCGATGAGGTGAGGAACCGGCTGCTGGAAGCGGAAAAGCAGGGAATTCACAAGGTCGTGATCGACGTGCGCGACTGCGGCCGCGGCCCCGCAAGCGAAGGAATTGCGATTGCACGGCTGTTTGTTTCGTCGGGCACGCTGGCGACCTTGCGCGGGCAGACGGTCTCGACCGAAGTTTTCTCGGCGGATCCTTCCAAAGTGGTTTGGAAAGGCCCCGTGTCGGTTTTGATTGACGGAACCACATCCGGCGCGGCGGAAGTGCTGGCTTCGGCGATTGCCGCAAATCACCGCGGCGACGTGGTGGGCGAGCGCACGTTCGGTTTGGCGTCGGAGCAGAAGGTGATTCCGCTCGAGGACGGAGCCGGTCTGATTTTGACGGTGGCGAATTATTTCAATCCGAGCGGGAAATCGATTCTCGAGGAAGGCGTCGTGCCGACGGAAGTGGTTTCGGCGAGCGCCGCGGACGACTCCGGCGACGGGGACTCCGCCTCTTCCGATGACCAGCAGGGCCCGGCCGAACCGCGCCCGCTTTCGCCCGAAGATCCCGTCTTCAAGAAAGCGATCGACCTGCTGAAGACGCCGGCCAAGAAGGCCGCGTAAGTTTCCGTGCCCGAAGACGGCTCCGCCGAACACCTGCGATTTCCCGCATTCGCTGAGAAACACATCGCCCTTCGCCTGCCCTTCCTGCTCTGCCTGCTGGCGGCAACGCTGCCGGCCGGCTGCTGGAAGTCGAAACCGGAAGCGCTTACTCCATCCCAAATCCATTCGATTACCCGCGAATTTGCCGCGGCGGCGTCCCGTTCGGGGCCGGCGGGAACGGCGGTGTGGATCGCGAATCGCGCTTCGAAACGGCAGCCGGGCGTGCCGGACGGCGTTTCGATTACTTCGCGCATTGACGCGAATACCGCGGCGGGAAGAGCGGCGCTGAATCAATTGGTTCAGACGCTCGACGCCGTGGCCACGCGGCACGGTCTGACTCAGGACGCCGCGCAGCAAACGGAAGATTCGATGCGAATGACGTTCCGGCGCGGCGGCGTGGCAACGCAGGAGATTCAGATTTTCACGGGCGCTCGAAAACTGCGCGCGGAGGAAAAAGCGGAACGCGGCGCGCCACTGGCGATCATTCTGGACGACCTCGGAAGCGACCGCGCAGC